>Ga0209753_1000158_pt1 | contig 25839 bp, 22 predicted proteins | sample METZYME_3_550m_FD_187550 | JGI IMG/M metagenome (GOLD analysis project Ga0209753, IMG submission 187550) | Marine microbial communities from oxygen minimum zone in mesopelagic equatorial Pacific - METZYME_3_550m (SPAdes) (version 2) | ecosystem: Environmental > Aquatic > Marine > Oceanic... | reverse complement strand
AACATTAATTTTAGAATATTTATTAATTCATCTTTATTGTATTTTTGGGTTTTTGGTAAATCCCAATCATTTCCGATTTTATTTAATTCTCTTTTTGAAAATTTTTCAAAAATATAATCAAATGGATCATCTTTAAATTTTGTTTCTCCTTCAGGTTCTTTTCTACCACCAATTTTTGCTAAACTTAATATATCTTTTACACTAATATCATCCTTATCATCCTTATCATCCTTATCATTATTTTTTTGGGTATTGATATTTATTACAGGATTTCCTACATTTTCTATTTTTTGTACTGTTTGTTGTTGTGTTGATTGAGTTTGTTCTGTTGATTGAGTTTGTTCTATTGATTGAGTTGGTTCTGGTTTTAAAATGTCTAGAGGTGATATTGTTTTTGTTATACTATAATCAGATAGTAAAGAAGAAAAATTGTCTTTCAATGTAGTTAATTTATTATTTATATCTCCAAATTTTGTTATATTTTCTTTTGCTAAATCTTTATTAAAAACACCATCAATTTGTTTCCTAGTACTTTGAATTCTTGTTGTTAAAGATTTTATTTCTTTTTTTTCTTCTTCCTTATTTTTTTTAAGTTCATCTTGATCTTTTTTTAATTTTTCATATGCCTTACTTATAGAGTTTAGATTTGTATCTTGAATATGAGGAAATACAATTAATTGATTTTGTTGCTCTTCTTCTTCCTCTTCAAATATTAACATAACCTCTGTATCTAAATCATAAGAATATTTAGCAAGCATTTCTTCAATATTTACTTCATTTTCTATTTGTTGATCTGTACTAATTGATCCACCCATTTTTAAATTATAATATATATTAATTACAAGATATATTATAATTTAAATTTAAATATATTGAAAAATAATATTGTTTATATCTTCTGGAATTTGTTTATTATATAATAAACTTAAATATTTTTGTATTAATTTTCGTCTTTGTATTACCATTTTATTTGTTTTTATTAAAATATTTAAAAAATATAATGTATGATTTTCTTCTATATTCATTATCTTATTATATTCCTTTGTATAGTATAACATAATATCTTTTAATACTGTCATATTATAGTGTTTTAAAATTTTAAAATTAGATATAATTATATTTTTTATATTTTCCATTAATTGAATTAAAATTTTTGTATTATTTTTATTATTTATACAAAAATTATATACTTGTCTATAACAAGTTTCATATCTTAAAAGTTTCATTTCTGATTTAGAACAATACAATATTTTTATTACTAAACATTCTATATCATTCGGTGTTTGGTGATTCATTATATACAAATTATCTTTATAAATAAAACTCCATTTATATGATTTAATTAATAAATTCAATTTTTTATATTTTTTAAGTTTTTAAATTTTCTTTGGATTATAGTAATTTTTTTCATTATTGTCTTCCAAACATATTAATAAATTGTCAAAAAAATTACCAATATTATTTACAATATTATCAAAAAAATTTAATACATTTTTACATACATTATTTGTTTTGGCTTTCTTATATTTTTCATCAATTTCTAGGTATTTAAAATAAGCATATTTTTCACTAGAATGCATTTCTGACCAAATAAAATTAAGCAATTTACGAACCTCTTCCATTTCTGTTTCCGAATCTAATGATTCGGGATGAACTGATGCCCATTGATCCATTTTTATTATCATAAAAATTTCTTTCCCTCTTTGTTTTCTAAATTGTTTTTTTGATTTTTGTTTTCGCTTTTTCTTTCTCTTTCGTTTTTTAATATTTCTATGTCGTAAATTACATGCTTGTTTATTAAAAGTAATTACGACATCACCATTCGCATTATTCGTAATTTTTTTTATTGATTCTTGTTCTTGTTCTGGTTCTTGTTCTTGTTCTGGTTCTTGTTCTGGTTCTTGTTCTGGTTCTTGTTCTGGTTCTTGTTCTGGTTCTTCTTTTTCTACTATATATGATTCTTCAATATCTATACATGTAACTAATTCCTCAACATTATCAGGATTAGTTTCATGTTCACATTTATCTTGTTTTGTTAAATTTTTTTGTTCTATATTTTTATCTTCTTCAGATAAAATAAATTCAGATTCTTCAACAATATCCCAATCTATAATTTCGTTATTTATTATAGTATTCATTTAGTATATATATAATATATAACATCTATATTATTATTATGTTTTATCCGTTACATTAACCTTTCTTAACATTAATTAACATTAAGAGGTCTTAGGACACGTAACCTGCCCTGATATTTAATTGTTTGAAAAGTATAATGACATATATTTTAAATATAAACAACAAACTTGGCTCTCATAAGCTATTTATTTAATAAAAATATATTTTAAATTTTATACTTAAAATATCGTTTTAATTTTGCTTTTGCTTTGATTTACTTTCGTTTTCTTTCATTTTTAGTGATACGTAAAGTTGAATAAGAATACGAAAAACAGTTCGATCCTTAAAATTAATAATTTTACGATTTCTTATAAATTAAAATTTAAAATTTAAAATCATTGTAATTTATAAGATATTAAAATAATGTCAAATATATCTGATCATTTTTTCCGTCAAAATGAAATTCAATATAGCGAAGATATCGATTTTCAATGTCAATTAATCGATGCTATTGCGATTGACGAAGAACCTCCAGAAGAAGACGGGGGATTTTCATATAATTTTAAAGGAGAATATACTGTTTATTTTTTTGGTGTTACTAAAAAATCTGAAACTGTATGTATTCGGGTATCAGGATATCAACCATCTTTTTTTATGAATGTTCCAGATAATTGGAGATCTGGATATAACGGAGATACATTTCAATTACAAAAACATTTGACTAGTAAAGATGCTACATTTGTTGATAATTGGGGGAAAAAAAAAAAAATTAAATGGTTTAATTCAAGAAATATTAAATTAAGAACATTTAAAGCAAAAAAATTTGATGGATTTCAAATTAATGAACACCATAATTTTGTTGAAATAAAATTCAATAGTCATATCGCTATGAAACAAACTTATAGATATCTTGATAGTATTAAAAGTAAAATTTTAAAAGTTCCTGGAGTGAGACAAATTCCTATTAAATTGTATGAAGCTGATATAGATCCACTTTTGCGAATGTGTCATAAAAGTAATATTACTCCTTGCAGTTGGGTACAATTGAATAAAGGGAGATTTACATGTGTAGACGAATTAGAAAAAAAAAGTCATTGTCAATATGAATTTAATGTTAATTGGAGAGATATTCATCCATATGAAACAGATGATATTGCCCCTTTTCTTGTAGCATCTTATGATATTGAATGTACTAGTGGAGATGGTTCATTTCCGCAACCAACTAGACCTCAAGACAAACTTATTCAAATTGGAACAACTGTTAGAATGTTTAATAATCCTGAATATGAACTTAATCATATTATTACACTTAAATCGTGTAATAAATTTACTGACGATCCTAATACAATTGTAGAATCATATGATACCGAAGAAGAAGTTATTATGGCATGGCAACAGCTAATACAAAGAGTAAATCCCGATATTATTACTGGATATAATATATTAGGTTTCGATTATTGGTATTTATATGAAAGGGCTCAAATGTTTGGTGTTGAAGAAGAATTTGGTTATCTTGGTAAATTAAACCCTGATAAATTTGAAAACGAATTTATAAAAGGTAAATTAATTAGTAAACTAAGAGAAAAAAGTCTCTCGTCATCAGCATTAGGAGATAATAAAATGAAAATTTTAGATATGATTGGTAGGGTTAATATTGATTTATTAAATTTTGTAAGAAGAACTCAAAAATTTAAAAGTTATAAATTAGACTTTGTTTCTACTAAAATTATTAATGGCGAAATAATTAATTGCGAACTTATGGAAAATGGTTTATGTAGGATGAGTGTAGATAATACAGTTGGTTTATTTAAAGGTGGGTATTTTTCAATTAATATGAAAACTAAAATTGAGCTGGCTGATAAAGATATTTATATTGCCGATGATGAAAATTATTTTACTTTGAATGGTTCAAAGAAATTTTTAATTGAAGATTTTGAAAAAGGGAAATATTTATATGTTAAGGAAGATTTAACTCAACTTAATAAAGAAAAATGTAGATGGGGATTGTCTAAAGATGATGTAACTCCTGCTCAAATTTTTGAATTTCAAGGTAAAGATGGACATCATAGGGGTATTGTTGCTAAATATTGTGTTCAGGATTGTAGACTTTGTAATATTCTTATGGACAAATTATGTGTTATTCCTAATGAAATTGGTATGGGTCAAACTTGCTGTGTTCCTTTATCTTTTATTTTCTTTAGGGGACAAGGTATTAAAGTTCAAAGTTTAGTTTCAAGGCAGTGTAGAAAAGACGGATATTTAATGCCTGTTAGAGAAAAAGATACTAGTGGGTGTTCATATAAAGGAGCAACTGTTTTAAATGCTTGTAATGGTGCTCATTTTTATCCAGTTGCTTGTTTAGATTTTGCATCACTATATCCTAGTTGTATGCTTTCACATAATCTATGTATTGAAAGTGTTATAGAAGATAAAGATATGATAAAAGAATTGGATAGACAAAGAAAAGCAAAAGAACTTATATCAGTTCGCGAAACAAAATATCAGGGTGATCAATTCTTTTATAAAGCTAAGACTGATGTTGATGAACCTAAAATGATTCATTTAAAAGATAGATTAATTTTTCCTTCTATGTGGGTAGATGAAGGTGTAACATATTGTTACTATTTTGTTCAACCTAAACGAAAATTTGATGAAAATGGAAATATTCTACAAGATGAACATGGTCAAGATATTATTGATTTTGAAGATAGAGCTATTTTACCAAGAATTCTTAAAATGTTGTTAAATACACGAAAAGCAACAAAAAAAAGAATGAAAAAAGAAAAAAATCCATTTAAAAAGAAAATTCTTGATGGTCTTCAACTTGCTTATAAAGTTACGGCAAATTCTATTTACGGTGCTACTGGTGCTAGTGTTGGTTGTATTAGTTGTAAAAAAGTTGCTGGTTCTGTAACTATGGTTGGAAGATCATTATTAGCTACATCAAGAGATAAAATTCTCGACTATTACGAAGGCTCAAAGTGCGTATACGGTGATTCAGTCACTGGCGATACACCTATTTTAATCCGGTATCCGAATGGTAAAATTTCTATTAGAACAATTGAAACATTAAATGATGAATGGAAATCATATGAAGAATTTAAACCATTTGATACTAATCGTAAAGAAAAACAACAAACTTCTGTTGATTTAGAATGTTGGGCTGATAATGGTTGGGCGAAAATTAAGAGAGTTATTAGACATAAAACAAAGAAAAAAATTTATAGAGTAAATACACATTGCGGTGTAATTGATGTTACAGAAGATCATAGTTTAATGAATTCCGAAAAAGAAAAAATAAAACCAAAAGATTGTATTGTTGGTGAAACTGAATTATTTCACAGTTATCCTAAATTTGATATACAAGAACCACTACATTTAAATGAAATTGTTGAAATTATAGATGAATATGATAATTGTGAAAGAACTATTGAAGAAAAAGAGGCATTTATATTTGGTTTATTTTTTGCTGATGGTTCGTGTGGTAAATATAATACAAAATGGGGGATTAAATATAGTTGGGCAATAAATAAAGCGAATCGTAAATTAATTGAAATGGCTAAGAAATATTTGATTGAATTATATGGAGATTCTACTAATTTTAACATACTTGAAACTATAAAAAGGTTAGTTCCTAAAGGAAGTATTAAAGTAATGGTAGATAAATTTAGAGATATTTTTTATGATAAAGATAAATTAAAAATTATTCCAGATAAAATATTGAATGCAGATTATAATATTCGTTTAAATTTTTTCATAGGTTATTTTTCAGGGGATGGATGTAAATGTAGAAATTCTAGAGCAAAAACGATTCGTTTTTCTAACAAAGGAAAAATTGGTAGTTCTCATTTATATTATTTAGTTAAATCACTTGGATATGAATGTAGTATTCAAGTAAGGAAAGATAAATTAAATATCTATAGATTAAATTGTTGTATTGGTACTGATTGGAGAAGGAAACAAAGAAAAGAACCTTATGTTGTAAAGAAAATGTTGGATTTGGGATATAATAATGAAAATGAATTTGTTTATGATATTGAAACAGAACACGGGTGTTTTAATGGAGGTGTCGGGAAAATTATCGTTAAAAATACGGATAGCGTATTTATTAACTTCAAAGTTCCCGATAAAATCGTAGAAGAACATGGATTATTTAGTGACAAATCTTTAGACTGGACAATTAAAATTGCTCAAGAATCAGGTGAATTGATTACACATGGAATGTGGAAAGGTAAAAGAGAATTAGTTCCTTTACCATCGCCTCATGATTTGGAGTATGAGAAGACATATTTACCATTTATTTTATTTTCAAAGAAAAGGTATGCTGGTTGGTTATATGAATTTGATACAAAGAAGCCTAAATATTTGGATTGTAAAGGAATTATTTTAAAACGGCGTGATAATTGTAGATTTTTGAAGAAGATTTATGAAGGTTGTTTATATCGTATTTTAAACAATCAACTGGATGATTCTATTTCATTTTTAAGGAAATCTCTTAATGACATTTTAAACAATCACACGCTTAAAAAGTATCCAATGTCAGATTTTATTATTTCAAAAACAGTAAAATCATTAGATAAGTATAAGGTAGATTCAAAAACGCAGGATATTTTGGATCAATTATATGAAAAAATAGAGAAATTAAAATTAGAAGATGAAAAAAAGAATATGAAAATGATTAACACTTTAAATGAGAAAGTTGTATATTATGAATTGCGAAAAGTTAATATTGCTCATGTTATGCTTGCTTTAAGACAAAAACAAAGAGATCCTGGAAATGCTTTTGCTTCAAATGATAGAGTTCCATATTGTTTTGTTGAAGTTGAAGGAAATCAGAAAAATTTATTACAAGGTGATAGAATTGAAACACCCGCCTATATTACGAAAGAAAATATACCCCTTGATTACTTATATTATATTGAACGACAATTGGAAAAACCTATTATGCAGTTATTTGAACAGGTTGATCCTCGAGCAGCACAATTGTTTAAAGATATTAAGAGAATTGGAACTAATCGTAAAAAGAATTTGACTGAAATTACAAAATTTTTTATAGAAGAAGAAAATAAAGATGATATAAAATCACCGAAAAAGATAAAGAAGAAGAAAAAGAAGAAAAAATCAAGAATTGTATTGGAAGAAGATTCAAGTAGTGATATTGAATTACCTGTAAGGAGAAGAAAAAAAAAGAAAATAGTTCGGAAAAAGATTAAATAATTAATTTAAATTTTAAAAAATTTATATTATATATTATATATAATAATGACATTATTTAAAATCGAATTAGATTTAGAACAAAACTATAAGGATTTAATTACTGAAGTATTTAAAGTTTTAACTATTTTTGCAGTAGTTTATCTTATGAATTCATACTCTTCTTCCAAGAGTATTTTTGATGCCGAACCAACAGATTTCCTTGTCTACTATGGATTAGGTGTTCTTTTTTATTATCTTGTTATTAAACAAGTTGTTGTATTTGAATAGAAATTATAAAATTGAATTTAAGTATATGTTTGTAATTATAAATAATAAATACAAACATATTTAAATGGGTGTAAGTGGTTTTTATAGATATATATTAAAAAATTATCCGTCATGTATTAAGAAAGATAAAGATTTTTTAAAAACACCATATTTATTTTTTGATTATAATGGATTAATACATCCAGTAGTACAAATTGTATTAAAAAGTGTCGAAGAACAAAATTTGGATATTTCAGAATATGAATTAATTCAAAGAATTAATGAAGAAATTATTAAATATACTGATAAAATTATAAATTATATTAGACCTAGTTTTGTTTATATAGCGATGGATGGTGTAGCTCCTAGAGCAAAAATGATACAACAAAGACTCCGACGATTTAAATCAGCTAAAGAAAGAGATATTAGTCGTTTTGATACAAATTGTATTTCGCCAGGTACTAATTTTATGGCATTATTGTCAGTCAGATTAAATCAATATTTTTATAATGAGGTTCCTAAATTTGTAAATAACTATAAATTTTCAGATACATCTGAACCGGGTGAAGGAGAACATTCAATTATTAATTATATTAAAAATTATTGTAATGATAAAAAAACACAATGTATTATTTATGGTTTAGATGCGGACTTAATTATGCTTTGTATGTCAACATTATTACCATATATGTATTTGTTACGTGAAATTCAACATTTTGAAGCTAACTATAATTCAAGTATTGATATTGATCAATTACAATTACAATTTTTATGTATCGACGCATTAAAGTATAGTATGTTACTTGATATTGAAAAAATTTATCATATTCGTATTAAAAAAGATGAATTTTTTATAAAAGATTGGATATTTTTGACATTTTTTTTAGGAAATGATTTTTTGCCTCATTTAAAGGCAATAGATATATATAATAATGGAGTTCGTATTTTATTAAAAGTTTATTGTGATATTTTAAAAAAAACTAGACAAACTGAAAATGATTTTTTAATAAAAAAAGATAATAGTATTAATATGTCTTTTTTAAGAAAAATGTTTAGTACCTTATCAAGAAATGAGGAAAACTATATTATTGAAAATATTAAACATAATAAATATAAAGGCAATGTCCTTGATGATTATCCAATTCGTTATTGTTATAAGGGTTGGAATTATAGATACTATGATTATTATTATAAAACCCATTCAGAAATTTATATAGAAAAAGTTGTAGAAGATTATTTTAAAACAATAATATGGACTAAAGATTACTACTTTACTGGTTGTCCTTGTTGGAAACATTATTTTAAATATAAAGGTTTGTTATTGTCGTCTATTAATAATTATTTACAAAAAAATAATATAAATGATATCATTTTTAAGGAAACAAAACCTTATACATCTTCTCAACAATTAATGATGATTCTTCCACCAGAATCAAAAAAACTTGTAGAAGAAAAATATCAAAAATTAATGACAGATATTGATTCAGAATTAATTGAATTTTATCCTATAGAATTTCAATTAGAAAAAATGGATAAGAGTAGAGATTGGATGCACGAACCAATACTTCCTCATTATGATGAAAAAATTTTATTAAAATATGTTTAAATTTGATGAACTTCCTCCGATAAATTATAAATTCGACTATTTGTTTCATTGTTAATTAATATATTCTGATTAGAATTCTGTTTCGTAAATGATTTACGACAGAGAGCACAAGACATTTTTTTATTATTCATTAACCATTTATCTATACATTTTTTATGAAAACAATGACCACAAGGTAATTCTCTTTTATAAGAGCCTTCTTTATAATTATTTAAACATATGGCACAACAATCTTGTTGTGTTATTATATCATCTCCCTTTTTAATTTTTTTATATTTAGGAAGATGAGATAATTCATTTTTCATAAGTTTTTTTTTCTTCTTTTTGGTTGATACTTTTATATTTATTCGTATAAATGCTCTGTTCTCGTTTTCGGTAGCATCATGAATATCTTGTCCAGTTAACATACGATATAATATATCATTTATATTGTTTAATATGAAATCATAATCTGCTATCAAATTATCAGAATCAATTAATTGATCTATTTCCATAATATAATTTAAAAAGATATAAATATTTATAAATTTTTACTCACGATAATTCTATTGAGAATTTAAATATTTTAAAACATCTACTATACGAGTTTCAACAAATATAACTGCGTTTACCATATTTTCTAATGCTAATATTAACCATGTTTTCCGTTTTTCATCAACCTGATTATTATCTGATACAATAGTTTGCATTAATACATTGATTGTACCATCATCAATTTCAGTTATATTTACTTCATTATTTATTAATGGCTCACATGTATTTAAAATTTCGTCGATATTTTTTAATTCTGATTGTAAATTTTTTTTTTTATTTAATAATGTATTATAATTTTTAAACATTTCTTTCCAATTGTTTAAATTTTCTAATCTAGTTTCATAATTATTAATCTGTTTTATAATCGGAATTATATTTGGATTCATTTAATATAATACAATTGAAGAAAAAATACTTATTTAAAATTTGAATTTTTAATATAAAAATTATATTAATTTTCTAAATTCATTTACAATCTCATCACCAAAATCGGATGTTGATAAACTTTTGATTGTTTTTGAAGGATTGATATCTTTTGTATATAAATCCATATCTAATACATTTGAGATACTATCTTCTATTAGTTTTGCATAATTATTTAATTTTAATTGTTGCAACATCATTGCTAATGACAAAATTGTTCCTGTTGGATTTGCTACATTTTTTCCTTCTAAATCAGGAGCACTTCCATGTATTGGTTCATATAATCCATTTCCTTTTTCATTTAAAGACATTGATGGTAATAATCCCAAACTTGATGATAAAATTGCCGCTTCATCTGATAAAATATCACCAAATAAATTTGCTGTAACAATTACGTCAAATCTTGTAGGTTCTTTGATTAATAAATAACTCATCGCATCTACATATTGATATTCTACTTCAATATCAGGATAATCTACTTTCACAATTTCGGAACATCGTCTCCATAATTTTGAAGTATTTAAAACATTTGATTTATCTACAATACAAAGTTTTTTATTTCTTTGAGAAGCAATATTGAATGCACATCTTAAAATTCGTTCAATTTGGATTGTTGTATATTTCATTATATCTTCAGCATAATCATTTTCTAATTTACCACATTCCGATTTATAAATACCACCAGATAATTCTCTTACAAACATTATATCTGAACCTTTTATTACTTTACTTTTTATTGGGGAAGCATCAATTAGTTTATTATATACCTTTATTGGTCGTAAATTACAAAATAATCCCATACCTTCCCGTAATCGTAATAATCCTTTTTCTGGGCGAATATCTGAATCTAATTTATTTGCATCTGGGTGACCAACAGCACCTAATAAAACACCATCTGCCATATTACATTTCATTATAATATTTGTAGTTATTGGTACTCCATATTTTTTATAACAATTATATCCAATTGGTAATTGTTCAATATTAAAATTTATATGTTTGTTTTCTTTCTCAATTACTCGTAGGATTTTGGTAGCCTGTTGTGTTATTTCTTTACTAATTCCATCACCAATTAATTCAATTATTTTATACACTTTAATCATCTGTTTTTACTTAAATAAATAAGACCTAAAATATTTAAGTTATTTCGTATATATATAGGATGAGTGAAAATATTAAATCTAATAAATTAATAGTTTTTGATACTACGTTAAGAGATGGGGAGCAATCGCCAGGTGCTACTTTAAATATCGAAGAAAAGGTGACGATTGCTCAACAATTATATATGTTAGGGGTAGATGTATGTGAAGCGGGATTTCCAATCGCATCACCAGGTGATTTTAAAGCGATTCAGCAAATTGTAAAAATTATTAATAATATAAATATTGAACGAGATAATGGACCAATGACAATATGTGCTTTAGCACGATGTTGTAAAAAAGATATTTTATGTGCTCATGAATCTATTAAAGATGCTAAAAAAAGTAGAATACATGTATTTTTAGCTACTAGTGATATTCACTTAGAAGCTAAATTAAAAATAACAAGAGAAGAATGTCTTGATAAAATTAAGAACATGGTATCGTATGCTAAATCTTTATGTAATGATATTGAATTTTCTCCTGAAGATGCTTGTAGAACTGATATAGAATTTCTTACTAAAGCAGTTCAAGTTGCTATTGATTCTGGTGCGACTACTATTAATATACCTGATACAGTTGGGTATATAACACCAAATGAAATGTATTCTATTATATCTACATTAAAATCAAATATACGAAATGATGATGTGATTTTATCTACCCACTGTCATAATGATCTAGGATTGGCTACTGCTAATACATTGTCTGGTATTACAGCTGGAGCAAGACAGGTTGAAGTCACAATTAATGGGATTGGAGAACGTGCTGGAAATACCAGTCTTGAAGAAGTTATAATGACTTTAAATACTCGTCCTCAATTATTTCCTGTTACACATTCTATTAATATAATTCAAATAATTAAAACAAGTCGTATGGTTAGTGCGCTTACAGGTATGTTAGTTCAACCAAATAAGGCAATTGTAGGTGCTAATGCTTTCGCACATGAAGCTGGAATACATCAACATGGTATATTAAAAAATGTTGCTACATATGAAATTATGAATCCGAAATCAATTGGATTAGAAAATAATGTTATCGTTCTTGGAAAACATTCTGGTCGTCATGCTTTTAAAGAAAGAATTAAAAAAATGGGATATACAAATATAAGTGAGAAACAACTTCTTTCAATTGTAAAAAAAATTAAATGCTTAGCTGATGCTAAGAAACATATAACTGATGAGGATATTGAAGCAGTTATTATTGATAAAATAATAACAATTACAAGCAATTGGAAAATTGTGTCCATTAATATTAAATCCGCTAGTAAAACTAGATCTGATGCAAATATATCTATGAGTAATAAAGATAATAAATATATTTCAAGAAAATCATCTGGTAATGGACCAATTGATGCTATATATAATTGTATAAATCAAATTATTGGTGTTTCAACAAAACTTAAAATATATAAAGTTGATTCTATTACTTCTGGATTTGATGCTTTAGGAAGAGTTACTGTTAAAATAACTGATTCTGAGAATAATACTTTAATCACAGGATATAGCACTCATACTGATATTATTATGGCTAGTGCTAATGCTTATGTTAATGCTATTAATCGTATGTTATATAAAAATTAAAAATTTATCGACATTTATAATTACAAGCAGATTTTGTTCGTATTTTATGTAAAATTTTACCATCACAATTATTACATTTAATATAAGATATATTATTTATATTTTTCAATAAAATATCAGTATATGATTTACAGCTATGACATATATATGTGATAGATTTTTTATCATTTTGTTTTAATGATGGAGATGTATTTTTGTCCATTCTTATAACAAAACAATATATTTTTTTTATGTAAATTTTTTTTTTACTAATGAAATTATTTTATTTATTAAACAATCTTGACATAAGCGATTTTCTTGATTACATATGATTAAGAGATATGATATTTGACCGTTATAACATTCTTTACACAATTCTTGTAGATATTTATTTATTATATGGCTAGCATTAAGAGATAGATTTGTATTATTATAAATAATATTACTGTAATTTTTTGAAAAAATATTATATAATTTTTTTATATTTGAAAAATTTAAATAAAAAATTTCTTGATTGGCTTCTTTCTTTTTAATATGTACTTTATAGTAATCATTTTTTTCAGATTTATATAAAATAATTTCTAGTTCATTAGAGATTTTAATTTTTTTCATATTTTTTGAAATATTTATAATTTTTGATTTTTTCATTATATTATAATTTAAAGATAATATTAACATATTAATATAATGAAAACTATGAATAAAAGTTTGAATAAAAATACCCAAAAAGAAAAAGAACCAGAACCAGATATTAAATTAGATAAGGAATCCGAAAACAACCCTGATATAAATTTTTCAAATTTTTTACAAAATTATATTGCTAATGATAGTGAAAATGAAAATGAAAGTGAAAATTCATTAATATCAAATAATGGAGATGAAACAAATGAACAAAGTTTAAAAAATTTTTGTTATTCTTCCGATTCTTCTTCTGATTATCTTCCTAGATATTCTACACTAACATTAAGAACTTCTAATTATATACCACCAATATATGTTGGTCCAATTGATGTTGAAGTATATAGAGTAATATATGGATGTTTAAATTCTCGATTTCCAGAAGAGATTTGTGAAATTATTACTGATTACTTATCGTTATCAGTTTTTGTATAAATCCAGTCCGTAAAAAATTTAATATTTTCAAATTTAAATTGCTAATTACATATTATTTTCGTAAATAGGCATCAATCCTCCTCCGAGAAAAACATTAATATCGTTCCTTTCAATTTGAGCGTCAGGAATGATTTCTAATTCTTCATCGTTTGATTGAGAAATAGAGAGATTAACAATCTCTGGAATCAGAGATTCAGACTCCTTATTTTCCTCATCTTGTTCAAAATTAACTTGTAGAGGTTGGCGGCATCCAGGGCAACGTAAATCTCTAGTATTGAGAAGGTGTTCAACGCATTCCGAGCAAAGATTCCGTCCTTCACTGCAAAGACAAGTGGCGATATAATGTTCGGGAACATTCTTTTCCGCATTAATCTTGTCAGATGCTTTATCAAAACACACACAACAAGGTTCATCAGACGTAGAAAACGTAGAATCAAGAAGTTTTGGAAAAACCTTGTATCCATTTTTGATGATTTTTTCCTGTCGATGTATCAATTTTGATATCTTTCGTGCGGTGTGAGTGTTTGATACTAAACCACTTTCGGGAAAAAGTGGGTGAGCAGTTTTTGTTCCAATTTCCAAAAGAGTATCAAGCGTTCCGAACGGTTTTGCGCGATATTCGAGTGGCAGACCAAGAGATCCATCATGTCCATTAATTTGGAGCAAATTACAACTAAAATCGCGACCCCCAAAAAAGTTGCTTGTAGGTTTACGATTGAATAAATCCATCTCAAATTTTTCTCCTTTAAACTTGAGAGAAAGTTTCATGTGCTCTATTTCACTATAAAAAGAATTAGGAACAAATTTTTTATAACTTGTCATATCGATATCGTAAATCATTCCCATCTCCTTCATCTCTTTGATAATCTTTCCAAGATTTGGTAGATTTTCATTTGAACACGAAAATACACAAACATCCATGTCAGATTTTTTAAATTCTGTCATGAATCTTTCATGTTCTTCAATCGTGCGAGAACGAGGTTCAGCTACTCGACGAACCAAACTACCAAACAATCCAACATGAAATCCATTCCTTTCAACAAAGAAAGAAAGTTTTTTCAAAAATTCAATTGATTTTTTGATTAGAACAACTTCCTTTGCCTGAATATCTTCCATAGTCTTTTCTTCCACCAGAAGTTTTTTCTCAATCATTTCTACTTTGCAAGTAGATTTAGTCAAAAGATTATTCGTGACGAAGACTTCTGCCCTCAACTGAGTATTTTTCATCTCCAATTTTGCAATCTTTTGAAGAAGATTTTCAATCTTTCGTTGTTGGTGCTGATGAATATTCTGTTTTTCAATCAGTTTTAGTTTTCCCTCTGATTTCCGAGACTTATGTTGTACATCAGTACAATAGCCGTTACAATTCTTATCTCTTGTAGTCATATTTCTTATAAGAGTATTTGTTAATAAAAGTTTTTCGGTTATAATTAATTATCTACACGATTTTTCAATTTTAATTTTCGATTCGTTTAATTTATTTTTTATTTAATGTAGAATTACATATATTATGATTTTTACACAGATTATTATATGGGGGCATACTATATCATCTCACACTCATTATTGGATACATTATGCATTTAATCGTGCCTTTAAATATATGAAATATAATACAATTTGGCTTCCAGATAAACCATTATCTTCAAACAAATTGAAAATAACTGAAAATACATTATTTATTACCGAAGGACAATGTGATAACTACATACCAATTGACGCAACATGTTATTATATTTTACATAATTGTAAAAATAAATATGATAAAATTCCTAATAATCAAATTATTAAATTACAAGTTTATACTAATCCTATTTTAATAAAAATGAAAAAATTTGTTAAATATGATGATTTTATGTATTATAATTTGGATAAAGATAGATGTAGATGTTATATGCCATGGGCTACTGATATTTTGCCAGATGAAATTGATAAAAATATTTCTAATATAGACAATATTTTTAATTTTAAAAAAGATAATGCTTACTTTATTGGTTCTATATGGAGTGGTGAATTTGGTAATGTTCATCAAATTAATAAATATAAAATAGAATGTCAAAAAAATAATATTCCATTTTCGAATTATACTAAAATCAGTATGGAAAAAAATATAAAATTAATACAACAAGCAAAATATTCTCCTACAATTGTAGGAGAATGGCAACAAAAACGAGGGTATATTCCTTGTAGGGCATTCAAAAATATATCATATGGAGGATATTGTATTACTAATAGTAAAGAAGTATATGAAATTTTTGAAAAAAAAATATGTTATGACCCAGATTGCTCTAAATTATTCTATAAAGGAAAAGAATATGTTAATCAAATGTCTAAAGAAAAAATGATTGATTTAATGAATATTGTCAAAAATAAACATACTTATATTAATCGGGTTCAGTTTTTATTATATGCTTTTAATTTAAATCTTTAATTATATTATATAATAATAAGATATGCCAATATTAAAAAAAAATAAGACAAAAAAAAATAAATTAACAAAAGGAGGTCATGGAAAAAACCCATTCACAATAGAGGTTCCTAAAGAATCTATGGAACAATTGGGAACTTGGGAATTGTATGAGAATGAACCATTCTCTTACAATAAATTTATTGAACATTTACAGTTTAATGTGCCAACATATGATATTATTCATAAAGCTAAAAATTCTTTTGAAAAACCAAGCAAATGCGTTGCACAACATGCTAATTATAAACAAACAAATTACTATCCATCTCATAATTTTTGTGAAATTGATGATATAATTGCTGTTGTATTAGGGCATTTATTAGAAATTCCAGTTTATTCAATGGATAAAAATATGGCAGTGGATTCAGATGGGAATAATCATGCTTTTTTTGATAAATTGTCTCATATACCACTAACATTTTATGATAGTAGTAAGACAAAATTTATATATAATAATGGTTATTTTGATTATGGTAATCATTTTGAGCACAATGCAGGTTTTCAAAAGTATATTACCATAGAACAAATTAAAAATGTATATAAAAATATTCAATCCATTAAAAAAGTGGAGCATGTGCAAGTGTTTACACGGATTCTAGAACATCCAATATATCAATATGATTTTTTTAAAAAAAAAATACCACAACAACAAAAAAAAATACCACAACAACAAAAAAAAATACCACAACAACAAACAGTTGCTCCTATCAAAACAACAATACCACAACAACAAACAGTTGCTCCTATCAAAACAACAATACCACAACAACAAACAGTTGCTCCTAAATGGGTAATCAAACAAAAAATACCACAACAACAAATAGGTGGTGGGAAATGGGAAGAAAGACAAGGAGTTCATATGCCGATTATAACTATTAAAGCTTTGAATATGATAATAGAACGTAATTTTGATGACCTAATGAAAAATAATTGGATAAAAAATCATAAAGATTATGATGCCATAATTGATGGATTAAATTTTATGACAGGTGGTGCTAAGAAGTCCATTACTGATGAGTTGTATTATAATTTGCAGAAATTTGTTAATGATATATTTGAAGGTAAGAACATAAAAATATTATTGGTATATCGAGGTCATATTACCCATTCGGGAACACGACATTATATAGAAAACGATATTAATAGATTTATAATAAATGCGAAAAATTTGAATATAAGAATGGATATTATGTATGTGCATACTTCTGTTACTGATAACAAGAGTCCGCAAGGATGGATTCCAAATTCACCGAAAGCACCTACAAATAAAAGAAAGTCAAACTTTAAATTTGATTATAATCAAAAAAAAACATATAAACCACCACAACTACGATATCCACCACAAAATCTATCACGACAATCACAACCACGATATCCACAACAATATCCACCACAAACATACTATAGTCAAAATCTATCACGACAACAATCACCGCCACAATCACGACAACGATTTCCACTACCACAACAATCACCACCACATAGAAATTATGGTGGGGAAAAAACTAAAAAGACCAAAAAAAATAAAAAAGTAAGAAAACACAAAGGCATCGTTCAAACTGGAGGAAAGAAAGGAAAATTAAGAAAAGGATATAGATATTCTGGTAAAAAACTTAAAAGTGGATTACCTCAAATTATTAAATGTAAATCCAAAAAATGTTAAGTATTGTCGTTTTAATAACAATTAATTAAAATTGAAATTATAAAATCATATCAATTATAATTAATCTAAAATATTCTAAAATAAATTAAAATGATTAATATTCTTACAAAAAAGATTGAAGACTCTCTTACCGAGAGCGAAGATATTGAATTAGTAAAAACAATTGATGACCAATTTCCTTACCCATTAGATAATTTTCAAAAACATGCTTGTTTTAGAACTTCGAAAAATGAGAATGTATTGGTTACAGCTCACACCGGAAGTGGCAAATCGGCTTGCGGCGAACACGCTATATTAGAAAGTATCCGATTAGGCAAAAAAGCAATATACACATCGCCAATTAAATCTTTATCTAATCAAAAATTTTCTGAATTTACAAAAAAATTTGGTGATAAAATGTCAGTTGGTATTTTAACTGGCGATATTAAATTTAATCCAGATGCTGATTGTATTATTATGACTACTGAAATTTTAAGAAATTTACTTTATAAAAAAAATTCATTAAATGAAATTTTTGAAAAAACATTGACCATTGATATTGATATTAATAATGATGTTCATGCTATTATTTTTGACGAAGTTCATTATATTAATGATAAAGATAGAGGTAAGGTTTGGGAAGAATGTATTATTCTTCTACCACCAAAAATTAATTTGGTTATGCTTTCTGCTACAATTGATAGGGCAGATGAATTCGCACAATGGGTTCAAGATGTTAAAGGAAAAACTATGAATCTTATTCCTACAACTCACAGAGTTGTTCCACTTAGACATTATATTTATACTTTGGCTAAAATGCCCAAAAATAAAACTGATAAGTATGGAAAAAAATATGATAAATTATATCTAGATAGAATTCGTAAATATTCTAAAAAAATGAAGATGATTGTAGATGATAAAGGTAATTTTTTTAATCATAATTATGATGAATCAATTAATTTGATTAATGATTGTTATAAAAATTATAATAGAACAAGTGAAGTATTTCTAATTAATACTTTAGTCACCCATTTACAAAAAACTAATGGACTTCCCTGCTTATTTTTTGTTTTTTCACGGAAAAATTGTAAAAAATATTCAAAATATATTGAGCAATCTTTAAATGATTCGAAAGAACAAGCAGAAGTTAAAAATACAATTAATAAACAATTACATAGATTGGAAGAACCAAAGATTTATCTTAATTCACCCCAATTACTTGAAATGGAAAGTTTATTAATGAAAGGAGTTGCAATACATCATTCTGGTTTAATACCAGTTTTAAAAGAAATTATTGAAATCCTATTCTCAAAAGGTCTTATTAAAGTATTATTTGCTACTGAAACATTTGCTGTTGGAGTTAATATGCCAACAAAAACTGTTGTATTTACAAATTTATTTAAATATTCATCTGATTGTGGATTACGAATGATGTATACTCATGAATATTTACAAATGAGCGGTAGAGCTGGACGAAGAGGATTAGATAAATTTGGAAATGTTGTTCTCTTACCAAATATGTGGAGAAATGAAATTCCCGCAGGACCAACAATCCGAAATATGATGACTGGTAAAGCACAAGTGATTACTTCTCAATTTGATTTAAATTATCAATTTCTTTTAAAAGTTATGTTAACTGAAAATTCAAAACTTAGTGCTTTTATTGAAAGAACTCTTATGAATAGAGAAATTCTTGAGAGGAAAAAATTTGTTGCCCGAGAATTAGAAAAATCAAGAGAAGTTATATCTAATATGCCCGAATTAAAATACACTAACGAAGAATTTGATGAATATTATTATCTCTTACATCCAGAGGAAAATTTGAAATTTGGACAAAATATCGCTGTTACATTTAAAACTAAGAAAAATAAAAAATCTAAAAATAGATTAAAAAATAAATTAAAAAAGTTTAGAAATAAACCTGGTTTCCTAGAAGATTATGAGAAATATCTTCAAGTTTATGATGATAGAATGAAATTTGCTAAAATGGAAAGTCAATTAAATTACCATAATACTATTATTAATAATGATTTAATTAAAATTCTTAAATTTTTACAAGATAATGATTACATTAATTATGACAATATTACCCCTGATATGAATCCTGATAATATTAAAAAAGAACATATCACTAAAAAAGGTATAATGGCTAGTCAAATTAATGAATGTAATGAAATTTTATTTCCTGAAATTATTATGAATGACATATTCAAGGAATTAAATGTTCTTGAAGTTATTGGAATTCTTTCTATGTTTATTAAGACTAAACCATTAGATGAAGAATATCTTGTATATGATCATCATACACTAAATATTAGTAAGAAAATGAAAGAATCTATCGATAAGATGTTTAATATTAGTGAAAATTTATATCAAATGGAACAAAATTATCAAATTAAATTGGAAACTGATTGGGATTTAAATTTAAATATGATTGTTCCATCTATGATATGGGCTTCTGGTAAATTATTTTCAGAAATTTATTATGATAATTTTGAAGGAAATTTTATTAAAGATATGATTAAAATTGGAAATATTTCTAAAGATTTGGAAGTTATGGCTGAATTTCTTGGTAAATTAGAACTAATAGCGAAATGCTCTAGAATTGAGAGTTTAGTTGTTAGAGATATGGTTACTATTGATTCTCTTTACATTAAGAATTAAAATTGTTTATTTTTCAAGTCCTGTTTAATCTAAAATTGAAATTGAATTATTTAAATTTAAACATATAGCCCCACACCAAAATGTTTTTCTTTTGGAAAACAAAGAAAAAAAAGGAAAAAAAACAAATTATAAATAATAATCTTGTTATATTTGGATTTATTCGGGAAAATTTTGATGAAAATATAACAATATTAATATTTAGTATTTTTCCTGTTGTTTTAACTGAATTAGTAATAGATTATGTTATAATTCGTATTGATTCCAAGATTTTATCTGGAAAAGAAGAAGAATGTCTAATACATTTATTAAATAATAAATTACAGTTAAATTTTACGACTGAATTATTATATCGTGCTTCAGAACATAATTTTGATTCAAATAAATTTCATGAAAAATGTGATGAGAAAGGATCAACAATTGTTATTGTTAAAAATACATATAATCATGTTTATGGGGGCTATTCAAAAGTATCGTGGAATAAGAATCTTCAGACAAGAACCGATCCAAACGCATTTTTATGGTCTATAAGACCAAAAGTAAAAATCTTTGAATTGAAATCATCTGAAAAAGATGGGGAACAGGCAATGTGGAATTATCAAGGATATGGACCACTATATGGACGTGGAAATGATTTATGGATTACAGATAAATGTAATAACAATAATAATTCGGGATATGGATCCGGTCAATCATATAATTGTAATGGTAGTGATTATGGGGCAACGGCGGAAATGCTAAATAATTTTAGTCAATGTTATAGTACAATTAATGAATATGAAGTATTTAAAATAAATTGACTACTTTTTCTTTATCTTAAAATAACATTTAGCACACGCTTTTGTATCTGATAATGCTCTATGGTCTTGATTTAATTCTTTTTTAAATAAGTGTTTATAAAGTTCTTCTAATTTAGGATATTTATCTACTTTCATAAATTTCTGTCCTTTTAGCATTGAACAATCTAGTTTGATTTTACGAGAATTAATAAATTCTTTAAAATCATAGCATTCAGTTCTTTTACATTCATTCATTATCATATTTATATCAAATTCAATATTATGAGAAACAATTCGTGATATATTATATTTTTTAACATAATGTTTAAAAGTTACTAAAACATCTTTTAAATTTTTACCATTTTTTAATGCTTCTTTGGTACTAATACCATGAATTTTAGTACTCTCTTTTGGAATTTTAAAACCATTTGGTTTTATTAAATAATTTTTACTTTTAATTTCTTTACTATCTGGCGAACATACTAGCCATGCTAACTCTACAATTCTTGAAGAGCCTAAATCAATTCCTGTTGTCTCTGTATCAAAAAATAAAAAATTACGCATTATAATATGTATCGTTTTTTATTTTTATATTAGATTTCTATTTTAATATATATTTCATTTAAGAAAATCATAATATTACAAACATATATAAAAAATAGAGTTTTTATATTTATATAAAAAATATAAATATGGATGGATATATAGCAAAGGAGATTTTTAATGATAAAATTGGTTTTGCTTATGATGATTTAATTATTTTACCTGGATATATTGACTTTTCTGTAAGTGATATTAAATTAAGAAGTAATTTAACTAAAAATATTAAATTAAATACACCCATTGTATCTTCTCCTATGGATACAGTAACTGAACATAATATGGCTATTCAATTAGCATTACAAGGTGGAATTGGTATAATTCATTGTAATAATAGTATTGATGAACAAGTTGAACATGTGAAAAAAGTTAAAAGGTTTCAAAATGGATTTATTACTAATCCTGTATTATTATCACCAGAACAGCCTATATCTGAAATATATAGAATTAAGAAACAACATGGTTTTAGTGGAATACCAATTACTCAAAATGGACGTATGGATTCTAAATTATTAGGTATGGTTTCGTTTAGAGATGTTGATTTTGTTAAAAATAAAGAAACCTCAATTGGAGATGTAATGCTTACTGATTTAATTACAATTGAAGAAGGTTCAAGTTTAGAAGATGCGTATGAAATTTTAAAAGAAAGTAAAAGAAGTAGATTACCTGTTGTTGACGAAAATTTTAATCTTAAATCACTTATTTGTAGAAAAGATTTGGCTAATCGCCGCGAATATCCAAATGCTTCTAGAAATAGAACAACTAATCAATTATTAGTTGGGGCATCTGTTACTACACATTTAAATACAAATGAAAGAATTATTCCATTAATTAAGGCTGGTGTTGATGTTCTTGTTATTGATTCGGCACAAGGAAATTCATTATATCAAATTAAAACTATTAAATATATTAAAGAAAAATTTCCGGATATTGATATTATTGCTGGTAATGTTGTTACAACAAAACAGGCTAAAAATTTAATTGATGCTGGGGCAGATGCATTACGAGTGGGGATGGGAATTGGTTCCATTTGTACTACCCAAGAAGTTTGTGGAGTTGGAAGATCTCAAGCAACTGCTGTATATAAAGTATCTCGTTATGCTAAAAGTTTAGGAATTCCAATTATTGCCGACGGAAGTATTAAAAATACTGGTCATATTGTTAAAGCTCTTACTTTAGGGGCTTCTACTGTTATGTTGGGTTCTATGTTAGCGGGAACTGAAGATTCTCCTGGCGAAATTTTTTATAAAGATGGTGTACGACTCAAAAATTATAGAGGAATGGGAAGTATTGAGGCTATGAAACAAACAAGTAGTAGTGAAAGATATTTGGCACAAAATGAAAATATTAAAGTTGCACAAGGTGTATCTGGAACAGTTGTTACAAAAGGTAAAGTATCTACATATATTCCATATCTTGTACAAGGTGTCAAACACGGACTACAAGATATAGGTTCTAATACAGTTCCAAAATTACATACTATGCTTGATGATGGAACTATTGAATTTGAAATTCGTTCAATATCATCCATGCGAGATGGTGCTATTCATGGACTTTATGACTATAAAAAGTAAATTCATTTAACATTTTTTTGAACGACATTTAATATATTCTTATATTATATAATATGCAAGAAGCTGGAAAAAGAAGAAGAGGAAGACCTAGAAGAGGAAGACCTAGAAAACCTAGAAGAACTCCTATTGCTCAAAGGGGACCACCTCCACCACAACCTAAAGTTGGAAATTTAGTTGTTATTATTATTAAACCTTACAAAAATAATGTAACTGTTCAGGGTATAGTTAAAAGAGTTCTTACTAGAAGAAAATTTCATTCAAGAGGACATAAAGTTGAATTAAGAGATGGAACTATTGGAAGAATTGTTAAATTAATTAAATAAATTTTTTTTTTACTTCTTCAATATAATTCCGAAATGTATTTATATTTTGTTTATATTCAACTAAATTTATTTTAGTTATAGATATATTTTCAGCATGTTCTTCTATTTTTTTAGTTGTTTCAGAAATTTCTTCTTTAAATTTTTCAATTTGTTTAGAAAGAATTTCTATTTTTTTGTCAAATTTATCAATTTGTGTAAGTATTGTATATTCCATTGATATAAGTAACCAATATTTTATAAAAAAAGAACTAATTTTTTTTTATAAAAATTGATTTTTTACTTATCTATGTAAAAACGCTAAACCATAGGCAACCTAAGATGTTCAACCTTAAACTTGAAATTAATACTGAATTCGATGAAGATGAATTTATCGCAAATGTACAACAAATGCAACAATCTTTAGATGAAGAACAATATGGCCATTTTGATGAACCAGCATTGGTGCAATTGACGGAAGATGATATTTTTACAGATGATATTCGTAATGAAACTTTTATCGCAAAAGGTGGATTTGGATCCGTTGCAAGTGCTGAATATGGTGAAGGAAATACTTGCGTTGTGAAAACTATTATCGTAGGTGATGGAAAGAAAGAAGCAGTTAAATTGAAAGAACTTGATGGAATTATTCCTGCTTTTTTGGGATATAAGGAAGAAGAAAAAAGTATTAAGATTTATATGGAAAAATGTGATGGATCTGTTGATGATCTCATTAAATCTGGATATTTTGAAGGAAATGATGTAAGAAAAATGGATTTTGTTCAACAAGTATTTGTCTTGACTCAAACTTTGAAAGAAAGCAATTTCGCTCATTGTGATTTTAAAGCAGGCAATATCGGTTATATCCAATCTGAAGAGGGAATGGTATACAAACTTTTGGATCTTGGTTCTGCATGCAAATTGAATGATGCTGGACAAGGAAAAGCAGGATTGACTACTATGGATTTCAAAGCTCCTGAAAGAATTGCTATTCATTCTAATGTATATGATGGACATAAACTTGATATTTATGCAATTGGAGGAATGATTTTCAATCTTGAAACTGGAGAAATGCCTATGGATAATGTCCGACAACTTAATCACGGACGAACAGCAGATATTATTGCAGATAGAATTGAAATGAAATTAGTTGATTATTTTGATGACCATACTTGTCATGATATTCCAGCTAATATTTCAGAACGGATGCAAAATATTATTCGTGATTGCTGGGAATCTGATCCAGCAGTCCGTAAATCAGCAGAACAAATGTTGGCATATCACTTTTAAATTACTTACTTACTACTTAATTTACTTTATATTTACTTTATATTTATTATAAAAAAAATAATTTAATTTTGGACTGGACTTGAATCAAATTTTTCTTTGTTATTTTTATAACAATCATAAAAATGGTTTAAAGTTTTATTTTTTATTTTTCTCATTTCTTCTTTAATTTCTTTATCATCATCCTCATCATCATAATATTTATCTATTTTATCTACGAAATGTACTTGAATTTTATCCATATGGACATCATCTTTTAAATCATTTATACACTCATAAATATTTAACACTTCTTCTATATTATTATCTCTATCATATAACTCATCTATTACTTCTGATTTATTACGAGTTTTCCATTCATTATTTGTTCTTACCTTTAAATTATTTGATCTATCATTTGTATATTTTATTGTTAAATTTTCAGGTTGCTGGGGATTACAATATTTATATTTAATATATTCCTGTAATCCAAGCATTCCATTTCCTAATATCTGTGTAATCAGTTTTTTATATTTATTACTTTCCAAAAAATTTATATTTTCTTTGCCATAATCATTTACTGTAACATTTAC
>Ga0209753_1000153_pt1 | contig 25938 bp, 26 predicted proteins | sample METZYME_3_550m_FD_187550 | JGI IMG/M metagenome (GOLD analysis project Ga0209753, IMG submission 187550) | Marine microbial communities from oxygen minimum zone in mesopelagic equatorial Pacific - METZYME_3_550m (SPAdes) (version 2) | ecosystem: Environmental > Aquatic > Marine > Oceanic... | reverse complement strand
AATTTTCATCAACTGTTTCTTTCATCAAACTGTTGTTATCAGGAATATCCTGATTTTGTGCACCCCGGTAACCCTGACGTTTTGTTAACTCCAAAATTCCTTTTCTCAGTGCTTCATGGGCATTTGTCTGAAAATTCAGGTCCATTGCCAAATAAACTTTCAAGCCACCCTGATATAGAACTTTCGAACCATATTTCTTTATCAGGTAACGACGTACATGTTCCACATAATATGATGTGGCTTCGGTGGTTGAATCATGGACACGAATAAGGCTGATAGGCTTGACAATTGTATCCTGTAATTCCTGCTCCGATATAAAACCTTCTTCTCTCATTCTTCGTAAAACAACATTCCGTCTTTGCTTGGCAAATTCAGGATTAATATGAGGAGCGTAACGTGATGGCGCCGGAAGTATACCGACTAAAAGAGCACTTTCTGCAAGATTCAGCTCCGAGGCATGTTTTCCAAAATAACCCTGAGCCGCAGCCTCAACACCTTCACCATTTCCCAAAAATACTTTGTTTAGATAAAGCGAAAGTATATCCTGCTTGGAAAACTGCATTTCCATACGAAAAGCAAGAAGCATTTCTTTAAGCTTTCTAACAATCTGTTTTTCCCTGCTCAACAAAAACAGCCTTGCTGTTTGCTGAGTGAGTGTGCTTGCACCTTGAACTATTCTTCCTGCCCTCAGATTTGCCATAAATGCTTTGGGTATTCTCAGCGGATCAATTCCGAGGTGAGAGAAAAATCGTGCATCTTCACTGGAAATTAAAGCATGCACCAGATGAGGCGGGAACTGTTCATACGGAATTACAATTCTTCGTTGAATAAACAGTTCATAAATTTGATTTCCTTCGCGATCATACAGAACAGTAGGTAAAACGTCATTACGTTTGTGGAGCTCATCTTCAAGATTTTGAGGCAACGTTTTACTCAGTTCATACAGATAAACTCCAAGAGCTGTTCCGGAAACAACTCCAGTTATTACCAGTATCCAGAATATCGCTTTGAAAAACCCTGCCAGTATTTTCATTACTTTCTTTTCCCGATAGATTCAGGTCACATTAACCAAAATTCTGCAAAAGAATATTTCCACTTTCTGATGAATTTATTTGATGGACAAAAAAATTATCACTTACTTTGCGATTGCTGGTATGCTTGTTCTGCCAGCGAAATTGCCTTGGTACGTATCTCATCAGAAAAGTCATTTACCTCAAATTTATCCATCAATTCCGCGAAACTCCCATTCGAAGATTCTTTCTTAATTTCCAGCAATATGTTTTTAAGCAACAAAGCGTCTTTTGAACAAAGATCCCCCAATGCTGACTTGTGTTTTGTAACAGGTGAAGTTCCTTGAAAAACATCCTCAGAGGTATAAAATAACTTGGTGGTTTCACATCGGCAGCCGTGCTCATGTGGTAATTCAGGAGGAGTTTTTTGCTTAAATTGCCGGCCATAACGTGTTCCATCACTTTCAAGGCAAGACACTGGTGTGTCCCAATCTAAAAACGTTTTCAGTTCAATTGCCTCAATTGTTGTGATGAAGGGTTCTGATTCATCGTTTCTTTTTGGCAAAATTTGATTTTTTTTTGTCCAAATCCAGTATATCAGGGCCACAGCGACAACTGCGATAAAAAGTTTCAGCATAACTCTGCAAACAGAAAAAACATTTTTTACTGGGGAAAAATTGAGGGAAACAGGGAAAAAAACTAATTTATACTAAGGAAAAGACCTTCAACGTTCAAGATGAACATTTTCTTTGTAAAGAACTACTGTAGACTAATAAATGAATAAAAATAATTATTGGGTTTGCTTTAACATCATTTGTCCTTATAAATTAATTTTTAAATTGGACCGAATCACAGTAAAGATAGCAAAAACTATGTGCCATGCTGTAAAGGAGCATAAAAAAATCCTTTAAATAGTTAAGAAATTGCGAAACTGAAATAGAAAAATAAAAGAACACTTAAGAAATTAGTTCATCCAATGATTCTAATCTTAAAGTGCTTTAATGAGTAGGTGAAACGATGCAGTTTGATTTTAACCGAAAAATCACAGAAAATTCCCGATTATAATGCAAAAAATTGTTTTCTCAGTCTGGAATGACTGTAATTTTAAGATTTAATTTTTCTATGTTTAACTGATATGAGAATTTATAAACAGTTAAAAGCTAAAAAATACTTTAGCAACCTGCCGATACAGAACATACAATGGAACGCCCATTAAAATTCATACTTGAAGACATTGTATTTGGACCATTGTTTCTTTTAACGTTATTGACATGCACCCTCCTGTTGATGTTCAAGCAAAGGAAAAACTCAAAAATTTCATTCAGAACACTTTTAGGAAGTTGGGTTGTTCTTATGCTTGGCAGCAACACACTGTTTTTCCAGCTCGTTTCATATCCATTAAAATATTTGACTCCAGAAAGTACAAAACATCCAAGTGATGCGATTGTTTTAGCTTCTGCTGGTGTACACAAGTCAGGTGCTCCAACACCAGGTTCAACCCTGAGAGCACATGCGGCTGCAAAATTATATTTAGAAGGACTGGCTCCGATTGTAATTATAACCGGCGGTGTTACTGAACCATATCTTCACCCGGTAAACATCAAAGGTATGGCCATCATTCTACAAGGCATGGGAGTACCTTCACATGACATTATCATCGAAAATCGCTCTGCAGACACATACAAGAATGGTATAGAGACCGCCAAAATTCTTGAGCGTTTAAAATTGAAAACTGTACTTCTTGTATCTCATGATTATCATTTGTTTCGCCTTGTTTCTGTTTTTAAAAAACTGGGTATTGAGGCCTATGCATATGCAGCAAACCAGTCTTATCTAAAAACAACAATCCCCTGGTGGCGTTACTTTGACTGGGCAAATTTTAATCGCCTCCAGACCATTGTGCATGAATATTTAGGGCTCCTGTCTTACAAATACTCAAATCGAATCTGATAATCACACGATAATAAAGTTATGCCTAAACGCACTGATTTTCAGACAGTTCTTATCATCGGGTCCGGTCCAATTGTGATTGGTCAAGCCTGTGAATTTGATTACAGCGGAACTCAGGCTTGTAAAGCTCTCAAAGAAGAAGGGTACAGGGTGGTTTTGATCAACAGTAATCCTGCCACCATTATGACAGACCCAGGACTGGTCGATGCAACTTATATAGAGCCAATCACCATAAATACTCTTGAATCTGTCATCAGTATGGAAAAGCCGGAGGTTATTTTGCCAACGATGGGTGGACAGACAGCACTCAATATGGCAATTAAACTTAACGAAAGAGGTGTGCTTAAAAGTAATGGTGTAGAGCTGATCGGTGCTTCAATTGAAGCAATAAATAAAGCAGAAAACCGAGAGCTTTTCCGAAACACTATGGCAAAAATCGGCATTGAAATGCCATCAAGCATTATTGTGCATTCAGTAGAAGAAGCATTAGCTTTTACCGAAACAACTCCTTTTCCTTATATTATCAGGCCATCTTTCACTCTTGGAGGTGCCGGAGGAGGAATCGCTCACAATGAAAAGGAATTAAAACAAATTGTTTCCCATGGACTGGCCTTATCACCTTCGAATGAAGTATTGGTTGAGCAGTCCGTTATAGGCTGGAAGGAATATGAACTTGAAGTGATGCGAGATCATAAAGATAACACAGTCATCGTATGTTCAATAGAAAATCTTGATCCTATGGGAATACACACCGGCGACAGTATTACTGTTGCACCCGCACAGACACTGACTGATTTTGAATATCAAAATATGAGGGATTTGTCGATCAAAATCATGCGGGAAATTGGTGTTGATACTGGAGGTTCAAATGTTCAGTTTGCCATTAACCCAGATGATGGAAAAATTCTAGTAATTGAAATGAACCCACGAGTTTCAAGAAGTTCCGCACTTGCTTCCAAAGCTACTGGATTCCCTATTGCAAAAATTGCCACAAAGTTAGCTGTTGGTTATACGCTGGACGAAATACCTAATGATATCACAAAAAAAATTCCTGCCTGTTTTGAACCATCCATTGATTATGTAGTAACCAAAATACCAAGGTTTGCCTTTGAAAAATTCCCTCTTACTGATGACCATCTTGGCACACAGATGCAATCAGTAGGAGAAGTCATGGCAATAGGAAGAACATTCAGGGAATCTTTTCAAAAAGCTCTCAGATCATTGGAAACAGGACATTCCGGACTCAACCCTCCTGATTACTCTGCTGCTGACAAAACTCCGGAAGAAATCCTGGATCATGAACTTCAAACAGTAAGCAGCAAACGTATTTGGTATGTTGCAGACGCTGTCAGGCGAGGATGGTCCGATGAAGCTCTATATGAACAAACTGGAATAGATTTCTGGTTTCTACGGCAAATCAGAAGCCTGATTGAAGAAGAAAAAGTCATCATGAAAAGTGAGTTGTCGGAAATAACTCCAATTAAATTGAGAAATTGGAAACGACTTGGATTTTCTGACATGCGTATTTCGGAATTATTGAATGTAAGCGAAAACCATATCAAGAACCTCCGTTATGAGTGGAATATACTGCCTGTGTTCAAACAGGTTGATACATGTGCCGCAGAATTTGAATCTGAAACTCCTTATTTTTATTCAACTTACGATGAGGAGAATGAGTCTATTCCTACAGAAACAGCAAAAGTACTAATTCTGGGCTCCGGCCCTAATCGTATCGGTCAGGGAATTGAATTTGATTATTGTTGCGTTCATGCCTCATGGGCTGTAAGAGAACGTGGTTTTGAAGCAATAATCCTCAACTGTAATCCAGAAACAGTTAGTACTGACTATGATACTTCAGATCGGCTGTATTTTGAGCCCGTAACGTTTGAAGATGTTATGCATGTAATCGACTTAGAATGCCCTCTTGGAGTGATAGTACAGCTCGGCGGACAAACCCCTCTTAAACTGGCTAAACAGCTTCATGAAGCTGGTGTAAGAATCCTGGGAACACCATACAAAAGTATTGACCGTGCAGAAGATCGAGAACAGTTTGCCGCAATGTTAAAAAAATTAAATCTCAGGCAACCTCAAAATGGTTCAGCCCGTTCTCTAAATGATGCAGAAAAAATTGCCGAAAATCTTGGATATCCTCTTTTAGTACGTCCCTCCTATGTGCTGGGAGGACAAGCTATGATGATTGCAGAATCAAAAGAACAACTTGCTGAATACTTTAAGGAAGCAGTGGAAGTCTCGAAGGAGCATCCCGTATTGATCGATCAGTTTCTGAAAGGGGCAGTTGAAATAGATATGGATTTGCTCAGTGATGGTAATCAATCTGAGTTGGGAGGAATTATGGAACATGTGGAACGTGCAGGAATACACTCCGGTGACAGTGCATGCATTTTACCTCCGCAAAATCTTCATTCTGATACACTGGAAAAATTAGAAGCACAGGGGAAAGTACTGGCAGAAGAACTTCAAGTTAAAGGCTTAATCAACATACAGTTCGCTGTTCAAGATGATGAGATTTTTCTGATTGAAGTCAATCCCCGTGCCTCCAGGACAATTCCGTTTGTCAGTAAATCTATAAGCCATCCTCTGGCAAAATATGCCACCTGGTTAATGCTGGGAGAGCAATTGAGTGAAATCGGATTTATCTATCAGACACCGAATACGGTATCTGTAAAAGAAACAGTCTTTCCTTTTGTAAGTTTTTCTGGTGCGGATACAGAACTTGGGCCTGAAATGAAATCAACAGGCGAAGTAATGGGATGCGGTGAAAACCTGGAAGAAGCTTTCATGAAATCTCAGTTTGCTGCATATCAAGCAGAAATTAAACAAGGGCATGTGTTCATGGGTGTTAATGATCAGGACAAAGAAGGTATGATTCCAGCCGCAAAAGAATTTGAGAAGGCCGGAATGAAAATCCTGGCAACTGACGGAACATTTAAAGTATTAAAAAATGCCGGTGTCACAAAAATTGAAAAAACAAGTCTGGACCGGAATGTTCCGGACAACATATTTGAATCGCTTGCAAGAAATGAGGTATCTCTGATTGTGAACACTACCCGCAGGAGGAAACGCATAGTTGATGCAACACATATCAGGCGAGTCGCTTTGCTTCACAACCTGCCTTATTTCACTACTGTGGAGGGGACAATGTATTTTGCGAAATCATTAGCGGCAACCGATTATGGAAAAAATCTCAGCTACAATTCTCTAAAACTTTATAACCAAATCAAAAACTGAAAAATAACTGTCAATCTTCATTCACTGCTTCTTTTTTCTGCAGTTTAAGATAGTTTCTTTGAAGAAAAATTTTTTGCTGATGATAATCTGATTCAGACAAACGCCCAAGAGCATAATCATCCTCCAAATCAGATAACGCGGTCAGGCAGAAATCAGCTTGACTGGAATCCAGTTGATAATTTTCAGGAATCTCATATTTCTGGAGTTTGCTCCTGAACAGTGGATAAGAGATCACTCCTACTGACCCCAAGATAACAATTACAGCGAATGTCCAAATCATGACCGGTTAAAGTACTTTATTTAAGTTTTTTCAAAGTTCAGACATTCAAATGATTATTAACATAAGCAGTTTTGAACAGTCTGAATTTAAAATCAGCTATTTAATGTTTTTCAGAAGTTATGTGAATTTTTTATGTAATTCGCAAATGGACAATCATTCACAAAATCTAATATTTACATTTGGAAGGAAGGAGTACTACGTTAGATTAAGGAAAGATACAATTTGGAAAGAATCCCCGGTTCTTACCAGTTGCTGTCATGCCTGCATACAATTTTATTTTGACGTATGCGGAATTCTCCATCTTCAACAGGACGTCTGTCCAGAATCCGGGGTTCCCGCTCATTAAGCGCTATACCGAAGCTGCCGTCTTTTCTCAAAACAATTTCTGTCCCCGGCTTTGCGTAAAATATTTCTATTCCCCGATCAATAACATTATTTTGTATTATATTTTCCGGGATTTCTGTAAGTTCTGTTTTCCTCAGACTAACTGAACGATTTATTCCTTCTCCTGTTGATTCAGAAGTTAGTTTGTATTTTGTACCTATTTTATGAACCATTCGTCTGCGAAATGAATTCATAGGTTCCAGTTGCAGATGAGTCTCTTCAGATTTGACAAATCGCACAAGTGCATCATTAATCTCAGCAATCAGTTCCACATCAGAACTGCTCAATTCCATATCATCAAACACGGGCATTTTTTAAATAACTTTGCAGTTAAAACTGCATGCATAAGTCAGCAGTTTTACACTCCAACATAATTTTACTTGTGATGTCGGCAGGAATAACTGAGATTCATCTGTCAAACCTGCTGCATCAACTTTATGCATCATAAGTTCTGGGGGAATCTGAGGATTCAGTTTCAGGTAAGATGGTTGCTCCCGGACTTTCTTTATTGGAACCTTCTTCATCTTCAGATACAGGATCAATTACCGGGCTGGGGAAACGCTCAAGTGATATATTTAATACTTCTTCCACTGTATTTACCGGGATTATTTCCAGCCCATTCTGGATTTCTTCCGGAATTTCACTAAGATCTTTCTTGTTTTTATCCGGAATAATTACAGTGGAAATGACACCTCGTTTTGCAGCAAGAAGTTTTTCTTTTAATCCTCCTATTGCCAGTACCTTGCCCCGCAAAGTTGTTTCTCCGGTCATAGCAACTTCATTCCTAACCGGGATACTGGTAAATGCACTGACCAAAGAAGTCGCTATTGTAACCCCGGCAGAGGGACCGTCTTTGGGTACAGCTCCTGCCGGTACGTGAATGTGAATATCTGTTTTTTCAAATACTGAAGAAAAAATTCCCAGCCTGTTTGCATTCGTTCGCACATAACTCAGCGCAGCCTGTGCTGATTCTTTCATCACATCTCCAAGCTTTCCGGTCAACTGTAACTTTCCCGTACCTTTCATGATATTCACTTCGGTAACAAGGAGTTCCCCGCCTGCCTGTGTCCATGCCAATCCACATGTAGTGCCAATTTCGTTTTGTTCTTCAGCTTTTGCATGTTTGTAACGTGGTACTCCCAAGAATTTCTGTACACGTTTTGATGTAACCACTACTTTGCTGAGATTTGTCTTCTTAACCAGTTGTGTTGCAACCTTACGACATGTTTTTGCGATCTCCCTTTCCAGGTTCCTGACTCCGGCTTCTCTGGTATAACTGCGAATAATGTCAAGGATAGCTTTTTGCTGAAACTGAATCTTTTTAACTGTGAGACCATTTTCATCCATTTGTTTTGGAAGCAGATGTTCACGTGCAATATGTTCTTTTTCCAACTCTGTGTAGCCTGAAAGTATGATAACTTCCATTCGATCTTTTAGCGCTGGTGGAATGTTCTGCGCAACATTTGCAGTGCAAAAAAACAGTACATCCGAGACATCAAACTCTACTTCTAAATAATGATCCATGAATGTGTGGTTTTGTTCAGGGTCAAGTACTTCAAGCAGGGCTGCAGCTGGGTCTCCCATCACCCCATAAGTCATTTTGTCAATTTCATCAAAGAGCAGCAGTGGATTTTTATATTTCACTTTGCGCAGAGACTGAATCACTTTCCCGGGCATAGCACCAATGTAAGTTCTGCGGTGTCCTCTGATTTCAGCTTCGTCACGTACCCCTCCCAGGCTTACATGGGCAAATTTTCTTCCTAACGCTTCTGCAACAGAGCGAGCAAGAGATGTTTTGCCTACACCAGGCGGTCCTACCAGACAAATAATCGGTCCTTTCATTTTCCCCACCTGCTGTGCGACTGCAAGATACTCAATAATACGTTCTTTTACTTTTTCCAAACCATAATGCCGCGCATCCAAAACTTTTTCGGCTTTTCCCAAGTCAAAATTATCTTCAGTCTTTTCGTCCCATGGCATACAAATCAACCAGTCAAGATAGTTGCGTACCACGTTTGCTTCAGATGACATGGAAGGCATCATTTTGAGTTTTTTCAGTTCTTTTTCCGCCATTTCTTTGGCTTCAGCTGAAAGCTTAACCTCCTCAATCTTTTTAGCATACTCTTCCATTTCTGCTTTGCCGTCTTCCCCATGCCCCAACTCTTTTTGAATAGCCTTGACTTGTTCATTGAGGTAATATTCTTTTTGAGTCCTTCCAATCTGTCCCTGAACTCTTTCCTTCAGTTTCCTTTCTACTTTTTTAAATTCTTTTTCCTCAAGCATTCGTCCGTAGACTATTTCCAGACGTTTTTTTGGATCAGCATTTTCCAGCAAATCCTGCTTCTTTCTCAATTCCATGTTTAAAAGCGGAGCAATTCTGTCGGCAAGGATAAGCGGTTCGTCTGAGTCTATGGACAATTTTTCAATTCCCTCAGTACGGCGCTTGACGTCCTTAAGATAACGCTTGAACTCGGTACGAACATTTTTGCTGAGAGCAATCAATTCGGGTGCCCTTGAAACATTTTCAGGAATTGGTTCCACAACTGCGGCAAAATGTGGTTCTTCCATATGCGCCTCAATCAGTCGCCCTCTTGTTTTTGCCTCAAACAAAGCTTTAATGGTTCCATTGTGGAGTCGCATGATCTGCAGGACCTGGCCAATAGTGCCTACACGAAACAAATCCTTTGCTTCAGGCTCTTCAACCAGTGGATCCTCTTGAGCAACAACAAAAATTTGCCTGTCTCCCGCAAGGGCTTTTTCCAGAGAGGCTATTGAGAGTGTACGCCCAATGAAAAATGGTGCAGTCATGTGGGGGAACACCACAATATCTCTCATTGGCAACATTGGAAGAGCTAACTGTTTTGGAGCAGTAGATTTGTCTTGGACTTCTCCGGGCATGAACTACCTTGAATTTGACTATGTGTTTAAGAAAATGATAATTCTTGTACTGTGATCAAAATGAAAATGCCTGCTTTTTGTAATATTATTACATAAACAAGAAAACTGCCAAGTTCAGAGAATGATATTTTACTTTATCGATGACTTTACAAAAAATCAAGAAATCAAAGATCAGCTTCCCTGGTATTAGATTTTGATATTAAGGAGGAAAAGATGATGCACTCATTTCCACACAGATTTTGTCCTGTTTGTTGTAGCTGCGAACTTCCTTATATTTTATCCTATGGTTTTGATTCCCAACAACACTGCGCAGGTGAAATTTCCCGTTATTCTTTGCTGCAGACAACGCGTCCTCAAATGTGCCTGAACATGCACGGCTTAAAACTTTGACATCAAGCTCCCCACGATCTATTACCTTGTATTCAGGATCATAAAATGTTTGGTAGTTCTGCTGAACCGTGGCACAGCCTATGATCAAAATTAAGCTAAACAGAATTAAAAGAAGTATGCTGCGCATTAATTTTCTTTAGTGAAATCTTGACAACTTTCTGCTCGTTCTACAAACTACCTGTTTAAGAAAGCCTCATTTATGCAACAAAATTAATCAACAGTTGAAAAACTCTTCTTAACAATAAGTGCAACCTTCATGCAGATCACACAATCTACAAAGTTATTTTCTCTAGCCCAGCAAAGACTTCCTGGAGGAGTAAACAGTCCTGTCCGTGCTTTTAAATCTGTGAATATGACTCCCTTATTCATTACAAGGGGCCATGGTTCAAAAATCTTTGACAAGGATGGAAACGAATATATCGACTACGTGGGTTCGTGGGGACCAATGATTCTTGGACACGCCAACCCGGAAGTAGTCAGGAAACTTAAAGAAATTCTGGACAATGGCACTTCTTTTGGTGCGCCAACTGAAGGTGAGATTTTGTTAGCTGAAATGATATGTGAAGCTGTACCCAGTGTGGAAATGATTCGCCTGGTAAATTCCGGTTCAGAAGCAGCAATGGCAGTTCTGCGTTTGGCTCGCGGTTATACTAAACGTGATAAAATAATTAAATTTGAGGGCTGCTATCACGGCAGCGTTGACCCTCTTCTTGTAAAGGCAGGTTCCGGAGCAATGACATTAGGAATTCCAGACTCTCCGGGAGTTCCAGTTTCTTTTGTCGAACATACACTTCAGGCTAAATTCAACGATCTGGACTCTGTTATCAGAATTACAGAAGAAAACTCTCAGGATATCGCCGCCATTATTCTTGAACCTGTAGCAGGGAATATGGGCATGATACCTCCGGAACATGGATTCCTGCAAGGTCTGCGTGATTTATGCGATCGTGAAGGAATTTTGCTGATATTTGATGAGGTGATGAGTGGTTTTCGTATTGATTTTGGAGGAGCACAATCACTGTTTGGCATTGTTCCAGACTTAAGTATTTTTGGAAAGGTTATTGGTGGAGGTCTGCCTGTAGGAGCATACGGTGGACGCCAGGATATTATGCTTCAGGTTGCACCTTCAGGACCAATATATCAGGCAGGAACTTTGTCTGGAAATCCACTTGCGGTAACAGCAGGTTTAACAACTTTGGAAATACTGAAAGAGCAGAATCCATATCCTGAGCTTGGCCAAAAAACAGCATGGCTTTGTGAAGAGCTGACAACAGCAGCTGAGACTGCCGGAATTCAAATTCAGACACAGTCAATCGGTGGTATGTTTGGGTATTTTTTTGCAGAAAATGCAGTGCGTAATTTCCAGGAAGCACTTAATTCTGATACGGAAAAGTTTACTAGATTTTTCCAGAATATGCTGAAGCAGGGCATTTATTTACCACCATCAGCTTTTGAATCCCTTTTTATTTCAACTGCACATTCAGATGAAGATCTGGAAAGAACTGCCTCAGCGTTCAGAAAGGCTTTTAAAGACTAGCAAATTTTTTCGAGTTGATAATTTGACCTAAAACTGATCTTAAAAAGCAAAGAATTATTTTCATTCTGTATGAGGTTTTTCATCCGGATGAGTTATTTCGTTGATCCTCACACCATAGCGGTCGTTAACAACAACAACTTCTCCCCTGGCAATCAGACGGTCCCCTATTAACACATCAATCGTTGAGCCTACTATTTTGTCAAATTTCACAACGGTGCCTTGTTTCCAGAGCATAACATCATAAAGTGAAACCTGAGAGCGTGCAATTTCAGCCTGCATCACTTGTGGTGCGTCTGCCAAAAAATCCAGCTTGTGCTGTAAAGAGTTCTGCATTGAAGATTCGGCACTCATATTTCTAATATTAAAGATAACTGAATTTTAGAAGTTGACATGAGATGATAATAATGCAATCATCTCGCGGTTAAGTTTGACTGTAATATTATTGCACTTTACTATATTTTTATAACAAATTACAAAAAAAGATGGAGCGTTCAAAATGTTTGGTTTGGGTGTTTGGGAACTTTTAATCGTTTTAGCAATCGTAGTAGTTTTATTTGGAGCAAAACGCTTGCCCCTGATTGGCGAAGGACTTGGTGGAATGATAACCAATTTCAAAAAAGCAACGAAGAAAAATAAAGAAGAGCAGGCTAAAATAGATGATAATTCTGCTGCAAGCGCAGAAGATAATACTGTTATCAAGGAAGATTCCACTATAGCTAATAAAGAAAACAGCTGAAAAGAAAAGATAGATTTATTTGGGTTTTGGGCGAATAACCAGGTTCATGCTTACATCCAATTCTTTAAGCCTGGCAATTACCGGAACAATAGATCCGTAATCAACTTTTTCATCAGCTTCCACATCAACTAGCCAGGGCTGTTTCTTTCCTCTGGTCCATTGTTGTACTCTATCCTTCAGCACAATTTGACTTTCTTCTTCGGCACTATCTCCAATACGCGTTTTTCCAATATATAATACTCCAGATTTGTCTATCACCAATTTAAGGGGCTCCTGCAGAGGTTTCATTACGTCCTTGTTGTAACTGTCTTCGGGGAGGTCCACTTGAATCACATGGTTGACAATTGGTGCAGTTACCATGAAGATGATTAATAGCACCAACAGGACGTCAACGAAAGGCGTCACATTGATTTCACTCAGAGGTTCATTCTCTTCCCAGGAGCCTCCCATGTACAATCCATTCAAATCGATTAGTAAGTTCCATGCCATAATTCCGCATGGTATTAGTTAAGAGACGAGCCTGATTCCGAAAGTAATTGTATCCCATCAGTGCAGGTATTGCGGCCAGCAAGCCTGCAGCGGTGGCAACCAGTGCCTCAGAAATCCCAGGAGCAACAGCAGCTAAACTCGTCACGCCAGTAGTTCCAATGCTCTGAAAGGAGTTGATAATTCCAAGGACAGTTCCAAAGAGCCCTACAAATGGAGCAGCACTGGATACTGTTGCTAGAATATTCAATCTGTTTTCAATCAAGGAGTATCTTTCATTGATACTCTGCTCTATCACTCGCTGCAACTGTGTGCTGAGATGAGGAAGCATTGAGTTGCTTTGAGAAATATCAGGGGAAGATCGCTGTATTCGCTGAATCATTCTGGCTGCTTCCTTATAGGTTGCAGTAAACATGAATGAGAAAGCAGAATAGGGATATTCTGCTGATATATTTTTGATTTGATTAAGGTTGGATTCGTTGAGGTAAAGCCGGTAGAATTTCTGATCCTGTTTGCGGATACTAAAATACTGAAGGGCCTTTATAATTATGACGGCCCAGGAAAGGGCCGACATTAAAGCCAAAATGAACAACACCAGTTTCGCGATGAAACTTCCACCAAGTACCAGTCCGACTATGCTCGTTTCGCCTAGCCATTCGGTGAGCATGATTCAAGGCGTTATCAAAGTTGCTGATGAAGCTCCAAAGTATTTACAAGCGGGTGAACTCTACTCTGCGATTTTGACGCCAGGAACTTTCGTTGCTGCCGTAAACTGCTGGCCGTTCTTCACCAAAACTCACTATTGTAAACTGTGAAGGACTGGCTCCGAGGCTGACAAGGTAGTCAAAGACTGCTTTTGCTCTCCGTTCACCTAAAGCCAGATTGTATTCGTTTGTACCTCTTTCATCACAGTGGCCTTCCAGTTGAATCTGGACATCTGGATTTTGATAGATCCATTCATAATTTTTCTGGATAACTTCCTCAAAATCGGCAGTTATTTCACTCTTGTCATAGGCAAAATAAACCATTCCCATTTCACTGAAGGCTGCATCTGATTCTTCAGGAGGCAAGATCATGATTTCTTCAGCTTTCGGTGGTTGGACACTTTCATCTGCGTCTTTTTCTTCTATAATTAGCTCTTCTTCTTTTTTCTGTTCTATAGCTTGAGCTTTATTTCTCTTTACAAATGCTAGTCCATCACCTTTTTGGACCGGTTCTGGTTCTTCCACAGCTTGAGCCTCATTTCTATTTACAAATGCTAGTCCATCACCTTTTTGTTCCGGTTCTTTGGGCTTTTCAGGTTCTTTGGGCTTTTCAGGCTCTTCCTCTTGTTCGTCATCTGGTGGAGGTGGAGGTGGAGGTGGAGGTGGAGGTGGATCTTTTGGTTCATCTGGTTCATCACATTCCATTCCTTCACATGGACATTCGTCTCCAACACATGGTGGTGGGGGCGGATCATCTTCCGGCGGTTTAGGGTCTGGACCACATCCTAAAAGAAAAGCCATACTGGCAAAAAATATCAGCAAATATAATTTCTTCATCATATCACCTCATCTAAGTTGTAAATTTGAATAGGCAAGCATTTTTCAGTAAAACTCGTGAGACATTAAATATCCCTTTTAAATTTAAGCTATCAGTACTTTTTGTGCAAATGGAGTGCCTAATTCCTAACCAGTTTAAAATATTGATTATCCTCATGCAATGGAAAACTTTCATCAACGGAATAAGTTTATATACATAATAAGCAAGAAAACAATCCTTTTTTTGTTTTTTTAGATTAAAGTAGAAAATATTTTCATGCAATAAATTCATTAACTGAGGCTCTTTTTTATTCAATTTAATAACAGTAAAAATTTGCAATACAGCGCAGAATGTTGAAAAAATCTTGAGAACTTGAAGAGAAGTGCTAGAGTAAGCAAAATTTTCGGCTAATGCCAATGCTCAACAAACTTAGTTAATAGTTAAAAACAATTCCATGGAACTTGCCCTTTTTGTTGGCATTTTCTTCTGTTTAACTCAATCCGCAATATTTTCCGGACTTACCCTGGGTTTGTTTGGTTTAAGCAGGCTAAAGCTTGAAATTGAAGTTGAGTCTGGGAATAAAGCAGCATTAAAGGTGCTGGAGCTAAGAAAAGACGCAAACCTGCTTCTGACAACTTTGCTGTGGGGGAATGTAAGCATTAACGTATTGCTGACCCTCTTAACAGATTCAGTTCTGGCCGGACTCTGGGCTTTTTTCTTTTCATCCATATGCATCACTTTGTTTGGTGAAATCCTGCCACAAGCGTATTTTTCCCGAAATGCGCTTCGTATGGGGATAATACTTTCTCCGGTAATTAGATTTTACAGATTTTTTCTTTATCCTGTAAGCAAACCTTCAGCTATGCTGCTGGACAGATGGCTTGGCAAAGAAGGTGTACTTTACTTCAAAGAGGAAGATTTCCGGATAATGCTGCAAAAACACATGGAATCACGGGAATCAGACATCAGTCAAATTGAAGGCACAGGTGCACTTAATTTTTTGAGTATTGATGATTTACCAGTTGGAGACGAAGGAGAAGTGGTTGACCCAGCAAGCATTATTCCGTTGGAAACTGAATTTGACCTCCCAGTCTTTCCCGTATTTCAAAGGAATCCGGAAGACCCTTTTTTAAATCAGGTTCAGAATTCAGGTAAAAAATGGGTAATATTGACTTCACTGGACGGGAACCCCAGATTGGTGCTGAATGCAGATCTGTTCCTGCGAGATGCGCTTTTTGGCGTTGAACCATTCAGGCCTTATTCCTACTGTCATCGCCCTATTGTGGTTTCAGATGCAGCAACTCCACTTGGTGAAGTTATCAATAAATTGCGCGTTCACCCGGAACACTCGGAAGACGACGTTATCGACAATGATCTGATTTTATGCTGGAACAAAGAAAAAAGGATCATTACAGGAGCAGATCTTTTAGGCAGACTATTACGCGGTATCGCAGGTAGAAGACCGCAATTTTTCATTCCAAAAGAAAAATAATTATCCTTATTATTTGAATGGCTGTTAAAGTTTAAAATGATCAATAGTACCAAAAAATATTTTTCAAAATTTTCAAAGAAAACTCTACTCCTGATTGCAGGCAGATATTTATTCATTAGAATGGCCAAATTATGGTTTCTTTCCTGTTTTTTGATGCCTTCAATGGTATTTTCTTATGAATTCCCCCCTGAGAGAACTGTAAGAGAAGCAGATAAAGAACTGGGATGGATGTTTGCCCCACTCCCAGGTTGTGTAGAAGGAGTAGGATGTGCTGTCCCCATTGCAGGGTTAATCTCAAATTTCTATAAAAGCACGGACCTTGTGATAATTAAAACTCTGGCAAAAGGGGATATTGAAGCAACCGTAGTTCAACTTCAAAAATTCCCCATTATTGATGAAAAGTTGTTCTTCAAGGTTTTATACTATGACTGGGATATCAGCTTACTCAACTACGACAGGGGAATCCATTCAGGTAAGAACGATTATTATCAGACTTTTGAAAATCTCAACAATTCCACAATCAACCTTCAATCTCAGTTTTATAATCAGCATCTTGAAATACAAATTGGTTATTCCTCAGGAGAAGCAAAAATTTCAAAAATTTTTGATAATGACGAGAACCAGTTTTCAAATGTTCAATCTCCTTCCAGAACCTGGATAGACCACACCATTGGGACCCAGATTGATTTGACCGACAATCATTTGGAGCCTCGTGAAGGGATTCGATTTGAACTATTGCACAATGCAACGAATTACGGCCTCAGCGAACTGAGTGACTATGACGTTAACTCTCTGAATTTAACAACTTACATTCCTTTTTTGGGGTCAGACACCTTGTTGATCAACGCTTTTCAATCGCGGTCCTACATTTCAGAGCATGGATTGACTGATGAAAATACATTAAGTAATAAATTTGGACTAGGGTGTGACCTGGAAATACAAGCGAACGCCTGCAGGGATGCGGAAAAGAGGAGAACCAACTATTGGCTTGAGAGAAACCGTTTCGGCAAGGCTTCAGCTCTTGGAGGAATTAACCGTATGCGTGCCTACAGCCAGGGAAGGTTCTATGCAGGAAACAGTTCAAACTATGTTTTGGAATATCGTCATAATTTTTCGGAAAAACAGACTCCAATAAACTGGATTATTATGGGTGGAGTAAGAACTGTTCTTCAAGCAGCGTTCTTCTATGAAGTAGGTAGTGTTTCTGATGAACTCTCTGAATTGCATAAAAATATGAGAACTTCATTTGGATTCGGTTTTCGTGCAATTATTTCAGGTTTGATTTACCGCTTTGATCTTGCCAAAGGCGATGATGGCATTGCGCCAACATTGTTCATCAATTATCCATTATCTTTAGGTACTCTTGGGAGTTAGAAAAGCAAAGGATCATAGTGATTGCTCAGAGTCAGTTAACACCGTCTTCCTATTTAACTCCTGCATCTCAAACAGTACAGTGAATTGGACCTCATTTGAAAATTCACTTACAGACCCTACAGTTGGGACTGAATTGGACACAAGGGCTCGCTTGGTATCTTGATTGAGGTCAGCTGACTGGAGGGGTGGCATAATTTATAGAACAAATTTAATTATTCCAGCTTTATTTCGGTTATATCTTGCTGAAGCGAAAATAATTCCGAAACCTGTTGAACTAAAAAAAGAATTTTTCCCACTGTTCAATCAACAATACCCTCTTATCTGGCAGATAAAAGCCGTATTTCAGTTAAAAATGATTATCAGAAAAATTATCGTACCTGCTGTCATGGTGTGGATTAGGTAGCATGGAAGGAAGCTTTTAAACTTGAAGGCCAGCAAAGCAAGAAACACCCCTCCCGGGAAGGCAGTAAGCACTTCAGAGATTGGCTTCCCAACATGTATGAGCATGAAGAGAAGACCATCCAACAAAATGACAAAATAATAATATGGATCGATACGAAACCAATTTTGGAAATCTCTGACCCACATTAGTCCTCTCTTATTCTTCTTCCCTTTATTACTTTCAGAACCGCTGATCTGTTCTGATGAACCTGAAAAGAAAGCCGGCTCCATAAAAGCTACAAGTATGCCCTGGAGGGAAACGTGTTCGAAAACCATAATTAAATTGGTCCATAGCAAGTAGGTCCATAGGCCTTCTTTGATATAAGGCTGGTAGTATTGGTACATATCTTCCCGGGTAGAAAGCCAAATGAGGGCAGGTAAAGCAGCTAGGTAAAGGAGCAGCAGGACCTTGAACTGAGAAAATGATATTCCCCCAAGACCCAACTTTCTAAATGAGAACTTCAGAAAAAACCTCCCAATTATCAGTGGAACGAGAAGGAAGTGGATTCCGCTTATGACTACCCATGACTGATAGTGGGGAAGATGTAGATTGATAATCTTTTTCAAAAAGGAGAAATAAGGTGTTCCGAGGGAACTAATCAATGGGACATTTCCCCAGAGAAGAAGGGTATAGAAGGACAATGCGAGAAATGCAATCAGAAGCCTAATGTAGTTTCTTGGTTTAGGCTCTTCAAGATGATTTAAATTCTTTTTCGATCTGAAGCCGGTGCTTTTTTCAATGGCACTGCTTTTATTTGACATCTGCAATTAAACTGTTTAGAGAATTCCTTTTAAAGAGAAAAAGTACAATGAATCAAAGATTCATGGCAAGGCAGGTCAGGAGAAATACTTTTTAGATTTTTCAAATACATTTAGCCAGGCTTCAAAAATGATGCATGATTATTGAATAAACATAATTTTAAAGATCGTGAAAAGTAAGTTACTGATTAAATTCAACAAATCTGCCAATTTCAGTTTTATTGATGTTACTTAGCATTAATCCGGTAAATCCAAATCCCCTGCGTGTTAAGCAGGTTGTAGATGTTTTGAAAAACGACGGAATTATTATTTATCCCACCGACACAGTCTACGGTCTTGGGTGCAGCATTTTCAGCAAAAAAGCAATGAAACGCCTGCACAAAATTAAAAAGGTCAATCAGAAAAAACCCTTAACATTTATCTGTGCAAATCAAACAGAAGTTCAGGAATACACTCAAGGCATTCCTACCTACATTTTTAAACTGCTCAGACGCAAATTGCCTGGGCCATACACATTTGTCTTTAAAGCATCCAAGATTGTACCAAAAATGATGCTGACACCAAGAAGCACAGTTGGAATGCGCTGGCCTGACCATCCAATAGCAAACGACATTGTAGCTGCCCTTGGACATCCTATTCTGAGCAGCAGTTTGAGAATGTCAGAACACGAGCTATATGATGACCCTCACAAATTACATGAAAAATATAAAAAACAGGTAGATCTTATTGTAGACGGAGGAACTATTTTCGCGGAACATTCGACAATAATTGATTTCAGTCAGGGAGATGCAGAAATTATCAGGTATGGCAAAGGACCTGTAGACTGGCTGATAAATGAATAACTGTCTAAATTGAAATCTTTTGTCCTTAATCAAATAATTCCTTATTACAAGGTGGTACGCAAAGATTGATGACTTGAGTATCATAAATGGTCTTTTCTCCCTGTGCCTTCAGAGCCATGGTTAATCTGACTGCCCGGGGAAGACAAAAATTTTCTTTAACTTTTAAGTCATGGCACAATCTTTCCTCAGAATCCCAAACCTTTGTCCATTTCTCCCTGAAACCCCCTTCAGCAAGGGCAGTCTCACTTTCCAGAAATTCTAGTTCAAACTTAGTAACTTCCTCAGATAAAACATGATTTTTCCCGCCTTCCCTAAGATTGTTGTCGATATAAAAATCTTCACGGCGAATAAAATCCCATGTTTTTGTATCAGGATTTTCCTGCATTGAATAACCAACTTCATGCAGTTCCGGGTCACGAGCATTCTCCTCCGGAAAGAAGCGTGACTTGATGGCTGTATGAAAATCTATGCTGGTTACTTCCTCAACTTGACCTGTATCGGGGTTTTCAGGACCTAAATTCCGGTCTGCAATCAATCCGGTTTCTCTCAGTTGAGTTTCGCTTTGGTCCGAGTCAGCAAAGTGTTTTAAATATCTTACTTTCTGCAAGTCATCGAGGACAATTTTCATCAGCAGCCGCAATTCCTGGCGTGTATCAAGAGTTGATTTAACTTTAAGTGAAGAATTTGAAATTTGAAAAAATGCCGCGTAAAGCACAGCCATAACCAGGCCCAGTAAAGTCACGGATATTAATAATTCCAATATTGAAAAGCCCAAAATTAAATGCCTTGCATTATTTGGGCTTGACGTAAATGTCGGCATCATAAGTATAGACGTGTTTACCCTCATTCCAAAGTAATTGATAATTAATTTGCCTTATCTCTATACCGGGGAAAGGATTGGTATCCCGCACAAATTTCTTCCAGCGGAAACCGCTCATTTCACTGTCAGATTCAAACTCACCCTGGTTGATGGAAACAGGTGGTGAGGCTGTTGCGCGTTCTGATTTCAACAATTCATTCTGGGCAAAAGAAATGGCTTTCCATAAATTGTTTGTTGAAGAGAGGATAAAAATTGAAGTGGAAAATGACTGATAAAGAGCCATCAAAGTGAGTACTAATATTGAAAGGGAAATCAAGACTTCCAGGATCGTAAATCCTTTTTTCTGAATTGCCACTTTTTTTTGAACCCCTTTAATCCTGACTGTGTTCATTGTTCGCGTATCAGCAGTTTCCCCATGATTCCCTTAGTTTCAATTATCCAGGATCTTGATACATCAGGTAGCGAGAACACAAGCATAAATGGTGAAACAAACCCGGAACTGTTGATGTGAACTTCCAGCAATTCGTTAATTGCTCCGGAAACCAAATAACTTGACCCTGCTAATTGAGCCTCACGTAATATGAGATCTTCGGGAAATTCGTGAGGTCTGAGAGAATCTGGTTTTTCTAAAAACTCCTCACTGCATTCCCCTGAGTCAACCTCCTCTGAGGTCATCATTTGCTGTAATTTCAAATCAAACAGCAGACAGTAAGAAGTGCTTTTGAGCACTGCATCATTTCTCAGTGTTTTCAGAACAGCGTTAAGATGCTTAAATTCTTTTTCAACAGGGTTTGAAAAAAAGGCAAGAAACTGAGGAAGGACTGTACCCAAAAGCAGGAGCGCCAAAGTCAAAACAACCAGGATTTCAAGAAATGTAAAACCATATCCTGATCCACAAGATTTTTGCTTTGATGCTTTTTCAGAGATCGCTGGAACTGATATCTGCATCCAAATCCGTACCTCCGTCAATTCCATCCGCTCCCAGTGAAATTATTTCATATTCATTACCATTCTCACTGATATAGCGAAAAGGACTGTCCCAGCCGTCTTCTGGTAAATTATTCCCCCGCAAATAAGGACCATTCCAGTTTTTTGGAATCAACCCTACTTCCGGCCTCTCCAGCAAGGCCTTTAAACCCTGTTCTGAGGAAGGATAACGGGAATTATGAAGTCGATATAGATCCAGTGCTGTCTCAAGCCCTCTGATCTGGGTTTTCGTTGCATCAGCCTTTGCCTTTTCTGCAGAATCAAAAAGATATACTCCGACTATACTGGAAAGAAGCCCGAGGATAATTATTACCACCATGACTTCAATAAAACTGAAACCACATAAACGCCTATCATCTTTTTTTAATGTTCTTTTTAAAAAATCTTGTCTATAGCTATACTTCATATCATTTTGCATTAGAGTTTGAAAAAAATAAGGACACTTGATCTTATCTACAATGTTGATAATTTAGTATTCATCAGAGTCGGATACGTGATCGCTGGCTTTCCGGTTTTGTTTTGATTCCGGAATGCTGGAGGAAAGTCCGGGCAACATAGGGCAAGGTGCTGGTTAACGGCCAGATGGTGCGAGCCAATGGATAGTGCAGCAGAAAACATACCGCCGATGGTTTCTCAGGAAACACAGGTAAGGGTGAAATGGCAGGGTAAAAGCCTACCGCAGTCCTGGTGACAGGACTGGCAGTGTAAACCCCACCTGTTGCAAGTCCAAATAGAACCGCAATCAGGCTGCCCGCCTGGCGGTTGGGTAGGACGCTAGAGGCTGTCGGTAACGGCAGTCCCAGATGAATGATCACGGCTCACATCAGTGAGAACAGAACCCGGCTTATTTCCGGCTCTGATTTTTTTCAAAACCCTGTTTGCCTTCATTTCAACAGCCCATACAATTGGCCTCAATTGTAAAATGCTCCCATACCACATTTCAACCATTTTCAGACCTCGCAGAATTTTTATAAACACGAATGTAATCATCTAAGACCTTTTCAGTGGGCAAATTCATAGACTCAGCGTAACAAAGCAAATAACCTTTTAAATAAATTTCAGAAGTGAATTTACTGAAATTCTCATCCTCAATAGCCTTGAGGTATGCGCCGCGAATACATGTTATTTGAGCAAGTTCATTTATTGTTATAGATTTCATTTTTCTGATTTGCTGCAATACCGCACCATTATAGGTTATTGCACTCCCGCTAGTTTTTAGAGTATCATAAAATTCCTGAATGTTGTCTTCAGTATGTTCATTTTTTGCCGCCAGGTTTAGATAAAAATCCTGTCTCTCCTTCAGTGTTTGTCCCGCAACATCATTAGCAACTTTTTTTGAAAGCTTAGCCTTTTCTTCAGATTGAATTTTCTCAGGAATTTTTTTGGGAGATTCATTCGCCGTTTTTGCCCTTCCTTTTCCTAAATCAGATTTTTTCTTTGCAGGAATGGTAAGTTGATTTAATTCATCATCGTATTTTGCACGAGCAATCGGGTTAGCCAGAGTTATATAAGCATGGCTGAACTGAAGTAATTTTTCTTCAGTTTCTTCTTCGGGAAACAAGGAATAAGCAGCAAATGCTTCTAAGTGAGCTTCTTCTAGTTTTCCTTCATACGCTTGGCGTATTTCCGCTAAACTAGCCATGTTTGTAACATCAAGAATCTGATATAAATCTTCTTCAATGTTTGCAGAATTTTTGCTGCGATCAGTCATAGTACCAATTGAGATAAAATGCTGTTATTACCGGCATATTCTTCCTCATCCTTCAGTAAATCAGTTAGGATCACCTTCAACTGCTCCATGGGGACACAATCAGAATATGCAACTGCAAGTGGCTGACGTTCCAGGACAGATTTTCTGACGGTGTCATCAAAACTTACCTGGCCCAAAAATTTTACGTTCAGATTAAAATATTTTAAACATGCTTTTTTCATGGCCGGACCAACCATTTGATCACGTTCAGTACGCACCTGGTTAAGTATCAATTTTGGCATGAAATATTGGATCTGTTCTTCAATAAATACAGTGGCTTTGCCTCCCAACTTGTTAAAATAATCAATAAGTTCTCTTGGTGTATTAACATTATGCGGGTTATCCTTGCGTAATATTTCATTTACAACATTTTTTAATCCAAAGCCTTGGCTGTTATGAAAGACCTGTCTGAAAAATGAATTTTTTATAAAACGATAAGCATTTTCTATTGAAGTAGGCTCCGGTATTACAATCAAACCCTGAGAATCCGCCAGCAGGAAAAAATCGATTGTATTATACGCAGTCCCTGCACCTAAATCTATCACTATATAATCTGCATCCAATTGTCTCAGAGCTGTAATAAAGCGACGTTTTTGAGTATGCTTCATATTTGCAATCTCTACTCCGTCCTTTGCTCCACTCAGAAGGTTCAAACCAGGTATATCGGTAGGAATCAATAATTTTTTGATGTCCAGTACTTCTCTTTCTATAAACTCAGAAATACTTTTCGTTGGACTGTTTACACCAAGCCAGGTGTGCATGTTTGCTCCACCCAAATCCAAGTCCGCGAGAATTACATTATAACCATTTTGAGCCAGCAGAATGCCAAGGTTTCCAGCGACAAAACTCTTGCCTACGCCGCCTTTGCCTCCTCCAAAAGCCCAAATTTTTTTCTGCTCCATATCCAGTTTTTTTACGATAGAAAAAAGTATGTCTTATACTGAAAACTGCAAGTTGCTGGCCAATTCTATTTTGCAGAGAAATAACAACACCACATCAAAATATCCGAATGAACAATTCTATACTAATTATAACTGGGAAACAATTTCAGTAACCCGGTACTTAAATTCTTTCAAAATTAAAGATTTTTAACAGAGAGGCCGATATACAGAACAGGTTAGTTTATTTGAGCTTAGAAAATAATAAACAGCCAGAATTCCTTAAACTAATTATGAATAAATACAAGTCTGTGGTTTACAACTCATGTCAGTAAGGAAATTGATATTATTTTTTTCTGTTATGCTTCTGCTGATCTCATGCTCTAATCGTGTGTCAGAATTCCCGGAAAAATCTTTTCGGAGCCGATTGATTGAGGCAGACAATCACATAGGATGGGGATTAAATTATTTTGACAGCTGGCAGAAAGGTCTTCAGCCAAGGTATCTTAAGCTGGCTGAACAACACACGATTACTGCGATCAATTTGTTTGCTCACCTGGAATATGATACCTCCCCGCGTATCAGCGAATATTATGTTGTTCGAGAACGCCGTACACGCGGCTGTAGATTACTTGCAGAATTACAATTTGAAGCAGGAAACTATGGCTATAAATTAAGCTCTCTGACACCTGAAGGGTGCACTTATTTTTAGCACAAACAGCATATCTGTAACGATCCCCAACTAAGCACTGAACCCAGAATATCCTTTCAATTCAGTTCAATTTTTTGTTCAATTCAGCTCTAACACGCTGGCTTTCAGCAAGATAACGGTCTGCGGCTTTCTGATCTCCGGAATCTGCATAATGGGTACTTATCAGGTCAAGAAGACGTAACTCGCCTTCCATGTCATCAAGCTGCTGCTTGATTGCCAGATGCTCTTTATAGGTTTCAACCAGCTCTTTATTATTATTCATTGAAGCATGAGCCTGTTCAATTCTTTCGAAAAGCGGGTCCATTGCAGAAACATTAACACGCTCCCTATTGAATTTAAGCAGGTCTTTTAGAAGGGGCAATGCCTCATCATAAGCTTCTTTTTTTTCCAAAGTCTTTACAATGCCGTCCATCACAGCTGAATAATCTGTTTTTTCCGGCTCTTTCTGAATGTCTTTTTCTGACTTTATATCAGCACCATCACTTAATTCTTCAGTTACAGTGCTTGATGCTTGGCCACTGGCAGAGTCAAAAGGAATTTCAAGCTTTTCAGCCAGCTGCAGTACATGCTGACTTGGACTCTGTCCAAGCTCATGGAGCAGCTTAAAATAACTCTTCAGTCCTGCTTTGGCTTCTTCCATTCTGCCAGCCTCACAGGCTGTTGTTGCTAATTTAAGCAATCCTTCAGCCTCATCAGATTTTTCTTCATGAGGAGTTGATTTCCTTAAGGATAATTCCAAACCTTCTTCATCTTCATGGCTTTCATTATCCATTGGAGGAGAAAAAATATCTTCTTCAAAAAATTCTTCTTTCTCATCTTCAATAAGAGTTTCTCCTCCAGGAAGCTCAACCAGTTCATCAGCAAAGAGATCATCTTCTTCTTCAACCTGCGTCTCCAATGATTCCTCCTCATTTTGCTTTTTTAATGCCTGATGTTTTTTAGTAAGCAATTCAAGAGCCTCTTCACCAGACCCTAGTTTCTTTTTATTCTCAACTTCACCACTCTCTGGTATTTCTGGTTTTTCTGTAAAATTTTCATTCGAATCTTCATCAACTTTTTCACTTTGCAGCTCTTTCAGAATTTTTACGTTTTCACTTAATGTAACTTTGACCTGATCTGCATCTTCAAGTTCTTCATCAAAATTTTCAGGTTCGTCAGAAACGCCGGCTTTTTCGTATGCCTGCGCTGCAGAAGTTGAATTTGGTGTGTTTACGGTGGCTGCTGTATCGTCTTCATCAGCTGGTTCAGGTTGTGTCAAATTAAACTTTTTTCTGAATTGTTCGAAAATCGAAGAATCTACTCCCGGAATTAAATTCTCTGAATCAGATGTTTTTTCTGTATCGGATTTGGTTTTATTGTTTACATGCTTTGAAGAATCTCGAAAAGGCTCAGATGAAAGAACAAGACTGGGATGCTCAACTACAGTTGTGATTTTATTTAAG
>Ga0209753_1000152_pt1 | contig 26012 bp, 28 predicted proteins | sample METZYME_3_550m_FD_187550 | JGI IMG/M metagenome (GOLD analysis project Ga0209753, IMG submission 187550) | Marine microbial communities from oxygen minimum zone in mesopelagic equatorial Pacific - METZYME_3_550m (SPAdes) (version 2) | ecosystem: Environmental > Aquatic > Marine > Oceanic... | reverse complement strand
AGTGATTTTAGAAATACCAGATGTATATTTAACCTTACTGGGTTCATTTCGCACGACTGAATATGAAAGACAAATAAAAAGGTATATTTCACAAAAAAACCTTTTTGATCGCGTATATGTTAAAGATCAGATACCCTACGGGGATATATGGGCAATTTTAAATAAATATGCTGTGGGTATAATCCCATTTAGAGATAATCCCTTAACAAGGCACAATACACCAACAAAACTGTTTGAAATGATGGCTGCCGGTTGTCGTATTGTGGCCTCCGACCTTCCGCCAATACGTAATTTTGTATCAGATACTGTACATTGGACAACTCCCGGTGATATATCATTACTTGCAGCGGGCATTGTGAAGGCATTTTGTTCACCGAATCAACCTGTTTGGATTGAAAAAAATAAAAACCTTATCAGAGAGAAATATAATTGGGAATCTAAAATAATCGAATTCGTGGATTTATATAATCCCCAATGAGAATACTTTATATATCACCTGAAAATACTGTCGGTACATTGTCGTTATGGAAAAAAGAGCATGAGGCTAACGGCCACGAATGTCGCACAGTCACATTTTTCAGATCCCCGAAAAATTTTGAAGAGGATATCTGTTTAGAACTGCCCTTTAATTTCACCAAACCTTGGCTGGCTGGCCTTCGGAACCGAGTGTATCAAAGATACCGCGGGGAGGAAGGGTATTTTAGGGAAAAGGAAGGATGCCCTCCCGTTTGGGAGCCGGAGGGCTGGTTCGATTCACAGTTCTTGAAATTTAAAGATTGGCTATGGCGCCCGACAATATTAGAGACTATAAATAAACACAATTTGTATGATTTTGATGTGGTCCATTTTGAGAGCGGGATGGATTTTTCAAAAGATGAAAGTTTTGTAAACGCCCTTCATGAAAATGGAAAAAAGATCATCTGCCATTATCATGGCGAAGACCTTCGCACCCGAGGGGTGATGCCGGTTATTGATACACTGTCCGATTTGAATCTGACCAATGAAGTGGATCTGCTTACAAAACATCCCGATATTCACTATTTATTTCTGCCGTTCGACACTGGTTATTTTAAGCTTAAGAATGATATCTCAGACACAATCCGGGTTGCCCACGCCCCTACAAACAGGCACTATAAAGGTTCCGAGGACATTATTTCCGCTTGTGCAAAACTAGAGCAAGATGGCCTGATAGTTTTCGATTTGATCGAAAACTTATCCCACAAGGAAGCTTTAGCAAGAAAACAGCTTGCTGATATTTTCATCGACCAGGTCGGTGATCTCGGGGGCTGGGGATATGGAATGAACTCGGTAGAATCCCTAGCCATGGGAATCTGTACCTTAACAGAGATGAATGAAGCCTACCAAGCGTTCATACCGGATCATCCCTTTGTGCCGGTTGAATCCGGCTCAATTACCGCGGTTCTAACAGAACTGATTCAGAATAGAAATAAAATTGTTGATTTTGGACAAAAATCCAGGGCTTGGGTTACAGAGTACCACGATATTAAACAAGTATCGAAAAAGTTATATAGCTACTATAACTCTATTGGCCTCTCCATATGAAACAGGAGATTTATAAACCATCATTTCTATTCTTCTCGAGATTAATTGGCGCTATACTTGCGCCTTTTTATCTTATTCTTAATCTTTTCAGAATAAGAAAATCATTCCAGGAAGATATTATAAAAACTATTCTGGTAACTGAATACCATCGTATTGGTGATGTACTCATGATAACGCCTGCTCTTCAGGCTTTGAAAGAACGATTCAAAGATGCGCGAATTATTTTATTGTGTTCCTCTGCTGCTGGTCCTTTGGCCCGCGATCTACAGTTGGCAGATGAAGTTATTGTTTTTGATGCGCCCTGGACAACTTGGTCTTTTTCACCTTTCAAATGGATTGAGGCCCGTTCTTTTGCCAGATCATTTAGTAAAAGAAAAATTGATTTAGCGATTGATTTTAAGGGCGATATAAGAAACAGCTGGTTTTTATGGTACATAAAAAGCGAACACAGTTTGGGATATGCGGCCACTGGAGGGGGCTATTTTTTTTCTAGAACTTTCCCGCTCCCTTTTGAAATGCACCAAACGAAGCGGGCTCTGCACTTGGTTTCAAAAATAGGAGCTAAGCCTGTCATGTCAATGGAAACAAAATGGGCGGTTAAAAAGGGTGGATATATTGTATTGCACCCCGGAACCATTGATTCAAGAAGAGGCTGGCCGTTACATCACTGGATTGCATTGATCAATACTTTAACTGCTGATTTTGAATTGGCAATCGTCAGAACAAAAGAATCTGTAGAATTAGTTGAAGCAGTGAAAAAAAACAATTTAGCAGTATATATTTTCGAAGGGAACATTGTTCAATTTAAAAATTGGCTGCAAGTGCAAAGACTATTGATTGCACCGGATTCCATGGCGGGCCACCTGGCGGCCTATTTAAAAATTCCTGTTATTTCTCTGTTTGGCGCTCAAAACCCGGAATTAACAAAACCGCTAGGCGATAAGATTATTGTTGTGAATCCGGGTAAAGAATGTGTTCACCAGAGGGATCATTGGCGGCTGTGTTCTTCTTGTATGAACGCCATAGACCCAGAGTTGGTGCACAATTCAGCCGTGAATTTGCTGAGGTATAATTATGGAAAATAAAAATATTGTGGATTGGATGATTGTGTGTAAAGATGATTGTGTGTAAATTTGGCTTATTGGAAAGAGATTGACTCTGAATTCAACCACAGACAAAGAACAATCTAAGAATAAGGCCGGGGGCGATCTGCCCCCGTTTTCATTAGGAACCAAACCAAGGAGGTATTGGCATGGCTGATATCAATGCAACCGTTGCATCTGCGGCATCCGGAATTGTTGGTGTAATCAAAGCACTTATTGTGCTGTTTGTATTCGTCAACATTGTCTATTCCACGGGATTTGATCCCATTGGCGGAATTGTAGAGCTGGTAAACACCTTTTTAGATGGTGGATTTGCCGGTCTATTAGCTCTGTTGGTGTTTCTCTCGTTTCTTGGGTAATTAACATAGGCTATATTTAGGGCTTTGATTTATCAAAGCCCATATGCCTCTACCAACAGGAGTAAACTATGCTAGACGGTATAAAAACCCTAAACGAGTGGCTCGGCATTGCAATAGAATTGTTGAAATCCCTAGTTGTTGTTGGAATTATCGTTGGAATCTTGTTTGATGACTTTTTTGGAGTCATTGGTGGACTTGGGCGTATAATGGCTCAATTTGGTGACGCAGGTTTCGCGGGAATTCTAGCACTGATGATACTCGTAATGTGGTACGAGAAGAAATAGCGCGAATTTAAATCCGCTCCAACGCCTCAGTGATTCTGGGGCGTTGTCGTTTTTAGACTGGTTGACAATGAAAAAAGCTGTTCCCACCCGGTTTTATACTCGCAGTCTATCTCTAGGGATAATCTTTTATCCCTGTTTTCTTTTTTCTGCATTTGAATCAACGCATTTTTCCCCATTCCAAAATGCAATGGGAGGGTGCCCTTTTTCTTTTTTTCCAAATACCACCAGAATTTTAACGGACCCGACTCTACTATCAGACCAGAAATCCATATTCGGGTCAGGCAGTTTTAATAATAAGTTCGGCATAAATGACTTATATGAGTCATCTTTTATTACCGGAACCCGATTCAAAGAATATGGTGTAGGATTGGGATTTACCCGATTTGGGAATTCCATATATAAAGAATCCCAGGTAGCCGTATTATCGAGCCGCAGGATTAGAAACAATATTATTGTTGGGGGAGGGATAATGGTCTATAACCTTGCAATTAAAGAATATGGCGCAGCTTCAACCATTGGCACCCGGCTGAGTTTACGGTATCAAATGAATCCTTCTTTACAATCGGTGTTTTCATTATTGAATGCAAATCAGCCCCAAATAGGGAAATCAAAGGAGCCTCTCCCACAAGTAATTTCAGGGGGGATATTGCTTTCACCTACAGAGTCGGTACATGGCCAACTTTCGATCCTTCACGATATAAGTTATCCAATAAGTATAAGATTGGGTATTTCTTGGCAGCCCATAAATGAAATTGGTTTTGCCATTGGGAAAACAACCGATCCGGATATTTTTACTGCGGGTGGATTTATTAAGTGGAAATATTTTCAATTTGAATTTGGATGTTTATCCTATGCTAACGTGGGGTTTGTTACCTATCAGGCTGGGTTTAGCATTTTTCGTCTACCTTAGCCTATTAGTAGGGCAGATTGATCTGATGGAGGATTTTGACCCTGAACAATCTATTCCTGAATCTGACTTGTTCATTTTATCAACAGCCCAGAATCTTCATAAAGGCCTTACAGCACAATCAGCGCATCTTCTGATTCAATTGTCTATTTTAACAAAAGAAGAAATCAATGCACTGGACGGTATTGTGAATGGAAAAGCATCAGTACAAATAGAAAAATATCCGAGATTATCAAAAATAATAAAGACACTGTGGCCTAAAGAAACATCAGAGTCTATCACCGGTGCAATATTGTATAAAATGAATGTAAAAGATGATATTCAATACAAATGGTCCGGTGAAGTGAATCTCCACAACATAAATATTGGGTTCCTGGGAGAACGGGACGGTTATGAAAAAAATATTTTGGATCACCGCTCATTATTTATCCAAAAACACCGAAATGATAAAACCGTATTAATAGGGGATTTCCAGATGTTGCTTGGACATGGCTTGGTCAGCTGGCGTTCCATGCCTTTAAAATCCTATTTTGGTGTAACCAATTCGGCCCTAAGAACAGGACGCGGTGTGCAGCCTTTTCGTTCTGGACATGAATCCTGGTCCTATCGCGGTCTAGCATGGAGCCAGAAGCTATTTGGTGGAGAATTTTCCGGTGCCGTTTCCAAAAGATGGGTGGACGGTACACTGACCTCTATGGGAATGAATTTATCGGAGAGCGGAATGCATATTTCAGATCATCAAATTGAGAATAAGAGCAATATCCTGGAGTCGGTGTTTATAACAAATTGGAGATCAGATAAAGAGAAATTGAACTATGGTTTTATCCTGGGAAAAGGCACATGGATTGATCGAAACAGCATTTCTTTCGCGAATACACTTTTATCTTTTTATAGCTCTTTTACAGCAAAAAATATCAATATCTACAACGAATTGGCATTATCTGCTAATAATAGAAATGCTGTTATTTCTGGGTTGCGAATAAAAAATGATTTATTTGGGTATGGATTGATATTCCGGTATCTAGAACCAGGTTATATGGGTCTCCGTGAAAATATGTTTCGCAATTGGGACAACATTTCCTCAGGAGAATCAGGTTTTCTTCATGAATTGCATTTCAGGACCGGGCGAATAAAAGTTAATGTCTACTCGGATGCGTTTCATCGACTCCAAGAAGAACCGGGTATATTTAAGAAACGCGGTTCAGAAACGGGAGGCAGATTGGAATTAAAACCGCCCCAAGAGTGGATTATCAATGCTCAGTTCAAACAACAATATGCCTCCACTGAGATCAATACTTATCCAAATGAAATTGCTGAAGTGGGGCGCCCGGTTACAACCCTAAGATCAACCATAAAAAGAGAATGGAGTAAAAATCACAAGCTGCAATTTCAAATTCAGAGCAAATTTGAAACCAGCGGTGATCATATCAGCAATGGTTTGCAAATAAGGTATAAAATCAAATTAAAAAAATTGATGGTGAATACATTCTGGATGTCTTCTCATATTAATAATTATACAACTCGATTGTATTATTGGGATGCCACATTGCCAGGGGAGATGCGCAGTAAATTATTTTCTGAATCAGGGCATTATGCAGCTATTATGATCTCGTTATTAACTATTGAATCGAGCGCTATACATGGACGAATTTCCACGTCTTGGGATGCCTGGGAATTTAATGCTAAACCACAAATACAAGGAGCTCTTCAATTTAATTTGTCTCTTTAGGCCTGTTCTTCTTTTCGATCTTAAATCAGAAAGATAAATTTACAGCTATGATATTCCGATCATTTTTCTGCCATTTAATATTACTTGGCATTCTGTTCGCAGATATTCATGTATTTAATCGCAGTGCAGGTAGTGAATCTGAAATACGTACACTAAGTGGAAAAAAAATATTATATATATCAACAAAAGATCTGGCTAGGTCATTGTCATCGAAACTATTTGAAAATCAGGAACGAAAGAAACTGGTTCTTTACATTAAAGGAAAACGCATTAAAGTATCGGGTTATACCAGTTTTGTTATGATCGATGATGTCCCCTACCAGATGCCGGATATGGTCCTTGTGGAACCCGGTGATCTATACTTACCGGCAGAAGAATTCATTCGTATTCTAAAAACAACTGTAATGCCTGGAATAAATTTTGATAAAACAAAGGAGTTTCTTGATATTGATGTAGTACGATTTAATATCATCGGCATGCAGGTAGAAACTAAATCAAATGGTACTATTATCAAGCTGGACACAAGAAAACCATTTTCTGAGCGAAATATCAGTTCATTTATCAATAAACACGGCTGGTATTATATAACAGTTGCGGGCGCTATGGTTGATACGGTTGCTTTAGATGGTGCGGAGACCCGTGGGGTAATCAGGAGAGTTGAGTCAGACCAAATTGGGGAAACTGCCCAGATTGCATTCAAACTGGGGTCAAAGGTAGTAAGCCACGACTGGTATCAAAGCCTGGATCCCAATGAAATAGTCATTACCCTGAGAACACCCATGGGTAAAAATGCCATTCGTATCGAAGATGTTAAAAACCGCTGGAAATTAGATAAAGTGGTCTTGGATGCCGGACATGGCGGTAAAGATCCAGGTACCACGAGCCGATTTGGAGTCAAAGAAAAAGATATTGTATTGGATATTGCTAAACGTATTGGCAGACTGTTGGAAACAAACACGAACATCAAAGTAGTATATACCAGGGAAGAAGATGTATTTATTCCATTGCGTAGGCGGGCAGAAATTGCAAATGAAAATAATGGAAAATTATTTATCAGTATTCATGCGAATGCAAATAATAATAGGACTATCCAGGGTTTTGAAACATATTTCTTAAGTCCAGGTAAAAGTGAAGATGCAGTTATGGTGGCTTCAAGAGAAAATTCGGTTATTCAAATGGAAGAGAGAAGAAACGGAAATGAAAAATTAACAGATGAAGGACTCATTATGGCCACCATGGCCCAGAGCATGTTCATGAAAGAAAGTGAAGATTTGGCAGCAGTCATCCAAATGGAACTGGATAAACGGCTAACAACTCCAAACCGCGGTGTTAAACAAGCGGGATTTTACGTTCTTTATGGTGCTTCCATGCCTCATGCGTATCCTGAAGTAGGTTTTCTTTCTAACCCTAAAGAGGAAAAAGCGTTAAAGAAAGCAACTCATCGCCAGAAGGTCGCCCAGGCGATTTATGAAGCTATTAAACACTTCAAGGAATCCAGAGAAAAACTTTTGGTGGAAGAATAAGCGATGGATAACAGGCCCATAGGCGTTTTTGATTCAGGGATAGGGGGATTGACTGTTGTCAATGCCTTTGCAAAAACTTTGCCCCAGGAGGCGGTTGTCTATGTGGGAGATACAGCCCGGGTCCCTTATGGCAATAAAAGCACTGAACGAATTCAGCAATATTCTGAAGAAATAACCAAGTGGCTTATCAAACAAGGATGCAAAATGATCGTGGTTGCCTGCAATACAGCATCTTCCCAGGCGCTGGATGGTTTGAAATCAAAATTTGATATTCCCATTATTGGTGTGATTGAGCCAGGCATTGAAGCGGCTATACATGCTACACAAAATCATCGAATTGGTGTATTGGGGACCTATGGTACAATCAGATCCGATGCTTATGGTCAAGCATTGAGGAAACTTAATGGAAATATTTCAGTTATCAGTCAAGCATGTCCCTTGTTTGTTCCTCTGGCAGAAGAAGGATGGGTGAGTGGTGATGTACCCGAAACAATCGCAAAAACATATCTCGAAAACATCATTGCATCAGATGTTGATACCTTGATTTTAGGGTGCACTCATTATCCATTGTTAAAACCGACCATTAACAAAGTAATGGGTGGAAAAGTGAACCTGGTGGACTCGGGTGAAACTACAGCAGCAGTGGTGCGATCGGTGTTAAATAAACTTGAACTTTATCCTGAAAACGGTAAATCAGGTGAAATTTTTTGTCGCGTAACTGATTCCGTGGAACTGTTTGAATCCTTAGCGGGGAGATTTCTAGATGCCCCCATCAGCGACGCATCACACATTGACATTTTCTGATCTTTCATCTCTACTCAAATCTTTATATAGACTCCAGCGCCATGGCATCAAACTTGGCCTAGAGCATACATATCGGTTACTCGAGTCCATTGGGAACCCCCACGATGGGTTGGTATTTATTCATGTAGCCGGTACTAACGGCAAAGGATCCACCTGTGCCATGATTTACAGCATTCTGCGGGCATCGGGAAAAAAAGTTGGATTGTATACATCTCCTCATTTATTGCACTTCAATGAGCGCATACGGGTGGATGGTTCCCCGATCAGCGACCAAGAAATAATAATGTTCATGAATAAAGCTGAAAATGATATTATGCAAATCGAATCAACATTTTTTGAAACCACCACAGCAATGGCTTTAGATCATTTTAAAAATAGTGAAGTGGATGTAGCTGTTATTGAAACTGGTTTGGGAGGCTCGCTCGATTCGACAAATGTAATCAACCCGGATTTATCGGTTATCACTCCCGTTTCTTTAGATCATAAGGATATTTTAGGTGAAGATATTGTAAAAATAGCCACAGAAAAAGCTGGAATTATCAAGCCGGGAGTACCACTAATTCTGGCCGAGCAGGAAAAAGAGGTTGAAAGACTTTTTCAAAAGAAAGCTGATCAGGTTAATTCTGAAATTCAAATGGTAAAAAATTCCATGGTGCTAGAAATTGACTTCGATCAAAATGGATGTCACTTTTCTTTCGAAGGAGATTTGTATCATTTACCTCTTATTGGCACTCACCAGGCCTATAATGCTGCCGTGGCTGTAAAGTCTATTCAGAGATATGATTCTACAATTAAGACCGCTGAATTACAAACAGGTATAAAAACTGTGCAATGGCCTGGCAGGCTTGAAAAAGTGGGTAATTTTATTTATTACGATGTGGCTCATAACCAGGCAGGTATTTCTTCTGTAATAAAGGCAATTAAAATACTTTATCCCAACAGACCGTTGATTGGTCTGTTTTGTTTAAAAAACGATAAAGAATTTGCCTTAATTGTTGAATCTTTTCAGGATAGTATGAATACGGTTTATGTAACAACAGATAAAAATGGATTATTAATTGACTCCTATCGATTGTGGGAGTCTCTAAAAAATGCAGGGTGCAAAAGCGAACCAGTTGATACCGTATCTGCAGGAATTGCCAGAATGAAGTTGAAAATCAACCAGGGTGGAATAGGACTTATTTTTGGGAGTCATTATATTGCTGAAGAAGTTTACAAGGAATTTGAAATATCGTTTGATACAGGGCAAATTTAGTGTAACTTTGCATCTCTTTGCTCCCTTGCAGAGAGTTATATTTCTAAAATTCCATAGATTTTGTGAAGAGGATTTATTTACATGGATCTTAATGAACTACAATCCCTAGGTATTCGCGAACTTACAGAGTTGGCCAATAAAATTGATGTTGAGGGCGGTGTTGCCGGTCTTAATAAACAGGAACTCACTCTCCGGATATTAGAGGCACAAGCCAAACAAGACGGTAGCGTGGTGGCCCGCGGAGTTCTGGAAGTGATGCAGGACGGTTACGGGTTTCTGCGTTCACCAGATTTCAACTATTTACCCGGGCCTGATGATATTTATGTCAGCCCTTCCCAGATAAAAAGATTTAGGTTAAAAACGGGTCACGAGGTTTCAGGACAGATTCGTCCCCCGAAATCCAAAGAACGCTTTTATGCCTTACTAAAAGTCGATCAAGTTAATGATCAACCACCAGAAAAAATAAAAGAATGTATCTTGTTTGAGAATTTTACTCCGTTGTACCCGGACGAAAAATTTAATTTGGAAACAGATGAAAAAAATCTTTCTATGCGTATTATGGATCTGATCTCACCCATTGGAATGGGACAGAGAGGCCTGATTGTGGCCCAGCCCAAAACAGGCAAAACCATTTTATTGCAGAAACTGGCCAATGCTATCAGTAAAAATCATCCTAAGACAAAAAGAATGGTGCTGTTAATTGATGAACGCCCGGAAGAAGTAACTGATATGAAACGCAATGTTGATGCTGCTGTGGTCAGCTCTACCTTCGACGAGCCTCCGGAACGCCATGTTTCCGTGGCGGATATGGTGCTTCAAAAAGCCAAACGTATGGTAGAATACGGCCATGATGTAGTTATTCTTTTGGATAGTATCACCCGATTGGGCCGAGCGCACAATGCCGTAATACCTCATAGTGGCAAGATTCTTTCGGGAGGTGTAGATTTCAATGCTCTAAAAAAGCCTAAACAATTCCTTGGCGCTGCGAGGAACACGGAAGAAGGAGGCAGTTTAACGATTATAGCGACTGCCCTGGTGGATACCGGTAGCCGAGCGGATGAAGTGATCTTTGAAGAATTCAAAGGGACCGGGAATATGGAATTGGCTCTTGATCGAAGATTAAGTGACAGACGATTATTTCCATCATTCGATATTATTCGTTCCGGAACCAGAAAAGAAGAACTTCTATTGTCCAGAAAAGAATTAGGCAGAATGTGGATTCTAAGAAAGTTGCTTAATGAAATGAGCGTTGAGGAAGCAATGGAATTTATGTTGGATCGAATTAAACGAACCAAAACCAATGTAGAATTCTTGGATACGATGAGTCAATAATATTTGGATTAAACTATTGCATATATGAGTGATTCTCCTTCAAATATAGAGTCAATTGTAGCCCGAATCATTACGGATAAACCAGTGAGGAAAACTCCGTATCAGGTCAAAGGCGTTTTTATACGCCAGTACCCCGACGAACCAGTCATTCCCATGTTAGATGGTACCTACAGGGATAAGTTTCTCTATCCTCGAGTACAGGTCAAAATTCTCAATGAACAAATCTACATAATCGGTATCCATGAAGGGGTCAAACCGGTGCTTTCCCTTGTCAAAAATTTTGATATGTTTGATTTTGGAAATATCACCTTCGAGATTCAAAATACCGATATAGAACAAGATGAACAGCAATTCATCCCAACCGATCGACTCATCCGCTATCGGTTTATTACACCCTGGGTTGCCTTAAACCAGATGACGGGAGGGAAATACCGATTTTTAACCAATCAGGAAAAACCTTCTTTTTTAAATCGCCTGCTTGGGCAAAATATTGTATTTATGGCCAAAGAAGTCGGTATTGATCTGAATGATAAAGTGTTCACAAAGGTAAAAGTATCCAGCCTCTTTCCGAAACCAGTAGATGAAAATAAATGGGGCGCATTCATGGGTGAATTCAAAACAAATTTTGTATTGCCTAATTATATTGGGGTCGGAAATGGCATTACCCGCGGGTACGGTACCATTTACGGGATGTTTAATCCGGAAACGTTTTCATTTGATGAAGATGAGCTTGCAAAAGAAAAGTCTGAAACTCCAACAGAAACCTTTACGGAAGATGATGATCAAATAGACAGCGTTGAGGCTCATGAAGTACCAAAACCTAAGCGTCGCCAGCGCAAAACCAGACCCAAAAAGACCAGCCGCCAGAAAAGCAAATCATCTCATCAACACAACTCACAGCCGAGAGGAAAACGTACTAGTGGCAGAATCTTTTCCGAAGAATTTGATATTGAGGATGATAAACCTCAAAAAGGGAATATGATAGCGGATGATAAAATTGAAGAGTCACCCGATGATTCAAAGTTTAATACTGAAAAGCACCACAAACGACAGCATAAATTTTGAGCTATTCCCTAGCAGATCGGATTCATAGAGTCCAACCCTCCTTTACACTGCAAATGGCCACTCGAGCCGCAGAAATGCGTGCTGAGGGCATTGATGTTATTAATTTTTCAGTGGGTGAACCTGACTTTAATACTCCAATTCATATTATAAACGCAGGTAAAAAAGCCATGGATGACGGTTATACCAAATATACAGCTGGTCCGGGCATGATTGAATTACGCAAAGCTATTTGTGAAAAACTGGAACGTGAAAATGGGATTAACTATGATCCGGCAGAAATTTTGGTTTCCAATGGTGAAAAACAAAGCCTGTACAATGTATGCCAAGCCTTATTCAATGAGGGAGATAAAGTAATCACCTTTGCGCCATACTGGGTATCATTCCCAGAATTTGTAAGACTTTCCGATGCCGAACCTGTTATTGTAAATACAGTTGCAGAGCAGAATTTTGAACCTGATTTTGCTGATTTATCCCGCAAAATGTCTGATAAAATAAAGGGTGTAATTATAAACTCTCCCTCCAATCCTACCGGCGGTGTCTGGCGAGCGGAAACTATAATACGTCTTTTAAAAATGGCGAAGGAACACAATTGGGTATTGATTTCCGATGAATGCTATGAACGGCTAGTTTACGATGGTGAGTTTGTCAGTGCAGAAAAATTGAACCGTGACCAAAAGATTGGAGCAATTGTTGTTACATGCATCAGTTTGTCAAAAACCTATGCCATGACAGGTTGGAGGATTGGATATGCGGCTGGACCTGCAGATATTATAAAAGCAATGTCAAAAATCCAGGGCCAGGCAACTTCCTGCGCAAATTCAATCGGTCAAATGGCGGGCATTGAGGCCCTGACCGGAGATCAAAATTGCGTTGATGAAATGCGGTCTAAATTTCGAGAAAGACGAGATTATATTATTCCTTTATTAAACAGTTTACCGGAAGTCACTTGTGCAGTCCCTGGCGGTGCTTTTTATGCCTTCCCGGACTTCAGTTCCTATCTTGGCAGAAAAGCGAATGATAAAATATTGAAAGATACATTTGATATTTCTGAGTATATTCTCAGTTCTGCGCGGGTGGTTACGGTTCCCGGTGACGGATTTGGTGCCCCGGGGCACATACGGTTTTCATATGCTACCAGCAAGGAGATCATTCAAAAAGGAATAGACCGGGTCGAGACTGCTCTTGAAAAAATTATTTAAGGAATGAAATTATGAAAAAAGGAATTCATCCGGAAAATTATCGCTTAGTTGTTTTTAAAGATACATCCTGTGATTATGCATTTCTCACCCGGTCCACTGCGGAAACCAAGGAAACAATAAAGTGGGATGATGGCAATGAATATCCATTGTGTAAAATCGAGATTTCGGATAAATCACACCCCTTCTTTACGGGACAGCAAAATTTAGTAGATACAGCAGGACGAATCGAAAAATTCAATAAGAAATACGGCCGTAAATAGCCGGAAATTCCACATGGCTCTGCAATCAGCTCAATGCTGGTTATAGAGCTATTTTTTTGTTTAAATGAATCGCTTTCTTTTACTGTCAACAATGAAACCTTCTATTCTCGTAGGCGGACAGGCTGTTATAGAGGGTGTAATGATGCGTGTGCCAGGCGCTTATGCGACTGCAGTACGTGACCCAGAGGGTGTAGTACATGTGGATCGTAAGCTATTTCAATCTGTCACAGAACGTTCCAGGCTGTGGGGAAAACCAATTTTCCGCGGGATGGCATCTTTATTTGAAGCCATGAGAATGGGCCTCGCGACACTGCAGTGGTCTGCTGATATTGCTATGCCGGAAGAAGGGAAACAAAACAAGATCGCCGAATTCTTTTCCACGATATTTGCAATAGGGTTGGCGATCACGCTTTTTATGATTGCTCCCATGTGGATTACCACAAAATTTATGAATATTGAAAAAGAAGCATTGTGGTTTAACCTGGCGTCTGGAGCATTTCGGATCATGTTCTTTGTGGTGTATTTACTGGTGATTTCACTTATGAAAGATGTGCGACGCTTGTTCCAATACCACGGAGCAGAACATCGGGTAGTTTATAATTTTGAATCGGGAAATGATATAAATGTGGAAAACGCACAGTCCTTTCCAACCCAGCATCCACGATGCGGGACCAGTTTTCTTTTTATTGTCCTGCTTTCCGCTATTTTAGTTTTTGCATTTGTGGATACAGTTGTTATGTATTTCCTTGGAACGATTTCTTTACCAATCCGTCTTTTGTTTCATTTACCTATGATACCATTTGTATCCGGTATTGGATATGAATTGATAAAATCATCCGCAAAAAGTGATTCATTATTGTATAGTCTATTGAAGAAGCCGGGGCTCTGGCTCCAGAACATCACGACCAAACAGCCGGAAGATAATATGGTGGAAGTTTCGATTACGGCGTTGAAAGAAGCCTTTGGCGACAGGTATGAAGACATGGCTGGAAAAGAATATACCGCCGAGGCCATCGGGTGAGAGATAAGTTAAAAGCCATTATTGAAAAGCATGCCCACCTGGCCGAGCAAATGGCAGACCCCGAGATTTATAATGACCAGAGAAAACTCACGTCTATTGCCAAAGAACACCGGTCCATGACAGAAATCGTTACAGTAGGCAAAGAATACATTTCAGTTTTGGATCAGATTGCGGATGATAAAGAGGCCCTGGAAAGTGGTGACGAAGATCTGAAAGAAATCGCCCGGGGAGAATTGAATGAGCTTGAAGAACAACAAACTAAACTGGAAGAAAAATTGAAAGTTCTTCTTTTACCAAATGATCCCAACGATGATAAAAACCTGATCCTAGAAATTCGCGCAGGTACGGGCGGGGAAGAAGCAGCGCTTTTTGCTGCAGATCTTTACCGCGTTTATATGCGCTATGCAGAGCGAAACAACTGGGCCTTCAAGGTCATGAATTCCAATGACACCGGTATCGGTGGTATGAAGGAAGTTATCGTGTCCATGAAAGGTGATAGGGCCTACGGCATGCTGAAATATGAAAGCGGTGTCCATCGCGTACAGCGCGTACCCAAAACAGAAACCAGCGGTCGTGTGCACACTTCTGCAGCTACCGTTGCCGTGTTGCCGGAAGCGGAAGATGTAGATATCGAAGTGAACTCTGCAGATCTGAAAATCGATACATACCGTGCCAGCGGAGCCGGTGGTCAGCATGTAAACAAAACAGAATCTGCCATTCGAATAACCCATATTCCAACCGGGCTGGTTGTAACCTGCCAGGATGAATCGTCCCAGCATAAAAATCGCGCTGCAGCATTGAAAGTATTAAAATCACGCTTGTTGGCCGCAGAACAGGAAAAAGCCGCAGCAGAAAGAGCTGAAGAACGGAAAAGTCTGGTCTCTACCGGTGACCGTTCAGCCAAGATCCGCACCTATAATTTTCCTCAGGGCCGTGTCACCGATCATCGCATTAACTTTACCACCTACCGGTTGCAAGAAATATTAGATGGTGACATTACGGAGATCATCGAGCAGTTGAAAATCGCCGAACAGCAAGAACTGCTGGCTGCGGCAACAGAATGAGCTGGGATTATTATTTTTATTGGCTGTTAAAAGACTGAATTATGCAGTCGGTCAAAACAGAGGAAAAAACTTGGCTTGTAATTGACCTTATCAACTGGGCCGAATCCTATTTTAAAGAAAAAGGATTAGAAAATCCTCGTGGCGAGATCGAATGGCTTCTCCGTGCTGTGTTGAATTGCAGTCGGATGGATGTGTATCTCCGGTTTGAGGAACCCCTTTCATCCGAACAACTAAGTACACTTCGTTCATTTGTAAAACGGAGGCTTAAACACGAGCCTCTGCAGTATATTACCGGTTTCTGCAGTTTTTACGGTCGGGAATATCTGGTGAATGAGCATGTTTTCATTCCACGCCCTGAAACAGAGCGCCTTGTTGATCTGGCTTTGGAAAAAATGAAGAATATTCCTGCGCCTTCTGTCATGGATGTGGGTACAGGATCCGGCTGTATTGCTATTACGCTGGGGCTTGAGATTCAAAATTCAAATGTTCGGGGAATAGATATTTCCAGGGATGCTCTGACTACGGCAAAAAGTAATGCAGAGTATCTTAATACAGAAAATGTTTGTTTTCAGGAAATGGATTTTCTTCATGAAACTGAATTTGAACCAGTGGATTTGGTAATATCCAATCCGCCTTATATCACGGAATATGAATATTCTTCCCTCATGCAGGAAGTTCGTGATTTTGAACCATCTGTAGCACTTACAGATGGAGGAAATGGGCTTACATTTTATCAAAGATTCGCAGAATTGGGTCGGTCCATCGTTAAACCCTCTGGATGGATGATTCTGGAAGTTGGGCTCGGAGAACACCCCAAAAAAGTGGAATCTATTTTTAAGGATCATGGTTACTATTCCATGGCTATAATCAAGGATTACAATGGTGCTGATCGTGTAATGGTAATCCAGAATCATTCGTGAATTCACTACTGGCACATATCAAACTCCTTCGGCCATTAAACGTATTCATTGCCGGGCTGGCCATGGTACTTGCATCTGCAATTCTGGGTGTGCTTACAGAGATAAATACAGTAATTCGGGTAGTGATGGTGGTCCTGTGCTATACAGGGGCTGCCAATGCCTTGAATGATGTGGTAGACTACAATATTGATCTCATCAATCGTCCCATGCGCCCAATTCCATCTGGTTATGTGAATAAGAAATCAGCTCTTTTTATTTCTGTTCTTCTTTTTTCTACCGGAAGTTTTTTGTGTCTTGAGCTTTCCCAAAATGCAAAAGTGATTGGAATTGTGATCGCCATGCCGCTGATGGTTTTATACAATAAATCTTTGAAAGGTGTGCCGTTGATTGGGAACGTGACCATTGCTTTTATTTTAGGACTGGCTTTCCTGTTTTGTGGTGCAGCATTTGACAATATGGCGCCCATGTGGATTCCAACTGTATTGGCTTTTGGACTCACCCTGGTTCGTGAACTTGTTAAAGATATTGCAGATATGAATGGAGACAAATCTGCTGGGCTCAAAACATTTCCCATCACTGCCGGAATTGATAAAACAATCCAAATCACTATCTTTCTTACTGCCTGTATTGGCTTTGGTGCTTTTATTCCCTTAATTACGGGGTATTATGGTTTTTTATATGGAATTATTTTGATTCTTGGCGTTGAGATACCATTGGGCGTGGTGGTAGTTTCTCTAGTAAATAATCCTGGAATTAAGGCGGCAAAACATAGTGCCAGGCTATTAAAATTCAGCACCATTGCTGGACTGATTGCAATTTATATTGGAACTCTATAATGTCTTCTGAATTTGTTCATCTTCATAACCATTCCGATTACAGTTTGTTGGATGGTGCTCAGCGTGTAGATCAATTGGTTAACACCATTGATGACCTGAATATGGATTCCGTCGCTCTCACGGAACACGGAAATATGTTCAGCGTGATTCCCTTTTTTAATAAGGCTCGAGAATCGGGAGTCAAACCCATCATTGGCTGTGAGATCTATGTTGCTGAAGGCAGTAGGTTTGATAAAAAATCCAAAGCTGACGGCGGCTGGGGCAATAACCATCTTATTCTTCTGGTTCAGAATTATTTCGGGTATAAAAATCTGATGAAACTGGTTACCTTCGGTTATCTTGAAGGTTTCTATTATCGCCCAAGAATTGACATGGACCTGCTTCAGGAATACAATGACGGGCTTATTTGTCTGTCTGCCTGCCTTAAGGGTGAAATCCCTGAGAAAATGCTAAAAGGTGATTTTGAGGGGGCGAAACAGGCAGCTTTGAGGTTTGCAGAAATTTTTCCTAATCGTTATTACCTAGAGATTCAGGATCATGGTATTGCAGAAGAAAAAACCAATATTCTCAATATGAAGAAACTGGCATCAGAACTAGACCTGCCCCTGGTGTGCACTAATGATGCTCATTATGCGAAACATAATCATTCAGAAGCGCACGATATCCACATTTGTCTGGGTACAGGGAAAAGGCGCGATGATGTGAATCGGCTGAAGTATGCCACCCCTGAATTTTATTTCAAGACCCAGGATCAAATGTTCAACCTATTCAGGGAATTCCCGCAGGCAATTGAGAATACAAGAAAGATTGCAGATTCCATTGATCTGGAACTGCCTATGGGAGAATATCATTTGCCGAATTTTCCGATCCCGGATGGTGCACCGGTAGACCACCCGGATCAATACCTGGAGATTCTGACTCAGACGGGGGCGGAGAAACTGTATGGGGAAATCAACCCTGATATACAAAGGAGGATCGATCGAGAGCTTCGAGTAATCGAAGGTATGGGTTTTGCGGGCTACTTTTTAATCACAGCAGACTTTGTAAAATATGCGAAAGAGAATTCAATCCCCGTAGGGCCTGGCCGCGGCTCTGCCGCTGGCAGTATTGTGTCCTATGCATTGGGGATTACGAGCATAGACCCTTTGAAGCATAATCTGCTATTTGAACGATTCCTGAATCCTGATCGTATCAGTATGCCGGATATTGATATTGATTTTTGTATTGAGCGTCGCGGTGAAGTCATTGATTATATTAAAACCCAATATGGCGAAAGTTCTGTGACCCAGATTATTACTTTTGGAAAAATGAAAGCCAGACAGGTTGTCCGGGATGTAGGGCGGGTGATGGGATATTCCTTTGGTGAAGTGGATCGAATTGCCAAGGCGATCCCAAACGAATTAAATATTACTCTGGATGAGGCTCTGATCAAAAGTGCTGATTTAAAAGAAATGGCCAATGGAGAGTATAAAGAACTAATCGATCATTCGAAAATTCTGGAAGGGATGAATCGTCACGCGTCCATTCATGCTGCCGGTGTGGTTATTGCACCAGGAGACCTGACAGATTACGTACCACTTTATAAATCAACAACAGGGGATGTGACCAGCCAATATGACATGAAGGGCCTCGAAGATCTTGGACTGCTTAAGATGGATTTTTTGGGCCTGCGTAATCTTACTGTGATTGATAAAGCAGTGAAACTCATTGAAAAAATAGAAAAACCAATCGATATAGAGAAAATACCATTGGCTGATAAAAAGGTGTATGAATTGTTTGCCAAAGGAATGACTATTGGGGTTTTCCAGTTCGAATCATCTGGAATGCGGGAATTTCTGAAAAAGTTAAAACCCACCGTGATTGAGGATCTGATCGCAATGAATGCCCTCTATCGGCCTGGTCCCATGGCAAATATTGATAATTTTATTTCTCGAAAACATGGCAGGAAAAAAATAATATACCCCCATCCTTTGTTAGAACCAATTTTACAGGAAACGTACGGTATTATTGTTTATCAGGAACAAGTGATGCAGATTGCTCATGATGTGGCCGGTTTTTCTCTGGCTGAAGCAGATATTATGCGCCGGGCCATGGGGAAAAAGAAAAAATCATTGATGGCGGAACTTTCTGTCAAATTTGTTTCTGGAGCAGAAGAAAAGGGAATCAGAAAGAAAAAAGCAGAAGAAATTTTTTCTTTAATTGAAAAATTTGCCCAGTATGGGTTTAACAAAAGCCACTCCACCGCTTATGCTTATGTGGCTTACCAGACAGCTTGGCTCAAAACCCATTATACTGCGGAATTTATGAGTGCCAATTTGACCAGTGAAATGGGGTCAATTAATCGAGTAGTCATTTTGATCAATGAATGTAAAAAACTGGCTATTAAGGTAACTCCGCCTGATATTAATGTTTCCTTTGGCGATTTTCGCCCCGTGAATAATCAGACCATCTCGTACGGCTTGAATGCCATAAAAAATGTTGGTTCCAAAGCATTGAATGCAATTATTGAGGAAAGGGAAAAATCCGGACACTATAAATCAATTTTTAATCTTTGTGAACGGGTGGATCAACAAAAAGTAAATAAACGGGTGCTGGAAAGCCTGGTCATGTCCGGCACTATGGATAGCCTGGAAGGGAATCGAGCCCAGCAATTTGCAGCGGTAGATGATGCAATCCACTACGGACAACAAATGCACAGCAATAAAAATCAGAATCAGGTAGACATATTTGGCAGTGGAAATGCAGGAAGTGACCTGATCAGAATTCCAGCCCTCCCTGATGTTGCAGAGTGGGATGAGCAACAATCCCTAAATAATGAGAAAGAGGTATTGGGTTTATATGTTTCCGGCCATCCATTACTGGAACATGCGGAAGACTTGGAAGAATTCACATCTGTAGAATTTGGTGAAGAGCAGCAACTATCAAAAAATGATATTGTTATTATTGGCGGTATGATCACACGTATCAATAAACGATTCGACAAACGCAATCGTCCTATGGCATTTTTTGATATGGATTGCTTGGGTGGGCACGCGGAAGTGATCGCATTTAGTGACTGCTATGATCGGTGTGAAAACATGATCGAGGAAGGCAATGTTGTTTTTGTGAAAGGGAAACCTTCAGATAATACAAATTTTTCAGACCTGAAGATAATGGCAGATGAAATTATTCCTGTGGCGAAGGTGCGGGACCAATTATCTGCACAGCTCAATATCAAACTTGATTCAGGTACCGCCATGCCGGAAGATGTGGATAGCCTGATGGAAATAGCCCGCGATTATCCAGGGCGCTGTAACCTTGTATTCCATTTGCCGAATAATGGCCACCTCAAACCAATCAGAGTTCTGGCTCACAATATTAAGGTTTCAACCGAAAAGGAATTTATTCGCCGTCTGCGGGAAAAATATGGCAAAGATAATATCTGGGTAGAATGATTGCTGTTATTCAACGTTGTTCCAGAGGAAAAGTAACAGTAGCAAACAATAATATAGGTGAAATAGGTCCTGGGCTTGTCATATTTCTTGGCGTAAAAAAAGGCGATAGTGAAACCGATGCAGACCTATTGGTTCAAAAAATTGTGCACCTGCGAATTTTTAATGATAAAGATCAAAAAATGAACTGTTCCCTGAAAGATATAAATGGTGCCGCTTTGGTTATCAGCCAATTCACTCTTTGCGGAAATACGAAAAAAGGTCGCAGACCTAGTTTTTTAAATGCAGCAGCACCGGAAAAAGGAAAAGAATTATATCAGTATTTTATCGATAAAATTGAAGAAACCTCCATTATTGTGGAATCGGGGGAATTTGGAGCAATGATGAATGTGGAACTGGTAAATGATGGGCCAGTTACATTTGTCCTTGATTCAAACAAACTGTAAATCCTATCTGCCGCCCAATAAAATAATGATTTCGACCAGAATAAAATATAATCCAACAATTCCTTTTTCCCATGACTTGGAATTGCTCTGCCAGACCCAGTAACCCAGTAAAACACCGTTAAAAATAAAAACCCATATGGATAATAACCGAATGGTAAACTCAAACTTATAATACCAGAACAACACTGCTAGGATGGCCAAACCTATCAGACTTAAAATGAATTCTTTGATGTAATGCACCCATAATAATTTTTGACTTTGTTCCACGATATATTATCTCCTCTACTGTTGGCCTAATTTACTATTACAGAATTTGCTTGAAAAAACGAGAATACACTATTGATTATGAAGTCATAATTATGATCTTTAATTTTAACATTCAATGGAAAGAAAAATAAGAATTATCATGGCGAAGCCCGGTTTGGATGGTCATGACCGTGGTATTAAAATCTTGGCAGCTGCATATCGGGATGCGGGTATGGAAGTGATCTACTTAGGCCTGCGACAGACCCCGGAAATGATTGTCTCCGCTGCCGTAGAGGAAGATGCGGATGTTATTGCTCTTTCCAGCTTAAATAATGCCCATAATACAATATTTCCTAAAGTGCTGGATTTAATGAAAGAAAAAAACTTGGGCGATGTACTGCTTGTAGGTGGAGGTATTATTCCCCAAAAAGATGTGGAAGAATTAAACAGTCTCGGAGTTGGTAAATTATTTGGACCGGGAACTCCCGTCCAGGAAACAATTGAATATATTACTGACTGGGTCAACACAAACCGCCGTTAACATGGAATTAACCAATCAAATCCAATTAGAGCTCTATTTTGCAGATCATTTTGATACTGTTCTGTTTTCTGTCCTGGCTGACATTTATCTGAACCAGGATGACCTGAAGCGGGCTCGTAGGGTTTGTGAGATCGGTCTCAGGCACCATGAGCACGATGCTGCGGGGCTTTTTGTTCTGGCTCAGGTAGAAAAAGCAGAAGGGAATCTGAAAAATACAGAAAAAGTTTTGGAAAAAGTATTATTGTACGCTGAGGATCACTTGGCTGCCTCAGAAATGCTATGTGAAATTCAGACTGTTCTAGGCCGTGCCCAGACCAAACTACTGAGAAGCTGGCAACATGTTTTGAGACTGGACCCGGACAACCGTACAGCAGCAGATTTTATAAAAAAGGTCAAGGGCAACAAACTGAAACATGCCTTGAAGCCCGGAGCCTCTGGTACAAAACCAGAAAAACATGTTTCTAAACCCAAAAAAGAAAAACCTAAAACATCCGTGTCTCGTGTAGAGGAGAAATCATCTAGCCCGTTAAATGTAAGCGCCCGTTTAGCCACCTTTACCTTGGTGGCCGTGCTGAAGAATCAAGGGCTTTTCGAACAAGCGTTGGATGTTCTAGATGTTCTGGAGCAGAAAGGTGATAATAAAAAAAAGGTCGATCAAGAACGAAAATCCATTCAAACTCTTTTAAAAAATACTCAGGAGGATTGATCAAAGATGAGTGCGAGTATTTATACCAGGCGTCAGGAAAATCTGAAGCAGGTTCTAGCCAAAAAGAACCTGGATGGGATATTGATCACAAACTTGACCAACATTCGTTATATCTGTGGATTCACTGGTTCTGCGGCTACCTGTCTGGTCATGCCGGATGGACAGTATTTTATTACCGATGGACGTTATATCGAACAATCAAAAAATCAGGTTCAGGGATTTGAGCGTTTTATAGATATGGATACCCATTTTAATGTTATTAAAAATAATAAATTGAATCCCAATGGGTTAAAACTTGCTTTTGAAAGTGACCATGTCAGTTATAGTCTTTATGGTAAAATGAAAGAAATGTTTCCTGAAACGACATGGGAAGGCACATCCATGATACTGGAAGTTCTGGCTGCAGTCAAAGATGATTCAGAATTAGCAGCAATTCGTACTGCCGTGGAAGTTACAGATAAAGTTTATGAGGAAATTCTTCCCATGTTGCAGCCAGGCTGTACTGAAAAACAAGTAGCGAACATTATGGTCTCCAAATATAGAGACTATGCAGAAGGAGAAGCGTACTCACCTATTGTAGCCGCTGGACCCAATGGGGCCCTGCCCCATGCAATTCCTACGGATCGGGAATTTAAAAAAGGGGACTTCATTGTAATTGATGCTGCCGCAAAATACGGTGGTTATCATGCAGATATGACCCGTACCCCGGTTGTGGGAGAAGCCACTGAAAAACATCAAGAAGTATATGGCATTGTAAAAGAAGCTCAGCGGCGCGGCTGTTCTGCGGCAAAAGCTGGTGTCCCCTGTAAAGATGTGGATTTTGCAACCCGTGATTATATAACTGAAAGGGGTTATGGAGATTATTATACCCATGGTACAGGACATGGGTTGGGACTTGAGATACATACATCTCCACGATTCAGCCCCAAAAGCGATGAAATTCTGAAAGTTAATAATGTTATGACTGTCGAACCCGGTATCTATTTGGCTGGCTGGGGCGGTGTGCGTATTGAGGACGATTTGATCATCAAGGAAGACGACTGTGAAATCCTTAATAAAACCACCAAAGATCTGGTTGTCTTGAACTGAAATTTAGAAGCAGTTCCGGGTAAAAAATGGTTGATATCTATACACAACCGGAACTTTATGATGCCATTCATAAAAATTCGAATGGGATAAGAGTCTTTTAACATCCACTGCTAAAATAGCTGGCGGACCTGTTTTGGAATTGGCAGTTGGAACTGGACGGTTAACTCAACTGATCGTTGAATTGGGGTTCGCTTACACCGGGATTGATACCAGCCAGGAATTTTTGTCCTTTGCACGAGATAAATATAAAACATATGGCAACAAGGCCCAGTTTTTTGTACCGGGATACAAATCAGTATTTTCCCGCAACCGGTCTTTTTGAATATAATGGATCGAAATGCAGAATAATGGAAACGAACAAATTTGATGAATATACCCAGGTAAATACATTAACCTGGCGCCTGGAACGAAATGGCCAACTGTTGAAAGATGAGTATCACTTCAGAATGAAAATGTTTTATCCTCACGAGATGGATATTTTGCTGGATAATAGCGGTTTAGTTATAAAGAATAAAATGGGTGACTATGAGGGATCACCTATGAATGAAAAAAGCGGAATGCAAATCTATGTCTGCGGCCGAGTGTAACGGATTTTCAATGGCTACAGCGCTCAAGGCGCTTAAAAAGTCTGATCCGGAATTGATACCGCTTTTGGATGCATTTAACATCCAGGATCTAGAGGTGAAAACAAATTATTTCCAAGCTTTGGTTCGTTCCATCATTTATCAGCAACTGAGCGGTAAAGCAGCACAAACCATTGCCCAGCGCTTTAAAGCTCTATTCGACGGAACAGATTTACCGGGTCCGCATGATGTGGTTATAAAAGATCATCAAACATTGCGTTCTGTCGGGCTGTCAAACTCTAAAGCCAGCTATATTCACAATATAGCCCATGCATTTTTAAATGGTACAATAGATCATAAAAATCTGGGATCAATGAGCAATTCTGAAATAGTAGATCAGTTAACTTCTGTGAAGGGCGTGGGGCCCTGGACTGCGCAGATGTTCCTGATGTTTACCTTGAACCGCCCAGATATTTTTCCTACCACTGACCTGGGGATTCAAAAAGGGTACCAGAAATTTTACAAGTTATCAGATTTGCCGAAAAGTATTGATATGGAGGTCCGGTCACAGCCTTGGAAGCCTTATCGTACGGCAGTTTCATTATATTTCTGGAGATTGGTGGAAGGACCATTCATATGGTGATAAATGAATAAACAAGTTTCTACGATCTTTTTTGACATTGGCGGTGTCCTGCTTAATATTCATCCTGAAAGAACCTTACAGCATCTGAGTGATTGCATAGGTGTCCACATAGATGAAATAAAAAACCGATTTCCTATGGATGCCCACCAAGAATATGAAAAAGGTAACTTGTCTAATAAAGAATGGTTTTTGGCCGTAAAAAAATCCATGCCCCAGCCCTGCTCCCTCAAGGAATCAGATTTCTGGCAAGCATGGAAACTTTTGCTGGGACAGGAAAAGAATAGTGTAAAAATTTTAAAGAAGTTGAAGGACGACTATTCAGTCTGGCTTTTATCCAATACTAATCCTTGTCATATTCAGGATGAAATTGATGGGAAATTTGAATTCCCGCATTTGATTGATAGTGCAGTATATTCTTTTGATGTTGGCCTAAGAAAGCCAGATGAAGCCATTTATAAAATAGCAGCCTCCAGAGCAGGCTTTGTACCGGAAAAATGCCTCTTCATCGATGATCAGCAAGAAAATGTTATTGCTGCTGAAAATACAGGCTTTCTCGGGATCCATTTTCAGTCGTTTGACCAGTTGCAGCAGGATTTATATAAAACCGGGGTCCTAGCCAAGGAAAATATTTTTATATGAAATATTATTTATTATTGTTTTTATTTGTTTTTTCGATCCTACGGGCTACTGGTGCCTGGATGATGAGCGGGAGGACACACCCGGAATTGAAATGGCGCACTTTGAAGACCAAAAATTTTGATGTTCATTATCATGAAGGTATTCGGGATATCGCTGTTCAGGGCGCTTCTATTGCTGAACAAATTCGTCCTACGTTGATGAAGCAAATGGGTTTAAATACTCTTCACCGACTTGACATTGTGTTTACCTCAGAAGATGAAATATTAAACGGCTTCGCTATGCCGAGCAATCACACAGTGATCTGGGTGGATCAGAATGATGCTGCTTTGTGGGAAGGAGATGAAAAATGGCTCCGGACAGTGTTGGCTCATGAAATGCAGCATCTTGTTTTCTTTAATACGGTTAAAACATGGCTGCCTGAACCCATGAATAATCTCATTGCAGGTGTTCCTGGATGGGTTGTCGAAGGCATGGCAGAGGACTA
>Ga0209753_1000149_pt1 | contig 26050 bp, 24 predicted proteins | sample METZYME_3_550m_FD_187550 | JGI IMG/M metagenome (GOLD analysis project Ga0209753, IMG submission 187550) | Marine microbial communities from oxygen minimum zone in mesopelagic equatorial Pacific - METZYME_3_550m (SPAdes) (version 2) | ecosystem: Environmental > Aquatic > Marine > Oceanic... | reverse complement strand
AATAGTACTTATACTGTTGCTTTGCATCCAGGCAGTCTGTCATTTTTATATAATAGCCAGTCTGGAAGGAAAAATGGATTTAAAATAAAACCAACACAAAATAATTTGAAAGAGCTGGATCAGGCATTAAATTTATATTTTAGTCATTTTTTTGGGCGAAATCTAAAATCATATTCACTACTGAAGGATAACTCATGGAAGAATTAGACTCAGCAACTTTGGGCGGCGGCTGCTTCTGGTGTTTAGAAGCAGTCTATACAAGACTGGAGGGTGTAAAATCTGTTGTTTCTGGCTATGCAGGTGGCAACGTGGAAAATCCTACTTACGAGCAGGTTTGCACTGGAGAAACCTCTCATGCTGAGGTAGTAAAAATAAATTTTGATTCAAAAGAAACAAGTTTCGAGACTTTACTTGAATGGTTTTGGAGATGTCATGACCCTACTACTCTTAATCGCCAGGGAGGTGACATTGGTACACAATATCGTTCTGTAATTTATTATGAAAATGAGAACCAAAAATCGATAGCACACAAGTCAAAAATAGATGCCGACTCTTCAGGTTTCTTTGAGAATCCAATAGTTACGGAAATCCATGCACTTGATGTCTTCTACCCGGCAGAAGATTACCACCATGACTATTATAAAAAGAACCCTGATGCAGGTTATTGCACTTATATCATCCGTCCAAAACTTGAAAAATTAAACATGGAATAATTATTTTTAAAAATAAAATTGAGTGCTACTCCTTCTGGTTATATAGGAGTAATCATCAAGTTTATGAACAACTTTATTGATTGATCCATCTGGAAGTTCGGAAATGAAACGAGAACGCTGACTGGCACCCTTGAAATAACTTGAAGATATAAGAGGTGCAGTTAGAAGTAAATGACGTTTAGCTCTTGTCATGGCCACATAAAACAACCTGCGTTCTTCTTCAATTTGCTCCTCTGTCTCCAAGCTACGTTGATGAGGGAACAATCCTTCTGTCAGGCCAATAACAATTACAACATCCCATTCCAGTCCCTTGGCCTGATGAATAGTAGTCAATGTGAGTGCCTCCTGATTATCATGCTGCTCAGATTCCAAATCAGTCAATATGCTTGAACCAACCAATGATAGCTCGTTTAAAAATGTTTCCAGTTTATCATAATTAACTGCAAATTCTTCCAGATAACGAACATCAGTTTCACGCTGCAAGGCATTCTCAAAGCTGCTGAAAAGTACATCCCGATAAAAGTTTTGATAGATAATTCCAATCATATTTGACGGAGATATTTTTCCCTCAAGCATTTTTTGAAAACACTCCTGCAAAACATTCCAACTATGAAGTGCTTTTTTAGGTATCAATTTGTTAAGAGAGTCATTTTCTTTAGTAAGTCTGACAGCCTGCTGATCCAGGAAAACACTGAAAATCCTGAAAGCAGTATTATTACCTATCCCAGGAAGCAGCCGAAGTAAACGCATCCATGAAATTTCATCGAGAGGATTATAAAGAACTTTCAGAAATGCAGTTATGTCTTTTATGTGAGCCTGTTCAAAAAACTTAACCCCTGAATGAATGACAAAAGGAATTCCTGCATGTGTAAGTTTTACTTGAAGAACTGCAGATTGTACATGGTTTCTATAAAGCACACTCATTTCGTTCAAAGGGATCTCCTGGTCCCTGTAGCCTAAAATGCTTTTCAACACCAGCTCTGACTCGTCTTCAGAAGACCAGACATGATGTACTATAGGTTTTTCTCCGACTGGCAGCGAACTAAAGAGGTTTTTTTCAAACTGACGTGTGTTATAATTTATGCTCCGGTTTGCTGCGTCTAATATTTCTGGTGAACTTCGATAATTCTCCTCCATATAGTAAGTCACAGCTTTATATTTTTCCGGGAACTCCAGCATGTTTCCAAAATCAGCTCCGCGCCAGCTGTAAATCGATTGTGCATCATCGCCGACGACCATCAAATTATTTTGTTGACCGGATAGTAATAATAAAATCTCAGCTTGAACCTTGTTAGTATCCTGATACTCGTCCACGAGAATATACTTAATTTGCCTGCAAAGAGGAAGTTCCTCCCCATTAACCACAAGCAATTCCAGCCAATTTTCCAAAAGATCATCAAAATCCATAACTTGTCCGCGTTTTTTCTTTTTTCGGTATGTGGCTAATACTTTGATAATTGTTTCAAGGTATTCTTCAAAATGAGGATAATCAGAAAAAATAAGCTGATCCAAGTGGAAATTGCGTTTATGATAAGGTACCGTCAAAATCATTTTTTGAGTGCCATTACGATTGAACGCCAGAGAAAATAAATTTTGCAAAACTGCAGCTTTAGGAAAGAATTTTCCAGGTTTACCCATTGTTTCTGCAATTGCTGCTTTAATCATGTCTTTCGAATCGGAAGTGTCCAGGATGCTGAAATTATTCTTATAATCCAGTAATTTTGCATGCTGTCTTAAAAAACGATTACCCACACTATGGAAAGTTCCGTGTATAATTTTATTTTGATCTGTAGAATTATTGATGGCTTTTCCGACTCTCTGTGTCATTTCGTCAGCCGCTTTGTTGGTAAAGGTAAGCAGAAGTATTGAAGATGCAGGAACACCTGAATGAATAAGTTGTGCTACCCGATGAGTAATAACTCGAGTTTTACCACTACCTGCACCAGCAATTACTAATGCCGGACCATTTTTATGAGCAACAATTTTTTTCTGTGCTTTGTTTAAAGTTTCAGTCGAACAATAGGTCATTTTGTTATAAGGCAGATCAATCTTTATTTGTATTAAACAGTATATATTGACACCTTAAATTTTAGCTAAGAAATAAAAAAACAAGCAAAATAATTTACATGTTTGCAGAAGAATTCAAACAATTATTATTTCCATTCCTTGAAGAGGTTAATTTACTGTTCAGCAGAATATTTAACAAAGGAGTGCCAATATCAAATGAAATGACAATCTTTATTTTTGCAGTCTGTATTGCCCTGCTATTTATTTTTATTTTTTCTATGTGGCTTTTGCTTCGCCGCAAATCACGGAACGAAAAAGATCTTGAGCAAAAATCTAGCAAAATCAAAAAGAAGAGCCTCGAACATCTAAAGAAAGAGCGTGACAAAGAACTTGATTTGCGGATTAAAGAAGAGAAAAAGCTTCAGGAAAGTAAACAGGCCACTCAGCTTGAAAAAGTCCAACAACGTGAGAAAGTTATACAAGATCAAATTGCATCTTTGGAAGAACAAAATCAAAGTATTCAGGTCTTACAGCGAGATTTAACTGATGCACAAAAACCCCCAGAAAAGCTTGAGCAATCAGATTCTTTCCTTGATCGCCTTCGCGCAGGGGTAGATAAGACTAGAAGACAAATACTAAACAATCTGTCCGATGCAGTTTTAGGTAAAAAAGAAATTAATGATGAAGTACTGGATGATTTGGAAGAAGTCCTGATCAGTTCTGACATCGGGCCAGAAACCACACAACGTATTCTCGAGGCAATCACTAAAAAAGTGGAACGTGAAGAATTAAATAATCCCCAAGCACTGCAGTCAGAAATTGAGCAGGAAATTCAGCGCATAATGAGTAAAAAATATCAAGTCCCGGGGACTTCTGATCGTAAGCCGTTAATTTTGCTTTTTGTTGGTGTTAACGGAGTTGGAAAAACAACAAGCATTGGAAAAATTGCAGCACAATATCGCCAGCAAGGTAAAAAAGTATTGATGGGTGCTGGGGACACTTTTCGCGCGGCAGCAATTGAACAGTTGGCCGAATGGAGCAAGCGTGCTGATTGTGATATTGTCCAGAAGAACGCAGGAACTGACCCGTCTGCAGTGATATTTGAATCTGTGCAAAAAGGAATAGACGATGATTATGATGTAGTAATTTGTGATACTGCAGGACGTTTGCATACAAAAAAGAATTTAATGGAAGAATTAAAAAAAATGGTGAGGGTTATTCGGAAATTGATTCCGGACGCACCGCATGAAGTATTGTTGGTACTGGATGCCACTACCGGTCAAAATGCTATATTCCAGACACGAGAGTTTTTGCAAGCAGCAGAATTAACAGGGTTAATAATCACTAAATTAGACGGAACATCAAAGGGAGGAGTGGTTATCGGGATTGTCAACGAATTTGACATACCAGTACGATACATAGGCTTGGGTGAGCAAGTAGACGACCTGCGTCCATTTGATGCGCAGCAATTCACGAAATCAATTTTTTCATAGTAATTTGATTTTGCCTATTTTTTCCGATACTAAGCACTTTATTACACCCGGTTATATGATATAAGACAGAGTGACAGTGCAAGGAAAATCAGATTTCCGCTCCAAGCTGCAAAAAATGGAGTTATCAGTCCCGCACCCCCAACTGCCAAAGAGATCTGATTGAGCATCCAAAACAATATTCCCAACAGGCAGCTTATTGCAAGTGATTCTGCTGCCATTCCACGTCTGTTATATGATGCAGACAGCCCCAAACCAATCAAAACCATGATAAATATTTGAAATGGATAAGCAGTTTTCTGTAATAATTCAACACGATGCTGTGTCACATCCTGACCCTCGCTTTGAAGTTTGAGAGTATCCTCATACAGATCAAAGATAGGTTTGTGATGAGGTGAAGCTGGTATTTCAAAGGGTACAGTAGGTAATTTCTCTTTTTCAATTTGCCATTGATCCAAATACTTCAGTTTTATGTTTTCATCCTGGAAAAAGTGCTTCTGAACATTTTGAAAAACCCATGATTTTTCCTGTTGTTTGCCACTTTCAATTTCTGTCTTTTCCACAAGTTGAAAAGGATTCTTCTGCCAGTGAAAAGACGTAATAGAACTTAAACGCCCCTCCTGTCGACGATCTCCAAAATAAAATATACTTTGCTCCTCACCTACTTTCCACAGGGGCATTAAGCGCGCAGTATTATCAGGTTTCACCCAAGTTTGATGCATCCATGTATATACATAATTCTGACTTAAATATGCAAAAACAGCAATCAATGCCGAAACAGCTAATACAGGGAAAGCCAGTCTCCAGCCACCAATACCTGAGCTGCGCATAGCTGTTAATTCGGCGTTCTTGTTAAATGTACTGAATGTGGAAACCGTGGCCAATAACACAGTTATTGGTATAATCAATTCAAGTAATAAAGGGAACAACAATGCTGTTTCCTTAAGAAATTCCACAAAACTTAACCAGTCAGAAAAAACTCCGCTAAGGTTGCCAAAAAAATTCCCAATCATTGTCATCAATACAAAAGCACTGAGAAACAACAGAAAATAGCGAATGAATTCTGAGGCAATGTATTTTGAAATCATTTTGTAAGACTGAATTTTTAATCAATCATGGATAAAATTGTCCATATGAAAAATTCTAAGATAAGGTTTCTTCAAATAAGGTGCAAAGTAATTAAACAGGAGTAGATTTTATTTGCACAGAAATAAGGGCATTATTTTGCATGTGAGCCCTTGATTAATATCATACAGAGATTATATTTCTTAATATGATGTAATAGGATGAAAAGCCTTAGAGAAGTCAATGGACGAATTAATTCTTGTACTTGAGGAAAATCCCGAAATCCAGGCAGTAATTTCTGCATCGCTGAAGGACAGTCCGGTTTTTATCAATCAGGAGTTAGACCCGGATTATTTTTTCCAACAGGTTCAAAATCTGAATCCTGATTTAATTTTTCTCAGTAATTCAGACAGTGAGCGCAATTACAGGACATGCCGCAAGATTCGTGAAGATCCAGCAATTAAAAATATCCCTGTAATTTTATTAGTAAATGCCAAAGACGAAATTAACGAAGATGCATTGAGAGAACTAAAGATTAACGGGATGCTTCGTAAGCCTTTTGAAGCATCAATGTTAAAAGAGCAGATAAGTCAATACATCTCTTTAGATGAGAATTTCGGAGCTGAACCAGACAAGGAAAATGATAACTTTGCTTTTGATATGAGCAGTATTGACAGCGATTTGAAAGATATCAAACAACAAAATCAGGATCAGTCACATCCGGATAGCCAAGGGGTTGATGCAATTCGTGATTCAGTGCGAAAATCTCAAGATTCATCTTCTGCCGTATCTGCAGGCAGTAAAATGGATTCATTGGTTCTAGAAGACATTTTGATTGATAAGGAAAGCAGGGGGAAAATAAGCTCTAAGGAAGATATGCTACCGGACGAATCAGAAAAAACTCCTGATGATCCTGAATTGGCAATGGACGACGAATACAATTTTGATCTTAAATCTGAAGAAAAAATTGAAGATGATTCATACAAAGAAAAACCAGAAACTCACTCAACTGAAACTGATCTAGTTCCAGGAGGACTAGAAAAACTCAAATTGTCCGGACTGGAGGATAAATATGCTGAAAGCCGACTTTTTAATAAAAATGAAGAAACAGAGCAAAAATTACGCAGTGGTCTTACAGATATTGACCTTGAGAAAAATGATTTTGAAGATCCAAGTGTTATCTGGTCACATCCTCCTGATTTAGAGCAAACACCAAGAGAAGGCTTGACAGATATCAGTTTGAAACAAACTGATTTTCATCCTTCATTCCCAAAGCATCTTGCCTCATTAGACGGGACTTCAGAAACTATAAGACAGGAAGATGAAGCCGAAGTTGAGCAAATTTCAGAAATGGATGATAGTCTGCTGCAGACTGGGAGAGAAGAATCCAGTCATGTAAATGGTAATGCATTAGACGATATACTTTTGACTGATACAGAAGAAAAAGAAGCAGAAGAGGATGATAATATTGAAGATGCAGAGCAATTTGTTATGGATTCTTCCTTAGATGAATTTGATGAGGGTTTTATCGATAATCGGGGTGCGGATGATGAAATAAATTCTATGGTCAAAGAAAGTATTGACGATCAAGAAATCATCAGCTCAGAAACATCGCTTGAAGAACTTGAAGACCTGAGTTTGCAAATGGAATCTCTTGAGTCAGAAGAAGATGAATTAGAAGCTGAAGAAAAGGAGTTTAAAACAGATCTGGATAAAGCAAGAATTCTAAACGAAGGAATAACTGCAGATTATCAGGAAGATGAACTAACAGAATTTATGGTTGATGAACTGGGAGATCTGCTTGAACTTGATGAAGATGAGGAAAGCGATGAGATGGAACAGGATTACTTGCCGGCATCAGAAATTACCTATGCCCTTGAAGAAGACGTATTTGTCAGCTGGGATGAGGCTGAAGAGGCTTTCATGGGGTTTGATAAAGATTCAGTAATGACTGAAGATGCAGATTGGACTGATACAGAGACAGGAACTGAAAAAAGTTTAGGTAAAGATTATTTTTCTGATAAAGAGGGTAGATACAGTTTTAATGAAGATGAATTGAAAGATATTGTGACCAGCTCTGTTCAGAACGCATTAGAAAAATCTATTGCTTCATCTTTGGTTGAATTGGCAGTTTCAGAAATAAAAAATAATGTTTCAGGAAGAGTTTAAAACTCATGTCCATAAGCTGATGCTATCCTTGCCCCAAGAAGTGCATTATTACATACCAGTGCAATATTGGTTTTTAGACTTTCTCCATCCGTCAGCTGACTGATTCGCTCCAGCAAAAACGGAGTCACTGATTTTCCATCAATACCCTTTTCTGATGCCTCTTTAAGTGACTTGGCAATAGCCTCTTCAATGACTACTTCATCCATTGCATCTTCCGGAAGCACAGGATTCGCAATTACCAGACCTCCGTCTAACCCAAGCTCCCATTTAACTTTCATGCAGCGAGCAATTTCTTCAGCAGTATTGATGCGCGATTGAACAGAATACCCACTGGTTGTTGTATAGAAAGCAGGAAATTCATCGGTACGATAACCAATGACAGGTACTCCCTGGGTTTCCAAATATTCTAGAGTACGTGGTATATCAAGAATGGATTTTATGCCTGCACATACAACCGCTACATTGGTGCGAGATAACTCCATCAAATCACCAGATATATCCATGGTCTTTTCACTCCCTCGATGAACTCCTCCGATACCGCCTGTAACAAATACGGAAATTTCAGCCATTCTGGAACATATCATGGTGGCAGCAACGGTGGTTCCACCGTCCTGCTTTTGTGAAAGAGCCAGCGGCAAATCCCTGCTGCTGACTTTCACAGTTTTTGTTCCTTGAGCAAACTGCTCAAGTTCCAGATTACTCAAACCTATTTTGATGCGCCCTTCAATAACTGCAATTGTGGCAGGTAAAGCACCTTCTTTACGGATAATACTTTCAACCTCCAGAGCAGTTTCCAGGTTTTGCGGGAATGGCATCCCGTGGGAAATGATAGTAGACTCAAGAGCTACAACAGGCCCCTTTTCCTTAATTGAATCCTGAATTTCCTCAGAAATATCCATCCATTTACCAAGTTCCATTTTTTACCATATAAGTTTGGAAATTAATGCTAACAGTGTTTAGTAATTTGCTCCCGAAAGTATCTGAAACAGGAAAAACTGTCAAACAGCATTCACAAATAAAAATTTTATCAATAATGGCTCACCCCAATTCTGTAAATGAGTAACTTTTCTAATTGTAAATAGTTTTATCAGTTACAAGATCCCTGGTTTTTTCTTTACAGATAAAGTTAATCTTGATAGAAAATAACCATTTCTTTAAAAACTGAAAAATTTTCAACTCATTCAAGGCCATTCAACAATGAAAAGAAATATTCTTTTAAACCCGGGCCCTGCTACAACCACAGATACTGTTAAACAGGCACTAATGGTTCCGGATATTTGTCCTAGAGAAGAGGAATTTGGTGAACTGACAAAATCAGTGCTGAAAAAGATAGTGGATGTAGTCAATGGTCAGTCAACTCATTCCACAGTTATTTTTGCAGGTTCCGGCACAGCAGGTGTAGAGTCCACACTTTGTTCGGTTGTTCCTGAGGATGGTAAAATATTGATTCTAGACAATGGGGCTTATGGCAAGCGTGCCGAAACAATTATACAGGCTTATGGAATTTCACACAGGACTTTCCGGATTGAATGGGGTGACTTCCCAGACATCAGTCAAATTGAAACTGTTATAAAGGAAGAACCCAAACTGACTCATTTCTTTTTTGTACATCATGAAACCACCACCGGAATGCTCAATCCTTTAGCTGAAATGTTGGAGCTCTGTGAGAAGTATGAGCTGGATTCAATTGTTGACGCAATGTCATCATATGCTGGATTGCCCATTGACCTACAAAAACAGCCGATTGACTATTTAATCTCCTCTTCAAACAAGTGTATTCAAGGCATGGCCGGGGTTAGTTTTGTGATTGCCAACAAAGAAAGACTAAAAGCGACCTCCAATGTTCCACCAAAGAATCTATACCTGAACCTTTGGGGTAATCATAGTTATATTGAACAAACAGGACAGTTCCAGTTCACTCCTCCAGTTCAAATTGTTTACGCTCTAAACCAAGCTTTGGATGAGTTTTTTAAGGAAACACAATCCGGGAGAACTGCTCGATACGTAAAATCTTATGAGACTTTGCTGGAAGGGATTGAGCAGACAGGATTGGAGATGCTGTTGCCTGAATCACAGCATTCCAAGCTGCTGACAGCGATTGTTGAACCACAATCCCCTGAATATAATTTTAAGGAGATGCACGATCATTTTTATGAAAATGATGTGACAATCTATCCCGGGAAAGGCGCCAAGAAAGACACTTTTCGTATAGCAAATATAGGTGCAATTGATTACCGGGATATGAAGGTTTTTAATGAACTCATGCTTCAATATTTTCACGAAAAGAAAATTATTTAGCTTAACAGAATCTATAAATATTGCTGATGAAAATAGGCATCCTTAAATGTGATTCAACAATGGAACATTTCCGCAAGGAGCATGGAGATTATCCGGACATGTTCATTTCACTCTTTCAAAGTGTTGAACCTATTCTGGAATTTGAAACCTATGATGTGATTTTGGGGGAGTATCCAAAAAACCTGCAGGAAAACGATGTGTACTTAATTTCCGGCAGCCGTTACGGTGTAAACGATGGAGATAAGTGGATTGATGATTTGGAAAAATTTGTTTTGGAACTTCAACATCGGAAACACCCCTTGATAGGCATTTGTTTTGGACACCAAATGATTGCCAAGGCCATTGGTGGAAAAACTGAATTGGCCTCTCAAGGATGGGGAGTAGGAGTACAAAACTATCAAAAAATTTTGACTGAGCCTTGGATGGAGCCTGATTTAGAGCAATTTTCTATCTTGTCCTTTCATAAGGATCAAGTTACACAACTTCCGGAAGGTGCTGTATTGATTGCAGAAAGTGATTTCTGTCCTTATTCTGCCTATTATATCGGTGAATGGTTAATTTCATTCCAGGGACATCCTGAACTAACAAAAGAATATGTAAGAGCCTTGTTGCATCAGAGGGAAAATATTTTAGGTCAGGAAGTTCTTGAAAGTGGCATTAAATCCCTTGAACAGCAAATTCAACCACAGATAATAGCAAAATGGATACTCAATTTTTTACATAATGGAGTTGTTACAAAACAGGGGAATTGATCACTTTTTTTTATAATTCCGTTTCTCTATTTCCTGAATTTTGCTGCTTTAGTTCCCAAAGCTTAAAATATCGAACAACATAATTCAGTGCATCAAATACAGAGCAAAATAATCCCGGCAGTCCGTCCCTGAATCCTCCCTTAAAAATATAACGCCTAATAAAACGAGTAAATGGTTTAAGTAATGTATAACTCAGGGTATTGAGAAAATTAACTTCGAGTCCTGCATCCCTTAGATATTCAGCTTCTACACCTGTATAGAAATTGAACTTTCTTAAAAACTGGCTGATGTTCTGATACGGGAAATGCAGCATATCGTTGCTCAATTTTCCGATGCTTCCTTCAACCACCAATTTTTCATGCACGTGCTTATTAGGGAATCTTGCCTTGCCTTTACGGAAAAGGCGCAACTGTGTATCAGGATATTGACTCCCATGACGCAGCCAATGCCCAAAATAATGATTTCGGCGGTTCAGCCTGAATGCTGAATGTGCAGTATCCTTCACAGCATCTTTTATCTCGTCAACAAGCTTTGCCGGAAGGCGCTCATCAGGGTCTATGTAAAACAACCACTCTCCTGTAGCCTGATCCATCGAATAGCTTTTGTTGATATTTAAGTTTTGATTATTCGGGCGAGAAAAAACCTTACAACCGTGATCTTTTGCCAATGCCAAAGATTGATCATGACTTTCACAATCTACATACACAATTTCAGAAGCCCATTGCAGCTCGGGAAGTAATTCACGCAAATGATCAACTTCATTGTGTCCAATTATAGTTACGCTGATTTTCATTGAAATTTAGTTGGGGAACTTATATTTTTACCCAAAATTATTTTCCTTTTTATTTCATTATTACAAAGTGTTCAATCTAAATCATGTCCAATCTGTTGTCAATATTGTAGAAAAATCCTGTTGATGCATAAGATTCTTTCCTTTCAGAAATTTCCCGGTAAATAAGACGATTTACTAATAATCTTCTTACACCTCCAAACTCTTGACACTAAATATCTCAATGTCATATCTTTAGGTTGTGGTGTATTTATGCATATGTGCCTGCAATTCAATTTTAAGGTCAGATCGTAAAGAAAAGTTTAATGTTCAAAACAGTTAACAAAGATGTCTGGGTTTTTGATGTGGAATGGGTCCCTGATCCGGAAGCAGGAAGAAGACTTTTTGAACTTCCTGAAGATACTCCGGATATTGATGTATTAAAGCAAATGTGGGAAGAAGGAGGAGCAGATGAAGAAAATCCTATGCCTTACCTTAAGACTTCAATTTGCAGGATAGTATCAATTGCAGCTGTTATCCGTACTGAAAAAGGGAACGGCAATGTAGCCTTGTCTTTAACATCATTGCCTCATAATGTTGATGATCCCAAACAAACAGCGGAAGCAGAAATCATATCAAGGTTCCTCAATGCAGTAGGCGACAAGAAACCCCAGTTGGTTGGCTTCAACTCAGCAAAAGCGGACCTGAAAATACTGGTACAAAGGGCCACTGCCAATTCAGTACAAGCCGCAAAATTCGCTAAACGGCCAAACAAGCCCTGGGAAGATTACGATTATTTTGATGCCAGAAACAGTGAAGGTCATATTGATTTAATTCAAATTCTAGGGGGCTTTGGAAAGTCCACACCTTCACTTAATGAGATGGCAGCAGTTTGCGGAATTCCAGGCAAACTTGGAATAATGGGACAGGAAGTTGCCCATTTGTGGCTGGAAGGCCGCTTACTGGAAATTGTTGCTTATAATGAATGTGACGCGTTAACCACATACTTAATTTGGCTGCGAATGGCATTTTTTGGAGGTTTTTTTAACCAGGTTCAATATGAGGAGGAACAGGAACGTGTCCGGAATTTACTCAGCACTGAAGGAACTCTTCCGGGAAAAGAGCATTTGCTTGAATTTCTTGAAACTTGGGAAATGACATCAACTCCGGATCAAAAGGAATAAATATTAACGTGCTTAATCATTCTAAATTGTTCAAAAACTCAATTTGAGACACTTTTGTTTTCATGGAGTCATTTTTTTTAGAATATTTGACTGCAGCAAACTGATATTGATTTGACATGACAATTTTTAACCGTACTCGACTGACAAATGATGTTTTTAAAATTGACATCAAACGTATGCGCAAGGGTTGGTATTCAGACAAATACTTTGAAAATATTGGTGTCATGCTAAGTACTTTGGCTGAACAGAAATATTTGTTCAAAGGAAAAGCCTTGCGTTTGGGAGATATTGATCTATCCAAAACAAAAACTGGAAACATTGAAGTTGAAATGCAATGGTTCACTCGCCGCAAAGGAAAAGTTGTGGTTGCAGGAGTGGATAAAGCGTTAACTGTTCTTCGGCATTGCTGCGGATACTTTAATGGAAACGGTAAATTTGTCAATACCTGGAAACGCATGGAAGTTGAAGCAGTTCATGATGGAGCAACAGTAACTTACGCAGGTGATCCGATGACAGTCCAGCCTGTTCTGAGAGTACGGGGACTTTACAGGAATTTTGCTCTTCTGGAAACACCTACTCTGGGACTGCTTACACGATCCAGTCGTGTTGCAACCAATGTTTATGAAACTTTGATGGCCGCAAATGGCAAGCCGGTATTGTTCTTTCCTGCCAGATTTGACTTGCACGAAGTACAGGCCGCGGACGGATATGCTTACAATGTGGCAGTACAGCGATTCAACTACGACCATAAAAGTCGTGTAGGTCCATTTATTTCAACCGATGCACAAGGTGACTGGTGGGGAGGGGCAGGTGGCGGGACGGTTGCTCACGCATCGATTGCCTGTTTTTTAGGTGATACTGCAGAGACCATGATGGCCTTTGCGGCCACATGTGAACCGGATATACCTCGAATCGCTCTTGTTGATTTCAACAACGATTCGGTAAAAGATTCATTGCTAGTGATGCAGCGTATGTTTGCGCGTTATCGTGAATTGATAGATTCGGGAGATGAAACTGAAGCAAAGCGTTACCAGCTTTATGCAATACGTCTGGATACAAGTTCTTCAATTCGTGATGTGTCTGTACCACCACTTGGTGCACCAGAACTGGACATGGGAGTCAATCCAAGATTGGTATTTATCGTCAGGAATGCAATTGACTCAGCCTGGTGTAACTGGCAATTGCCCCGGAAATGGAAAGATCGTGCTCGTGAATGGTGTGAGAGCGTCAAGATAGTAGCTTCCGGTGGCTTTAGTCCGTCAAAAATCCTGCGTTTTGAGAAACTTGATGTTCCAGTAGACATTTTTGCAGTTGGATCTTCACTTTTTGCTAATGATGGACCAAGAGTTACGGATTTCACATCAGACATTACACAAGTTAAAATCAATGGAGAATGGCAGGCAATGTCAAAGGTTGGAAGAAACAGAGGCCACAATCCAGATTTGGAGTTGGTTACTGAATGACATACCTGAATTATTTAGGACTGCCGAAATTTAGAATTGTGAATGCTGGATTTGTCTGAATGCAATGATGTTTTACCTTGTTTTACTAGGGAGTGTTATATCAAATGGATCTTTTTGATTATTCAAAAATGCAATTTTAATTATTACGGTTAATTCAAGATTACCTCCACAATAGTCTGAACAAAGTTCTGCATTCATCATGCATTCTTATGCAAATAAGAATGCGTTAAAGATGAATTGAATAATTAAAATAAGAATGTAGAACTTAATTCCCAACGGTGAATTAAAGGTGTGTTTTGACCGGCAAAAGGCCTGGTATAGCCTATACGGACCTGCCAAGGATAAGATAATGGTTTTTGTTCAAGTTCGCTTAAATTGCCGTACCCAAATTCAAAATTTATTTCTTTCAGAAATGACGCATTTGATTCCCCTGTTGGCAATTTGCTTTCAGACTGCTGAAAGTAATGCAGCTCTGTACCTGCGAAAACGTTTTGTCTCTCAATGCTCCAGCTATAGTAAAGGTCTGCCCTGTTTCCTGCTGAGTAATAAACCTTTTCACCCTCAAGTGTCTCACGTTCTCCAGTCAACTCATTTTTGCCCTCCATCCTGAAACAATTCCTGATACCATGCACCAGTGGATACCAGGTAACGTGTATAAATGCGCCAACCGAACCGTGTCCTTCTCCGATAGAATTAGAAGAAATACCCCTACGCATACCCTTATTTCCAGTAGGTAGACGAGTTGTGAAACCTCCTCTATTATGCCAGGTTGTACTGTAGCTTAAGTCTTTCCCAAATTGTATATTGATATCTCCAAGACCGTTCAGTTCTTCTGAAGACAGGTTGGAGATTACTTTCTGCTGGTCAGGTGTGCCTGCATCAAATTTTAAGGAGGAAGATTGTATTTTTTGCACCATTGGAATCATAGCTTCCACCACCCAATCTTCTGTAAGACCATATGCCAGTTTTAGCTCCAACCGCTTTTCCTCACGCTTTAGTTCCCCCTCAACAAGATCAAACCATCCACGGTCCCAAAGCATAAGATTTTGCAAAGGAGCCTCTTCACCATAGCCATTGAAAGCTCTGCTGTATGAAGGAACAATTTTTAAACTAATTTCTGCCTGCCATACCGATTCAGGCATGCGATTTTCAAGCTTAATTGCAGGTATTGTTGGTGGAAGAAGGAATAACAGAAATATAAGTGTTAAGATGTGCTTCATACATTAATTCCTGCTTGGGCTTTTTCCGAATAAGAAATCCAGCCATTATCAGACATGTATGGAATGATGTATTCAATGGGAAATCCGACTACATTGTTGTAGGAGCCTGCAATTGATTCGACCAAAATTGAGCCCAGGCCTTGAATGGAATATGCTCCGGCTTTACCCAGAGGTTCACCTGTACTCACATACCAATCCAGCAAATAAGAAGGCATTTTTTGAAATTGAACTTTCGTACAAATAACATCTGTGATTTCATTTCCGGAAGCAGAATCTAAAATAGAATAACCTGAAAAAACCTTGTGCAAGTTACCGTTAAGTTTGCTGAGCATAGACTTGGCATGACAGGCTGTTTCCGGTTTGCCCAAGATTTGCCCGTTAAAAAAAACTATTGTGTCACCTGCCAGTATAATTACATCTTGAGCAAGGTTTAAACATGTCTGGTGTATCTTCCGCCCCTTTTCAATGGCCATACGTTTTACAAAGCTTTCTGCCTGCTCGTTTTTCTTCGGGATTTCATCAATATGCGGAGAGTAACAATCAAACTCCAGATTGAATTTTTTCAATAACTCCCTTCGACGAGGAGAAGAAGAGGCTAAGCACAAAGGGCGATGCTGTAAAAAATAAAGCACTAATTATACAGATTATAACAGATTGTTTTCAGTGATTTAGGAGTGTATCGCTTCTGATTAATAACTTCTTGAAGCAGAATGTCAGTTGAAGGCCATTTGAAGTTTATTACTGAATTTGATTTTATTTGAATCTAATCCTGCTTGATTTGCTTCCCCAGAAACAGGATTGTAAATGTTGTCTATGTAGTAACTTAGTATTTTACGAACAACAGGAGCAGCAGCTTTTGAGCCTCCTCCACCATGTTCCACAAGTGCCAATACTGAAATTTCCGGATCTTCGACAGGCCCAAATGCTACAAACCATGCGTGATTCTGTAATTCCTTTTTTGCTTTAGTTACGTTGTCTAGTGTTTCAAGTGTCTTGTGACTGACAACCTGAGAAGTAGCAGTTTTTCCTGCAACAGTGAACTCTTCAAACTGGACTTTCCGTGCTGTTCCGCCTATATCATTTACAACAGCAACCATACCCCTGCGGATCAAATCTAAATATTCCTGCTTCAATATGATTCTTTGAGGTTGTAGTCCTTCCTGCTTCAAAAACAGTTTAGGAGGTACCCATATCCCGTCATTAGCCAGAATATTAATCATGTTAAGTACCTGAAGCGGAGTAACAATAATAAAGCCCTGTCCAATTGCCATTGTTGGAGTTTCACCTTCGTACCAGGGTTCGTTATATACCCGTTGTTTCCATTTACTGCTAGGAATTATACCCTCTTTCTCATTCAAAAGACCTATTCCTGTAATTTTACCCAAGCCAAACATTCTGGCATATTTGTGCATTTGATCAACTCCTACGCCCATGCCGATATTATAAAAATAAACGTTACAGGATCCCTTAATTGCATTTAACAGATTTACTCTACCATGCCCGCCTTCCTTCCAGCATTTGTATGGATCAGTACGCCCTTTTACGTAGAATTCACCATTACAAAAATATTCATCCTCTGGTGACATTACACTTTGCTCAAGTCCGGAATAAGCTGTAACAACTTTAAAAATTGATCCTGGGGCATACAGTCCCTGAATTGATTTGTTTTCCAGTGGGTGTTCCGGATTTTCCAGCAGAATGTTCCAGTTTCCCTGATCAATCCCACCTGAAAAAAGATTTGGGTCAAAGTCTGGATAACTTGCCAGACCCAGTATTTCCCCAGTTTTGGGATTCATAATTAAAACTGCTCCACTCTGCCCTCTCATTGCTTCATCTGCAACATTTTGAAGACGGACATCAAGATTCAAATAAATATTCTTTCCCGGAACAGAGGGCACAGGATCCCCTAATATCTGTAATTCCCTCCCCATGTGATCAACTTCAGCCTGTCGGCCTCCATCCAACCCTATCATGTGATCATTTAAAAGCAGTTCAACTCCTGAGTGTCCTACAATTTGACTTGAACTTCGTTTTTCTTCAGGCAATTCAGTCCAATCTTCCTGCACTATCCCCACATATCCAATAAGATGAGAGGCCAGGTTTTGATGCGGATAAAATCTTCGCGGACGTATTACTATTGATACCCCAGGGAAATCATCCTGATAAGTTTCTAAAAACATTGCCTTTTCATAGTTCAAATCCTCTTCAAGAATGATAGGCTTAAACTGTGCTAAATCCTTGTTAGCTTCAATTTTTTCCTGCAGAAATGAAAAGGGGATTTTCAGCGATTGTGAAACTTTTTTTAAAGTATTATTCAGATCTGGTGTGTCCTCCCGTATCAGTTGTAATTGATATGCAGGACGATTTTCAGCCAATATCACCCCGTTTCTGTCATAAATAATTCCACGTAATGCGGGTTCTGAAATTAGACGAATTCGATTGCCCTGGGAAAATTCTGTATACAGCTCACCTTGTGAAATTTGCAGGTACCAGAGTCGTGATGCCAACAAAGAGAAAATCAAAATTACAACTCCACCCAGAATTACAAGACGAATTCTGAATCGATCCAAATCTTCAAAATCTAGAGACTCTAATTTCATTAAACATTCCTTAGAAATAGTTTTTCACACCAGATTACCCCTAGAAGAATTACAGGAGCCCCCAGACCATGCAAAACTGACAAGGGTAAAATTGTGGAAAGCATTAAAGAGGATTGGTTAATTTCTGTCTCAAGCATCCCCAAAATAGAAATAGAAATCCAACCTTCAAATACTGACATGCTTAAAACAGCCAGACTGACTGTAATAAAAGTGTTTGCGTAAAATAATTTATTCAGCAGACGTGCAAGTAGCAGGGTAACGAAAAAAGAAATGGCATAAAGCCCCATTATCCCATGAGACAAAGCATCGCAGATCAGTCCTGCTAAAATCCCCAAGAATGGTATCAAATGTGTCGAATGCCTGAATGCCAATACCAGCAAAATTATAAGTATCCAGTTAATTTTTAAACTGCCAAGCTGCACATAACTGTTTAGTACAATGTTCAACCATACACCAATTAACATTAATCCCAGAACAAATACATGTAATCGCATCAGTCAACTTTCAGCATCAGAATCGGATTTAGATGGCACTATCACAAATACCTCCTCAATGCTGTTAAAATCAACGGCACTGTCTAATATTGCTGTTTTGAAGAGTTCATGTCGCTGATGCCGTATTTCACTCACCCACCCTATTAGTATGCCTTTAGGGTATAGTCCTCCTAGACCACTTGAGATTACACGATCTCCAATTTTTATTTTCGCATGCTGGTTAATTTGCCGCATTTCTATACCTGCTTGAGTTCCATATATAAGACCTCGTACGCGATTACGTTGAATTAGGGCTGGAACACGGTTACGGTGGTCAATCATTAATTGTACTGAAGACTGAAATGGGGATACTGAGTGGATACGTCCAACCAGACCTTCTTTACGTATAACAATATAATTACGCTTCACCTTTTGACTGCTACCACGGTTAATGAAACGAATATTGTGAGTATTGTCTGAAGATTCTCCAATAATTTCCGCATATATTTTTTCTAATGGATTATTCCTTGCGAAAAGCATTTGGTCCCTCAACCTTCGAAACTGAACTGAATCTTCAATATGTTCACTTAATTTTTCTTCCATATCTAGAAGCTGCTGTTTCAGTCGACTGTTTTCTTCTTTCACATCTGTAAGCAATATGTAAGAGTTCCAAAGATTTTTAATATTTGATACAACAGATTGAACTGAAGCCTGAAACGGATATGTTACTGTTTGAATGACCATCTGAATTCTTGAGGAGCCTTGTTCATTATGTGATTGAAATAAAATCAGAAACAGGCCCAGAATAGCAACAGCGATATAGATTTGTAGTCGGTATGTGCTGATGAACTTAAACATTTTTCTATTGGGGAGAGTCCGATGTCAAAAGAAAACTATTCTCTTAACTTTTTACAGCTTCAGACAATTTCTCTCAGGAGGACAACTGGTTTCAGCATGTATTCTGCTTGATTTATTTCCTTTAGAGCTTTGATGACCAAACCTCCCACACAGTCCTGAATAGTCAGAGTAAATATCACTATTTCCTCACCTTCTTTACCAATTCGGTGATATTGTGGTAACTGTTCCAAAGCATAAATATTTATTGAATGCCTCTCAAAAATACTGCCGATGTGCCCAAAAATTCCGGGGTGGTCACGAACTTCAAAACGTAATGTGTGGCGAAAACGTATATTCTCCATCGATTCAAGCACTAATTCTGCGGTAATCGGTGGTGGAGGAAATGGTTCAGGATGTCTTAGAACTTTGTTTAAATCCGAGACAATAGCTGACGCTGTCGGAAGGCTTCCTGCGCCTTTTCCTATAAGAGTTATATCCTCTGAATATTTACCTGAAAGAGTTACAGCATTAGTTGATCCAGAAATTTTGGCCAGCATTTCATCTTTTTTTATCATCAGTGGTAAAACATATACTTGGGTTCCTTGCTCAAACAAGCGAAGATTTGCAATCAATTTAATTTCACGCCCCATTCGCCTTGCATACTCAAAATCGGCCAATTCCAGATGATCTATGCCTTCCAGAGTTATTTGTTCTGGTGTAAGCCATTGTCCGGTGATTAAATAAGTAAGAATTACAAGTTTATAACGAGCATCAAAACCCTTGATATCGTTTGTAGGGTCTGGTTCGGCAAATCCTAGTTCCTGCGCCTGGGAAAGTGCTTTTTCAAATGAAAGATTGTTACTTTCCATTTCAGACAGAATGTAATTAGTAGTACCGTTCAGAATGCCCTGTATACCTTGTATATCACGAACTTGTAGATAATCTTTCAGCAACCGTAATATTGGAATTGCTCCTGCAACCGCAGCTTCAAACAGCAAGTGACGCCCGTTTTCTCTTGCAATAGTTGTGAGTTCTGAGCCATGTACTGCAACCAAATCTTTATTTGCAGTAATTACATGTTTACCTTTTTTTAAGGCATTTGAAATAAGATCACGGGCAAAGTCTTTTCCTCCAATTGTTTCAACGATAACATCTACTTCCTTATCATTCAGGAGCTGCTCAGAGTTTTCATAAAATAATTCCGGATTTTGTTCAAACATCGAACTGACATAGGCCCCTTGAGTATCTCTTTCAAGGATGCCCACTAAATTTATCTTCGTATCGGGGTGTCCCCCATGTTGTTCTAAAACATGGGCGACACCGCTTCCAATTGTTCCGAATCCAGCTATGGCTACGTTCAATGTCGACATTACATACTTGTCAGCTTAATTGTGATTAACTTACTTCAGAAATTTGAGCAATTGCATCTATTTCTATGTCCACTCCTTTTGGCAACTTACTTACTTCAATGTATGTTCGTGCAGGTTTTGATTCACCAAATTGGCCCAAACTTGAACCTCCTGCATGCAAAATATTTTTCAGATTTGCAAGCACTTGGTGACATTGTTCTGAGAATAAAGTCCCAGCCAGCTCTCCATTTTCCGGATCAAGTGGTATTTGTCCTGAAATAAACAACAACTCTCCAGAGGTTACCTCCTGTGAGTATGGCCCCACAGGAGCAGGGGCATTTGAAGTTTTTATTGCGGATCGGGTCATATTCTGAATAAAATTTTTAGTATTATGGATTTATTTTTCTCTTCAGAAATTCATACCACTGTAAACGGTCAAAAATACTTTGATCCATTGCATACCAGTCTGCACAACCTAATGTTGCCGCTTCCTCCAGCAGCTGCGGTGACTTTATATTCCCATTAATTATTAATGGTTTGTTTGTATACTTTGCTGTCCATTGGCACAGAGGATCTTTGTTTTCAAAACACTTATTCATCGCATGAGCAGCAAGAGGATGGAAAATTTGCACTCCGGCTTTTTCAAGCAATTTCAACATGGTTTTAAGATCTATTGGTTTAAAGCCATCTTCGATTTTGTCAAAAATTGAAAAGTAATAGCTAATGGGGATATTGACTGATTCACGTTTTTTAATGGCGGTGATGATTTCTACAGCCAATTTAAATCTATTTTCAATTTTTTTTGCACTATACTCATCATCGCGGGAATTGAGTTTAACACAGCAGCATTGATCCAGTAAATGCTGTTCTGCTCCGTTGATTTCGATAAAATCCACACCGACTTCTGTCGCACGTTCAGCTGCATGAACAAAACTAAGTACAATTTCTTCAACATCCCCTTGTTCAAATGTACGACTGATGTCATAATCCCTGCCAAAGTTCAAAACAGAAGGTGCTACCGGCTGCTCACCACATGCATTTTCAGAAGTATGTGCACCTGCATGAGTTAATCTTATCCCTATGGTGGCTCCCTCCTTTTTTACTCCACTTACTAATTTTTCCAATCCACCAAGATGGTCCTCTTCCGAAATGCCCAACTGGTTTACATGACTTCTACCCTGCTTGATTACATAAGCAGATTCCAAAATTATTGTACCTACACCTTGTCTTGCCAAAGTGCGGTAATGTTTGATAATTGCAGGAGTTACTTTACCGTTTACATCTGAGTGATCATCGATTATTGGCGGAGCAAGAATTCTGTTCCGGAATTTAATACCATGTATACTAAAAGGTTTAAATATTGACTCAATTTTAGACTGATGCTTTTTTGCTGAGTTTTTACTAGAGGTTGATTGCGAAGGCATGTTTGTTTGTTTTCTTTATGTTAATAGTTTAGCGATTTGCTTTTTCATCAAAACCGGACTGACCAAATCTTTTTTCCAGCTCCAGAGAAATATCTGTTATAGTTACCCCCTTGTGACCCATCAGTACAAGCATGTGAAACCAAAGATCTGCTAATTCGTGAATCTGCTCCGTCCTGTTTTCATTTTTTGCAGCAATAATTACTTCAGCAGATTCTTCACAGATTTTTTTTAAAATCATGTCTGTCCCCTCATCCATCAAATAGGCAACATATGATGTTTCCGGAGAACTTTGCTTACGTTTAAGTATTAAATCATAAACACGATCAAATGTTGTTGTAGGATTCTGACCAGTCATTATTTTTTAATTATTTCAGGCCCAGCGTTTTGATTTTTTTACGCAGGGTGTTACGGTTTATTCCCAGAATTCTTGCTGTTCTTTGCTGATTCCAGTTGGTTTGCTGAAGAAGTAAACTGATCAATGGTCGCTCTACCTGGGATATCACTTCTGCCAAAAGTAAATTGCTGTTTAATTCAACTGCATTTTTTACAGGCTGCTCAAGTTTTCCAAATGCTACTTCTTCCAAACTTTCTTTGGAGTCCGATAAACATTCAGGTCTGAGTAAATTTTTTGGCAATGAGTCAAGGGTAATTGTGCCTGTAACATTAGTGATCATCAAGCTCTTGACTGTATTTTCCAGTTCTCTTATATTTCCCGGCCATTCATAATTAGTTAGCACCTGCATCGCTTCAGGCTCAACTACTTTTCTGCCTACTGCCATTTCTTTACTCCCTTTTTGAAGAAAATGCTCAACCAAAACTGGAATATCTTCTTTGTGTTCTCGTAATGGAGCGATGTTGACAGGAAAAACATTCAGTCTGTAATAAAGATCAGTCCTGAACTGGGAATTTTGAATTAAATGAAGCAGATTCTGGTGAGTTGCGGCAATTATCCGCATATCAGTTGTTATCAGTTCTTTTCCACCAAGCCGTTCAAATTGTTTTTCCTGCAAGACTCTCAACAACTTGCTTTGGAGGCTCATCGGCATATCCCCGATTTCGTCCAAAAATAACGTGCCTTGACTGGCAAGTTCCAGTTTACCATGCTTACGATCGGTTGCACCAGTAAAAGCACCTTTTTCATGACCGAACAATTCCGATTCCATCAGTTCTGAGGGAATAGCCGCACAATTTATTGCAACAAAGGATTGACTGGAACGTAAAGAGTGCCGGTGGATGGAACGTGCAATCAGTTCCTTCCCTGTACCACTTTCACCCTGTATGAGAACTGTTAAATCTGTAGCAGCAACACGTCCAATAGATTTGTAAAGCTCACGCATTGCTTTGCTTTGACCAGTGAGTAAATCATCATCCGATTTTTTTGATTTGATTCCTGCGGACCCCTTTATTTTCAACGGGACTCGCAGTGCACGCCTTACAAGCTCTTCAATTTCCTCAATATTGAAAGGCTTGGGCAAGTAGTCGAAAACACCCGATTTCATTGCTTCCACAGTATTGTACATCGTACTTTCACCAGTCATCACAATTGTCAGCAGCGACGGATACTTTTTCAACATTTCGCGGGTAAATGAAAGACCGTCTTGTCCGGGAAGATTTATGTCAACAAAAGCCAGACGGATCGAATGATTTTTAAGCTGCTGCCTTGCTTCAGGAGCATCAGCGGCAAGATGAGTAATATAACCTGCTTGTGAAAGGGTACGGTCCATCACCCAGCGGATACTGGGTTCATCATCCAAAACCATTATCTGAGTTTGTTCCAGTCTCTGCTTGTATTCGGATTGTTTTAACATGAATTTGTTTAGATTATTGCTGTAAAGAATTTTCATCGAGATACTGACTTCCCTCAGAAAATCCAGTTACTTTGATTTTTCCAAAAAAGCAGAAACCTGATCCAGAACACCTTCAGGTAATAATTTCTCTCCATCAAGAAACTGAAACAGACTTAATAAAGATTCCCTCATACTATCTAAGTCTTCTTTCAAAGGATTGGCGTTTTCTACGAACCATTCCCCAAGAAAATGTTTTACCATGCCAGTGTCCCACTCCGTTATATTTGGAGGCTGGAAATCCACTAGGAAAACTTCCAAATCTTCCTCAATTCGCTCTTGTTTTTCAGCAGGCACAAGATCTAGAAATTTTTTATAAACTTCATCTTCTACAGGAGGAAGCCTTTTTTCTACTTCCTCTTCTAGATGGTGCTCCTCATCTGCAACTGAACCAAGTTCATCTTTTTCGCCTGTTTGTATTTGTTCGGTTAGCAGCTTAATGTGCTCATGATTTTTTTGCTCAAACTCTTTCATTGCTCCAGGCAGGCCAGCAAGATCAAGTTCCCGGCCTTCCACAGCGGAACGCGTTTTGAGGAAAATAGCAACAATAACAGGATTAGAAAGGTGAGGTATTTTGCTGCTGTCTGCGAGCTGATGTCGTGTTGCTTTTGCCAGTGCAGACTTTATAGATTTCTCTGAGTACGTTGCTTCCAGCCTTGCGAGTCTTTGGTCAAGTTCAGAAACAAATTCTTCTGACAACAGATCTATCAACATATCTGCTTCTGTCCGATCATTCTTCATTAATTCCATGAGCCTGACCTTATCCATGCTCAAATCAACCAATTCAGGTTCAAATGCTAAAGTAGGCAGGGCATTTAAAAGTTGCTCAAGTTGTGGAGAGTTTTGCAGCTGAGGTTTTCGCTTCGGTATTGTCTTGCGACGACGAATCATTTTGTTATGACGTTTTTGCTGCTGTCGTCTCAGCATTCCTGATTTTTTCTGCTTTCTTATTTTGGCCACAATAAACTGACTGTTAAAAAATGTTGTAAAACTGATTGCATATTATCCCAGAATTATCAAATAAAATCACGTCAATTTAGTGGCTGATATTTTGCTCAAATACCATGTCGGCTTTGACATTTTCAGAAAATCTAATAGTTTATTATTCAATTCAAAAAATATATATTAACTATAGAAATGTTTTTTAAATGAGTTGTATTCAAAAATATATTGTCGGATTATTCGTCTTAACAGGTTTTGCAGCACTTGCGTATGCTGGTGGGCAAGGCGATGTATCTTTTCCCACACCACTGGAAACCTATGGTGATGATGAAATTCTGGAAAACAAAGGTTTGATGGCAGTATTGTCGCACCGAATTGATCATGCGCCTTTTAATCTGTTGGCATCCCTCACTTTTCTGTGTGCTATCCTGCACACTTTTTTTGCAGGAAAAATAACAGCAATGGCTAATAAACTGGAACATGCACATGTTGAAAAAATGAGAGAAAAAGGCAATTCTCAAGCTGAAATCAAAGGAAATCCTCCAGTTCCTGTGGAAATGCTTCATTTCTTTGGTGAAGTTGAAGCAATTTTTGGAATTTGGGTTCTGGTGCTGGCAGGAGTTACAGTTTCGTTTTACGATTGGGCAACATTCAAAGGTTACATCTCCCACAACGTTAATTATACCGAAGCGATGTTTGTGGTAGTTATTATGGCACTTGCATCTACTCGTCCGATAATGCAGTTAGCCAAGCAGATATTAGGATTTTTTGCCGCTATAGGTAAACATTCTCCAGGTGCGTGGTGGTTATCTATTCTTACAATTGCTCCTTTGTTAGGATCATTTATTACCGAGCCCGCAGCAATGACAATCGGGGCGATGCTGCTTGCAGAACAGTTTTATCGTTTAAAACCATCCAGCAAACTTGCTTATGCCACAATAGGAATTCTCTTTGTTAATGTATCTGTGGGAGGCACATTTACTCAATTTGCTGCTCCACCGGTTCTTATGGTGGCCGCTCCATGGGGGTGGACATTATCCTTCATGGCCCTGAACTTTGGCTGGAAAGCATTATTGGGAATTATCATTTCAAACATTCTATATTACTCGGTGTTTAAGGGAGAATTTGCTAAACTTGCGGCATCTACAAACGTCGGAGAATATGTTGAATATGTTAAAATAGATATTGAAACTAGTGAAAATCCAGTTCCGGTTTGGATTACAGTAGTACATATCTTTTTCATGGCCTGGACTGTTTTCAACGCTCACTATCCTCCGCTTTTTATTGGTGGATTCATGTTTTTCCTTGGATTTGCCATTGCAACTAAAAAGCATCAGAGCTACATAAACCTTAAACCGCCCTTGCTGGTCGGCTTTTTCCTTGCCGGGTTGGTTACTCACGGGGGATTACAGGGGTGGTGGATTGCTCCGGTTTTAGGATCCCTTGGAGAC
>Ga0209753_1000148_pt1 | contig 26140 bp, 25 predicted proteins | sample METZYME_3_550m_FD_187550 | JGI IMG/M metagenome (GOLD analysis project Ga0209753, IMG submission 187550) | Marine microbial communities from oxygen minimum zone in mesopelagic equatorial Pacific - METZYME_3_550m (SPAdes) (version 2) | ecosystem: Environmental > Aquatic > Marine > Oceanic... | reverse complement strand
AAGCCAAGTGAGCGACGAAACAACAGCCCCACTGGACTCCGAGCAGATCATGCAAATCCTGCCGCACCGCTACCCGTTCCTGATGGTGGATCGGGTGACGCGGATTGACGGCAACCAGATCACTGCGGAGAAAAACGTCACGATCAATGAGCCTTATTTTCAGGGGCACTTTCCCGGGCATCCGATCATGCCGGGCGTGCTGCAACTGGAGGCCATGGCGCAGGTGGCCGGCATCCTCACGCTCAAGCATGCGGGCAACGCCGGCAAGATCGCCTACTTCATGTCGGCCGAGAAGGTGAAATGGCGCAAGCCGGTCAAGCCGGGTGACGTGTTACAGATCGATATCGAGCTGCTCAAGGCCCGGAGCAAGGTCGCCAAGGCTCGGGGTGTCTGCACGGTGGGCGGGGATGTGGTCAGTGAGGCCGAGATCACCTTTTCCCTCATGGGTAACGAGTAACCGTCCAGGCGAACGCCATGCCCGAGATTCATCCCAGCGCAGTCATTCATTCCGATGCAACCATTGGCGACGATTGTGAAGTCGGTCCGTACTGCGTCATCGGCCGGCACGTCACGCTTGGCCAAGCGAACCGGCTGCACTCGCACATCGTTATCGATGGTCACACCGAGATCGGCAGCGGCAACGAGTTTTTCCCCTTCGCCTCCATCGGCCTCAAGACTCAGGACTTGAAATGGAAGGGTGGCACGACATGGACACGCATCGGCGAGCGTAACACCTTCCGAGAAAACGTGACAGTGCACAGCGCCACTGGAGACGGCGAGGCGACGGTGATGGGGTCAGACAACCACATCCTCGCCTACAGCCACATCGCCCACAACGTACTACTGGGGAACCATGTGATCCTGTCCAACAACGGCACGCTCGCCGGGCACGTGATTGTCGAAGATTACGCAATCATAGGAGGCCTGGCTGCGGTGCACCAGTTCTGTCGCCTGGGCAAAATGTCGATCCTCGGCGGCTGCACAAAGGTGGTGAGCGACGTGGCGCCGTACATGATGGTGGACGGTAACCCGGCCCGAACCCGCGCCGTGAACAAGGTGGGGCTGGAGCGAAATGGAGTAGCGGCCGAGGCACAGGATGCCATTCGCCAAGCACACCGGTTGTATTTTCGAAAAGGCCTGACCGGCACCAACGCAGTCGAAGCCATACGGGCGGAGGTCCCACAGCTTCCCGAGGTGGAACACTTCCTCTCGTTTGTCGAGACCAGTGAGCGGGGCGTCACGCGTTGAGTGACCACGCGCTTGGCCAAGCGACAAAAAAACCGCCCCGATGCCGGGGCGGTTGTGAAACTTTTTCGGGAGCTAATTAATTGACCTTGGCGATGCTCTTGGCCGGGGCATTCTTGAACTTGCCGGCGCAGTTGTTGCAGCAGAACGCCACCGTGTAGGTTTTCTTTGGATCGATCGCCTTGCCGCTGAGCGGGCATTTGTCATTCACCGTCTTGCGGGCGAACTTGACCTGCTTGATCAATGCCGCGGGATCGGCCGTGAACTTCTTCTGGCATCCAGCACCGCAGAATGCGACCACGTCACCCTTGTGCTTCGCCGTGTATTTTGCGTTAACCGCCTTGCCGCTCATGGGGCAGGTGGTGTTTACCGCGACCGCCTTCACCTTGCCCAGGAACTTGGCCGGGTCCTTGGTGAATTTGCCCTGACAGTTGCCGCAACAGAAGCCGACTGAATAGGTGGCGTCCTTATTGATGGCCTTGCCGCTGAACGGGCATTTCGTGTTTACCGGGTCGGCGATGGCACTGAGCACGGCTACCAAACCAAGGCAACCCAAAAGGGTTCCTAGCCATTTCATTGATTTTAATTTCATAATGTTTCTAATACGTTTTTTGCCTAAAAAACTGGCTTTTGAAAAAGCTAATGACCCAGTTTCGTGCCGTCAACTCCCAAGTTGATTGAGAGAAATAAGGCTTTTGTTTTTTTTGCTAAAAAAACTTTGAGGCCATTTTTTACTGCAACCCTGGGCGATCTACCAGTGACGGTGCCAGGCTTCCCTAAAGGAATTCCTGCAGCGGCTTGACGCCGTAGCCGTTTTCTTTCAGTGCGGCGATGCCTTCCGCCGCCGCCTTGGCGCTGCCGATCGTGGTCATGATCGGGGTGTTCGTGTAGATGGCGCTGGTGCGAATCTTGATCTCGTCTGCACGCGGCGCTTGGCCGGAAGGGGTGTTGATGACGAGCTGAATCTCGTTGTTTTTCAGCAAATCCAGCGTGTTGGGGCGACCCTCCGCCAGCTTGGGGACGCTCTCCACCTCGAGGCCGGCCTCGGTGAGCACGGCGGCGGTGCCGGTGGTGGAGCTGAGCTTGAAGCCAAGGTCGGCGAAGCGCTTGGCCAAGTCGGCGACTTCTTTTTTGTGGGCGTCGCTGACGCTGATGAACACCCGTCCCTCGAGCGGCAGCGAGCTGCCGGAAGCCATCTGCGACTTGGCATAGGCGGTTCCGAGGTCGGCATCGATGCCCATCACTTCGCCGGTCGATTTCATCTCGGGCGAGAGCAAAATATCCTGCCCGTGGAAGCGGTTGAACGGGAAAACCGATTCCTTCACCGCCCAGTAGTCCGGCGTGATTTCCTCCGTGAAGCCCAGTTCCTTGAGTGTCTGGCCGGTCATCACCTTGGCCGCCACCTTGGCCAACGGCTTGCCAATCGCCTTGCTGACAAACGGCACGGTGCGCGACGCGCGCGGGTTGACCTCGAGCACGTAAACGGTGCCGTCCTTGATGGCGTACTGCACGTTCATCAGGCCGGTCACTTTCAGCTCGCGGGCCATGGCGTCGGTGTAGCGGCGCATGGTTTCCATGAGCTCGGCGGAGAGCGTGTGCGGTGGGAGCACCATCGCGGCGTCGCCGGAGTGCACTCCGGCGAACTCCACGTGCTCGAGCATCCCGCCGATAACCACGGTGGCGTCGGCGGGCTCGTCGTAAAGGCCGACGTCGGCGATGCAATCGATATCCACCTCGACGGCGTCCTCTAGAAATTTATCCACCAGCACCGGCCGCTCCGGTGAGGCCTCGACGGCGTTGCGCATGTACAGGCGCAGCTCGTCGTCGGAATAAACGATCTGCATTGCCCGGCCGCCAAGCACGAACGAGGGGCGAACGAGAACCGGGTAGCTCAGCTTGGCCGACGCCTCGAGCGCTTCGGCCTCGTTGGTGGCCAACCCGTTGGGCGGCTGCGGGATGTCGAGCTTGTGCAGCATGTTGGCGAACATCTCGCGGTCCTCGGCGCGCTCGATGCTCTGCGGCGAGGTGCCGATGATGTTAACGCCGTTGGCCTGCAGGCCCAGCGCGAGGTTGAGCGGTGTCTGTCCGCCGAACTGCGCGATCGCACCCCAGCATTTTTCGCGCTCATAAATGTGCAGCACGTCCTCGAGCGTCAGTGGCTCAAAGAAAAGCTTGTCGCTGGTGTCGTAGTCGGTGGAGACGGTTTCCGGGTTGGAGTTGACCATGAGCGATTCTAGCCCCGCCTCCTTCAACGCGAAGGCGGCGTGCACGCAGCAGTAGTCGAACTCTATCCCCTGGCCGATCCGGTTCGGGCCGCCGCCGAGGATCATCACCTTCTTAGTGTCGCTTGGCTGCACCTCGTCATCGCCCTGGTCGTGCGAGGAGTAGTAGTACGGAGTGTACGCCTCGAATTCCGCCGCGCAGGTATCCACCAGCCGGAACCCCGGCACCAGGCCAAGCGCCTTACGCTCGGCCCGAACCTCGTCCTCGGTACGCTGGGTGAGGTGGGCGATTTGCGGGTCGGAGAACCCGAGCGACTTGGCCTTGGCTAACAAATCCTTGTCCATTTTCAAAAAGCCCGGCGCGAGCCGGGTCAAAACCCGGCAAAGTAATCCACAAACCGGGGTGGGTGTCGAGCGAATCCAGACATTTCATTTTTTTTGAACATTTTTGGTTGAGTCCCATCGAAGTCCGGCGAAGATTGTGACCTCAGTTACCGAGTGAAAGAAAGTATGATGAAGAAAATAGCAGTGACAATTCTGAGTGCCGGCTTGCTGGGAGGCGTAGTGGCAAATTCCCTGGCCCAGGCGGCCGAACCGTCGGAGGCCCTTAAGCTGGCGCAGCAGCTTAACCAGGCGTTTGTCGAGGTGGCGGAGAGCGTTTCCAAGTCTGTCGTCATCGTGCGTGTGGCGAACAAGCCACAGGCGGACGGGGTGTTTGGGAATCCCTTAAGGAACAGCCCGTTTTTCGACCAATTGCCGGAGGAATACCGCAAGTTTTTCGAGCGACAGCAGGAGGAACGAGAAGACAGAGATGAACAACCTCGCCGCCCTCGATCCCGTGAGCCGGTCTTCAACGGGCAGGGCTCCGGGCTGGTTTACCGTGAGGACGGCATCATCCTCACCAACAGCCACGTGGTTGAGAACGCCGACAAGGTGCAGATCGTTTTCAAGGGTGGCAGGAAATACGACGGTGAGGTGCTCGGCGTGGATCGCCAGTCCGACATCGCTGTGGTGAAGATCGCCGCCACCGGCCTGAACGCGGCGAAGATGGGCGACTCCAGTAAGACAAAGGTGGGCGAATTCGCCATCGCGGTCGGTTCACCGTACGAGTTGGATTACAGCGTCACCGTTGGGCACGTGAGCGCCAAGGGGAGGCGCGTAGTCGCAGACCAGTTCATGTTCGACCAGGACTTCATCCAGACCGACGCCAGCATCAACCCCGGTAACAGCGGCGGGCCGCTGGTCAACATTTACGGCGAAGTGATCGGCATCAACACGCTCATTCGCGGCGTGAACACCGGCATCGGGTTCGCTGTGCCGGTGAATCTGGCCAAGCGCGTCGCCGAGATGCTGGTCGAGGATGGAAAAGTGACCCGCGCCTGGCTCGGTGTGAGCATTACAACGCTGCGCGAGGATGCCGACTACCGTGATCTGGCCGTGGGCGTTGAGGACGGCGTGGTTGTGCGGCAGTTTGTCCCCGGTGGCCCGGCGGAAAGCTCCGACCTCGAACTGGCCGACGTCATCACTGCCGTGGACGGCAACAGTGTGAAGTCGGCCGAGGAGCTCAAGCGTGAGCTGCGTCTGAAGAAAGCCGGCGTCTCGGTGACGCTTGGCCTGATGCGCAACGGCGAGGCCCGGGAGATCGAGGTTGAGACCGGGGCGTTTCCCGAGGATATCACAACTGTGAGCCGCCTGCGGAGGCCAGAGCGCAAGCCGGAAGCCGAGGCGAAGGCCAAGCTGCTGGGCATGACCGTGAGGGACATCACCCCCGACCTGGCCAAGCGCTTTGAGGTCAAGGATGATGAGGGAGTGATTGTCACCGAAATCGAAAACGACAGCGCCGCCGCCGAGAAGACCATATCACTCGGCGACATCGTGACACGAATCAACAGCGTCCCGGTGGACTCGGTAAAGTCATTCAAAGCTGCGCTCGAGGGTGAGGATTTGAAGAAAGGCGTCATCGTTCACCTCAACAGCAAAGGCAGTCAACGATTCGAGGTGCTTAAGCAGTACGAGTGATCTTGAGTTATTTAAAGGCGCCGGCTAAAGGTCGGCGCCTATTTTTTTCGGATCATCCAGGCGGCGATAGCGCCACCGATGGCACCGGAGAGATGCCCTTCCCATGAAATATTTTCCCGCATACTGCTGTTCAACAATGGAGGGAGGACGTTCAGAAAAATTCCGCCGTAAAGAAACAGGACCACCGTGCTGACCGCGGCCGACCGCCAGCTCCGAAGGAAAAACGCCGCGCAAATCAGGAATGCCACCAGCCCAAAAATGACGATGCTTGCGCCGATGTGGGTGGAGTTGGGCCGGCCGATTAACCATGTGCCCAAGCCGCCCAGCGTCCAGACAATAGCCAGCGACTGTACCGGCCTGTAATTGCGGTTGGCGAAGAGTAGCCCGAGCAGCACTATCATTGGCAAGGCGTTCGACAGATAGTGGCCGAGGTCGCCATGCAGAAACGGCGCGAACAGCACCCCATCGAGTCCACCAATTTTTCGTGGCTCGATCCCAAGGTGATTAGTAAAAAAGTCATTGGTAATTGAGTCGATTGCCAACACCAGCCCAAGTGCGAGTATGAACAATGCCGCTTTGCTGAATCCGCCAATGATGTTGCTTCTCGATCCCATTACGCTTGGCCAAGGTTTGTGAACTTATCGATCAGCCGCCGCTCGCGCTTGGAGGGCCGGCCCTTTGAGTTGTTTCGGTTGTCGCCGTTGTCGCGTTTGGCCAGGCGCAGTTTTTCCCATTCCGCCTCCGGCGTTTCATCCTCGGCAAAGTCGGGTACGAGCTTGGCTCCAACACGGCACTCGGTGAGGCCGATAACCTTCAGCGTGCGGGTCATCGGGCCTTGGCGGACGCAGATCGTGTCGCCCATCCTGGTGTGTTTCGCTGCCTTGGTGGGAGCGTCGTTGAGTTTGACCTTGCCGTTGCGGCAGGCATCAGCCGCTTGGCCACGGGTCTTGAACAGGCGCACGGCAAACAACCATTTGTCCACCCGGATTTTCTCTGGCTCGTTCATCGTGGATAAGGCAAGCGCTTGGCCAAGCGTCAGAGGATTCCCATCTCGGCGACTTGTGCGACGTCCTTGTCCCCGCGGCCGGATAGGTTAGCGATGATGATTTTATCGGCGCTCATTTTCGGCGCGGTCTTGATCACCTCAGCGATCGCGTGGCTGGATTCGAGCGCAGGGATAATACCCTCGAGCTTGGCCAGTTGCTGGAATGCCGCCAGCGCCTCTTTGTCGGTGGCGTAGGTGTATTGAACGCGGTCCGCGTCGCGCAGCCAGGCGTGCTCGGGGCCGACGGCGGCGTAGTCCAGACCGGCGGAGACGCTGTGGGTGGGTTGTATTTGCCCATTCTCGTCCTGAAGGACAAACGAGCGTGTGCCCTGTAGCACGCCCAGTCCGCCGCCCTGGAACCGCGCTGCGTGTTTGCCGTCGATGATGCCCTCGCCGCCGGCCTCGACGCCGGTCATCGCCACCGACTTGTCACCAAGGAACGGATAAAACAGGCCGATCGCATTCGAGCCGCCGCCAACGCAGGCGATGAGGTGATCCGGCAGCCGTTCCTCCTGCTCGAGAATCTGGCGGCGGGCCTCGTCGCCGATCACACGCTGGAAGTTGCGAACCATCACCGGGTACGGGTGCGCGCCGTAGGCGGTGCCGAGAATGTAGTGGGTACCCCGGACGTTGGTGACCCAGTCGCGCATCGCCTCGTTGACGGCTTCCTTGAGCGTCTTTTGGCCGGCCTCCACCGGCACCACCTCCGCGCCGAGCATGCGCATGCGAAAGACGTTCAGCGCCTGGCGCTTGCAATCGACTGCGCCCATGTAGATGACGCACTCGAGGCCGAACATCGCGGCGACGGTGGCGGTGGCCACGCCGTGCTGGCCAGCGCCGGTCTCAGCGATGATGCGCGTTTTGCCCATGCGTTTGGCCAAGAGGATTTGTCCCATGGCGTTGTTGATCTTGTGCGCGCCGGTGTGCAGCAGGTCCTCGCGCTTGAGGTAGATTTTTGCGCCGCCGAGGTCACGGGTGAGGCGCTCGGCGTGGTAGAGCGGCGTGGGGCGTCCGCAGAATTCGCGCAGATAATACTGCAGCTCGACCTGGAATTCCGGATCGTTCTGCGCGCGAAAATACTCGTCCTCCAGCTCCTGCAGAGGGTGCATGAGCGTCTCGGGTACATAGCGCCCGCCGTATTCGCCAAATCGTCCGTTGGCGTCCGGCAGGGCGGGTTCGGCAACCGTTTCCATGCCGGCAATGTTCCGCTAAAAGCTGCGCTTGGCCAAGCGGCTTTTTTTTCAGCCCAGTTGCGTGCCAACCGGCAGTGGGTTGCCGGCGAGGAACTCGGCGGCAACCAGGCGCTTGGCTCCCTCTTTTTGGAGTCGCGTGATGCGGAGCGCCCCGTCGCCGCAGCCGACGAGGATGCCGTTGGCGTCCGCTTGGCCAACGACGCCCGGCCCGGGGCAATCGGCTTCAGCTGGCTCGACCTCGTGCAGTTTGAGCAGCCTGCCGTTTAGATGGGTGAACACGCCGGGCCAGGGGGTGAACGCCCGCGCCTGGTTCCATAGTTGCGTTGCCGGTTGCGACCAGTCGATGCGGCCCATCTCGCGGGTGATTTTTTCAGCGTGGGTGGCGAGGGCGTCATCCTGCGGCTCCGGCGTGAATTCGCCGGAGACGTGGCTCGGGATCGTCTTGAGCAGCAGTTCGGCGCCGAGCTTGGCCAGGCGGTCGTGCAGCGTCTGCGCGTTGTCGCTTGTCTCGATCGGTGTGGCGGCTTTGCTGAGCATCGCGCCGGTGTCGAGGCCGGCGTCCATCTGCATGATGGTGACGCCGGTCTCGGCCTGGCCGTCGAGGATGGCGCGCTGGATCGGCGCCGCGCCGCGGTAGGCCGGAAGCAGTGAGCCGTGAACGTTGAGGCAGCCGTGCGATGGAAGGTCGAGGATGGTCTGTGTGAGAATCTGGCCGTAGGCGGCGACGATGATCAGGCCTGGCGCGATTTGTTCGAGATACTGAATGTCGCTGCGCAACCGTTCCGGCTGGTGTACAGGGAGGTTGCGCAACTCGGCCTCGAGCTTGACCGCGGGGGGGTGGGGAATGAGTTCGCGGCCCTTGGGCCGGTCGGGCTGGGTCACGACGCCGACAACTTCGATGCCGGGCGATTCATCGAGCGCGGCGAGGCTGGGGCAGGCGAACTCCGCTGTTCCCATGAAAACAACACGCATCGGCTGGGTCACGGCGGTGAGGCGGGGTTAAGTCTCGAGATTGGCGAGCACTGCGAGCACATCGCGCAGGACGCGCACCGGTGTCTGGGTGGAGTCGATCGTGTGAACGAGGTCATCGCCGTAATGCTCGAGCACCGGTCGGGTCTCGGCCTCATACACCTCGAGCCGGTTGCGAATGGTGTCGAGGTTGGCGTCGTCGAGCCGGTTTTCGCGCAGTGCCCGGGCCTGAAGCCGCTCGACCATGATGTCGAGATCCTTGCAGAAAAGATTCAGTACGCCGACGACATTGAGGGTGTCGTCGAGGAGCTGAGCTTGAGCGGCATTGCGGGGGAGCCCGTCGAGCAGCAGTGTGTCGGTCTCGGGATTGAAGATTCCATTGTGGATACGGTTCTCGATGTCGTCATGCCAGAGCTTGATGGTGGGCTCGTCGGGGACAAGCTGCCCCTTACCGGCGTAGTCGAGGAAGGTTTGGCCAAGCGGGTTCTGCACCCGCAGATTGCGGAAGAGATCACCGCTGGAGACATGCAGATAGGTGGGGATGCTGCCAAGGATGTTCCCCTGCGTGCCCTTGCCGGCGCCGGGTGAACCAAACAAAAGTATCGTGCGAAGTTTCATAGGAAAGACGGGATGGCCAGGCGGCGCTTGGCCGGATTTCTATTTTGCACGCAAATCAACTGTGCCAATTTCGCTAAAGGAGATTTTCTGCTCCTTGCCGTTGAGTAGCTCCATGTGCACGTCTGTCCCCGAGATGCGCTTGATGCGCTGGCCGACGTATTCGCGCTTGCCGGTCTTCAGGGCCAGTACCATCTCGCGCTCTGCCGCTCCGAGCACCACCTTGAAATAGTTTGGGAAATTGTTCTGGAAAAAGGACCGGTCGAACCGCGTGTCGCCGCGTGTCCAGGTTTGCGGCTTGGCCGCGGCCTGCTTTGGCCCCGCCTGAGCGAAGCTCATCTTCTTGGCCTCCGGCAACATTCCGGCCATGGCTCCACCGCCGGTGTCGGTCATGGTGGCCCCTTCCGGGGCCTCGGCCTCCTCGTATTCATATTCATCCTCATCCTCGTCCTCGTATTCGACCTTGGGTTTCACGAGGAAAAGAATCGGGCCAACGATCGGCAGGACAAGCGAGACGCCCGCTGCCAGCAGCGCGTTGGATTCCCTGAACGCCGCAACGCCAAGTCCGGCCACCATGCTCCCGATGGCGATGGCCACCAGCAGGCCGATGCCGCCCCCGCTGCCATAGGCCGCCATCTTGGAGGTGACTTGCACGCTTGAAGGCACTTCTGGCTCGACAAGGCCCCTGACCGGGCCAGGGAGGAGGTTCCTCTCCATTTCAGATTCATCCGGCTCGATGAATGGCTCGGCGAATTGGTCGGCGCTGACCCATTGACGATTAATCCGCACCCCGTATCGCTTGGGATCTGTTTCACCAAGGAGCTTGATTTTCTTGAGGCTTTCCTGGGTCAACTGCATCCAGTTGGCCCGCCGCGAGAAGCCGCCGATCTTCACTCGCACGACAATGCCGTTCTGGTCCACATCCGCCACTTCGCCATTTAAAATGTCGCCGTTGGTCAGGCTGATCTCGCCCTCGGCCAGTTGACGGGCCTTGGCACTTCCCGCATTACGATTAATTGCAGCTTTACGAATGATGGCAGCAACCTGGGGTCTGGTTTTCTGGATACGATTGTGATCCAACGGCTTGCCGGCGGGCTTAAATACTATGCCATCAAGTAACTCGTAGATTCCCTTCACTATTGACCATGGGAATTCCACCATTTCCAGAGCTGTTTGGCCGTCGTTATCCTTGATACTCTTGTCTGCGCCGTTGTTCAACAAAGCTTGGGCGATTTTTGGATAACAAAACAAAGCCGCCATGTGCAGGGGAGTTTGCCCCTCCTTGTCTTTCTGGTTTACATCGGCTCCACCCTCGATTAGGGCTACGGCCACTTCATTATATCCAAACGCTGCGGCTGCGTGTAGAGCACTACCTTTTGAACCAACGGGATTTGGGTCTCTCTGGTTCAAATCCGTCCCGGCGGCAATGTGTTGTTTGACTGCTTCAAGATTCCCCGTTACGGCTGCTTCGAAGAGAGAACTATCAGGAGATTCACCCGTTGTTCTTTTATAGATGTCTTCTTTCTCGCCCCCTTCCTCAATTATCGTCACCGTGTCCCCGGCAAACTCTAAAGTTGAAACCGAGGTTTCAACTTGGCCTGTGGCAGGATTTTTTACTGTCATTGACAATTTGTTTGTTCCCAGCAATTTCCAAGTTAAATCAACACCAACTAGTCCTCCTCCGAAACTCACACGAGCTTTTCCACCGGCTTGGAATGTGATGGATACTGCTGGTTCTGTCTGATGTTTCCAAGTGCCGAGAATCTGTTCACTTATTGGTTTGTCATCCTGTTGGGCGAAGCTACTTGGAATGAAAAGCCCTATAGCCACTGCCAAAAGTATTACTCTAGATTCGTTCATGGTTCCTAGTGTTGTTTAGTTAACTTATTAGTTAAATAACGCTGATTATTTGTTCTCGTCGTCTGGATCGCCAAAACCTGGCAATCCCAATCCATCTTGGAAGAGACCCCCGTCTTCACCCCCGCCAGCAGACATTAAAGCTCCCATCACAGCCTGCATCATTGCCATTTGCAGTTCTTCCTGCGTTTTGGCCTTGGTTGCGCTGGCCATCCCCATCTGAACGGCGTTCATAATAGTCATGATCTGTTTTTTCTCTTCCGGCCCGAGCAAATCCTTGAGATCGGTATTAATCATTTCGCTGGCCCCAGTTATGGTTTCCTTCCAGCCATCCGCCATTGCTTTTGGGATCCATTTGCCCTCGACCTTGACGACCTCTTGCTCGCCGTTCTTGAGCATGGAAAGCCCTGGCACCTCAGAATCATCAAAACCCGGTAATTGGGCGGTTAACTCATCGATGTCGGGTAGATCAGGCATGCCGCTCACGCTGATTGTGGCGGTGTCGCCCTCCTGAGAAATCACCTCCACCTTGATGTCCTTTAGCTTGGCCTTGATGTCCGTGTTCCACGGATCGCCCTCTTCAAGCTTGGAGGTTTCGGCAATTAACTTGAATAGATCCTTGCCGGTTTCATCCAGAAACTTGCCCGGGTCCATGCTCTTGGCTTTTGCGTGTTTGCCCAGATCGCTCTCGACCAGGGTTTTTAGCATCTTCCCCATCATCTCGAGCGATTGTTGCATCTCCTCCGGTGACGCACCCGTTCCACCCAGACTTTCCTCAATCATGGCAGTGATCAGATCCTGTTTTTCATTTAACAGGAGTCCGGTCTGTTCCAGCAATTCAAACAGCTTGTCCCAAATCTGCTGGTCCATGTTGTTTACCAAGTCATGGATCAGGTTTGTGACGTCCGTTTGGTATGAGGGCGGAAGCATTTCCCACAATAGCTTGGGATCTTCATCCTCCAAGAGCTTGACCGGGATCAAGACGACACTGTCCGCTCCGTCCGGCAACTGGACTTTCGGCTCGGCTGCCTTCTCGACCTGCGGCTCGGTGTCCTGCTGGGAGCAACCGGGCAGTAACATCAGCCCCGAAGCGAGGGCGATCAGGAGAATGCTTTTCGTTTGGTGAATATCACGTTTCATTGGAGCGCTAAAATTAACTCTGGCAGCTCGGACTGCACGGCAGAACGAAAGGCGAGGGTATGCCAATTTTTTTTGATCGTAAAGGCATTCAAAAAGGCTTTTTGGGCTTATGCCTGCACGGCCCCAATCCGCTTGGCCAAGTCCTCCACCACCCAGTTTGGCGTTTGGCCAGCCAGTTCGTCTGCTGCTGCGCCGTGCTGCCAGACAGCATAGCGGATCGTTCGGCCGACCTCCTCGCGCAAAAGCGGCTGGGCAAGCAGGCCGGCCAGGTAGCCGGCCAGCAGGTCGCCGCTGCCGCCTTGGCCAAGGCCCGGGTTGCCGGTGGGATTTATGAACACTTCGCCTTCATGTCGCCCGATCAGCGTGTGTTGGCCTTTCAGCACCACCCAGCAGCCGCCGAACTTGGCCGAGAGCGTTCGCAATGCCTCGACCCGGTCAGCCTGCACTTCATCGACGGTCGAGTTCAGCAGTCGGGCCGCCTCTCCGGGATGCGGGGTGATCAGGCGAATCGCCTTGTCAATGAACTCCCCCGACGGCAGCCAATCCAGTGCGCTGGCATCGACCACGATTGGCACCGACGACTCAACCCACATCTTGCCGGTGGTTTCCTTCAAGTCCTTCGGCAAATCTTCGTCGGCCAGGCCCGGCCCGATTAGCAGGCCGGTGATCGACTTGAACGTGATCTTGCCCGGCACAAGCGGCCGCACCATCACGCTCTGCAGCTGTGACGCCACCGGCGAAAAAACCATCAACGGCGTCATCAGCGTGATCAGGCCGGGCTGGGCGCGGGAAGCGCCGCGCGCTGCCAGCACCGCCGCGCCGTGGTAACCCATGCTGCCAGCCACAATGCCCAAGTGGCCAAACGTGCCCTTGTGCCCGTCGAGCGGTCGAGCAGGGGGGAAGCGGTTGAAATCCTGCGCTTGGCCAAGCAGCAGGTCGCTGGTTTCACGACATGGCACCAGGCCGATATCGGGCGCCACCCGCAACTGCCCGACGTATTCCGAGGCGCTTGGCCGGAGCAGGCCAAGCTTGGCCGCGCCGAGTGTCAGCGTTTCCTTGGCGCGAATCGCCGCGCCCTGCACCTCGCCGGTGGTCGCGTCCACGCCGGAGGGTACGTCCACCGAGAGCACGAGCAGCCGCTTGGCGTTGACCTGCGCAATGACCTGCATCCAGTCCGCGTCGAGCGGCCGGTTGAGCCCGATACCAAACAGGCCATCGACAACGAGCGCCGGGGCGGGGTCGAGATCGAGCGGGAGTTTTTGGCGCGTCTTGGCCGGGTCGGTGACGCTGAGCAGACTGACCTCTCGCTCCGGCAGATGCCCGGCCATGGCGCGCACATCATCGCCGTTGTGGCCCTTGCCGGCGAGCAGCAGGACGGCATCGCCGGGCCGGGTGAGTTCCATCACACGGTTCGCAACTACCTTGCCGACCTGGGCGATGACTTCCTTCTCGGTTTTGCCGGACTCCCACGTCGCCGCCTCCCAGCGACGCATCTGCTCCACGGTGATCACCGGCAATGGCATGACTCCGGCAGTTTAGTGCGACCGCCAAGCGGGAACAAGCGCCCACTGGCCAAGCGCCTGTTTAGGCGGTTGGGAAAAGATTGCGCCGGGGTGGAGTGGGTGTAGGTTTTTCGTATTCGTTGATATGCTGGGGTTCAGAGCCAACCATTGGAGCCGGCGCGAGTTTCTCTCGGTGGGAAGCTTGGGGCTGGGCGGCTTGGCGCTGCCGGACCTGCTCCGCGCGGAGCAGGTTGTTAAAAAGGCGGGTGGCCTGGCCAGGGACAAGTGCGTCGTGTTTCTGTTCCAGCACGGTGGGCCATCGCAATACGAGACGTTCGACCCCAAGATGAGCGCGCCGGCCGGCATCCGCTCGATGACCGGCGAGATCCCGACGACGATTCCGGGCATCACGTTTGGCAGCACGATGCAGCGCCTGGCCAGGCTGGCGCACAAGTTTTCCATCGTACGCTCGTTCACCACAGAGAGCAATGCGCACGACTCGAAGCCGATCATCAGCAAGCGCTACTCGGCGGGGGCGCACGTCGGCTCGCATTACGCCCGTGTCGCCGGCGCGAATAATCCGCGCAACGGTATGCCGCGCAACCTTTCGCTCTTTCCGCGCGCGGTGGACGACTCCGCCGGACCGGCGTTCATGGACCTGGGCCGGTTCGACAGCACCGGGCCACTGGGCTCGGCCTACACGCCGTTCGTGCCGAGCGGCGAGGGGAATCTCAAGCGCGATATGCAGCTGGCCATCGATCCCACCCGGCTCGACGACCGGCGCAGCCTGTTGTCCAGCCTTGACCAGTGGCGGCGGGTGATCGGCGAGAGCGATATTGCCGAGAGTGTCGACCGGTTCCAGTCGCAGGCCTATCAAACGCTCACCGGAAGTGTATCGGAGGCATTCGACATTACGCGCGAAGACCCCAAGCTGATAGAGCGATACGACACGTCTAGGCTGATGGATGTCTCGCGCATCAGTAAAAAATGGAACAACCATCCGCGCTATGCCGAGCACGTGAACAGCCTCGGCAAGCTGCTGCTACTCGCCCGGCGTTTGGCCGAGCGCGGCGCGGGCTTCATCACCATCACCACCAATTTCGTGTGGGACATGCACGCCGACGCGAACAACGCCACGATGATCGAGGGCATGGGCTACGTCGGGACGCCGTTCGACCACGCGGTAAGCGCGTTCATTGAGGACGTCGAGGCGCGCGGGTTGCGCGATAAAATTCTGCTCGTCTGCTGTGGTGAGATGGGCCGCACGCCCAAGGTGAATGCCCGGGGCGGCCGGGAGCACTGGGCCGGCGTGGCGCCGCTGCTCCTTTATGGTGGAGGACTGCGGATGGGCCACGTCGTCGGCTCCACAACCCGCGACGGCGGCGAGCCGGCCAGCGACCGCATCACCATTCCCAATCTCTATGCCACGATCATGGACACGGTTCTGGACACCGGCACGCTCCGCGCGATGGCCGGCATCCCGCCCGAGGTGCAACGCGTTATCCACGGCGCTGATCCAATCAGCCAACTTCTCTAGACTTCAATTCTCCGTTTGGCCAAGGGCCTGGTCGATGAAGTGGTAGGCTTCGTCGCGGACTTCAACGGGGAAGTCGTGCTCGCAGTCGGGCGTGCGGAGCTGCAACGCGTTTGCTTGGCCAAGCAGCCTGTAGACACCGCGTGCCTTGGGGATGGCTTTCTTCACGCCGCGCACGTCGAAGTTGGAATCCCGAAGTGGCGAACTGGAGAAGAACGAACGCGGGGCGAGCGCAGCAACCACCTCGTAAAAATCAAACGGCACGCGGTTGGGATCGAGCTTGTAGCGCGTCTTGAGCAGCGGCATGTAGCGGTCGCTCGTCCAGCCCTTGATGTTGCCGTCGTAGTAGTCGTGGAACGGCGTCCAGCCGCAGCTCGAGACGATGACCTTGATGCGCGGGTCGAACACGCCGACGAACATCGCGTTGTGCCCGCCGAGCGAGTGACCGATCGCGCCGATACGTCCGGGATCAACCTCGGGCAGCGACTGCAGCAAATCCACGCAGCGCATGTGGTTGAAGATGCCCTTCATCGTACCGGAGACGTAGTCGTCCGACTCGAAGTCGTATGCGTAGTCGCCGAACGGCGGGTAGTCGGGCGCGATGACGACGTAGCCGCGCTTGGCCAGTTCGTAGGCGTAGGCGCGGTTGGGGACGCCACCTTTTTTCGTGACGCGATGCTTGCCGAGCGGCGAGGTGGGGTGCAGTGCGAGGATGGCTGGCCGCTTGGTCAAGCGCACAGTCTTGGGGCGATAGAGCAGGGCGGGGAGCCGGTCTTTTTTCTCGGCGGCGAAGTCGATGCTCAACCGCGTGAAGCCGTCGCCGTCGGCTTGGCTGTGGACGCGCATGTTGAGCGTTGGCAGGTTGGCTCGGTCTGGCAGCGGCCCCATCGCCTGCTGCATGCCCTCGACAATTTGCCGCCGCCGATTGGCCCAGTCGGCGGGCGTCGTGACCGGGTGCTCAGTGCCTGCCGAATCGTGATACACAAGCAGCCGCGAGTGGTCGATGCCATCCGGTTCGGCAGCCAAAAAAGGCAGCACGCTGGCGAGAAGCGAAAGTGTAATCAGCAGGCGTTTCATTTTGTATTGCGGCGGCGTAGCCAAAGCATGGGTATGTCGGCAATGAGCATGAGCACCCAGCCGATCAGCATGACGCTGGCGATGTACCACGGCCAGTCGCCGAACAGGAGTGGGTTGTCCACTGCCGGCCGGGCGCAGAGGTACATGTAGTTTGCGTCAGCCAGCCAGTTCACGAGGCCAATCGGCAGCATCATGGCGACAATTAAGAGGAGCGTGCGGGCCACGGCGCCACGGCTCGTGAGCATGCCGTCCACGACGACATTCCACAGGGCGAACTGGATAATCAGCGCGTGGTGGACGAAGTAAACGACGTACTCGGTGAGGTTTTGCAAGTCGTCTAAATTGGGTGTCAGCAACGCCTGCAGCACTGCGGTCGTGCCGGTCAAATAGGCGAACTCAAAACAGAAACGGTTGCGGGTGACCATCCCGATGGCGGCGATCACCAGTCCATAGTTGCAGAGGTGCAACGGCAAATCCTCGGTCAAGCTGAGTCCGCGCAGGCTGGCGCGGTTGCCGTAATCGACGAGTTCCTGCGCGATCGTGAACACGACCAGCGTCCAGACAACGCGTCGCCGGTTTGTCACCGAGAGGCAAGGGCCAACGAGTGGCACGCAGGCGATGGCCAGCAGCGACAAGCCAAGCGCCGTCAAGTGCAGCGAGTCGAACAAGCGAAGCGATTCGCTGAAGTCGCTCGGTTGGGTCGCTTCAGTCAACGGGCTGCCTCCTTGGCCAAGCGCCTGGGCGCCGGGTTACTCACCCATCAGCCTGGCAAGCGTTGGCTCGATCGATTTGGCCCAGATTTCATAGCCATTCGGGGTGAGGTGTAGGAAGTCCGGCATGATGTCCTTTGCGATGCTGCCGTCGGGACTGACGAAGTTTTGCCCGATGCGAAGAAAAGTCACGTGCGGCCGGGTGTCGAGCCGGGAGAGCACCTGGTTGACTTGGAGAATCTTTCCACGTTGCGCATTGATGCGCTGGCCGCGTGGGAAGATGTCGAGCAGCAGGATTTCCGTCTTGGGCAGCTTGGCACGGAGCTTTTCGATGACCGCAGTCACGCCGTCGATCATCTCCTCGGCGCTGTTGCGGCCGTTGCCCGAGTTGTTCGTGCCGATCATGACGACAGCGACCTTGGGGCTGATGTTTTTAATGTTGCCGTTGTCGAGCCGCCACAGGACATGCTCTGTTCGATCGCCGCCGATGCCAAGGTTCACGGCGTTGCGCTTGGTGTAATACTTCTCCCAGACCGCCTTGCCCTTGCCTTCCCAGCCGTGCGTGATCGAGTCGCCGATGAAGATCAAGTCGACGTTGCCATTGGCCACGCGCTGGTTGAATGACTCGTGGCGGTTCATCCAGCCGCCCTCCCGGGGCGTGGGACTGACGGCGGAGTGGGCTGGCTTGTTGCCCTCCGCGTGGAGGCCGATGGACAGAAAGAATAGTGCAAACGTGGTCGTCAGGGCTTTCATGTGCGCGGACGCTACCCAACGAAATGTTGGGGGTCGAACATTTTTTGATTCGTGGAAGATCGCGCGAAAAACGCGGCGAAGTCGTTGAGCGGGTTGGAGTCGAAAAAATGAAGAAAGTTGGAGCGGGCGATGGGAATCGAACCCACGTGTGAAGCTTGGAAGGCTTCCGTTCTACCATTGAACTACGCCCGCAACCGCACGCAGCGTATCAACCCGGCTTGCGTTGTCAATCTACCTTCTTTAGCCTGAGCGCCCGTGAGTTCTTTGCTACTCAAGGGAGGACGCCTAATCGACCCAGCTAATGGACGGGATGAAAACGCCGACCTGTTGCTTGTTGACGGGAAGGTGGCATCTATCGGCTCTGATGCGCCTGGCCAGGCACCGGAGGGTACGCAGGAGATTGACGTTGCAGGCAAGGTCGTCTGCCCGGGGTTGATCGACATTCACGTTCACTTTCGCGAGCCGGGCCAGACGGCCAAGGAGACCATCGACACCGGTGCGGCGGCGGCGGCCCGCGGCGGTTTCACCACTGTCGTCTGCATGCCCAACACCAGCCCGGCGATCGACAATCCTGGGACGGTGGCGCTGATTCAGGACAGTGCTGAGCGCCTGGCCAAGGTCAATGTACTGACCACCGGCGCGATCACGAAAGGCATCGCCGGCGAAGAGCTCTCACCGATCGGCTCGCTGAAAAACGCCGGCGTGGTTGCCATCAGCGACGACGGGCATTGCGTGCAGGACAACGACCTGATGCGGCGCGCGATGGAGTACGCCACGATGTTCAACCTGCCGGTGATGGATCATTGCCAGGACTACTCGCTCGTCGGCGCGGGCGTGATGCACGAGGGCTACTGGAACAACACGCTCGGCCTGTCCGGCTGGCCAAGCGCGGGCGAGGAGATGATCGTCGCGCGCAACATTTTGCTCGCGGAAAAAACCGGCACACACGTTCACTGCCAGCACATGACCTCCGCCGGGAGCGTGAGGCTCATTCGCGAGGCCAAGTCGCGAGGCCTGCCTATCTCCGGAGAGGCCTGCCCTCATCACTTCACGCTGACCGACTCGGCGATTGCCGGCAGCGCCAAGTTTTGGCCCGAAGACGGCAAGGGCGTCTTTAGCGCGGGAGACGGTGGGCAACCGGCCTGGCCGGAGTACGACACGAATTTCAAAATGAACCCGCCGCTTCGATCCGCCGCCGATCGTGAAGCAGTGATCGAGGGCGTCGCCGACGGCACGCTGGAAATCATCTCGAGCGACCACGCGCCGCACTGCGACTACGAAAAGGAGGTCGAGTTCGCCAACGCGCCGTTCGGCGTCACCGGCCTGGAGAACGAGTTGGCGGTGTCGCTGATGCAGCTTTATCACAGCGGCCGCATGCCGCTCAGCGATGTGATCGAGCGGTTGACCGTCGCGCCGGCGAAGCTGATCCACCTTGACCGCGGCTCGCTCGGTGTCGATGCCGTGGCGGACGTGACCGTGTTCGACCCTGATGCCGAATGGGTGTTTCGCCGCGAGGATACCGCCAGCAAGGCGGTCAACAATCCGTTTTATGACTGGACGCTCAAGGGGCGCAACGTCATGACGATCGTCGCCGGGGAAATTGCCTGGCGATGAGCCGGCCCCGCGACGATCGCCGGCGCATTCTTCTACTCACCGAGGGGCGCACCACGCCGCTCTCCGCCAAGACCGCGACAGGCGTCATTCGCTACGGGCGCGGCCGGGTCGTGGGCCTCATCGACTCCATCCAGGCCGGTCAAACCGCCGGGGCGCTGCTCGGTGTCGGTGGCGATATTCCGGTTTGTGCCTCACTTAGCCAAGCGCCGGAGGCCGACACGCTGATCATCGGTATTGCGCCGGCCGGCGGTGCGCTCACCAGGGGGATGCGCGGCGTGATTCGCGAGGCGATCGGGCGCGGGATGCATGTCGAGTCCGGCATGCATTATTTTCTGAGCGACGACGAGCAGTTCGTGCGCCTGGCCAAGCGCAGCGGTGCGACGCTCACGGATCTGCGCAAAAACACCGAGCGCGACGTCGCCCGATTCGAGGCATTCGACTCGGATTGCCTGCGGCTGCACACCGTTGGCAACGACAGTTGCGTCGGCAAAATGCTCGTGAGCGTCGAGTTGGCACGCGGCTTGGCCATGGCCGGTTGCGACACCAAGTTCGTGGCCACCGGCCAGACCGGGATGATGATCGAGGGTGATGGCTGTGCGGTGGACTCGGTGGTGTCGGATTTCGTCGGGGGCGCGACAGAGCGCCTGGTTTTGGCGGCCCAGGGCCACGAGGCGATGGTCGTTGAGGGGCAAGGCAGCCTGGCCAACCCGCGCTACTCCGGCGTGACGATGGGTCTGCTGCATGGCTGCCTACCGGACGGCCTGGTGCTGTGCTACGAGGCGGGCCGGACGGAGATCGTCGGGCTCGAGCCGATGCTACTGCCGCCACTCGAGCAGATCATGCAGACGTTTCACTCTGTGGCCAATCTGCATCATCTGTGCCGCTTCATCGGCGTGGCGATCAACGGCCGGCTACTATCTGACGACGCCTGTCTGCGCGAAAAGGAGTCGGTGCAGAAACGACTGAACCTGCCGGCGTGGGACGTGGTGCGCGAGGGCATCGAGGGCCTCGTCGGCGAGGCGTTGAAGTTGCGGCGGGAGCTGGGAAAAACCTGATTCCGGATGGCAGGTAAAACGTCAACACCAAGCGCCCTCTCGGTAATGGGGCGGCGCACGGCGGAGCCGCCGATCTCGTGGCTGATGCGCATCAAGCTGGAGCGGCCAAGGCTGATATCGCTTGCGGCCGGTTTCACCGATAGCCGGACATTGCCGGTGGCGGGGAGCCGCCGGCTGCTCAACGAGCTGCTCGGCGACGCGGCGCTTGGCCAGGCGGCACTGCAGTACGGCTCGACGGCGGGAGATGACACGCTCCGGAAACTGACGGTTAGGCGCATACGGCAGCTCGACGGAAGTCCCCGTGGCCAGGCGGGGATCTACGAGGCCAGGCGCACGGTCATTACCCACGGCTCGCAGCAATTCCTTTACATGGCCACGGAGGCGTTGTGTGACCCGGGCGACATCGTGCTGGTGGAGGACCCGACGTATTTTGTCTACCTCGGCATCATGCAAAGCCGCGGTGTTGCCGGGCGCGGCGTGCGGATGACCCGCGACGGTATCGACCTCGGGCATCTTGAGCAGGTGCTCGAGTCGATCAAGCGCGACGGCAATCTGCCCCGGTTGAAAATACTGTACCTCGTTTCGTATTACCAAAACCCGACCAGCCGCTCGACCAGCCTGCGGGTGAAGGCAGGCGCGCTGGAATTGTTGCGCCGCTACGAACGCGCGGCCGGGCACCCGATTTACCTGATGGAGGACGCCGCCTATCGCGAGCTGGGGTTTGCCGGCTCGCCGTCGGCGTCGGCGCTGGCGGTCAAGGGCGCGGTGGATCGTGTCATCTACTCGGGCACGTACAGCAAGCCGTTCGCCACCGGCGTGCGCGTGGGGTTTGGCATCTTGCCGGAAGAATTGCTGACGCCGGTGCTGCGGATCAAGGGCAACCACGATTTCGGCACGAGCAACCTGACCCAGCAACTCGTCCGCCGCTCGCTCGTCTCCGGCCTGTACGGAAAAAATCTGGCCAGGGTGCAGCGGTGTTACCGCGCCAAGGCCAAGGCGATGACAGACGCCATCGGTGAGCATCTCCCCGAGTCAGTGCAGTGGGAGCAACCGGAGGGCGGCCTGAACGTCTGGGCCGCACTGCCACGTAAAGTGAACACCGGGATGAAGTCGCGCTTCTTCAAGAAAGTGCTGGATCGCAACGTGCTTTATGTGCCGGGTGGGCTGTGCTACGTCGATGACCCGACGCGGGCCAAGCCAAGCCACGAGATGCGCCTGAGCTTCGGGGCGGCAACCGAGGCCGACATCCGCGAGGGCATCCGCCGCCTTGGCCAAGCGATATGATTGGCTGGGGCTGTCGTGTGTGTTAAACTGCCGTTCGACGATGTTGGATGATCGACCTTACATGAGACCGGATGAACCGCGGTTCCGTGCGCCATCGATGCAGCAGCCGTGGTCCGGATGGGCCATTCTGCTGACCATCAATGTCGTGGTGTTCTTGCTGCAGGTTTTGGTTGACCCCGGCAGCTTGACTACTCATATGGCAAGGTTCGAGAAGTCGTTCGTTGGTCAGTGGCTTGCGTTGGACTCGGACCAAATTTCATGGCTGCTTCCAATGCAATTGTTCACTTACCAGTTTTTGCATGGGGGAGTTTGGCATTTGTTGATAAATGGCCTTTGCCTGTTTTTTATCGGCAGGGCATTGGAGCCGTCGATTGGACGGCAGGAGATCATCGGATTGTATCTCGTCAGCGGAGTGGTTGGGGCGCTGTTTCAGCTGGGATTTGCGGAGGTGTTCCCGGTGCAATTTGCTGGGCCGATGGTGGGGGCGAGTGCGGGGGTGTTCGGGTTCATGGGGGTGATGGCACGGTTATTCCCATATCGAGAAGTGTATCTGCTTCCGTTGCCAATCCGACTGAAACTTCACTGGGTTTTCTGGGGTAGTTTTGCTTATGCGATGGTTTCCATTTTAACGGCCATACAGACTAAGGTGGGGGATCAAGTGGCTCATGCGGCGCATCTGGGCGGGCTGTTGTACGGGGCGTTCTACGTCGCGATATTGGTGCGGAATGGTGGGTTGATGCGGTTTTTGCCCGGCATGCCCAGCATTCGGTTCGTCTCGGGTGATCCGGTCAAGGGCTCAAAAGCCACGCGCCGCCGCAACTGGCGCAAGCCCAGGGTGGTCGATGCCGCCGAGGTGGCCGAGGGGGATTTCATGAGCCGCGAGGTGGATCCGATCCTCGACAAGATTTCCAAACAGGGAATCCACAGCCTGACCGAGCGCGAGCGCAAGATTCTCGACAAGGCGAGATCTAAGATGTGAATTAATCCATGGCTTTTTATCTGAAAATCAGCAGATGGCTTGGCTTGGTGTTGGCCATTGCGCTTGGCCAGGCGGCTTATGCTGACAATTGGGTGAGTCTATTTGACGGCAAAACGTTCAAGGGATGGGAGAAACGAGGCGGGACAGCGGAGTTCGTTGTTGAGGATGGTGTCATTCTCGGGACCGGTCCGAAGCGTTCGCCAAACACGTTTCTTTGCACCAAGAAAATCTACAGTGATTTTGTGCTGGAATTGGAATTCAAGGTCGATACGGCGCTGAACTCAGGGGTGCAGATTCGTGGTGATGTTTATGGCAAGGATGCGGAGGTGCAAAAAAAAGGAGGCAAAAAGAAGAAGACGCATCAGGCCGGGCGCGTTCGTGGCTATCAGGTTGAGATTGATCCCGATACGACCCGCAATAGGATGTGGACCGGAGGCATATACGACGAGGCGCGGCGCGGTTGGCTGGCCGATCTTTCAAAAAACAAACTAGCGAGGGATGCCTTCAAGCCGGAACAGTGGAATCACTTTCGAATTCAGGCCAATGGCGATCAAATCAAGACGTGGATCAACGGCGTGCACGCGGTGACGTTGCGTGATTCCATGGACGCTTCTGGTTTCATTGGATTGCAGGTCCACGGCCAAAGCAAAGACAAAGGACGTGCCGGTAAACAGGCGCGCTGGCGCAACATTCGCATCAAGGAACTTTAATCGATGTCGGTTAAGATGCTGCAGTAGTTGCGGATCTTGTCGGCGTCGGTGACTTTCAGCGAGAATTCTGGAGGGTACAGCGCCTTTCCCATGAAACAGCGTTCGTTACGGAACTCCATTTTGCTTTGCACCGGCGCGCTGCCGGTCAGGTGATATTCCTTGGCACCGGTTTCGCGCATGATGCGCGGCAGGTTTTTCTCGGTAATGCCTGCGCCGGGCATGATGATGATGTCGTCGCCGGCGCGGCGTACAAGCTCGGCGATCAACTCCACCCCCTCGAGCACCGACGGCTCCTGCCCGGAGGTCAGCAGCCGCTCAACGCCCAGGGCGATGATGTCGTCGAGGCTGCGGAATGGATCGGCGGTGACGTCAAACGCGCGGTGGTAGGTCACCTCGAGTGGCCGGGCCAGTTCGATCAATTGTCTGGAGCGGTCGATGTCGATGGTGCCGTCGGCGTTGAGCAGGCCGATGACGACGCCGTTGATGCCCATTTCCTTGAGCGCGACAATGTCGTGCTGCATCACGGCGAACTCGTCGTCGGAGTAGAGGAAGTCGCCGCCGCGCGGCCGGATGATCACGTTGACCTTGATGTCGACCCGCTCCAATGCCCGGTACACTGTCCCCACGCTGGGCGTGGTGCCGCCCTCGAACAGGTTTTGGCAAAGCTCGACGCGGGCCGCGCCGCCTTGTTCCGCTGCGATGGCCGAGGCCACCGAGTCGATACAAATCTCAAGAATGGGTGTGTCGTTCATGGTTCGTTTCGGTCGACCAAGCGTAACAAGGCAATTGGCTAACGCGAAGGCGGAACTGTTTTTCGTGGTACACGCTTGGTCAAGCGTTATGCTGCGGGGGTGCTAAAGTGGATGACAGCGGTCGCGGTGCTTGGCCTGGTGGGATGCGCCCTGCCGGGCAGGTGGGGCGATGCTGCGTCGCCCCCGGCCAAGCCGGCTGGCGGGACGATCGTCACCCCGGTGGCGTTCCGCGTGGAAGGCAAGGTGGTGCGCACAAATCCACGGCTCAACTTTGTGGTGCTCGACTTTGGCCTGCAAGGGTTGCCGCCGATCGGGCAGCAATTTTCCATTTACCGGCTTGGGAAAAAGGTGGGCAAGGTGCGCGTGTCCGGCCCGGCGTGGGACACCTACACCGTCGCCGATATTGTTGAGGGGCAGATTTGGACGGGCGACGAGGCCAAGCCAAAGTAAGCCTCGTCAGTCCGACGGGTTGGCCTCGGCCCTGGTCCTGGTTTTTGTGATGTTGCTGCCGCCGTGTTCGCGGCTGTACGGCGTGTGGAGGTTGAAGTAAATGCCGCAGAGGGGTGGGTCACCCTCCGTCTGGCTGAGCATGATGGTGATCTCCTTGTCGAGTGCGATACCGTGGCGCATACCCTCGACGCGGTTTTCATAGGCTTTGATCGCCTTAAGCATGAGTCGCTCGATCGCCTCGAGGCAGTCGTCAGGCGTCTTGAAGACGCAGACAACGTGGCGGTCGTACGATTGCATCGCCGCGTCGATCTCTTGCCGGAATGTCTCGATGGTCAATTCCACTTGTGTGCGGGGAAAGTTAGCCTTGGTCGGGCCGATGTAAAAACAAAAGCACGGTCAGTCTGCGGAATCAGATTCGCCGGAGGCCTCCCGTTCGCGGAGTCGGCGGAACAGTTTGCGGACGTCCAGCGCACCGCCGACGATGACCAGCACCGAAAGTAGTGCAAAGAGCCCACAGGTGCCAATCAGGGTCACTTTCCAAACCCACTCCCATCCATCTCTCTTAACAGCCTTTGAAAATGCCTCCCATCCCATTTCATTAATGGCAAATATCATCGTAAACCCGAGGGTGGCGATCCCAGCTATCAAGAGCAGCGTGATGATAACGGCCGGGAGCAAGGATCCTTTTTTCTTGGAAGGGCGAGGCGGCAGCACAGGTGGGAGTTTAGGTGGATCCACCGGTGACTCGACGGGTGGTTCTGTGGATTGGGTATTTGGAGGCAGGCTCGATGGTTGGTTCAGTTCATCACTCATTGGTGGCCTCCTTTTGTTTGCGATCCGGGAAAATCAGCGAGCCGAGGATGAAAACAAACAGCGTGAAGCCGATGGTCATCAACCCGACCCGTGCGCCGGAGAGCGGCTTGTAGATTGACACCGTGTCACCGACCTGTGGCTCGAAGTCTTCCGGCCAGGCGCTAACCGTGACAGCATCCGGATCGCTGGTTCGTATTTCAACAGCCTGCGTTTGGCCAGCCGCGTTTTGCACCACGGCCGTCCAGCTTTTGAGCCCGTTGAACCTCCACGGCTTGGCCTGCTCGAATGGTGTCATCACGAAATCAACGACCATGTCACGGACAGGGGATTCCTCCACCTCATCCGGTTCCTTGAACGCCTCAAACTCGATCGTCTTCTCGTAGGTGGCGGTGATTGTTTGTTCAGCGATGCTTCCCGGAATCCAGTTGTGAACGGCTTGCTGTACCGGGCCTAGGCCAATCACGGCCGTGATGCCGGCCATCAGCGCGAGCACCGCGCCGGTCGAACTGGCTCGGTGCCAGTACAGTCCGCCGAAGAGCAGTGAAAATGCTCCGGTAAAATAAATCGCGCCGGTTACCGCCATGTAATCCCAAATATCCTCC
>Ga0209753_1000144_pt1 | contig 26633 bp, 22 predicted proteins | sample METZYME_3_550m_FD_187550 | JGI IMG/M metagenome (GOLD analysis project Ga0209753, IMG submission 187550) | Marine microbial communities from oxygen minimum zone in mesopelagic equatorial Pacific - METZYME_3_550m (SPAdes) (version 2) | ecosystem: Environmental > Aquatic > Marine > Oceanic... | reverse complement strand
CACTCTGTTTTGCATCTGGATCCAGAATAGTTTTACTGAACACAACATTTGTCGGAGCTTCATCACCTGAAGTTGTTGCTCCGCCACCAGTGCCACCAGTGCCACCAGCTATATTATCGTTTGTTTTTGAAACGGCATCATTAACATTTTCTTCTGTACTTTTGCCACAGGATACAATAGTGAAAATGAAGCACCAAATCAGGAAACTGTAAAAAATCTTTCTCATCTTTTAATCAATTACTGCAGTCAATAGTTTTTTTGTAGCCAACCGTGAAATTGTCATAATCACCAAGAGTGTGAGTTGTACCGTCTCCAGAAAAATACTTCATTGAGGTAAGACCATCATCTCCACCTGAAAGAGTTAAAGTAGTGCTATTATCTATAGTCGAGGTGCAGCCAAAATCTACAAAAATTCTGAATTCACTCCCAGAAACAGGTAAATAAAACTCTCATCTAATTTCTCCAAAAATGAGCAATGATAACATATATCTATCAATTTTTATACGTAAATTTGCGTGGTCCAAAAAAGAAATGGTTCTTGAGGAGTATTTTACAGGAAGGTGCAGATTTTACTTTGAGACTGTCTGAATGTAAGGAATTAGTGGGGAAGGTCAATCACATAACTGGATGCAGAAACAAAAGTTGTTCTTGTTTCTATATGCCTTATTTCTAAAAGGAATATGTCCAGGAAAGACGCGTAATGCCGCCAGGCATTCCTACCTTTGACGGCAGGGATTCTCCACGGTCATTATAAGTTGCATCGTAGATGGTTGAATCAATAATGGTGTTACCAGCAAACGGATTGTCTATAATCTCTCTTTTCCCAGGAAAGAGAAATTCCAGCATGAATCCGAAACTTTCTCCACCGGAAGCAATTCCCATGCGCCTGAACGGCATGGTGCCTGTTGACCCGCTGAGCTCAGTCTGTGTGACAGGAGCATAGTCCACAATTGCCGGATTTGATCTGATTCCGTACCTTACAGTACTTTCCACCCTTGAAAACCCAAATCCAAAAAAAATATCTATATCGTCAGGTTCAGGTACTCCAAATGGATGTAAGGAAGCAGAAAACATATAGAAATGAGAAGCCATCCGTATAAGCGGGGTAGCATAAGAAGGATCCGCTCCTGACGTTGCTGCCCTTGCTTTTTCATCATCCAGCCAGATATTTGTGTGGGCAAAGCATAAACCGACTCCGACATTCAGTTCAGTCGGCAGAATATACTCCACGGAAAAAGGAGGCAGACCCTTCAGCAGGGGGATATAGCTGAATAACTTGGTCAGAGAACCATCTTTGCTTTTGTGTCCATCATCAATTTTGTTTTGAACATTGGAAATTATTCCATTTGTTCCAGGATCAAGAACCGTGAATCCAAAAAAACCCTGCCCTCCTTTGAAACGACTGGTACCCGTCATTTGATAAAACGGGTGGTCCTCATCACTGCTGAAGGTTTGATGCAGAATTTCCCAAAATCCGATGCGCCAGACGGCACCAGTGACTTCAGCAGGTGCAGGAGGCTCTTCTTCCTGCGAATATGAACCAGTTGTGGACAGAACCAGGATTGATGCTGCAACAAAAAGGGTTCGAACAAAACGAATGAAAAACATAGACGCATCTTAGTTAAAACAAATTAGGAATCGAATGCAAATCAATCCCCAAACAACCAGATGGTCGTGATGAGTTTAGTCAGTGAGAGGCAGGGGTACCGGAGTGCTCCAGAACTTCACTCCAATCAATTGCCCGGCGAATTTCCGGGTGCTTGAAGTCGGCATTAAAAGGACGGGACATCAGCCATATTTCCGCGTCAGGGAATGATTCCAGCACATTGAGGCAATTATCAGGGTGATCGTCCACAAAAATAACTGACTCATCATCCTGTCGCAATTCCTGAATAACTTCAGCCTTTGTTTTTGATGTATTGCCGTCATAATTAATGAATCCCCCACAGTGCGCGGACTCAAATTTAAATCCTGCATTTCGTAAATTCTTTACTCTTCGTTCAAGACAATCCGGTGGTATGTTTGTGATGAAATGCACAGGATATGCCCCAAATTTGGCGTTAAAATGCTCCGGGTCAACTATTGGTTTCAACCGTTCAAATTCATTACTTTTGAGAAAATAGTCCCAACCTTCCACGACTTGTTCTTTTGTCAGCAAATCGGAAAACCAGAAACTTTCGGGAACATAATCATCATCTATATCTAATTTAAAATATTCTTTCATTGTCCTGGTAAATCCGCCGTCAAAGTCCAGCATTACTCCATCCACATCAAAAAAACAACAATACATGGAATTTTAAATGTTTAAAAAATCAAATTAAATAAGAGTGGAACATGTTGCAGTCAGCAGATTTTTTTCTGAGAATTGAAAACCAGGTTTTTACTGATACACAACAATTTTAGGGAGGAAGAGTTTTGCGGCAATTAAGTCTAAGTTAATAATGATTAAGCACCAATTCTTGAATTTGGATGTGCTTCCACACTAACGGAACCATGAGTTAATGTAAAGAAAATACTTGTTCTGGTAAAGAACAGTCCGGCAACAGAATGACTGCAGATATTACTGCATTATGATTCAAGTTGAATAACACAAAATCCAGACTCTGAATATTTGTCTTTATGAGAATTCAATATCTGGTAGAATTATGTACTCGATAGGAAATCGGGTTTAATCAAATTTTTTGTTTACGGAAAAATAATTTATGTTGTTGAGTCTCCCTCCACAAGTCCTGATAATTCTGGCATTTTGTCTGATATTTGCCCTCACTTTTCATGAATTCGGCCATGCTTATACTGCGCATCTATGTGGAGACGATACCGCAAAAGCAGCGGGTAGAATGACACTCAATCCCCTGGTGCATTTAGACCTCTTCGGCAGCCTGATGGTTCTAATAGTAGGTTTTGGATATGCCCGTCCGGTGCCGGTTAATCCAAATAATTACCGAGTCCGCAATGCTGATTTTTATATTGCTTCAGCTGGTCCTCTGATGAATTTACTGCTGGGGATAATTGCCGCATTTTTATACGGAGTTCTTGCACAGAACAGCATAACAATTTTGGCCGGAGTTCCCCTGCTCTTTTTGCTCAAACTGTTTATCATCATCAATTTTAATCTTTTTCTCTTCAATCTGATTCCTCTCGGACCACTTGATGGGAATTCCGTATTCCCCCATTTTTTGCCTGCAAATTTGAGGATACGTTTTCAGCACTGGAATTTCCGTTATGGATCCTATGCCCTGATAGGCCTGGTATTGCTCAGCATACTGCTGCCGGGTTTCAGTGCCTTCAGCTGGATTACTTCAATCAGTATGAGCATGACTAACGGACTTCTTTAAAAATATCCTGGCTGCTCTCAATTATTAAACAGCCCCTCATTTTGCCCTTAAAAAAAAGATCATGACACTGGATGAACTAAAATCAATTTTTCAAAGTTATTGCTGCAAAGAGGCAGGCTCTCCAGAAAAAAAACTTTTCGGAATGGAATACGAAAATTTTGTGATGATTCCAAAGGGCGATGATAAGGCAAAAAAATTTGATCCATTACCAGTTGAAGGTGATTCAGGGGTTTTCAGGATTTTAGAAAATTTGGCTGATCTTACTAAAGAAAGCGATGATCCGCTGGAGAAAGTGTATGAAAAAGAAATGCTCCTGGCACTTAAAAGCCCTGTAGGAACAAAAGTTACAATTGAACCCGGAGGACAGTTTGAACTCTCTGACGCACCAAGAAATTCCCTGTCTGAGTCAAATGAATCATTGCAGAATTACCTGAAGCTGCTGAAAACCGCTGTTGCAGAATTTGACGGGAAGCTTTTATTTCAAGGGGTTCAGCCTCTGCATGGACTTGAGAAATTGCCATTTTTCAAAAAAGGGCGATACCAGATAATGTTTCCTCACATGCTGAAAACTGGCTCCCTTGGACAGTGGATGATGAAAGCATCATCAGGAGTCCAGGTCAGTATTGATTATGCCTCGATAGAAGACATGCACAGAAAATTTGTTTTTTTAAATCGCCTTTCCCCATTTTTAACAGCTCTATTCGCTAACAGCCCCCTGGTCGAAGGGGAACCATGCGGATATCTTTCCTATCGTTCACATATCTGGAACAACACTGATGATTCACGGTCAGGACTTCAAACAGCATTTTTAAGCGACAAATTCCGGATTGAAGATTACATAAACTGGGCATTAGAAGCATCACCATATCACCTGATGCGTGATGGTGAAATTGTGGTTACCACCGACTGGAATTTCCAGCAGCTGCTGGATGGGGAACATCCTGAATTGACTATAACCATGGAAGACTGGGAAGATCATTTGGGAATGCTGTTTCCGGACATCAGAATAAAAAACATTCTTGAAATAAGGGTTGTGGATAGTGTGTCCCCGCAATATGCTCTGGCAGTTCCGGCCCTGATAGGAGCATTGCTTTATCATGAAAATGCTTTTTCATCAGTTCAATCCATGCTGATGGATTTGCCTGACGAAGAATTCAGCTCGTACAAAATGGCCGTGGCAAAGGATGCTTTGCAGGCAGATGTAAATCGAACTAATTTTGCCAGAACCGGGATGAAGCTGATGGAAACAGCACTTGGGGAACTCGGTTCAGATGAAGAAAAATGGCTGCTTCCTTATTTCGACAATTACACTAAAGAAGGGAAAACGCCTGCAGGCGAGACACTTGAAAAGTTCCGGAATTGCGGAGAAGATCCGGACAAATGGCTTGATGAGGTTTTAAGTATTCCTGATTAGTTTTCTGCCCAGGCTGCTTGTTTAAATTCACGTTTTTGCTGAATGGAAGATGGTTTTTTATCATCGATACCCCTGATCACACGTACAGAATAATTTCCATCGGACTCTCCTGTCGTGCCCTTCAGAGCTGGTGTTCCATTAATCCTGACTGTTACATTTCCATCTCTATTCTCCAAAGGCAACACCTGACCTTCTTCAAGTTTGCCATGTGTTCCACTCAAATCCGTAGTGCCCAGTTCCGCAACCACAGAATATTCCATGTTATCCAACAAATCATTAAAATGCTTTTTTACATGAGGGAAGTAATATTCCATTGATTCAGGCTCAATTAATTTCTTTTTTTCAATCGGAGTGAGCAGGGGGTCAATTCCAGTCAGCGGCATGCAAAGTGTAAAATTTGAGTTAAATTCTCCAGAACTTAACTTTATGCAGAAGACAAGACAATATTCGTAAGGCAGCATAACTTTCGCCCGATAGGGATAGATAGTTACTCGATTCAGATTCAGCTCAACCTGGGCAATATTAAGCCAGCTTTTTTCAAAGTCAGAAATCATCGGGCGTACCAACGCCAGCAGGCTTTTCTGATGTTCTCTCATCAATTGCACAAGGGATTGTCTATTCAATACCTTCCCATTGGTTATTTTGCTTTCTACACTGATGATTTCCTTTTTTATTGTGTCGTACAAACCACCTACTAATCCTCCCTCAGTGTGCTCTTCGTCAGGATCGGCAGCAATTTCTTCAGAGTAGCTTTTTAAAACATATACATTAAAAAAAGCGTTGTCGACAAGGAAAAGGCCTCTGCTCTGGTTATGTGTTTCAAAAATGTATATCGGCTGATTTGAAATGGAGCTGAAAAATTCTTCAAAGCGATGCTGTTCAACGTTTTGCACTGATACATCAAACATCACCCCAATTCTTTCATACAAAGTCTCCTGAATAAGAGAAGACCATCTACGAACAACAACATCCATTAAATGAAATCGTCCGGTTGAATAATTAGTTTCAGCCAGCTCAAAAGGTTTATATGCTATCTCGGTTTTATGTAGCATTATTGGCTAATCCTGTACAATTCCTACAATACGAATTCCAAGTTTGTCATTATTAATCTGAACAATTTCTCCACGGGCAATGGTTTTGCCGTCAATCACCAGGTCAACAGGCTCTCCAGCGGCTTTATCTAGTTCGATAATGCTTCCATAAGTTATCTGTGTAATTTCCTCACCAGTAAGTGTGGTCCGTGCTATTTCCACCACTGCATCATGATGTAAACTTAGCAACATTTTTGAACCTAAAGAATCAACCGTTTCTTCCGAGGAATCTGGTTCTTGAGGCATCACGCTCCCCACATTTCCAATTTCAGGTTCATCTTGAACTCCAGATTCGGCAGCAGATGTTTGCTCGCTCATCTCTTCCGGCTCATCCGACGTTTCTTCACTTAACTGTGCTGTTACTTCATCCTCAGATTCTGTTAAATCTTCTAAATCATCAATTTCTGAACCTTCAGCTGCAGGGGCTTCACTTTCAGCTTCTTCAAGTTCAATTTCAGATGTTTCTTCTTCTACTGTGTCATCCAGTTCTTCCATACCAAGATTCAGATCTTCCGATTCTGCTGACTCACTTTCATCACTTTCTTCCGCTACTTCAGGATCATGCAGCATATCCATAACATCTGACGAATCTGTTTCTTCTTCAGTTTGCTCACCACTCTCCGACGCATCCGATTCTGATTCTTCTGATATTTCAGTATCTGCTTCTGCCTCCGGGGTGCTTTCAGGCTCTTCGGAAACTTCTATATTCTCTGAATCATCACTTTCCGCAACAATTTCTTCCTCATTATCTTTTTCGGATTCAGCTGCTGCAGTATCCTCCTGACTCTCTTCAGAACCATCTTCCCCTGCAGAAGCATCCTCAGTGGAATTTTCGGTGCTCTCTTCCTCACCCAATTCATCAAGTGCATTCTCTACTGAGTCACCAACTTGACCTTCAGTTTCTTCAAAAACCATATCTTCCTCTCCATCTGCAGATGCATCAGCCTTTTCCTCCTCCTGATCATCCAATTTGATTTCATCAACAAGATCTCCTATTTCATCCACTCGATGCTTTATATCATCTTCCTCTGATTTGATTTCAGCAACAAGATCTCCTATTTCATCCATTCGAAGCTTTAAATCACCATCCTCAGAATCTGGGAAGTCATCATCAAGTTTTAAATCAGCAGCATCTGCCGAAGCTTCACCTGTGCCATGATCATCAGCAAATAAAGATATATCTTCTGATTCTCTCAAAATGTCTGCAGGGCTGTCTTCTTCTGAGAGTTTTATATCAATTCCTTCAGACTTGTCTGCCATGGCTATTCGATTTCGAGACTAAGTTTAAATGCAATTATTTGAATAAATTTTAAGGGATGTACTTATAGATTAGAAACATGATACGTGATAAACGTGAAATTCAGGAAAAACCTTCACAAAAAATGACATATCCGGCCTGATTTTAGCAAGTCTTTTCTGAAAAATTTATGATTTTTTTAGTTATTTCAGTTTTAAACAAAAAATCTCACTTTTTATTCACAAATAAATTACTACATTTTTCAAAATGATCAAATCATTGTTTAATAGGATTTTTTGCCGAAAACTGGAATTTACAATCACATTTCCTTAAGTTATGATTAACATTAATCTGAAATTGCCAGAAATAGCTGATTATTAATGCTGAATTAATTGTTGGATAATCACAAATTATATGAAAGTACTGAAGAAATTATTTGTTTCAGAAGAACCGGATAAGCAGATTTATGAAATCCTTGAACGTGGGAAAAGTCTGCTGGAAAAAAATTTCTTTGACTGGGCGGCTGTAGAATTTAACAAAGCAATGGAACTTAACCCTGAACTTGCTACAGAAACAGTCACCAAACTGTTCCAGGAAATGCAGGGCGGAGGTAATCCTGATGCAATTATCAGCCTGGGAATTAACATCCTTCAAACGGACCCAGAGAACATTGAACTTGCTAATCTTATTGGGAACGCATACCGAAAAAAACATGACTGGAAACGTGCAGAAAATATGTATCAGCACTGCCTGAAACATGATGCAGAAAATAAATATGCTATCTATAACCTGGCGGCAGCTATGGCCAGGGTAGAAGTTCAGGACGGCATGGCTGTTTCTGCAATTAACGAATTTGAAAAAATGTCCGACTTTGTCCTGCCTGACATAAAAGAAGGGATAGAGAATTTAATTGACATGCATCAGCATTTTGCTGAAGAAAAGGATGAAACTGATCAAGAACAAAAATCTGAAGAAATACAAGAAAAAGAAGATACAAAATTACCAGAAAATTTAGATGCAGCAGGGGATATAAATCAATCAGAAGAAATAAAAGAATCAAAGGAAAAGGACGAAGAAACAAGCAGTGTTAATGTTGAAACAAAAGAGCAGAAAGAGGAAAAACAACCAGAATCAAGCAGTATTGATCCTCTCAAAACATTCAATTACATAACTTCCAATCTGGAAAAAGAAAGCACCGAGGAGGAAGAAGCTTTGTTCTCACTGGGTATATATTGCCTGCAGCATAATGAGGCAAACATCGCCCAGCGTGTGTTTAAACGGTTGCTGATGAGAGAAAAAGACAATGTTGATTTACGATGTTTCCTGTTGCTTGCAATTTCTCAGAATAATGAAATTGATAAAGCAATTAAAACTTTTCAGGGGATTCTTGGTAAAAATCCAAATCATCGCTACAGCAATGTTAACTTGGGAATCCTGCTTAAGCGTAAAGGATTGATTCAGAAATCGCGTGTGCGTTTTTTCACAACATTTAAGCTGCTTGAACGATCTCAGGGGGATTATGATGTAAACTCATGCCTTGAAGCGGCAGACAAACTGTTTCAGGAAAAGCGTGAGAAAAAAGCCCTTGAGATTTATGAGCCTCTCATTCCTGAAATTGCCTCTGAAGAATTGCTGAGCAGGATTGCCAAGCTCTACCTGGACAACAAAAATAGGGATGGTGCTTTTGATATATTCAGACGAGTTCTACGTAAAAACCGACAAAACAATGAGGCCCGTGAAGGATTGAAATCAATATATACAGCATATTTGGCTGATACAGAAAACTACCTGAAAAAAAATGAACCCGGTAACGCTGCAATAGCAATTGAAAAAGCTCTAAAGATTGTGCAAAGCAAAAAACTTATTCATAAAGCCCTCAGCATTCACAGGTTATTGGAAAATGAAAACAAAGTATTTGAGCTAGAGCAAATTCTTAAAAAAATGGAGAAAGATGAGGTTCAAATAAAAATTGCTGAAAAGATCCGCCTGGCAGAGGATGAAGAATCAAATGGGAAGTTTAAAGCGGCAATTAATCACTATCAAGAAGCGATAAAAATAGATCCGCAAAACAGTACCCTGAAAAAACTAGTCGACCTTTGCTCCCGAATAAAACGTCCGGACCTGGCTGAAAAATTTACAAACTGGTTCAATGAATTTCAGCACTCTTTTCAGGAAAAACAAAAAGCACAGGCTCGAGAGGCATTCAAGAGAAGTGAACAAACTCAAAAAGAATCTAAGTAAGATGTGAATTGATGCGCAAAAAACGGGCATTTTTAAGTGACTTGCAAAGTTATTTAAATCTGGATTCTTTAGTTGACATTGTTTCAAACAATGTGGGGATTCTTGTCATTTTGGCAGTATTTATGGCGGTATTTTCATTAATGGATAAAAGAGAGCAAGTATCGTCTGAAGAGCAGCCTGAAAAACAAATTGAAAAACTGAAAATTCCCTGGTCACATGCATCACAAAAAAACAGCCTTTTGATTTTACTGCGTGATGACCGGTTATTATACCTTGACCGGGCTTTAGTTTATCAGAGGCTTAAAAAATATCTTTCCGGCAAGGACCCATTACCAACAGAATTCAGTCTTGATCAATATTCGATCAAACTTACTGTTGGAGGAAGACATACACATTGCATTGAATTTTTGCCTTCACCCGCAGCAGGAGAGTGGTGGCATAAGTTTTCCCGTCACGGAGGCTTGATGCAGACATTGATGAAAAAATATCCTCCTGAACAAAACTACTTTTTTTTCTGGGTTGATCCTGACAGTTTTGATCTGTTCCGGGAAATAAGAAAAACTTTGTGGGAGCAGCGTTTTGAAGTTGGGTGGAAGCCTGTCCGAGAGGAATCAGCTTTGCGTTACTGCAGTGGTGATGCTCAAAGCGGAAGAATTAATCCGCAATAAAATTATTTAACCAGAAGGGAAATGTCATCCGTCAGTAAAAAATTAATATCCAATGAAGACAAAAACCTGATTGTTGAATTGGATCAGCAGATTCGCAGCTATGTGCAGGAATACGGTACAAGCCGAGATTCAGAGCTGCTGGATCAGGCTATTGCTGACATCAATAAGCATCATCAAAATCAAACAAGAAAGTCAGGTCAACCTGTCATAATTCATCCTCTTAGAGTGGCAAATTACATTTGCCGTGCCGGATTGGATGCTCCTACCGTTGTTGCTGCCCTCCTTCATGACATCATTGAAGACACCAAAATTACCCACAAGGATATCCAAAAGCGTTATGGAAACTGGTACGCGGATATTGTCAAGGGACTTACTAAAATCAAAAAAACTGAAAGTTCAAAAATTGAGGCAGGGGACAATTTAGAGGCAACTTACCAGCGCATGCTGAAAACAATGGCTCAGGACGTTCGTGCTTTGATTATCAAGCTCTTTGACAGGCTTGACAATATGAGAGACATGGAGTTCATGCCGCGTGATAAACAGAGGAGAATCAGTCTGGAAACGCTAAATGTATATGTGCCTATAGCAGAACGTTTAGGGCTGTCTCAGATCTGCCAGGAACATACTGAACTTTGCTTCAAGCTTCTATACCCAAAGAGATACCAAAAAATCCTGAAAGAGATTGATGAACTGAAACAAGCACGAATTTCATCAATTCATGCAATGCAGAATTCTTTACATAAAACTCTTGAAAATCAGAATTTAGAATACAATCAGGTAGAACCGCTTTTTGTACATCCTTCTTCTCAAATTAAGGAACAAGATCCCATTGATCATGTATTGGAAGGGTTCAGAGTTGTTGTCAAAAACAGCATGGCATGCTTTCAGGCACTGGGGATTATACATACAAATTATAATGTTATACCGCTTAAAATCAGAGACTATATCAGCAACCCACTATGGAATGGCTACGAAGGATTGCAGACTGAGATAAGGATTGAAGGAGAGCAAGCTCGATTAGAAATTGTCTCAGACGAAATGTTGAAAAAAAATCAGTTTGGAATAATTGCTCATTGGCAGAGGAACCCTGCTGAAATTGCTGACTATTACCAGCTGTACCTTAGCCAGCTCGATCATATGGCAGGTGATAAAGATGTACGAATGTCAGAAGTCTTGGGTTACGTTCAGTCTGACCAGGTTCAGATTTACTCACCAAAAGGTGATATGCTGGTGTTTCCTAAAGGTGCAACAGTACTTGATTTTGCTTATGGAATCCACTCGGATCTCGGCAACCACTGCATAGGTGCTCTGGTAAACCCCACATCATTTGGCGCAAGCAAAAAAAGGGTGCCGCGAGAAAGACAGTTGTTCACAGGAGAAGCCCTGCAAATTATCACTGATCCCGGAGTTCATCCAAAAGAATCATGGCTTGACCAGGTTAAAACAGCAAAAAGCCGCTCTCAAATCAAACGTGCTTTAGAACTGCAAAAAGTAGTGAGTGCAAGAAATTCAGGCAGGGTCCTGCTTGAGAGAAAATTACGAGAAAAAGGGGAACAACAAGGTGTTGAAAAATGGCTTAACACCAAACCGGTAAAGAACGCATTGAAAGAAGAAAAATTGACAGCAAACAAATTTCTACAGGAAATAGGTTTGCAAAAAAGGCCTCTGCAAAAATTTCTTCGGAAACATAAACTGCTTGATTTTAAACAAAGCGGCCGCTTAAAGGGTATGATTAACCATGAATTATGGGAAAAATTATTTGGCGGCGAGAAAAATATTTTCCTGATTGAAGATATCCAAAATCCGCTGATTCGAATGGCAAATTGTTGTTCCCCGATCCCTGGAGATAAAATTAGAGGTTTTATTCATGAAGACAAGGAAATTGAAATACACCATTCTAATTGCGTAAGTTCTTCGAGCAAAAAAAACAAAGTTCATCCCGGCAAAATTCCTGTTGAAGTAGCATGGAACATTTCCGAAAAATTAACCCAACAGCATATTCTTCACTTGCAGGTAATTGACGGAGCCGGAATTTTATTTCAAATAACAAAGATAATCAAAGATGCAGGTGTGACAATAATCAATTCTGAAACTGCATCCAGGCAGAATAATGATGCTGATATTCGGATTGAAACCGAATCTATTACATGGCCTGTTTTCCATAAAATAGTTGAGAAGCTGAGACCATTAAAATTTGTGAAGAAAATTTGGGAAGAAGCTCCTGTTTAATCCAATGCAAGAAGAAATACGTTACATTGAAAATCTTTTGCTGATTCAAAATTCCTGATACTTCTGTAAATATGCCTTTATGGCTGGAAACCATCTTAATAAAAATCTGTGACTTAATTTTTGAATTAGTCCCACGTCAAATTCCTTCATTTGAAATATTGGAAAAGTGTAAAATTGTTTCTCACCGAGGACAGCACGACAACAAGATAGTTTTCGAAAACACTATAGCTTCCTTTGATCAAGTACTGGAAACTAATGAAATCTGGGGTATTGAATTTGATTTTCGCTGGACAAAGGACTTATGTCCTGTCGTTATTCATGATCCGGATTTACAGAGACTGCACGGTGTAAACAGGCTTGTTTCAGACACAGCTCTGGATGAGTTAAAACAACTTTGCCCTTTGGTTCCGACTTTAGAGGAGGTACTGAACCGCTATGGTAAAAAGCTGCATTTAATGGTGGAGGTAAAAGAAGAATTATATCCAGAACCTGAAAAACAAGTCCTGATCCTTAAAAATCTGTTTTCAGATTTGGAGCCTGCTAAGGATTTTCATTTGATTTCTCTGGATCCACAAATGCTGGAAAAAATTAACTTTTTGGACAATACGGCCAAAATATTGGTAGCTGAATTTAATGTCAATGAGTTAAGCAGAATTGCCCTGGAAAAAAATTACGCCGGCTTTGCCGGACATTATATCCTTCTTAGGAATAAAGTGGTCAGGAAGCATCTTAAATCAGGACAAACAATAGGTGTAGGTTATCCAAGGTCAAAAAACAGCCTTTTCAGAGAACTGAACAGAAGCGTAGACTGGATTTTCAGTAATGACGCAGTTGGGTTAAACAGCATTTTTCAAACTGAATTGAAGAAGGTTCAGTCATTTCAGAATTCCGGAAGTATCAATTAACCGTGTTTAATTCCCGAAACGTTTTTTCAAAATAAAAGGACATTAGTTCTATTTGTCCGGTTTTTTAAATAAACCTGTGCCATAGATTCGTGAGGAATATCAGGAAATTCAAACACAGGTAAGTTTCCAGATTTTGTTAAATGCAAAGAAGCTGACGTGCATCTGCTTCAGACATTAAATCAGATTTCAAATCAAAGAGTACCAAGTCCGGTTTAAAGGTCTGATTAACACAAAGACAAATCCATCCGCTGAATGTTAAGTCAAATTCAAACTCACCCCCCTGTTAATACCGCAGCGTTGTGAATCTTTTGACATCATGGTCAACAAACAGAATACTGTTCATGGTGCACTGCATTAGTATAGTGCAATGTAGCTTATTAAATTAAGGAATTCCAAATGAGTCGATGGTTATGAGTAAAAATCCTGTCAGAGTTCTGTTAACTGGCGGAGGTTCAGGCGGACCTACTTTGCCGCTGCTTGCTTTGGCAGAAGAAATCATCCAACAAAAAAATGACTCAATATTTCTGTTTTTAGGCAGCAAAGGAGGTCCTGAAAGACAAATGGTGGAACAGGCGGGAATTGCGTTTGAATATATTCCTTCAGGTAAATTAAGGCGTTATTGGAGCTTGCGCAACTTTGTTGATCCAATTTTTATCCTTGGAGGCGGCATAAAGGGGTTTGTGAAATTGCTGAGTTTTCGCCCTCAAGTCATTGTTTCTGCAGGGAGTTTTGTCAGTGTCCCTTTAGCTTATATGTCATGGCTTTTGAGAATTCCACATGTAATATTGCAAATGGATGTCCGTCCGGGACTGGCCCATCGTTTAATGGCTCCTGTAAGCCGTGCTCTCGCTACTTACTTTGAAAAAACAGCAAATCATTTCCCAAAAATTTTATTGAAAAGAAATATCGGTCCTGTAGTACGTCAGGAAATCATCACTGCAAATGCAGATCACGCCAATGAGCGATTCGGGTTAGATCCGGAAATGCCACTTATCCTGATCACCGGTGGTGGACAGGGAGCCGCAGGTTTAAATAATGCTGTTATGCCATTGCTTAAACATTGGCTAATTAATTTTCAAGTTGTGCATCTAACCGGTACTGAATGGGGAAAAAACTTGGAGCCTGAATATTCCGATTTTTCTCATCAGCACTATCATAGGTTGGAGTCAGTCCATCAAGGTATGGGAGACCTCCTCGCTAAAAGCGAAATCGTGCTTACCAGAGCAGGAATGGGAATTATTGGAGAACTTGCTGTTCTGAAGAAAGACTCAGTGTTGATTCCACTTCCGGGCACCCACCAGGAAGAAAATGCCAGGCTGCTTCAGCAGAACAAGGCAGCGGTGTTTGTGTCTCAGGAACATCTGGAGGCTGAGGGCATAAATTGGTGGAAAAAATTTTTGCAGGACCGAATTCCGGGGGAGATGGGAAGAAGGCTTCATCAAATGCTTCCTGATGGAGGAACAAAGGATTTTGCAAAGCTGATATTAGAGATTGCTGAAAACAGTTCAAAATGGAATTAAAATCAAAGCCCGGAAAAAGGTTGCATGCTCTTTCATTAATTTACCTGAATAACCGGGTTTTGTGGACCACATTGTTTATTCTGTTCTTTTTCTCCATTTCATGTGCCTCAGGAAGCGGGAAGTTTTACGATTGGTGTGAAAAACGGGAATTTCCTGCAATTTGTAAAAAGTATTTTTACTAATTGTGTTTTATGCGTATCGGAATTATTTGCGCCATCCCAAACGAGCTGCGGTATTTTAATTTTACTGAAATTCCAATTCAGAAGTTTGGCGAGCGAACGTTTTACAAAGGCTCTCACGACAAACATGAATTGATTTTGGTGCAAAGTGGATTAGGTAAAGTTAACGCTGCAGTTGTATCAACTCTGCTGATTGAAAAATTTGAATGCGAGCTTTTATTATTTTCCGGAGTTGCAGGAGGAATTGATCCGGGAATCGAAATTGGAGAAGTAATTATAGGTGAGTCATTGATTCAGTATGATTATGGAACGCTCAAAAACAGGGAACTGCTGCCATTCCGTCCCGGAAGCATCCCGACTGGTGAGTCAAAAAATGAGCTTGAATACAGTCTTGATCCGAAAATAAAACATAAGATCAAGGTATCGCTCCCGAATGTCCGGATGGGAATAATTCTGACCGGAGATGTATTTCTTCAATGTGAGGAAACTCAAAAGGAACTGTTTGAAAAATATGGGGCACAGGCCATTGACATGGAAGGAGCAGCGGTAGCACAGGTTGCAGAACAATTTGGAATTCCTGCAATTGTGGTACGCTGCCTGAGTGATCTGGCAGGCGCAGACAGCCAAAAACTTTCTTCAAAATTTTTGAACATGGCCGCAAAACGATCATTTAATACTGCTCAAAGAATTTTGAAAGTCTTGTTATGAAAGCAGTTTATTTAAAAATAACAGCGCAGCTCAAGGTATGGTGAATCGGCCCCTAATTCCGGTATAAGACGTAATCCATCTTTTGCGAATGGATATAATTCTTTGTTCTTGTTGTATTTTCGGTTTTTGTTATTATCCCTGCAAATCAAACTGACAACTCTCTTTTTGTTGTCATGTAAGCATTCAAGTGTTTTTCCTTCAAGCAGCAATTCTGATTCAATTTTAGTCCAGAAGTTTCTCATGCTGCACATGAATGTCTCGTTTAAAAAATCAATTTTTCCTTCAGCTACAATCGGAAAATTGAGACTCTCAGTTCCATAACCTTTTTCAGAAACCAGAAGCTCCCATTTAAAAAAATCAGCATACAATAAAGGTGAAAAAGAATACGAGAGCATAAGGAATAAAACGGATTTACGCAAAAAAGAAAAATTCATGATCTACTTGTACATAAACGGCAACGCGTATTTTTGTTTTTCGAATTGAATTAACTGTCCTGAAATTCAAACATCTGACCTGAAACACTTTTTTTACATACGCTCCGGGGGTGTAATTCCCAAAAGATTCAAACCTTGCTGGAGAGTTTCTGCAACACAATGAAACAGCAGCAACCTTGCGGCCTGAAGCTGTTCTGTTTCGGCATGCATTACAGAACATGTGTTGTAGGCCCTGCTGAAATCCTTTGAAAATTCATATAACATCCTGGCCAGCAGTGAAGGCCGAAACTGTTCCCCGGCATTAAAAACAGTCTTGTTAAAATCCAGCATCTGCCTTAAAAGTTTTTTTTCGTTAGGGTGTGATAAAAGAGAAAAATCAACATCAGCGCTGACTTTGCGTGAAATTTTCCTTCCAATGCTCCGGATACGAACATACGCATAGACCAGATAAGTTCCTGTGTCTCCCTCAGAAACAAGCCAGTCGTCCATGGAAAACACTATATTTTTGTTTGAGTCCTGGTTCAGCATTCCGTATTTGATGGCAGCAACTGCAATTTTTTGGGATGTTTCATCCAGTTCTTTCCTGCTCCAATCTTTACGATGTTCTTCCAGATGAGTGGATTGTATGCTCTCAACAATTTCTTTGCGCAATTGTGAGAATAGAATTACATTTCCCTCACGTGAACTCATTTTCCCTTCCGGCAGCACAACCAGAGCGTAAGGCAAATGAAAACACTGTTCCGCCTGCTTGTAGCCCATTCGTTTAAGTGTGGCAAAAACCTGTTTAAAATGAAGTGTCTGCTCTGCACCAACAACATAGATGGAACTCTTCACGTCAAAATTGTCAAATTTTTGCCGGGCGAGGGCCAGATCTTTGGTTGAATAAAGTGTATTGCCATCCGATTTAAGCAGCATGAAAAAACCAAGTCCTTCTGCTTCAAGATCAATTCCAATCGCACCTTCAGATTTCTTAAATATTCCGTTTTTTTCCCCTTCAATTACAATCTGCCTGCCTTCTTCATCCACCTCTGATTCATAGAAGAAATGATCAAATTTTACATCAAGCCACTCATAGATTTCATGAAAGTCCTTCATTGACCACTCACGAGTAGTTTCCCAGTCTTCATATATTTCCGCATCCTTTGCATCAATTTTTTGAAGTAATTGACTCAGTTCATCCTGAAAACTGATTTTTTCCTGACCCTCCGCTGCCTCAAGTTTTCTTACTGCATTTGCATACAGTTCCCCTAACCATTCTCCGCGATAGTTTTCAGGTGGATCTGCAGTGTTATGGTTCCTCAAATACCATAAACATTTAGCGATATGAGAACCAATGTCTCCTATATAGTTAGCGCCAACAACATCATAACCATTGTAAAGGTAAATTCGACAAAGGCTGTCTCCAAGAGCCACATTGCGCAAATGACCAACATGGAAACCTTTGTGAGTATTCGGCTGAGAATATTCAATCATCACCCTCTCACGTTTTATACTGGAAGGCTCCTTGAAATAATTACCGTGGAAAATATCAGGCAGGACTGCTTCAGCAACAGCAGCGGCAGAAACAGTAAAGTTCAGATAAGGCCCTCTTGCCTGGATAAGGGTAAAGGGGGCATTCGGCAGAAGGTACTTTTGAAGTTTGTCCGCCAGCTCAGAAGCAATTAAAGCTGGAGAACGACGAAGGGATTTGGAAAAGCTAAAACAGGGGAGTGCATAATCACCAAGTTCGGGATTCGGCGGCTGCTCAATCAAGCCTGTGATTTCTGAAGAGTCCCAGGCTTCATACTTGTATTCTGTTGTTAATATGCTGGCCGTCCAGTCATTGATCGTCTGTTCGAAAATATTCATCAATGTTCAAGCGACAAATACTGAGAAAAAAGGTTGATCACAGGAAACAGCAAACCGACATTTCTCCTGTGATGATAAAATTTAAATTCCTGTGCTCTTATTCATCAACCTTTTCCCGCCGCACTATTCTGCCGCGATTCAGATCATAAGGAGAAAGTTCAATTGTAACTGTATCTCCAGGAAGTACACGGATTTTGTACATTTTCATTTTTCCAGATAAATGGCCTATAACTACATGATCATTTTCCAGTTTCACTCGAAATATACCTTTGGAAGACTCGATAACTGTTCCTTCTACCTCTAGTTTATCTTCACTCAAACGATATGCTCCTTTGCTAAATTTTTTACAGTTAATACATTAGTTGTATTCAATGATTATGCAACCCTAATTCTAATTTAGTTAATAATAATTTCAAGTGATTTGAAGAATTTAGAGTCTTGTGATTCAAAAAATAATATTTTTTTTGCAAAAGTGAATAGCCTTTCGCTCATCAATTAACGTGAAAAAATTAATCCAATACATTATAATTCTTTTCTTAAATTTGTAGTAAAGATTAGATTAATAATTAATCAGTTTTCCACAATGGGATATTAGAATGAGCCCATGGAATGAACGCCGTGCTCCCTGTGGTTTGCAGCGCCCAAACGATCAGCGTGAAGAATTTGAACGTGACAGGGCACGAGTAATACACTCTTCAGCCTTCAGGAGGCTGCAGGCAAAAACACAAATTCTAGGTGTATTAGAGGGTGATTTCCATCGTACACGCCTGACTCATTCAATGGAAGTTGCCCAGATCGGACGTGGCCTGGTGTTGAATCTTGTGAACCGATACCCTCACCTGAAAGACTTACTTCCCCCCCTGGAACAGATTGAAACCAATGGACTTGCCCATGATTTGGGCCACCCTCCTTTCGGTCATGGTGGCGAAATTGCGCTGAATTATGTAATGTCAGGTTTTGGAGGATTTGAAGCTAACGGACAGACATTACGGATTCTCTCCACTCTAGAATCACACACCCCCGAATATGGATTAGATTTAACACGGCGCAGTTTGCTAGGAATATTGAAATATCCTGTTCCATATTCCAGACTTTGCCGAAAAAAACCTCTGGAAGAAAATGGCTCAGATAATGAATCAATTGCACTGCAGGGCTGGCAGCCTCCAAAATGCTATCTTGATACTGAAGAGAAAGTATTGGATTGGGTTTTAGCCCCTCTCACTGATACTGATAGAGAGCTATTCTGCGAGCAAACAAATCCAACTGAATATAATCATGGTTTTCCCCTGCACAAAGCTCTTGATACGTCTTTGATGAATCTTGCTGATGATATTGCCTACGGCGTTCATGATTTTGAAGATGGAGTAGTTTTACGATTGCTAACCCGTGAGCACTGGCAGACTGTAGTCAGCAATATGGATCAAAAATGGGCTGCCGATAAAAATCTGTTAGAAATTGAAAATCAGCTTTTCAATTCTACAGAGAACTCAGGACACAGTCGTAAGCAAGCAGTTGGAGCACTGGTTCATGGACTTGTATCATCTGTTGAATTAGAACAAAATGAAAAGTTTGAAGAACCGCTTCTGCAATGGAATGCCGTACTGCCGGAAGAACCAGATAATTTTCTAAAGTCGCTTCAGGAAACGGTATGGCGCAACGTGATCCAGCTGAATACAGTTCAGGCTGCAACATACAAGGGCCGTAAAATTGTTCTTTCAATTTTTGAAGCACTATCATCTGACCCTAAAATGCTTTTACCAAGGTCCTTTCAAATCTTGTGGAAAACAGCAAAAAGTGAGCAGGAAGAAAAACGAATAATTTGTGATTACATTGCAGGCATGACTGATCAGTACGCAAATCGATTTTATCAGCGACTGTTTCTTCCCGGACATGGATCCGTGTTTGACAGGCTATGAAATAATCATGTGCAAATGTTTTTATCAGATGACCAGAAATAAACTTAAAACCATACCAAAAACAAAAAACCCAGTGTGCTGCCTGTAAGACGACATACCAGGACTGTTTCAATAGGATCCATCAAGATAGGCGGGACTGAGCCGATACTGATCCAGTCAATGTTGACTTGTGATACCACAGATGTAGAGGCATGCATTGAAGAAATTACACGATTGGACGCGGTGGATTGTGAAATCATCCGCTTAACTGTTCCTAATCAAAAATCAGTTGACAGCGTGCCTTTGATTCGTGAGGAAATGAGGAAGAGGGGCATTGAAAGACCTATAGTTGCTGATGTTCATTTTAATCCAAAACTGGCTGTAAATGTCTGTGAATTTGTGGACAAGGTACGCATCAATCCGGGCAATTATGCAGACAGGAAAAAATTTGAAGTCCGTGAATACACCGACACTCAGTACCAGGAAGAACTGGATCGAATTGAGCAGAAATTAATTCCGTTGATTAAAAACCTGAAAAAATATGGGAATTCATTGAGGGTTGGTACAAACCACGGCTCACTCTCGGACCGCCTGATGAACCGTTATGGAGATACTCCGGAGGGAATGGTTGAATCAGCAATGGAGTTTTTGCGTATTCTGCGGAAGCATGATTTTGAAGAAACAGTAATATCGATGAAATCTTCAAATCCTAAGGTGATGATCCAAGCATATCGTCAGCTTGTGGAAAAAATGGATAAGGAAGATATGCATTATCCACTGCACTTGGGAGTTACTGAAGCAGGCAATGAGCTTGATGGCCGTATAAAAAGCGCAATTGGAATCGGCACCCTGCTTTGTGAGGGACTGGGAGACACTATCAGGGTTTCACTTACAGAACCTTCTGAAAATGAAATTCCTGTTGCCAAGTCAATTTTACAGTCAACTCGATCACGCATTTATAACACAGATTTTATATCCTGCCCTTCCTGCGGCAGAACTTTTTTTGACTTGGCAAGTACGACAGAGAAAATAAAGGCACGTACATCTCATCTAAAAGGTGTGAAAATAGCAATCATGGGATGTGTGGTCAATGGTCCGGGAGAAATGGCAGATGCTGATTTTGGCTATGTTGGTTCTGGTCCTGACAAGATAAATTTATTTCATGGGAAAACATGCGTAAGCCGTAACATCCCTGCAGACCATGCAGTGGAACGTTTAATCGAACTCATTCAGGAGTGTGGAATGTGGTCGGATCCACCTGAAAACAATCAAATATTATAAAAAAACAGTACATTAATATGGATATACTGTTAAACCAAATAATCATATTCCTTACTGAAAATCATTTGGTTATAATTCCAGTGCTTGTAGTTTTTTCAGCAGCATTGGCATTACTTGCATGGAAGCAGATAAAGCAGGGATGGCGATTCTATTTCAGCAAACGCAGACTGATTGAGCAATTAAGAGAGAAAAACCTCTAAACTAATACATATTATCTCGAACCGAAAATAGCAGTTCCCAGCCGGATCATAGTTGCACCTTCCTGAATTGCCCATTGAAAATCAGCTGTCATGCCCATTGAAAGCTCAGTAATTTCCGGAGCATCAAGTTCATTTTGCAGCTGATCTCTCCACATTCTGAGTTTCTCAAATAATTTGCGGGTAGAAGTTTCTCCAAGATCTGGTGCAGGTATTGTCATAAGTCCCCTTAATTTTATCCACTGCCCCGCATGCAATGTTTCCGCAAGTTGAAACAGCTCATCCAATTGCTGAACTCCGTATTTGCTTTTTTCCTGTGAAAGATTAACCTGTATCAGCACATTTATATTTTGCTGTTTTAAAGCACATCGTTCTTCTAATTTTTTAGCTAATTCAATAGAATCAATGGAATGAATCCACTGAAAGTTTCCTGGACAAAACTTTACTTTGTTTTTTTGCAAGTGTCCTATCAAATGCCATTCTATGTTATCAATATTGTTCAATGCAGACATTTTACTGATCGCCTCCTGAACCATATTTTCACCAAATGCAGTATGATTTGCCAATACAGCCTCATTAATCATTTCAGCAGGTTTTGTTTTACTGACTGCAATCAGTTGAATATCTTCGGGAGAGCGTCCGGCCTCGGTTGCCGCTTGGCTTAACTGCTGCTGAACAACAGCCAAATTATCTTTAATGGAAACATTGCTCATTTTCCAATTTTCAAATGAATAAAGAAACTTTGCTTGACAAATTATGGGTTAAGTTTTTCAGGATTCCTGCAATAAAAAATTACTGGGACAGAAACTATAAGGCACTGGAATTTAAGAATATTCCCTGGAAAAAACTGGAAAAACCTCTTAAGGAGTGCAAAATAGTACTAATCACAACAGGCGGAATCCATTTGAAATCCGATAAAGAATTTGATCTGAGTGATCCTAATGGAGATAGTTCATTTCGCAGAATCCCGTATGATACCGATTTAAAGGATTTGATCATCACACATAAATATTATGACCACCAAGATGCTGATCGTGATCCAAACCTGATCCTGCCCATTGAGGTTTTAAATGAGTTGCAGTCTGAAGGCATGGTAGGACCTTCCTGCGAAAATCATTACAGCTTCATGGGGCATATCGAAGAACCTCATTTAACAACATTAATCCAAAAAAGCTCAGTAGAAGCAGCAAAAGAAATCAGGCAACATAAAGCTGACATTGCCTTACTGGTTCCCGCTTGAGGCATCTGCAACCAGACGGTCGGTCTGGTCCAGCGTGAAGTAGAACGACAAGGCATTTCTTCAGTGGGAATATCAATTTCCCGCAGGGTGAGTGAATCTGTCAAACCACCACGTACCTATTACCTCAAATACCCTTTTGGTCATGCCATGGGCGAAACATTCAATCGGCCTCAGCAAAAACAGATTTTTCGTGATTGCCTGAAAATACTGGAAACAGCAACAGAACCTGGAAAAATCTTTGACAGCCAGTACCGCTGGAAAAGACACAAGTTCGAATAGTGTGCATTCAAAACTGACTTTAGCTTGCATCAGGGTTGTTAATCCTTTTGTAATTCTGCTTTCCAGAGTCCAACCTGTTTTTCCCTTGCTTCATTCTCAGCCGCAAGAAATTCCTGGTGCTCAGGAGGAGGCTCTTCTCCCAGCAGATAAAATGACCAACCATTCCGGATTAACCATATATTTATATTTGTATCACCTGACCATAGTATTCCATCAAGTCGATACAGTTTTTCAGAATAATCATAAACGACTCTTACCTGCCTGTTATAAAACATTTTTTGCAGTTCATACGCGGATTTTTTCAGGAACCATTCGTTATATTCTTTGCCATGACTTACCGAAAGCTTTGGTGACACATATTTCAGCCAAACCCGGACTTCCTGGCGCTGCAGGTTAAGATTCTTCTTGGAAAGTTTGAATGTCCATTTTCTGTATTTTGAGCGATTATCAATACGAATCCACACACTCTCCGAATCAGTGACCCTGCTGAAAATTCCTGAAAACATATTTTCACTGACTTTACTGAGAGTTTTTGACTTTTTTCTCTCAGCCATACGATCGTAGAGTTTTTTTCGTATCGATTCAGTTTTTAATAAGTTGCTCTGTGCCATTACAAACTGTTCCTGCCCCAACAGACTTATAAAGAAAAATAAGGTTGCTGTTATTAAAATTCTGCAAAAAATCATTATTCTCACCACTTTATTTATGTATTGATACAGAATCTTCAGGTATGCTGCTCAGAATACCATGATGATTCTGCAAAAATCCAACCGATTTGCTTAAGCAAGCAGCAAATATATAGTTGAATTTTTGTACGCATGGTATTGGAGATGCAATAAGTTTGCATGTGTTGTCTTATTTCAGATAAAGTACCAGAATTGCTTCGTGTTTCATAAAATGGAGCTGCGTATTTTGCGTCCCCACAGAATTACATCCAGGTTGAGCCGTCCAATTTTGGCGTTTTGATTTTTCTCCGCCAAATATGAGCCAATTGTCTTTATTCACTTATACCAAACCAAATCAACACCTGAAGACATCCAGGACTGGATTAATCAAACATTATTTGTGCCTAATGAAATCAGTTTGCCGCGTAATTTTGTGGATGTCAGTCTTAGTTATTTTAATGCCCTTTTACGGACTTTCACAAAACAACCTTGAAACTCCTCAACTTTCTATTCAGACACAATCCTACTTCCATAATCCGGATACCGGGACTTATCTCTATCGTAATGCAAAGGTCGAATGGGAGGGAATTACTGTGGAAAGCACAGAAATCAATTATCACCCTGAAAAGCATAGGTTAACTGCACAGGGCTATGTCAGGGTGACAGAAGGTAGCATAGTTGCAGTTATGGACGAGTTAGAAATTAATGTAAAAGACGGGAACGGTATTTTCCGGAATGCTATTATTTTTGATTCCTCAAACAAGGCATACATGACAGCAGAAGAAGTGAGAAGGATTGGAAAAAACCATTTTGTAGCACAGACTTGCACATTTACAACCTGTGATCCTAAATCACCTGCATGGCAAATAACAGGTAGTGAAGTAAATTACTATTCCCAGAACTTTTCATCATCCCAAAGAACCTTCCTCAGAATCGGCAATTTCCCGATATTTTATTTTCCTTACCTTGCCTGGCCGACAGTAAAACGTCGTCAATCAGGATTTCTTCCTCCAGAGTATATTATAGTCCGGAGCAGCGTAAGAAAATGGGACCTGGGATATCGCATAGGCATACCTTATTTCTGGGCAATTGATCCGGAACAGGATTTGACTCTTACTTATGACTGGGTTGAGAGACGTGGTCCCGGTTTGCGTTTGGATTACCAATATGCCTTAACCAGGGGAATGAGGGGTGAAATCAAATACCAGGAATTTTTTGAACGGGATGCAAGAGATCCTGAAAATGAATCCGGAAGCTTAAGCGCAGAAGAGATTGATTCTTCTGAATTGAATCCGAAACGTTTTAAATTTGTATTCAACCACAACCAGCAGATAGATGGACAGAGCCTGCTGATTGCATCCGGTCTTGTTTACAGCGACAGCCAGTACCAAAAGGAATACGAACTGATTGAAAATCCAAGTCTCATTGCTCAAAGTTTTTCGGCAAACGTCAATCGACAATTTACAAAAGGAAGTATTTCACTTTCTGCGAATCAAAATCGTGAATTCAGTGAAATAGCATTGCTCAACCAGAATATAAATTCGGGACCAATATACTTTCCTGCTATTTCATTTCAATTTAGTGACGTATTTTGGCGCTCAGGGAAAACGACTTTGTCACGAGGTATTAGCGGATCTGCAACTCGCTGGTATACGAACCAAGGTTCCAATGGAGAAGGAGTTTCTGTCTCTCCTAGATTAGGTTTAGGTTTTGCAGTTTTTCGACATTTTGATGCCAGTCTAAGCATCACAGAAAAATTTTCCCGTAATAGATCTCGCAACCCTGATGTGCCAGGAAGTGAAGAAGATGTTAAATTCCAAATTTTGTCAGGAAATGCGCAAATTAGTACAACCCTCTCCCGAATTTTTTCTAGATCAACCGGATTTTACAGTCGTCTAAAACATTTAATCGTGCCTAGTTTAAATTATGATTATATTGAGGATGTTAAGTTGGGTGATCAAGCAACTCGAAGGCTGACCACATTAAGTCTGAATAATACTTTGCTTGCCAAAAGGCGCTACTTTGAGAAGGGGGATATCTATCTCCCGTACAATAAAGCCCTTAAGCAATCTCGTGAAGGAAAAAGCAGTCCCCTGGCAAGCCTGAACTTCATCCAACATTATGATAACTTAAAAAAAAATCCATATTTTCAACCGATTGGTCCTGCCGTTAAAGGTAATGAAACTGAACCAGGCCAACCATTGTTACCTCTGCAGACTACATTAAATTACACTCCAGGATCAGGTTTTTCTATAAATTATTTCAATCGATATCACCATCAAAAACGCCAAGTGGTAGAATATTCCACCAGCGTAAGTTTTAGTGCAAGCGCGCACAACAATTCATCGGTTAGTTTGCGTAAAAACGAATTTTCCTATCAAACTCCTTTTGGTAATGACGTTCCTGCTGCACACACATTTGGATTCAGTAACAAATTCGAAACCAGTGATAAACTTGCGTTTGGAATTACCGGAACAATGAATTTAAACCCTGATAGCACTGCCTTCCGACGTCGCCTTACTTCCAATGCTTTCACTTTGGATTATAGTCCTGACTGCTGGAACATTCGGCTGGCCTTGACAGAAAATGTAGATAAAACAACAACAAGCAGCGGACGGGAGAAAGAATATATTGACCGGACTCTTTATGCCTACATCAACCTGGGAGGGATCGCAATACCGGAACAAATTGAGCCGAATTTGGATTAATCAAATGGGGAATTATTTTTACTGCGCAATTTTAAGAAGAAACATTTTTTTTTACCCAAACAATTATATTTGGTTCTTTTTGATGCTGACTATTTCTTTTTGTTTTTCTGCAAAAATACATGCAGAAGAAAATTTATCAGCTGAGACCGGCAAATCAGACCAGCGTGGTTTTGAGACACGTGTCGCAATACCTGAACCTGAATTTTTTTTCTCAGGTAGTTCATCTGAATCGATTAGATTTTATTTTGGTGTGGGTTTCAGGAATGTAAAGCTTCAAGTTGCGGATGATATAATTATTTCTGATTCAGATGGGGAAGCAAACGGAATTGGGACCAATTTGGGATTTTTCTGGGAAGAACAGGCTGTGGAATATGAACGTCAAATCTCAATAATCGAGCATTCAGATTCACTTTCATACGAAACACAATCGGGCCAAACACTGGAAGTAATTCAAAATAATTTTTGGTACATACTTTACCCAAAAATAAGCATGAATTTTTATTTGCACTATGGTGCAGGAATCCAGTTTACCAAAACCCGTTTTGCTGCAACTGGAAGC
>Ga0209753_1000139_pt1 | contig 26986 bp, 23 predicted proteins | sample METZYME_3_550m_FD_187550 | JGI IMG/M metagenome (GOLD analysis project Ga0209753, IMG submission 187550) | Marine microbial communities from oxygen minimum zone in mesopelagic equatorial Pacific - METZYME_3_550m (SPAdes) (version 2) | ecosystem: Environmental > Aquatic > Marine > Oceanic... | reverse complement strand
AGACAGTGTGGCCATCGTTACGCCATTCGTGCAGGTCGGAACTTACCCGACAAGGAATTTCGCTACCTTAGGACCGTTATAGTTACGGCCGCCGTTTACTGGGGCTTCGATCACAAGCTTTGGCCGAGGCCTAACCTGATCAATTAACCTTCCAGCACCGGGCAGGCGTCACACCCTATACGTCCTCTTACGAGTTTGCAGAGTGCTGTGTTTTTAATAAACAGTCGCAGCCACCTGGTATCTTCGACCGCTACTAGCTCAAGGAGTACTCCCATCACCTGTAGCGGCGCACCTTCTCCCGAAGTTACGGTGCCATTTTGCCTAGTTCCTTCACCCGAGTTCTCTCAAGCGCCTTGGTATTCTCTACCCGACCACCTGTGTCGGTTTGGGGTACGGTCAACGTTTACCTGAAGCTTAGAGGTTTTTCTTGGAAGCATGGCATCAACTACTCCAACCGACGTATAAGTCAGTTTCGTCATCACATCTCGGCCTTCCCACTTAAGGGGAGATCCCGGATTTACCTAAGATCTCAGCCTACCTGTTTGAACCTGGACAACCATCGCCAGGCCAGCCTAGCCTTCTCCGTCACCCCATCGCAGTAAACATCGGTGCTGGAATATTAACCAGCTTCCCATCGACTACGCCTTTCGGCCTCGCCTTAGGAGCCGACTCACCCTGCGCCGATTAGCGTTGCGCAGGAACCCTTGGTCTTTCGGCGAGGAGGTTTCTCACCCCCTTTATCGTTACTCATGTCAGCATTCGCACTTCTGATACCTCCAGCATGCCTCACGACACACCTTCACAGGCTTACAGAACGCTCCTCTACCGTGTGCTTCTCGCCAAAGCGAGTGCACACCCGCAGCTTCGGTACATGGTTTGAGCCCCGTTACATCTTCCGCGCAGGCCGACTCGACCAGTGAGCTATTACGCTTTCTTTAAAGGATGGCTGCTTCTAAGCCAACCTCCTGGCTGTCTGGGCCTTCCCACATCGTTTCCCACTTAACCATGATTTAGGGACCTTAGCTGGCGGTCTGGGTTGTTTCCCTTTCGACGACGGACGTTAGCACCCGCCGTCTGTCTCCCTCACTGCACTCACCGGTATTCGGAGTTTGCATAGGTTTGGTAAGTCGGGATGACCCCCTAGCCTAAACAGTGCTCTACCCCCGGTGGTGATATGAGAGGCACTACCTAAATAGTTTTCGAGGAGAACCAGCTATCTCCGGGCTTGATTAGCCTTTCACTCCTAGCCACAGGTCATCCCCCCATTTTTCAACATAGGTGGGTTCGGGCCTCCAGTCAGTGTTACCTGACCTTCACCCTGCCCATGGCTAGATCGCCCGGTTTCGGGTCTACTCCTACCGACTAAGACGCCCTATTAAGACTCGGTTTCCCTACGGCTCCCCTAGACGGTTAACCTTGCCAGTAAAAGTAAGTCGCTGACCCATTATACAAAAGGTACGCAGTCACAGGCCCGAAGGCCCGCTCCCACTGCTTGTACGCATCCGGTTTCAGGATCTATTTCACTCCCCTCACAGGGGTTCTTTTCGCCTTTCCCTCACGGTACTGGTTCACTATCGGTCAGCTGAGAGTATTTAGCCTTGGAGGATGGTCCCCCCATGTTCAGACAGGGTTTCACGTGCCCCGCCCTACTCGATTTCACAGTAATATCGTTTTCGCATACGGGGCTATCACCCACTATGGCGCCCCTTTCCAGGGACTTCTGCTAACAATATGTATGCTTAAGGGCTGTTCCCCTTTCGCTCGTCGCTACTAAGGGAATCTCGATTGATTTCTTTTCCTCCGGGTACTTAGATATTTCAGTTCCCCGGGTTCGCTTCACTGACCTATGAATTCAGTCAATGATGACGCTCAAGAGCGTCGGGTTTCCCCATTCGGAAATCCTCGGATCAAAGCCTGTTTGCCGGCTCCTCGAGGCTTATCGCAAGCTACAACGTCCTTCATCGCCTTCAGCTGCCAAGGCATCCACCAGATGCGCTTGTTCACTTGACCATATAACCCAACGAACGAGGTGTCCGCTAAGCTCATCGTCGTTAAACTTTCGCCGGATATACCAGCAGTACCGCCGCGGTCGGCGGACTGCGGGATAGCACTGATGCTATCCCAGGCACATCGAACAATTATTGCTCTCACCGGCGTACTTGCCGGCAGAGCGGAGTGTCTTTCACGCTTACGTGAAAAACACGGCTTCATCAGTTTCAAATTGTTAAAGAGCGGGCTTCAATCCTTCGCAGAATCAAACGCCAACATCAAAACGTCGCTATTTCGCTTCGATATTAGCGCTCTGGCGGTTGCGCGTTGCAACGCGAGGGAAGCCCCATCCAATGCAAAAATCTACACTCCGAACTCCGACTCTAACGATAGAGCCGCAGTTGGTGGAGCCGAGGAGGATCGAACTCCTGACCCCCTGCGTGCAAGGCAGGTGCTCTCCCAGCTGAGCTACGGCCCCTCGGATTGGCTACTGTGCGGTGGGTATAAGTGGTGGGTCTGGGTGGATTTGAACCACCGACCTCACCCTTATCAGGGGTGCGCTCTAACCAACTGAGCTACAGACCCGCTCGCGTAGGCCCAATGTATGTGAATAAACCATTCGTGTGGGGGCGACGCTAAGCGCCGCCATAAAATCTCCGAAGAGATTCCAGCTCGTGCGTAAAGATCGAGTCCTCGGCTGGATGGTGTATCGGTTTCATCTAGCTTCTCGAGATTCGCAAAGCGAAGCTCGGTCGCTCGACGAGACGACGACCATCTTTTAGGTTAAGGAGGTGATCCAGCCGCAGGTTCCCCTACGGCTACCTTGTTACGACTTCATCCTAGTCATGAACCACACCGTGGTAGCCGCCCTCCCGAAGGTTAGACTAGCTACTTCTGGTGCAACCCACTTCCATGATGTGACGGGCGGTGTGTACAAGGCCCGGGAACGTATTCACCGCGACATTCTGATTCGCGATTACTAGCGATTCCGACTTCAAGGAGTCGAGTTGCAGACTCCTATCCGGACTACGAGAAGTTTTTTGGGATTCGCTTACCCTCGCGGGTTTGCAGCCCTTTGTACTTCCCATTGTAGCACGTTTCTAGCCCACCCCATGAGGGCCATGATGACTTGACCTCATCCCCGCCTTCCTCCGGTTTGTCACCGGCAGTCTCCTTAGAGTTCCCGGCATAATCCGCTGGCAAATAAGGATAGGGGTTGCGCTCGTTACGGGACTTAACCCAACATCTCACGACACGAGCTGACGACAGCCATGCAGCACCTGTCACACGGTTCCCGAAGGCACCAATCTATCTCTAGAAAGTTCCGTGGATGTCAAGGGGTGGTAAGGTTCTTCGCGTTGCATCGAATTAAAGAACATGCTCCACCGCTTGTGCGGGCCCCCGTCAATTCATTTGAGTTTTAGCCTTGCGGCCGTACTCCCCAGGCGGAGAACTTAACGCGTTAGCTGCGCCACCAAGCCCCAATGGGGCCCAACGGCTAGTTCTCATCGTTTACGGCGTGGACTACCAGGGTATCTAATCCTGTTTGCTCCCCACGCTTTCGCACCTCAGCGTCAGTGTTAGTCCAGGAGGCCGCCTTCGCCACTGGTGTTCCTTCCTATATCTACGCATTTCACCGCTACACAGGAAATTCCACCTCCCTCTACTACACTCTAGCCCGTCAGTTTGAGATGCAATTCCTAGGTTGAGCCTAGGGCTTTCACATCCCACTTAACGAACCGCCTACGTGCGCTTTACGCCCAGTAATTCCGATTAACGTTCGGTCCCTCCGTATTACCGCGGCTGCTGGCACGGAGTTAGCCGGACCTTCTTCTGTGGTTAACGTCAAAGAGCGGGGGTATTAACCCCTCACTTTTCTTCGCCACTGAAAGTGCTTTACAACCCTAAGGCCTTCTTCACACACGCGGCATGGCTGCGTCAGGCTTTCGCCCATTGCGCAATATTCTTTACTGCTGCCTCCCGTAGGAGTCTGGACCGTGTCTCAGTTCCAGTGTGGCTGATCGTCCTCTCAGACCAGCTATGGATCGTCGCCTTGGTAGGCCGTTACCCCACCAACAAGCTAATCCAACGCAGGCTCCTCTAATAGCGCGAGGTTCGAAAATCCCCCGCTTTCACCCCTAGGTCGTATGCGGTATTAGTCCGAGTTTCCTCGGGTTGTCCCCCACTACTAGGTAGATTCCTACGCGTTACTCACCCGTCCGCCACTTTACTCGGCCCCGAAGGACCTTTCTCGTTCGACTTGCATGTATGAGACCTGCCGCCAACGTTCAATCTGAGCCATGATCAAACTCTTCACTTTAAATAGTCTAGTCCGCTACCGACCCCGCAAGGGATCCGAGCGGACAAAAGGTTTGCCAGGGACTCAACTTCATTTGCGAGCGCCCACACGAATGGCTTATTCAACTGTTAAAGAACCGCCCGACGAAATCCCACGCCTCAATTAGTGAGGTTTCAGGATCGTACCGCCGGTCGAAGGCTGCGTATTATACGCACGCCGCGCCGCGCCGCAATGACTAAAGACGTTTAAGTATGTTGCCATCGTAGAGCTAACCCGCCTTTCCGATTTTCTCATTCGTGAAAGAACATATGCCACGATTTTTTGCCTCTTCGCAGCAAATGGTATCGACCAAACAACGCCCGCTCGGGACCAAGGGCCTGACTCGGAACCTCCACCAGTTCGCCGTTAATTTGCACGCCCTTACCGTCAATGAGTTTACGACCAGCTCCACGAGACTTAGCGAGGCCAGCGCGTACAAGAGCCGTAAGCAATTCCTCTTCGTTTTCGACCGAGGTCGAATCCATTCCATCAAGCCGTAACTGTTCCAAATCCTCGCGTTTAAGGTCTGCCACGGCACCACCAAATAGAGCCGCAGTGATGCGTTCTGCGGATGACAGGGCTCCCTGCCCATGTGCTAGCAGTGTGACTTCGCGCGCTAGCAGACGTTGAGCTCCTCGTTCGCCAGGTCGATCACGTAACTCGGTCGCCGCATCTGCGATATCGCTTGAGTCGAGAAAGGTGAAATAACCAAGAAACGGCACGACGTCTTCATCTGCGGAGTTAAGCCAAAACTGATAAAAACGATAGGGAGATGTCATATCGGGATCTAACCAAATCGCTCCGTCTGCGGTCTTACCAAATTTGAGCCCATCAGAACGCGTAATCAACGGCACTGTAAGGACAAAAGCTTGTTGGCCATCAACTCGTCGGATTAGATCAATGCCACTAACCATATTGCCCCACTGATCACTACCACCAACCTGAATCGTGCACTGGTAACGTCGGGACAACTCGAGAAAGTCGTACGCTTGCAGAAGCATGTAACTAAATTCCGTGTACGAAATACCCTCGCCTTCGCGTCCCAACCTGTTCTTGACAGAATCCCGTTGGATCATCGCGTTCACCGAAAAGTGTTTGCCGATGTTTCGAAGAAAGCCTAAGGCATCTAGTGGGCTCGTCCACTCTAGGTTATCCACCACCCGGGCCGCGTACTTACCATCTAAATCAATGAAGCGGGAGACCTGCTGCGAAAGTCTTTCCCCCCATCCGCGGACCACGTCCACATCGTTTAAGCCGCGCTCGTCGACGCGTTCGGACGGGTCACCGATGAGACCTGTCGCCCCCCCTACCAACGCAATCGGGCAGTGTCCTGCAAGTTGAAACCGGCGTAGCGTTAGAAGCGGGACGAGATTGCCTATATGGAGACTCGGTGCCGTCGGATCAAAACCACAATACAAACTCCGTCCCGACTGTTGTAAGTGAGACTCCAGTCCTTCTCGATCGGATATCTGGGCCAGGAGGTGACGCAGCTCTAAATCAGATATAGGAGAGGGCATACGAATTCGCTCGAGGACAAGCCGGAAGCCTTGATTACGGACTTGAGGGCTTTCCAACCGAACCAAAACCCATATACTAGCGCAACTTCTTGAACACCCCTACGAATAGGTCCGTCAACGTCCGATTTGAATACGAAGTTGAGGGGGTACTCCCTACGTAACCTCCCTCGCGCGCACCGTACCACGGCCGTCGTACTGACGATCATTCTCGGGTTTTTCGCGATATCCGGTCTCAATGGTACTAGCGTGCTCGATCTCCCTAGAAAAGATCCTGCTGTGGCCGATCTCAGCTCCCTTGATAAATATCCTTCAATCCCTCCAAAAACTACCGGTTCAAACGCTGCCGCTGAAATCGATGGTATGACCAACAACGAGCGCAGATTCTCATCCAACGCGCTAACCGTCATCGTTGAGCCGAGAGACAACCTAGCCGTGATTTTTCAACGAGAAGGTATCTCCGCAAAGGAGCTTCAAAGTGTTCTGGAAAGCGACCGGTTGGCACAACGCCTCAAGCACATTTATCCAGGCCAGAAACTATTTTTCGAACGACAAGAAGATGGCACGCTTATGCGTTTAGTCTATTCCCCTGTACCACTGGAGTCGCTGGTTTTTGTTCGCCGCGGCAGCTCTTTTGAAGTGACAGAAATCGCTCACCAACCTGAAATCCAAATTAAGGTAATGCATGGCCTCATCGACCACTCCCTATTCGTAGCAAGCCAGCGCATCGGACTCGACGATGAGACAACCATGCGCTTAGCGCAGATTTTTCAGTGGGATATCGATTTTGTACTTGATATTCGCAAAGGCGACGAATTCGACATTGTCGTGGAAGAACTCCATCTAAACGGTGATTTCGTTGGTTATGGAAACATCCTTGCCGCAAAGTTTGTGAATCAAAGTGATGGTTACTTGGCGATTCGGTACGTCGATCGAGACGGGGCAGCAGGCTATTTCAACCCCACTGGCGAAAGTATGAAAAAAGCGTTTCTGAGAGCGCCCCTGGAATTCACCCGCATAAGCTCCAACTTTAATATGAAACGCGTCCACCCGTTGTGGAATCGTACGATGCCCCATCGAGGAATCGATTACGTCGCACCGGTCGGGACGCCGGTACTGGCGGCGGGGACCGGTCAAGTAAGGGTCGCTGGGTATACCAAGGCCAATGGCAACTACGTTGTCATAGGTCATGGCACCGAATTCGAAACAAAGTATCTCCATCTTTCAAAATTTGGTCCTGGTACTAAGCAAGGCAGAAAAGTCACTCAAGGGGAGGTCATCGGATTCGTCGGATCAACCGGCTGGGCAACTGGTCCCCATTTACACTACGAATTTCTTGTCAACGGGAACCACAGGAACCCGCGCACCGTACCGCTACCCAAATCAAACCCGATCAATAAGGCCGAACTCGAACGCTTTCGATCCCATATGCAACCGACCCTTGCTCTACTCGCTAGCGGTAAATCACCCGGGCTCACAACCGCGGCCACTAATTAACGCACCATGCCTCGATTTTTTATCGGCTGTATTTCTGGCACCAGCATAGACGGTCTCGATATTGCTTTGGTTGACATTGAAGCTAAGCCAGCGATTGCTGCTTCGAAGACAGTATCGTTTCCAGAACTCCTCGAAGATGAATTACGCCATCTTTTACAGCCTGGCCCCAACGAAATTTTTCGGCTGGGCCTCGCACACGCTCGGTTAGGAGAGTTCATTGGCACTTCCATCCTCAGTTTCTTGAATGACAATGACCTCGACGCCGGCGATATCGCAGCGATCGGTAGCCACGGCCAAACGGTTCGTCATCATCCTGATTCGGATCCGGGGTTTTCGGTACAGATCGGAAGCGGTAGCCACATCGCCGAAATCACCGGAATCGACACCATCTCCGATTTCCGCAGTCGGGATCTAGCGTCCGGCGGCGAGGGCGCACCGCTCGTACCGAGCTTTCATCGAATGCTGTTTCACCCTTATGAGCACGATCAAGTCATTCTCAATATCGGCGGTATCGCGAATGTAACGATCCTCTATTCGCACGAGCAACAGCCGTTTGTTGGTTTTGATACCGGTCCAGGGAACGCACTGCTAGACGCTTGGGTCAATGATTCGAGGCAACTTCGCTACGACTCCGACGGGGATTGGTCGGCCTCGGGACGAGTATCGAATAAGCTACTTGAAGCAATGCTCAACGATTCATATTTTTCGCTAGGGCCGCCAAAAAGCACAGGGAAAGAAAAATTTAACTTGCACTACATAGAGCAATATCTCAGAGGTTTCCCAAAAATTGACCCTTCCGACGTCCAATCGACCTTATGCGAATTCACCGCAGTCACAGTAGCAAACGCAATCGAACGCTGGGGCCCGGAATCAGCACGAGTGGTCGTTTGCGGTGGCGGGCGGTTAAACTCGGATTTGATGCAAAGATTAGATGTACACCTCAACCATCAGTCGGTCATCCGCTCCGAAGAAATCAATGTCAATGGCGACAGTCTCGAGGCCGGAGCATTCGCCTGGTTGGCTCGCTGTTTTACAGATCGGGTACCGGGCAATGTCCCGTCAGTGACGGGGGCCAAAGGGGAACGCGTACTCGGATGCCTATACCCTTCGGGGACTAAAGTTTAGATTGCAAATGAGTTGCCGCATCCGCATGTAGAGGAAGCGTTGGGGTTCGTAACGACAAATTGGGATCCCTGCAAGTCTTCCTTGAAGTCGACCTCTGCTCCCACCAGATACTGGTAGCTCATCGGGTCAACAACCATAGTTACTCCGCTCCGTCGAACAACCGTATCATCTTGCGCGATGTCGTCGTCGAACGTAAACCCATACGAAAAGCCGCTACAGCCGCCTCCCGTGACGAATACCCGGAGCTTGAGTTCATCGTTCTCTTCGCTCTGGATGAGTTCGGATACTTTGTCAGCAGCGCGAGCTGACATCTGGATGTTCGTGTCTAGCATAAGTTCTGCCATTCTACACCGGGGGTATAAAGACATCTCAATCACACATTCTTTGGGTGCAACGGGTGTGCTCTTAAGTTTCTATTCGCACCACCTTTCAGCATATTTCCGAGGGCATTAAAGTCGGCGTGCTGAGCCGTCGTCACATCGCTAAGCATGCTGGGTTATCTCAAGGTTCCTATATCAGCCAATAAGCCTTCCCGCCTCACGGTTTAACGTGCCATGATCCCCAGTTCTCTCAACATCCATGCCCGAATGCTCTACGTCAAAGCTTTCCACTTTATCGCCGTCGTCTGCTGGTTTGCTGGAATCTTCTACCTTCCTAGGCTTTTCGTGTACCACTCAATGTCACAACATGAATCGACTCGAGGCCAATTTCGAGTAATGGAACGGGCCTTGTTCCGCATCATCATGACGCCGGCTGCCATCGCGACCGCGCTATTCGGCCTTTGGCTCGTGCTGCTTAACTGGAGTTTTTACCAAGCTTCGATCTGGTTCTGGATCAAAATCGGCTTGGTGGTAATGCTTTACGGGTACCATTTTTACTGCGGTAATTTGCTCAAGAAATTCGCACGCGACGAAAACACCCGTTCACATACGTTCTACCGGTGGTTTAACGAGATACCTATTCTCATTTTAATTGCCATCACCCTCCTTGTAGTCGTCAAACCGTTTTAGAGGCTTCAATGAAACACGTCCAATCCGACGCATTAATGCAACGCGCTCAACGTTCGATTCCCGGGGGCGTGAACTCGCCGGTACGAGCATTTAAAGGGGTTGGAGGTACACCGATTTTCTTCGTCTCGGCAGAAGGAGTAATCCTCACCGATTCAGATGGGAATCAATACATCGACTATGTCGGGTCCTGGGGACCTATGATCCAAGGTCACGGGTTTAAGCCCATCGTTGACGCTGTTAGGAAGCAAGCCATTACCTCGCTTGGCTTTGGCGCCCCCACCGAACTAGAGATCACCATGGCGGAGAAGGTGGTGGAGAGAATTCCATCGATCGAACTCGTGCGGATGGTAAATTCGGGCACCGAGGCGACTATGTCGGCGATTCGTTTAGCGCGCGGTTTCACCGGACGCGACAAAATTATTAAGTTCGAAGGCTGTTACCACGGCCATTCGGACTCGCTGTTGGTGAAAGCAGGGTCCGGCGTTCTTACCCTCGGACTGCCAGACTCGCCGGGCGTCCCCGCAACCCTCGCTCAACACACGATCACGTTGCCGTACAACGACCTCAGCGCATTAGTACAAGCATTCGAACATTACGGGAATGAAATCGGTGCCGTAATTTTGGAACCCGTTGCCGGAAATATGGGTTGTATACCGCCCGCGTCAGGATTTCTTGAGACCACAAGACGGTTGTCGACCGAGCACGACTCCGTGCTTATATTTGACGAAGTAATGACCGGTTTTCGTGTCGCTCCAGGGGGCGCTCAGGAACTCTACGGAGTCGAACCCGATCTAACGACCCTGGGCAAAATCATAGGCGGCGGCCTCCCGGTCGGAGCCTTCGGCGGACGAGCAACAATCATGAACCAAATCGCTCCGACGGGACCCGTGTACCAAGCCGGAACCCTGTCTGGAAATCCGTTGGCGATGCAGGCCGGAATTGCTATGTTGGAATCTCTTGACGCTACCTTTTACGAACGACTCTTGAGCGCTACCCAACACCTGGTCGGTGGCATCGAAGAAGCAGCGCAGCGTCATCAAATTCCACTTGTTATCAACTACGTCCCAGGCATGTTTAGTCTTTATTTTACGACCGCAGAAGAAGTGACTGAGTATGCAGACGCAGCAGCTTCGAACATCGATCGATACAACTTTTTCTTTCATCAAATGCTTGATGCTGGCATCTACTTCGCGCCATCCGCTTTCGAAAGCGCATTCGTTTCGGGAGCCCATGGATCCGCCGAAATCAACGCGACCGTAGATGCCGCCGATCGAATATTTGGCTCCATGACATGACCCAATACGACGTTTACGGCATCGGCAATGCCCTCGTGGACATGGCGTATTCCGTCGACGATAAATTTCTTATTGAAAACGACGTAGCTAAAGGTCACATGACGTTGGTGGATCGACTGCGGATGGAACGTCTCATTTCGAGCCTTGGGGAGCTCGTACCCGAGAGAGCGTGCGGCGGTTCGGCCGCTAATACCATATTCGCCGTTCGAGGTTTTGGCGGACAGGCGTATTACTCGTGCCGGGTCTCAAACGACTCCACAGGAAATTATTTCGTATCCGAAATGCGTGACGCCGGAATCATGACCAATCCACAAGATCCAACCACCAGTGGCCGTTCGGGTCGTTGCTTAATTCTCGTGTCGCCCGACGCGGAAAGATCTATGAATTCTTATTTAGGGGTATCCGAACATCTTACCGTTGACCAAATCGACGAGACCTCTCTCACGCGGTCCAGATGCCTATTCATTGAGGGTTATTTAGCGTCTTCTACGAGTGGCACCGTCGCAGCAACCCGGGCTCGAGAAATCGCAGATAGAAACAACGTCTCGACAAGCCTGACCTTATCGGACCCAACCATGGTTAATTTTTTTCGCGACGCGTTGAAAAACATCTTGGGCAACGGAATTTCTCGGCTTTTCTGCAACGAGGAAGAAGCATTGGCCTGGGCACAGACAGATCGGCTCGATATCGCCGCTCGCGAATTGAGCGATATCGCACCCCACGTTGCTATTACGCTGGGCCCGAAAGGGAGCCTCTATGTAGGTCCCGATGGCTCTAGATCAGTAGCTGGCTACGATGTTGAGGCAATCGATACCAACGGTGCTGGGGATATGTATGCGGGCGCATTTCTCGCGGCGATCTCCCAGCAAGCATCTTCGTTCGAGGCAGCAAGGTTCGCCAATTTTGCGGCGGCTAACGTTGTCACTCGCTACGGCGCACGTCTTCCATCGATAAGCGCTTATAAGAAACTACAACTCGCGTTTAATCCATAATTCGAGGTAGGCCTATGTCACGAAGGGTATCGAATGCGTGACGGCAATTTCATCGGGCGAAATTAAACAACCGAAAGCCATAACCTCAACACCTTGTTCGAGCGCATCTTTGACGGCGGCTGCATAAACTGGATCGATTCGGTCAGCCGTCATCACCCTGTTAACGCCCGAATGCGGGGCACAGAAAAGTAATATCGTGCGTATCCCATCTGTCCGACAACGCCCAAGTGCACGTGCATGTCGGGTCGCTCTCGTGCTGACTGCATCGGGGAAATAGCCAACACCACCCTGTTCGTAGGTCACACTCTTCACCTCGATAAGAGTTTCGTCAACGCAGAAGTCAAAACGTCCTGTTTCGCCCGGAATCCCGACTTCTCGTATTACTTTGCTAGAAGGGCCCGACCCGATATCAATGACTCGGTTTACCAGAGCCTCTTCAACAATACGGTTAATTTGGAGTGTATTCACACACACACGTTGCGATTCGGCTGTCTCAACGATCTCGACGGAATGTGGGTACTTTCGTTTCGTGTTGTTAGACGTCGAAAACCACACGCGGCTGCCCGGGTCAGAACAACCGAGCATCGCACCCGTGTTGGCACAATGCATGGTTTTGAGGTGTCCCTCAATTTCGACGTCGGCGAGAAAACGTTTATAACGGCGAATTAACACCCCTTTCTGAAGAGGAAGATCAAACTTCATTCTGGAATCGCCTAACCGCATGACCCACTTGCTCGACCCCTCTACGGATGTCTTGTTCGTTCGCCGTGTACGCAAACCTGACATGGTCCTGAGCACGGTATGAACCGAAGTCAGTCCCTGGCGTGACCGCAACCTGATATTCCTCTATTAGCCTTGCGCAAAAGGTTTCCGCGTCAATACCAAAGGAACTAACGTTGGCGTAGAGATAACAGGCTCCTCGTGCTTTCAGCGGTACTTCAAGCCCAGCGTCGAGAAGACCTTCGTACATAAGGTCTCGTCGTCGCTGAAATCGCAAGCGACGTTCCTCCGACACGCCGAATCCTTCACGCGAATATGCGGCCAAAGCCGCATACTGGGCAACGATCGACGGTGCGATGTAGAGGTTCTGAGCGGCTCGTTCAAGTGCCTCGATTAGAAGATCCGGCACAACGCACCACCCTAGGCGCCACCCTGTCATCCCGAAGTACTTGGAGAAACTATTGACGACGATCAGTCCAGGATCGATAGCGAGACTGCTTGTAGCTACCTCATCCATATCTGGTTCATAGACAAGGCCCTGATAAATCTCATCCACCATTACAAATCCTTGTCGCTCCACTACGAAATCATTGATCGCTTCAAGTTGTGCCGTTTGAATCATGGCACCCGTCGGATTTGACGGCGTCGCTAGAATCACGCCGACGGTATCAGCAGTCCAATCCTCTTTGACTAGCTCTACCGTCGGTTGGTATCCCGTGCGTTGATCGACAGGCATCCGTATCGGCTCCCCGCCTACGAGACGAATAAATGCCTCATTGCAAGGATAACCAGGATCTGACATCAACACCTGATCTCCTGGATTCAACAACACTGAGAAGAGGAGATTGAGGGCACCACTAGCCCCCGACGTCACCGCGATACGGCTTGACTCGATATTGATCCCAAAACGTGAACGGTAATCATCCGCAATTGCGTTGCGAAGTTCAGGTATCCCCAGAGCTTCCGTATATCCAGTGTGCCCATCATCAAGGGCTCGTTTTCCCGCTTCCACAATCACTGACGCGGTCGGGAAATCGGGTTCCCCAACCTCAAAATGAATCACGCGACGGCCCTCGCGTTCCAGTTCTCTAGCCCGTTTAAGAACCTCCATAACTCTAAATGGAGGTTGCCTACGGGCCCACTTAGAAGGAACGGTTTTCACTGAACCCTCCTCTCCAAATCGAAACCCTTTATAAACAACAGCGCATAAAAAACTTCACTTCCCTGTATGGTTTTCCCGCAACTGTTTTGATAGTTTACGCGGCCTGCTCTGGAGTGGCCCCATTTCGGGCATAAGGATACGAAGTCAAGATGCCAGCGAAAAAATCTTCTGAAGCAAAATCCAAGAAAAAGCCCGGTAAACCGGAAGCCAGCGCCGCCAACAAAAAAAACGCCGCATCTCGCTCAGTGTCGAAAGCCACAGCATCCACTCGGCGAATGAAAGACAACAAACCCAAAGTCGGGAAAACGGCTAAGAAATCCACCCCTTCAAGAACCGGCTCGGGAAGTAAAGCCAAAACGACAAGTCCGCGAGCTAAGACAAAGGCGAAAAAGTCCGTCGCCAAGAGGACTCGTACTAGTGCGAGGGTAATAGAACACAATCCCCTGGAATCGCCTTTCCGGAATTTTTCACCTTACGAGCCAGCGAACAATGAGCCGTACATGTCGAACATTCAGTTAAAACACTTCCATCAGATACTTATGCAGTGGCGAGAAGATCTAATGGGTGAGGTGGGCCGAACCATGATTCATATGCAGGACGAGGCTACCAACTTTCCCGATCCCACGGATAGAGCGGCGCAAGAAGAAGAATTTAGCATCGAATTAAAAACGCGCGATCGAGAAAGAAAACTCATCAAGAAAATCGACCAAACCCTCGAACGTATCGAAATTGAAGACTACGGATATTGCGATACGTGCGGCGTGGAAGTCGGATTGCGACGTTTGGAAGCCCGCCCGACGGCCAACCAATGCATTGACTGCAAATCCCGAGACGAACTGCGCGAGCGGCAATTGCACGGTTAACTGTGCCTAAAAAACGGCACGTCGGTCGGTTCGCGCCAACACCCTCCGGTCCACTACATTTTGGCTCACTTGTCACGGCTGTCGCGAGTTACCTCGACGCGCGTTCCCACGACGGCGCCTGGCACGTTCGAATCGATGACCTCGATTTACCGCGCGTCGTTGTCGGCGCGGAAAAACAAATTCTCACTAGCCTTGAGACACATGGCCTAGAGTGGGACGGCCCGATAGTGCGACAAAGTACTCATCGAGACCTTTATCAAGCCGCTCTTGAGAATCTCAAGCAACAAGGTCTTCTTTTCGCATGCGATTGCTCCCGCAAGACTCTCGCTGGACAAACCAAATATCCGGGAACGTGTCGAGATTCGAATAGACCGATCCGTGATAACTCCGCTCTCCGCATCCGCGTCCCGGATCAACCCTATCAATTCGATGATTTGATCCAAGGCATCTATACTGAGAACTTAACGCGTACGGTTGGCGACTTCGTTGTATCTCGTCGTGACGGCATTCCTTCCTATCAAATTGCCGTCGTCATCGACGACGATGAACAAGAAGTATCCGACGTCGTCAGAGGTGCCGATTTAATGGACAACACCGCCAGACAACTTTATTTGAGGAGTATGCTCGACCTTCCCCTTCCTAAATACGCCCACGTTCCCGTTTTTACACATGCAAGCGGCGTAAAGTTGTCTAAACATTCCAAAGCGACCGCGATCGACGATCGTTTTCCTACTCAGAACCTCCAGACTGCTTTGCAACTATTGGGCCAGCCTGTCCCAGCCGAAAAATCAGTCGCCGAATTGCTGACCACGGCCTGCGCAAATTGGGAACGCTCGACGGTACCCAAAACGCCCTCCATAATAAATTTCGTCAGCGTCTAACAATCACCTCAATTCGCTAGCGCTTAGCGTCAAACAATAATCGCCCTGGTCAACACGGTTGCATCACACCCGCTAGTTCCTTCCAATCCATCCCCATCATTCAACACAAGGCTCTCCGAAAACCCACAAAGGGGTACCAACAGACTTTCCTTTTGGGATCGTGTCCGGATAAGATCGCCTCTTCCCCCTGACGGAATCGAACTGGCCCTTTGCCCCGCCGTATCGCTTCACACAAAATCCCGGTAGATCGTATTTCCCGGAGTGCCGTCCGCGTAGTCGAATCACTTCGAAAAGCCCACTACGAAACTTACCTTGTCGGCGGATGCGTTCGGGATCTATTACTAGGTCTGGTTCCGAAAGACTTTGACGTCGCTACCAGCGCGACCCCCGAAGAGGTCAAGAAAGTCTTTCCGCGAGCTCGGCTCATCGGTCGCCGCTTTAGGATCGTACACGTCCGTGTGGGTCGCGAGATCATCGAGGTCTCCACATTTCGCAAGCAGATCGGTCCTAACGACGCATCGAATCACAACGAACATGTAGCCCGTGACGGAGTAATTGTCCGGGACAATGTTTACGGAAACATTGACGAAGACGCGTTTCGGCGCGACTTTACCGTAAACGCGCTTTACTACGACCCAGCGAATAATACTGTTCTTGATTTCGTCAAAGGCATGCAGGATCTGGGCTCGCGAACAATGCGCCTAATCGGTAATCCAAAAGTCCGTTACCAAGAAGATCCTGTACGCATCCTACGAGCGATTCGATTAACTGCAAAACTCGATTTCACACTAGAAAAAAGCACCGAGACAGCCATCGCCCCAGCGGGAGAGTCGCTTAACCTAGTTCCTTCTGCACGACTATTTGATGAACTCAACAAGCTATTCATGTCTGGAAAAGCAGAGCGGGCGTTTGAGCTTTTGCAGAAATTCAACCTTCTAGAAATTCTGTTCCCTCTTTCTTCCGATGCAACCGATTTAGTGACCGCAGCGCTGTACAGCACTGACCAACGTATCGCCCAAGAAAAACCCGTCACACCCGGCTTTATACTTGCTGCACTTTTATGGAATCACTACCGATCGCAGTACAACGCACTCGCAACTATCGGAAACCCCCAAGAAAAACAGTTCGACGCTGCGCGAACCGTCATCCAAGAGCAACAACACACAATCGCTATCCCGAAGCGCCACGCGTTTTTCATGCGTGATGTTTGGCACCTACAATCTCGTCTGGAAAGAAGAACCCCACGTTCTATACGTCCATTGCTTGAACATCGCCGTTTTCGTGCCGCATACGACTTCCTACTGTTGCGTGCCAGAAACGCCGAGGTCGAACCGGGGTTAGCCCAATGGTGGACTGAAATACAAACTTTGAACCCTACCGAACAACAAGAGCAAATTAGCGCGTTATCACCCCAAAAAAAGAAGCGGCGTCGGCGACCAAAACGAGAAAATGCCTAGCCCCGTACACCGAAACATAACATCACCTTGAAGAGCCCGAATCCCTACCTCATGATAGTCACGTCATCTCTTTGAGTTCATCTATGGCAACCCGATTGCCTCTCAAGGACAACGATCTACCCCGATACGTTGCTGTCGAAGGACCCATCGGTGCCGGCAAGACAACCCTCGCCACGCGGCTCGCCGAGACCTTCAAATATCCATTGCTTCTTGAACCTGCGTCCGATAATCCTTTTCTGGATCGTTTCTATCGCGAGGGCCGAAAACATGCACTGCCCACGCAACTGTTTTTCCTTCTCCATCGAGCAGATCAAGTTACTAAACTGGCTGGCCCAGACTTAGTCGGACCAACCGTTATTTCCGACTTTCTAATCGAAAAAGATCGACTCTTTGCCGAACTCACTTTAGACCAAAACGAACTAGCGCTTTACGAACAAATCTATAAAAACCTGATGCTAGACCCTCCGGCACCGGACCTCGTCATCTACCTTCAGGCGCCCATATCCGTATTGCTTGACCGAATTCGCGAGCGTGGTATCGCGTCGGAACAATATATCGACGGGGACTATCTCAGTACTCTTTCCGATGCGTACACCGATTTCTTCCACTTCTACGACCAAGCGCCACTGCTAATAGTTAACGCCGGAGAAGCTGACTTTAGTCACAACGACAGCCACTTTGATGCCTTATTGGAGCAAGTCATTCAAATGAACGGCGTTCGTCAGTATTTCAATCCTCATCCAACGTTGATTTAGGATCTTTCCAATGACCAATCAAAGCACACGCCGGCCTGAACGAACCGCGGCTTGGAAACAACTAACTCAGCTTGCTGAAATTGCTACTCAAACCCATAACCGCGACCGGGTCGATGAGCCCGACAGATTCGAAAAATACAGTGTCCGAGTCGGCTCACTACTGATCGATTTCTCCAAACAACGGATTGATAGACCGATATTTAGGGGTCTTACAGCCCTGGCAGAGGAATGCCGAGTTCCAGATCTCGTATCCGCGCAAATGACGGGTGAAATAGTCAACGCCACAGAACACCGGCCTGCATTACATACAGCGCTACGAACGCCCAACGACGCAAAACTTATCTCAGTAAACCACGATATCGAGCTTGAACGAAGTCGAATGCTCCTTTACGCGGATGCCGTACGTAGTGGCGAAAAAACCGGATTTACTGGCCGACGCATAACCCACATAGTTCATATTGGTGTCGGGGGCTCTCATCTTGGCTGCGAGCTTGTCTGCCGTGCACTCAATCGTTCAGGAATAGAAATTAGGTTTCTCGCCAATATCGACGGCGCAGCGACAAACCGGGCTCTAAGGGGATTGGACCCCGAGACAACTCTATTTATCATTGTCTCCAAAACTTTTACTACTCTCGAAACACTGGTCAACGCTCAAGCCGCACGTACTTGGTTCCTCGAACGTACCTGCGACACTGTCGCTGTCGCCTCGCATTTTGTGGCCGTTAGCAACAACGCTCACGAGATGACTAAGTTTGGTATTGCAACCGCAAACCAATTCACACTATGGGACTGGGTAGGCGGTCGCTTCTCGTTATGGTCATCAGTCGGCATAACAATAGCGATTGCGATCGGCAGTTCCGAATTCGGCAAATTATTGTCGGGCGCAACCGCCATGGACCAGCATTTCCGTGACGCACCAATCGCCAAGAATGCACCTGTAATTCTCGCGCTTCTCGCAATCTGGAATAGCAATTTTCTCGGCGCGCAAACGCATTCAGTTTTGAGCTATGACTCGCGCCTAAAAACTTTTATTGAATTCGTCCAGCAACTAGAAATGGAAAGCAACGGAAAGAGAGTCCACACAGATGGTTCGATCTGTAATATCGATACATCGCCAGTCATTTGGGGCGGGGAAGGAACCAACGGCCAGCATGCTTTTCATCAACTATTACATCAGGGTACTCGGGCTTTCAGCGCTGATTTTCTTACGACTATCGATCCTGAGCATGATCGCGCCGAACACCATCGCTGGTTGCTTGCAAACTGTTTAAGTCAGTCCCAAGTCATGCTCTACGGAAACTTAAATCAAGTAAGCGACTCAATCGATGTTCATGAAATAGTTACCGGTGATCGCGCGACAACAACCATCCTTATCGACAAGCTCAATCCGGAAGCGTTGGGTAGTTTGATTGCACTTTACGAACACAAGGTCGCCTGTCTCGGGATGATTTGGCGGATCAATTCTTATGACCAGTGGGGAGTTGAATTGGGCAAGCGGATTGCACGGGAGATTTACCGCGATCTCGGCTCTCCGAGTTCGGAAAACACCGACCGGTCGACGGACGGGCTCATACGTACAATTCGAGAACGAACCAATAGCCCATTCGACGACGGGAACAACTGACATGTCTACGCTATACCCAGTTCCAGAGGCAATTGCCAACGATGCTCACATCAATGCCGAGCTCTATCAAAAAATGTATGCCGAATCCGTTGGCGATCCCGATGCGTTTTGGAGTACGCAAGCAACCACATTTCTTTCCTGGTACAGCCTGTGGGACGAAGTGTCCTCCGCGAATTTCGAAACAGGACGCGTCTCATGGTTCCGCAACGCAACACTAAACGTATGTGTCAACTGTGTTGATCGCCATTTGCCCGAACGCGCGAATCAGACCGCTTTGATTTGGGAAGGCGACGACCCCTCAGTCGAAAAACGAGTCACATTTCAGGAACTTCACGACGAAGTCTGTCAGCTTGCGAACGCCTTAACGGAAAGAGGCGTCACCAAGGGCGATCGCGTTTGTATCTACATGCCCATGGTTCTCGAAGCGGCGTACGCGATGTTAGCGTGCGCTCGGTTAGGTGCCATCCACAGCGTGGTGTTCGGGGGGTTTTCACCGCAAGCACTCAAGGATCGAATACTTGATTCGGACTGTCGCGTGCTAATAACCGCCGACGAGGGTGTACGCGGCGGTCGCACCGTGCCCCTCAAAGAGAACGCGGAAGTCGCACTAATGGAATGTCCTGCCGTCCATACCGTTTTAACCGTACTCAACACCGGCGCAAAGGTGCCATGGCAACCCGAACGCGATGTCTGGTACCACGAGCTGGTAAATCATCAGGAACGATCATCAACCCCTGCTGTCATGCAAGCGGATGATCCCCTATTCATCCTGTACACCTCAGGCAGTACGGGTAAGCCTAAGGGCGTCCAGCATTCGAGCGCTGGATACCTTCTACACGCTGCCATGACCCATAAATACGTGTTCGATTACCACGACGGCGATACATTTTGGTGTACAGCAGATGTCGGCTGGATTACCGGGCACTCATACATCGTCTATGGACCCCTAGCTAACGGTGCAACGACCCTAATGTTCGAGGGGATCCCTACTTACCCAGATGCTTCCCGCTTTTGGCAGGTAGTCGACAAGCATGCGGTCAATATCTTTTATACAGCTCCAACTGCTATTCGACAAATCATGGGTCAGGGAAACGAATTCGTCTCATCGACATCGAGAAAGTCCTTGCGAATTTTGGGTACCGTGGGCGAGCCGATTAATCCAGAAGCGTGGGAGTGGTACCACGAAATAGTAGGTGAAAGACGCTGTCCTATTGTGGATACCTGGTGGCAGACCGAAACCGGTGGAGTCATGATCACACCTCTTCCCGGAGCCACTGCACTTAAACCAGGGTCTGCGACACTGCCTTTCTTCGGTATCGTGCCGGCCTTGATGGACGAAACAGGCGGACTAATTGAAGACAAGGAGGCGTCTGGAAACCTTGTCATAAAGACGACTTGGCCGGGCCAGATACGGACCCTGTATGGAGACCATCAGCGGGTAATTGATACGTACTACTCCACCTACGAGGGGTTCTATTTCACTGGCGACGGTGCCCGTCGAGATCAAGATGGATATTACTGGATCACAGGCCGTGTCGATGACGTAATCAATGTCTCCGGACATCGTATGGGAACAGCCGAGGTCGAAAGCGCGCTAGTCCTTCACGACGCCGTTGCCGAAGCAGCAGTCGTTGGTTTCCCTCACGATATTAAAGGCGAAGGTATTTATGCTTACGTAACTTTGATGACAGGCATTCAACCATCAAACGATTTGGTCAACGATTTACTGGATCTGGTTAGAACCGAAATTGGGCCGATTGCCAAGCCAGACGTCATCCAGTGGGCACCGGGCCTTCCAAAAACGCGTTCAGGCAAAATCATGCGTCGAATATTACGTAAGATTGCGGCAAACGAAGTCGACGATTTGGGCGACACATCGACGCTAGCGGAACCCACCGTCGTCGAGGATTTACTGCGCAACCGACCAGGAACTTAGACCAAAAAATTCGATCTACGCGACATTCGATACGTCGCGCATAGACAACTTGATCCGGCCACGCTGGTCGACATCTAGAACAACCACATCAACATTCTGGCCTTCTTCTAGGTAGTCCGAAACTTTTTCGACTCTCTCTTCGGCAATCTGAGAAATATGCAACAAACCATCTTTGCCGGGAAGAATGTTAATAAACGCGCCAAAATCCACGATTCGTTCAACTCGACCATTGTATATTTTTCCGATTTCGGCTTCCGCGGTAATTTCCTCAATCATCGCCACCGCCGCATTCTTCGAATCGGCGCTATCTGCGTATATCCGTACGCTACCATCATCCTCGATGTCGATGTCCGCACCCGTCTCTTCGGTGATACTACGAATCGTGGCCCCGCCTTTACCGATCACATCACGAATTTTGTCAGGGTGGACTTTCAAGACAACCATCGAAGGAGCATTTTCGGATACGTCTGCTCTGGATTCCGAAATAACTTTGTTCATTTCACCCAAAATATGAATTCTGGCATCGTGGGCCTGGTCGAGTGCATCTTCCATGATGTTCTCTGTTACGCCTTGGATCTTTATGTCCATCTGAAGAGCGGTAACACCCTGCATAGTTCCTGCAACTTTGAAATCCATATCCCCCAGATGATCTTCATCGCCCAAAATATCGGTGAGGACTGCGTAACGATTTCCGTCTTTAACGAGACCCATGGCCACACCCGCAACTGCTTTGGAAATAGGTACACCGGCATCCATCAACGCCAAAGACGTTCCACAAACACTAGCCATCGAACTCGAGCCATTGCTCTCGGTAATCTCCGAGACAACTCGAAGCGTGTACGGGAAGTCATCGTGCCTGGGCAAAACAGCTGCTATGGCTCTACGTGCTAGCCGCCCGTGACCAATTTCGCGGCGCTTTGGTCCTCCCATGAATCCGGCTTCCCCGACACAATAAGGCGGGAAGTTGTAATGCAGCATAAAGTGATCTTTAAAGTTCCCTTGTAGAGCATCTATCAACGCTGCATCGCGAAGAGGCCCTAGGGTCGTCACAACAATGGCCTGCGTCTCACCACGCTGAAACAATGCTGACCCATGTGTCTTTGGCAGCATTCCAACCTCAAGGCTGATCGGTCGTACGGTTTTGAGATCCCGACCATCTATGCGAGGTTCACCGTTCAAAACCCGCTCACGAACAATTTTCTTTTCAAGAGTGCCGAAGGCAGTCGCCACATCATTAGGATCACTTTCTCCTTCAAGTTTGGCGATGGCTTGATCGCGAAGTTCGTGAACCCGTTGCAACCGAGCCTTTTTATCTGTGACTCGGTAAGCTTCTCCGAGCCCCTCACCGAGAGTCTCTCGAACACTTTCCAACAAATCCTCATTTTCTGCAGGTGGGACAAATTCCCATGCGACGTTGCCAACCTCTGACGCCAATTCACTTATGGCTTTGATTGCAACTTGCATTTCTTGATGCCCAAAAAGCACTGCCCCAAGCATTTGATCCTCCGACAGTTCGTCAGCCTCCGACTCAACCATCAGCACTGCCGATTCTGTTCCCGCCACAACCATATTGAGGCTCGAGTTCTCTAACGCCTCGTATCCAGGATTGAGCATGTATTGACCCTGGTTAAATCCGACCCGCGCCGCGCCAATCGGGCCCGCAAAAGGTACACCGGAAATTGCAAGTGCAGCGGAAGTCCCGATCAACGAGATAATGTCAGGGTCCATATCCTTATCGACCGACATGACGGTAGGTATGACTTGTACTTCGTTCATGAACCCTTTTGGAAACAGCGGACGGATAGGTCGATCTATGAGCCTACAAGTCAGGGTTTCTTTTTCGCTAGGGCGTCCTTCTCGACGAAAAAAACTTCCGGGAATCTTACCCGCAGCGTACGTGCGTTCTTGGTAGTTGACCGTCAGGGGGAAAAAATCCTGTCCCGGATTTGCGGTAGGCATCGCAACGACCGTACAGAGAACTACAGTATCCCCCATTGTCGCAACTACGGCGCCACTCGCCTGTTTTGCAACATTACCTGCCTCTAATGAGACCTTATGCCCACCGTACTCAAACTCTTTTATCATCTTGTTCAATTGCTTCTCCTTTAGCGGGCTATCGTCTGAGCCCTAAACGCTGAATCAGCGTCGTATAACGTTCCTGGTCCTTCCCCCTGAGATAGTCTAGAAGCTTCCTTCTTTGACTGACCATTCGAATTAATCCACGACGGGAGTGGTGGTCTTTCGCGTGATCACGGAAATGTTCCTGTAGGGAATTTATGTTTTGTGACAGTAAAGCAACCTGGACTTCTGGCGATCCAGTATCGTTATCGCTCAACTGAAACTCCTTCACGATTTCAATTTTTTCCTCGGCACTAAGAGCCATCATATTTCTCCAATATGCTTCGTAACGACAAGGAAAACGGAACCGCGCATATTTACAGTTTCCGTTCTCCCAAAATCAGGCGGCGCGGCGCGACGCGCCCGTCCTCCATAATTTCACCCATCCCTAAGAACCATTCATCGTTCAAACACGATTCTCGTAACTGAACCCATCCTTCGCTAGGTGCGTGCGGCACGACCACGGGTTGACCTTGTCGCAGGTAATAGGCGGAAGTCGTATTCAACCGAACCGCCGGCCATTGGCTTACCGCACTCGAAATCGGGGCGAGCAACATATCCAGCCGACCCTCGGCTCGAGCGGTGTCAATTTCGTCGAACGTCACCAAATCTGATTCTGTAAAGGGCCCCGCCATTAAGCGGCGTAATTCCACAACGTGGGCTCCGCACCCCAGTTGTTCCCCAAGATCGTCCGCAATGGTTCTGACGTAAGTGCCCTTACTACTATGCACCTGCAACGTGATTTCGGATCCGCTGAACGTCAACAATTCAATGGAATAAACGGTTATCCGTCGAGATTCCCGTTCAACCTCAACTCCCTGTCGGGCATATTTATAGAGGGGTTTCCCTCGATGTTTGATCGCTGAGTACATGGAAGGGATCTGATCGATCTCTCCACGGAAGCTCCCCATTGCGTTCTGAATACGATCCAGGGTAACTCCTTTAGTACTCCGCTCTTCAACGATGTCAGAGTCCGCATCGCCACTTGCGGTCCGAATGCCCAATCTAAGTCTCGCCCTGTATTTCTTATCGGAAGTAAGCAAAAACCGGGAGAATTTTGTCGCTTCCCCAAAACAAAGTGGCAATACACCCGTCGCTAGAGGGTCGAGGCTCCCCGTATGACCGACCTTACGAGCATTAAACAATGTTTTCGCGCGCTGGACGGCTTCACTGGAGGTCACGCCTCGAGGTTTGTCCAAAACAACAACCCCACTAACATCTCGACCTTTTCGACTTCGACTACGCCCCATCAGAAACGTCCGTCTCCAACTGGCAGGCACCACGTATTTGGTCAGAAGCCAGCGCTCGCTCAATTAATGCTTCGAGCTGCGGGCCACCTTGGATCAGCTCATCATAATGAAATCGCAGAGCAGGTGTGGTCCGCATGACGTGGCGCCTCGACAAAATAGAACGCAAGAAGCCGGCCGCGCCTTGCAGTGCTTGAAGGATTTTATCTCTATCTTCGTATTTATCTTGTTGGGCTGAAACGGTCGTGAAATAGACATCCGCATACGAGAGGTCCTTACTGACTATTACGTCCGTGATAGACAACATCCCTATCCTCGGATCGCGCATTTCACGTTGAACTACCTCCGCGAGTTCCTTACGCAAAAAGTCCCCAACACGAAGTTCTCGGCCACTTTTTAGTTGATTACGCGTAGACAAAATTCATAAAGCCCGTGCGACTTCTGTGGTCTCAAAAACTTCAATTTTGTCGCCCGATTGAACATCGTTATAGTTACGAACGCCGATGCCACACTCAAGGCCATTTCGTACTTCACCTACGTCGTCTTTGAATCGGCGAAGCGATTCCAATTCGCCTTCGTAAATAACAACGTTTTCCCTTAGTACACGGATGCTTTTGTTACGGAAAACAGTTCCTTCGACCACCATACAACCAGCGACTTGTCCATATCGCGGAGATTCGAAAACATCCCGAACTTCAGCAGTACCAACTATCTCTTCGCGAATCTCCGGGGCCAGCATGCCCTCCAGAATGGTCCTAACGTCGTCGAGCAACTCATATATAACGCTGTAATAACGGAGTTCTATTCCTTCTTTCTCGACCAAGTCCTTAGCCGAATTGTCCGCCCGTACATTGAAGCCAAAAATGACGGCCCCATACGTCATGGCCATCGTGGCATCCGATTCAGATATCCCTCCTACGCCCGAACCCAGAACATTTACAGACACTTCCTCGTTACCAATCTCGGCAAAAGATTGCGTTATAGCCTCCAGGGAACCACGCACATCAGTCTTTAAGACTAATTTCAGAACTCTTTTTTCACCCTTGCCAAGGTTTGCAAACATATTTTCGAGCTTAGCTACTTGCTGCGAAGCCTGACGCTGCTCTTGGGTCCTATTGGCACGAAATTCCGCAAGATCCCGTGCACGTCGATCGTCTACTGCTACCGAGAAATCATCTCCCGCGTTGGGAGTCCCGTTTAGTCCAAGGACCTCGACCGGAATGGATGGCCCCGCGCTAGTCACAGTTTGACCATGCTCGTCTACTAACGCGCGGACTTTCCCGAATGTCTCCCCGGCAATAATCACGTCGCCTTGTTTCAATGTCCCGTTCTGGACCAAGACAGTTGCTACTGGGCCTCGCCCACGCTCGAGCTTTGATTCGATTACAACTCCACGACCCGGTGCTTCGGGAACGGCCTTCAGCTCTAATATCTCTGCTTGTAGGTTTACGGCTTCAAGAAGCGCATCGATTCCCTCTCCTGTTTCCGCGGAAACATCCACAAACTGAGTATCCCCTCCCCAATCTTCCGGTATGACGTCAATGGCAGCGAGTTCATTTCGGACTCGTTCCGGGTCAGCGCCCTCAAGATCTATTTTATTGACTGCAACAACCAGCGGTACCTCGGCTGCTTTCGCATGTTGGACGGCTTCCTCGGTCTGCGGCATGACTCCATCATCCGCGGCACATACGAGAATGACGACGTCCGTCGCCATCGCACCACGAGCACGCATTGCAGTAAACGCCGCATGGCCGGGCGTATCTATGAAAGAAATGTTCCCGTGGGGGGTCTCGACATGGTACGCACCAATGTGTTGAGTAATTCCACCCGCTTCACCCGCAACAACCCGCGACTTTCGTATGTAATCTAGAAGCGATGTCTTCCCGTGGTCGACATGTCCCATCACCGTCACGACGACGGATCGTGAAACAAGTTCGCCTTCGACCGTCAAAGACTCTTCCAATTCCTGTTCTATCCGATCGTCAACAACAATTTTTGCTTTATGGCCCGTTTCTTCGACCACTAGAACCGCAGTATCCTGATCGATGGTCTGATTAATTGTTGCCATGACACCCATTCCCATAAGTGTCTTGATAACCTCGCCCGTCTTTACCGACATCCGCTGTGCTAGGTCACCCACAGAAACCAATTCGCCGATCTCTACTTCTCTTTGAATTTCCTCTACCGGCCTGGAAAACTCTCCCCCTTGCTTATCTTGCTGAAGGGCTACTCTCTGCTTCATTCGGCGAGATTCTTTCTTTAAAGACAACTCGCGTCGACGCGTTCGTTCTCCACCCGGAGGCCCCGATCTATCGCGATCGCGACTTTGGCCCTTGCCCCTTCGATTTCCCTTTTCCGCTGCCTGCGCCTGCGCCTGCGCCGTTGCTGCAGCTTGAGCGACAGCATCCGCTTCTGTTTTATCCTCTTTAGCTTTAGTTTCTGCCTTAACTTTTGCTTCGTCTT
>Ga0209753_1000138_pt1 | contig 27053 bp, 17 predicted proteins | sample METZYME_3_550m_FD_187550 | JGI IMG/M metagenome (GOLD analysis project Ga0209753, IMG submission 187550) | Marine microbial communities from oxygen minimum zone in mesopelagic equatorial Pacific - METZYME_3_550m (SPAdes) (version 2) | ecosystem: Environmental > Aquatic > Marine > Oceanic... | reverse complement strand
AGCCATTTTACCCCTTCCAAATGAGTCTTTAAGATTACTAAGGATATTATAGGGTAAAAGAAGAGAACATGCAACAAATGATTTACAGTCCGTTAGTTTTATCTCATTATTTATTGATATTATTTAACATTTTTATTGGAACGAAGATAATGTTCCATTTTTGTTCCAATGGCTAATATTATTAGACTCAAAGAACACCTATTTTAGTTGTTAACTAAGGTAACAAACGGAAATATAAAGATTGTTTTTTTATGGAAGGAAAGGTAAGCTATTTTCTAAGATTGGAACGTAAGTGGAACGAGAGGAGTTTTTGCGGAAATTATTAATTGAAGGAATATCGCTCTAAAAGCTGATATCTGGCGGAGGGAGAGGGATTCGAACCCCCGAAGACGTTGCCGCCTTAACGGATTTCAAGTCCGTCGGTTTCAACCACTCACCCATCCCTCCGAGTGCGATCATTCTCTATAAAATGTTGTAATTTCTCAAGTCTGAATTCAAAATACTGTGGAGCTTTTCAAAATTTTTCACTCAAAACCGAATGGAACTCGGAGATTCCGGAATCTTAAACCTGGAAAGTAAAGTGCAGTTCGGGGATCTAAAAATTGAGTTATTTATACTTGAGTGCGTGCTCAAAAACTTTTAGTGTTTCAGAGAGCATTTTTTGGGGATTGAAACGAATTTCTGCATCATGACGAGCACCCCGACCAAGACGGTTGCAGAGTTTAGGATTTGACAGAATTTTACGCAACTCGTCCGTAAGCGCTTCCGCTGTTTTCAGTTTGGCCAGCATTCCATTTTTTTCGTGCTGGACAATCTCCGGGAGACAACCTGTCGGGAATGCAACCACAGGAGTTGCCACTGAAAAAAATTCTACAGCCACCCTGCAGATAACTTCAGATTCCACAGAACTAACCACACCTGCGTCAGCAAATTCCATTAACTGCCGGATATCCTCACGCTCCGTAATGAGCCGTACATGTGCTTTGAGTTTGAGTCTGCGGATATCATTGTGGAGTGCCTGCATTTCCGGCTCATTTTTGACGGTGTCTCGATACGGCATAAGCAGCACCAAATCCGGAAAATCAGCCAGCAATTGACTTAAACACTGAAGAAGGATGCGCTGTCCCTTGACCGGCCGGATTCGCCCGACGACTGCCAGAACTTTGGCTTTTTGGGGTATTTCAAATTCATTCCGGTAGTCTATTGGCGGGTGCAGTGGTAATTCTGGACAATCAACCGGATAATAAATTGTTTTCAGCTTTTCCGGTGATATTGAAACTGCATTCAGCAGACGCTCTGCAACTATTTCTCCTGCAGTAATATAACACTCAGTCCAGTCCGTGTGCATTTTTCGATTCAGCCAATGTTGAAGCAATGGTCTGGTTGTTCCACGGGTTCGAATAACTGGAATTGGACTTTCCGGATGAAAAGTACGTGAGGCTCGAGCGGTAAAAACAAACAACGGGAATCCTTCTGAACGATGCGGATTGATCAAATCAATCTGCTCTTCAAGAAGAAATTTCTTAAGTTTTCGGTAAGCCTTTAAAAGCCGGAAGGGATTCTTGCTGTTGAGGTTAATGTGCGTCACCAGACGCAAATCAAGTTGTTTGAGATTTTTCGCATTGAGTGAGTCCGGAATGGTTAGCACAAAAACAGTATGCCCAGCTTGTTTGAGCAATTGCGCGATTGTGGCCGCATACGCAGCTTCTGCGTTCCACCAATGGACGTTGCTGCCTATAAGGATCTTCATTAAAAATTTGCGTTTCCAGGAACACGTGGAAAAGGGATTACGTCACGGATATTTTTCATGCCGGAAACAAACTGCACAAGACGCTCTAATCCCAGTCCAAATCCGGAATGTGGTACCGAACCAAACCGCCGTAAATCAAGATACCAATCGTATGTTTGCTGCTGAAGTCCATGATCCTTCAGTCTGCGGGAAAGTGCTTCCAAAGAATCCTCACGCTGTGATCCACCAACAATTTCTCCCAGACGCGGGAAAAGCACATCCATGGCTGCAACTGTCTTTTCATCAGAGTTTTGCTTCATGTAAAAAGCCTTGATTTCTGTTGGATAGTCAATCATATTTATCGGCTTTTTAACATGTTTTTCAGTCAGAAAACGCTCATGTTCTGACTGAAGATCAACTCCCCATTTGACTGGATACTCAAAAGATTCTCCTGATTTCAGTAAAATATCAACTGCTTCAGTATAACTCAGAGTTTCAAATTGAGTTTGATGAATATGTTTCAATGTTTCAAGCAAATCCGGCTCATACATTTTCTGCAAAAATTCCAGCTCTTCTTCGTGACGTTCCAGACAAACACCAATCACATATTTAAGAAACTCTTCTGACAACAGGAGCATTCCCTGCAAATCAGTAAAAGCCATTTCTGGCTCAATCATCCAGAATTCAGCAAGGTGTCGGGAAGTGTTAGAATTTTCAGCACGGAAAGTTGGGCCGAATGTGTAAACGTCAGTAAATGCCAGTGCAAAGACTTCTGCGCCCAGCTGTCCGGAAACAGTCAAACTTACGTCTGTGCCAAAAAAGTCTTCGTTATAATCAACTTTACCATGAGAGTTTCGCGGTAAGTTTTCCATATTAAGTGCTGTAACACGAAACATTTCTCCTGCACCTTCCGCATCATTTCCAGTGATGATCGGTGTCTGTACATACATAAAGTCCCGCTCCTGGAAAAAACTGTGGATAGCCCAGGATAGCGTGTTGCGAATACGAAAGACTGCACCAAGAGTGTTTGTTCGCGGACGCAAATGGGCAATCTCACGGAGAAACTCAAGTGTGTGTCCCTTCTTTTGGAGTGGATACTGGTCGCCCGAAGAAGTGCCGATAATCCGGACTTCTTCGGCATGAATTTCAAAAGATTGTCCTGTGGCAGGAGACTCAACCACCTTACCACGGATGGTCACCGAAGCGCCAGTGGTCAGTCTGGAAATTTCCTCATAGTTTTCCAACACCTCATCAGCCACGGCTTGAATGCCGTTTTGATTAGAACCATCGTAAAGCTGAATGAATGAAATGCCCTTTGAGCCTCGGCGAGTGCGTACCCACCCGCTAAGAGTAACTGCTTGATTTAGCTGTTTTTCATCGATTGAAGAAATTCGAAGACGGGACATTTTTTATGGTGTTGAATTTTGAATGTTAAGTTTTCTGGTTGGAATCGCTGAACTGCATTCGGCATTTGAGTTTGGAGATTTAGCCGCTAAGCCCTCTAAGAAATTTTAAGGTTTTTACTGGCCACGCAGCTGCTTGGCTACTTCAATTTCTGAATTTTCCATTAATTCAGAAAGTTCATCAACAGATATCATCATGCTTTTCCGGTCAGGCATTATGGCATAAAGATATTTAATAAATTCCGGAATCATTGATAAATATTTTTGATTACGCTCCAACTTGATTTGGCGCACCAGAAAATGCTCTAGCTGCTCCTGTGACATATTACGCATCACGTTGATGATCGCACTCGAACATTCTTCGAGTTCTTTACTAACATCAGTAGGATAAAAAAATTGAAATTGTTTTCGTGAAGCTACGATTCGTACAAATATCAGCATAACCACACAAACCATAATTCCATCAATCCAGTTAACTCCCCAATATTCCATGAAACCCAGCAAAAAATACACAGCACCTATGATTGAGCCAAGCAATTGCAGGGTCACCCTTATTTTTTCAACAGCAAGGTATTTGATATTGTACTGTTTTTCATGGACAAAAAATGCCATCCCATCCGTAAACTGTGGAGCAACCATGGTAATTTCTTCGGCGGAAGCAAGCTGATTTTCCAGCTCCATTTCAAGCTCTTTCTTTTTGTTATGTGCACGTTCAGTTATTACTTCCTGCATTACATAGCGGCGGGAGGAACGCAACCTTTCACACAAAACCCCGATATGTTCATTCGGGTTTACTTCATCTGAAGCCATCGGGCTTGCTTTAAACACAGAACGTTCAGCAAGATAATCAATTATTTCGTCATACAGCTTCTGCATGTCTGTAGGAATCGAACTGCTGCCTGTTTCTTCTTCTTCAGCCTGTGACTCAGCCTCCAGATCCATTTCTTTACGAACCAAAATGCAATATATTTCTGCAGCATTTTCTTCGAAAGATTTGTTAAGTTCAACCATGCGGATGAACGTGTTGCTTATGATTGAGGTATAAGTAGAATATTTTTTTTCTCTATAGTCGATATCCGGCTTCTCAAGACCGTAATAACCCCCAAGAATCGAATCCATCATCATGTGCAGGTAGGCATCATAATTCTTGTTGTTGACACTTTGGGTAAGTAGCCCACACCAACTCAAGGCTGCAAATTTATCCCCGGTCGCCTGTGATTCGAGCCACATCTCGGTGGCATCAACAAAATAGTTGACCCTTTCGGGAGTCCCCGTGTTTCCCCAAATATAGGCAGAAGCTTCGGCTGCGGCGGCGTCGGGATCTATTTGCTTTTGAAAGATCTCCATCACATCTCTGGCGATCTGTCCGGGAAAATTCTCCGGAATATCGCCTTCCGCTGTTTCCATTGTTCCTTCTTCAGCCATGATCAACTCATTTAAGCGTTTAATTGTTGTTTTAGATCAGATACGCCAATCCCGACGCTCGAGAATTTCTTCCTGTAAAAGGACTAAAAAAGCATCAAATGCCAAGGTTTGACGTTCTTTACTTCCGTAACGCTGCCAGGTAACAGTTTGCCCGGCCTGTTCGTTTTCTCCCACAATCAATAGATTTGGAATTTTTTCTATTGCAGCAGACCTGATCTTTTTGCTGAATGAATCGTTAGAATCGTCCAGTTCAGTCCGCACCAACAAGCCATACAAGCTGTCGTTCAAATGGTGCGCATATTCGTCGAATGCAGAAGCCACAGGAATCACCCGCACCTGTAGCGGAGCCAACCAGGTAGGAAAAGCTCCACCGTAGTGTTCAATCAAAAAAGCGACAAAACGTTCATGCGTTCCCAGTGGCGCACGATGAATAATTATCGGTGTATGTTCTTCATTGTCGCTTGCGATGTAAGTCAATCCAAAGCGCTTAGCCATCACTAAATCAAGTTGATTGGTCGACGCAGTCTCTTCACGTCCAACCACATTTGTCACTTGAAAATCGATTTTCGGACCATAAAAAGCCGCTTCTCCACGAACTGCTTCGTGGGGAACTCCTACTTCCTCCATAACTTCCGTCACCATCGTTTCAGATTTTTGCCAGAGCTCCGGTTCATCGACAAACTTCCCTACATCCTTCTCTGCCAAAGAAAGTCGCATCCAGAAATCTTTCAACCCAAAAAGTTCATAGTATTCAGTGTGGAGATTCAAGACATTGATAAACTCTGCTTTAGCTTGTTCAGGAGTGCAGTAAATATGAGCATCATTCATGGTCATGCCGCGTACCCTCAACAATCCTGCCAGTTCTCCAGACTGTTCATAGCGGTAACATGTACCGTATTCTGCCAAACGCAAAGGCAAATCACGATAACTCCGTGGCTCCGCTTTATAAATCATATGATGGTGGGGACAGTTCATTGGCTTGAGGAAAAAGCGTTCGCCATCCATTTCAATAGGTGGAAACATACTGTCTTCATAATATGGCAGATGTCCGGAGGTACGGTATAAATCTTCTCTGGTGATATGCGGTGTGGAAACTCGTTTATATCCGGCCAGAAATTCGTTTTCCTTGGCCAGTTTTTCCAATTCATCACGGATCACAGTTCCATTCGGCATCCACAATGGCAAACCCTTGCCTACATCCTCACTGATGGAAAAATAATGCTGCTTGCTGTTCAATTTTCTGTGATCCCGCTCCATACCCAGAAGTCGCTTTTCCTTATATTCCTTGAGCTCATCTCCTGTCTCAAAAGCCAATCCATAAACCCTCTGCATCATGCTGTTTTTCTCAGAACCTTTCCAATAAGCACCTGCTAGAGAATCAAGGGAAAAACAATTTTTTGGAATATCACACGTGGAATCAACGTGTGGCCCTTCGCACAAATCCCAAAAAGGGCCATTACGATAGAGGCTGAGAGTTTCATTTTGTGCAGAAAGATCTTCTACCTGTTCAATTTTGTAATGCTGATCATCTTTTCTCAGTAGATCCACCATTTCAGCCTGGCCCAGTTCTTCACGCTCAAATGCTTGCCCGGTTTTGATAATGTGACGCATTCTCTTTTCCAACTTCGGTAAATCTTCCGGACTCAACGGTTTGTCTAAATCAAAATCGTAATAAAATCCGGAATCCGTCGGTGGTCCGAATCCAAGCCTTGCCTTGGGGCGAATTTCCAGCACTGCCTGTGCCAAAACATGGGCCAGAGAGTGTCGTATTTTATAAAGATCAGAATCTGTATCTATTTTTCTCATTTAAAATTTCAGGAAGCTATACAGTGGATTTTGTATGCAGTTATCAATTTGTTTCAAGTCAGGCCGGAGGAGTAGCCTCTGCTGCATTCGTCCATGAAATGTCCGGGGAAGTTTTTTGTTGATCTTTCAAGAAATTTGGATGAGCTTCTAAAGCAAAACCAAGAGCCTCTTTGACATTTTTTACTGCAATAATATTCAAACCATTCTTGATTTCATCCGTAATTTCCACCAGGTCTTTTTCGTTCTCCTCCGGAATCAGGATTGTGTCAATGAGCCCACGTTTGGCAGCAATAAGTTTTTCTTTCAAACCTCCAATTTCCGTAACATGTCCGCGTAATGTAATTTCTCCTGTCATTGCTACATCATTTCGTACAGATATTTTGGTGAAGCTGCTGATAATAGCCATCATCAAGGGAAGTCCAGCAGAAGGTCCGTCTTTGGGAGTGGCGCCTTCAGGAAGATGAACATGCAAATCTGTTTTTGCGAATTTTTCCATATTAATACCCAAGTATTCGGCATTACTGCGAACATAAGAAAAGGCGGCTTTGGCAGATTCCTGCATCACATCTCCCAGCTTACCCGTCAAAACGACTTCTCCTGAACCGGACATTAACCCCACCTCAATGAGGAGCAATTCTCCGCCCATTGATGTGACACCCAATCCCATCGAGACACCAACTTCGTTTTTCTCCTCTCGCTGATCGTGTTGAAATTGCGGCACACCAAGCAGATCGTGCACCAATTTAGGTGTCACTATCGTGGTTTTCTTTTCTTTAGAACGTACCAAACGAGTGACTATCTTCCGGCAAACTTTCCCAATTTCCCGTTCCAAATTTCTTACACCTGCTTCCCTAGTATAACCGTGGGTAATTTCCTCTATTGCAGATTTTCTGAAACGCAATTGTTTGTCATGCAAACCATGAAACTTGCGCTGACGAGGAGTCAGAAATTGAGTGGCAATGTGCTGTTTTTCCAATTCTGTGTATCCTGACAAGTGAATCACCTCCATCCGGTCCAGCAGAGGTCCGGTAATATTTTGAACACTATTTGCCGTGCAGATAAAGAGAACTTCGGACAAGCTGTATTCAACATCCAAATAGTGATCAACAAAGGTGTTGTTTTGCTCAGGATCAAGTACTTCAAGCATGGCTGCAGAAGGATCGCTGATATTGCTTTGATACAACTTGTCAATTTCGTCAATCAACAAAACCGGATTATTGCTTTTGGCTTTTTTGATAGACTGAATGATTTTTCCAGGCATGGCGCCAATATAGGTACGGCGATGTCCGCGGATTTCTGCTTCATCTCTAACACCTCCTAAACTGATGCGTACAAAATTACGTCCCAAGGCACGGGCCACGGATTTGGCAAGTGAAGTTTTTCCCACTCCGGGAGGTCCTGTCAAACAAAGAATAGGACCTTTCAGTTTTCCTTTGAGTGAAGCCACCGCCAAATGTTCAATGATGCGTTCTTTGACTTTTTCCAATCCATAATGGTCTTCATCAAGAATCCGCTCTGCCTGTTCTAGATCGAAATTATCTTCCGTCCGTACCTGCCACGGCATGGAGACCAGCCACTCCAAATAATTTCGCACCACATTCGCTTCAGAAGACATTGGTGACATCATCCGTAATTTTTTCGATTCCTTCTTTGCTTCACTTTCCACCTCTTCCGGCATTTTTGCTTCAGCGATCTGTTTATCCATCTCATCCATTTCAGCTTTTGGATCATCCATCTGGCCAAGCTCTTTTTGGATGTTGCGCAACTGATCTTGAAGGAAATCCTCTTTCTTCGTATCACTGAACTGGTCTGTCGCCTCTTTCTTCAACTTGTCTTCAAGCTGAACTATTTTCATTTCATCCTTCAAAACTGCCAGAACCTGCTGAAGACGAGTTTCCGGATTCAAAGTTTCTAGAAGTTGCTGTTTTTGTTCACGTGGAATCTCCAGTAATGAAACCACCCGGTCACTTACCAGCAAAACGTCCACTTTTTCCAGTAAGTCCAATGCCTCTTTATTCAACTTAATTTTGCCCTGTTTCACGTGGTTTATAAACAATTCACGCACCATTTCTGCCTGCTTCTTCAATTTTTTCCGGTCAAGGTCAAAAGCATCTTCATCCACAGGCTGAACCTGGGCAAGGTACTCTTTTTTATCCAATTTGGTAGCCAGCAACTTGCCCCTTTGACTGCCCTCAAAAAGTGCTTTTACGGTGCCGTTTGGAAGACGCATCACCTGGAGCACCCGGCCCAGCACTCCAATTTTATACAAATCACCTTCCTCAGGATTTTCAACTGCAGAATTTCTCTGAGTGACGACAAAAATCACTCGATCTCCCGCAAGTGCACGATCCAAAGCGTCCATTGAAGCTTGACGACCGACAAAAAACGGAACAGTGGCTCCTGGGAAGACTATATCTTCCCTCATCGGAAGCAGCGGTACAATTATAGGTTTTAGTCGCACAGGCATTTTATTGATTTAGATTATTAGGTTCAGCTTATAGAAGTTCAAGATTCAAGTTTTTAAGCAATTCTTCAGCCTAAAAACCTGGATGCTGAAATTATTTCTTCTGGACTTTACTTTTCTTTAATTTATCTTTTCAGGATTTGGAAATGACAGCGTTAAATAAAAAAAGAAAATTTCTGCCAGTGCAAGCAGTAGCAGAAACACAAAAAAATAGTTGAGATAGAGTGCTCCTGCAACAGTAGCTCCGACAAAATGACCAAAAAATTGCGCAAAATTGTAAACTCCCATCGCTGTGCCTTTTGTCTCGGTAGTCGTGCTGCGAGTGACAAGCGAAGGGAAAATTGGTTCAAATACGTTAAAACCCATGAAAAAAAAATAGAGGGCTACTATATACAAAACAACCCGACCCTGCTCCTGCCCAAAACCCATGAAAACCAATGATAATAACAAGAGTACAATTCCAAAGAGCATCACTTCCCTGAAACGATTCCGTACTTCTGCAAAAATTGCCGCAAGAACCATGGTTACTGCACCAGCCAGCATCATCGGCAGGTATATTTTCCACATCTCCGCACGCTCAAAACCGTGCTGGACTAAAATCATTGGTATCAGGAAAAATGAGGATGACAGTCCTACGCCACAAACAAAACCACCCCAGCTAATTGTCCGCAAAGAAGGTACTTTCCAAACAATTTTGAACATGCTCCAAAAAGAGACGTGTTCCGGAAGCAGCTGAGTTGTCTCCGGGTTTGGAACCGATGTCAATACCAGAACTAAACTGACCGCCGACAAGAGAGCAATCATCCAAAACAACCCATCCAAACCTAACCACTCTCCCAAAAAAGTGGCCACTCCAAAAGCAATGGCAAAGGCAATGCCGATGCTCAGTCCCATAGCTGCATTGGCACGTGTCCGCACTTCCGGCCGTGTTAAATCCGCAACTAAAGCAAATACTGTTGAACTGATTGCACCGGTTCCCTGAAGAAAACGGGCTAAAATCATCCAATAAATCGAATCTGCAAAAGCCGCAAGGATGTTGCCGACAATAAACAGCCCCAAACCAATCATAATCACTTTTTTTCGTCCTACATGGTCACTCCACATGCCGAAAGGAAGCTGAAGAAAACCCTGTGTCAAACCATATACACCAAATGCGACTCCAATCAGAAAAGGTGTTGTCTCCTCCAAATCCATAGCCAGTACACTAAAAACCGGCAAAAGGAGAAATACACCGAACATCCTAAAAAAAAGAATCCCGCTCAAGCTGTAGATACTCCTTTTTTCTGAGGAAGTAAAAATGGGAGAGGGTGCTGATCTGCTCATTAACTTTTCACTGTTCCAGTCCGTGCAGCCTTTTATCAAGGGCAAACAATATTTAAGTACTAAAATTATGACAACCCCTATCTTGAAACTCAAGCTTTAGAGAGAACAGTGCAGACAAAAATTCTGAAAAATGATTAGTCTTTGACTCAAAAAACATAAAAAGAGTTCGAAGAAAAACTGGAAGTTCTTGCGCAAAAACTTACAGGTGAGATACTTGTTTTTTGAGAATTTTAGAATTAAAACTTGATTCAAATGTCAATTTATCCTAAGTTTCTACGATCTTAGTTTTTTTAATGAAGCACACTCCGCAAAGCAGAAAAAGTAATTTAACAAAAAACAATTTCTGAATCCAGCATTCAAATTTGTGGCATTTCTGTGTTTGTTTCTCCTCTTAGATTTAAATTATTAAACTCCAGAAAACTCCAAATTCTTGTCAGTCTTCCGGATCTTCTTAAATAGAACAAATGTTTGACGAAAATTCCTCCACCGTCATTGTAAATATCCATGGCTTACTGGGAGAACAAGAGAGCATTCAAATGGAATTTGCAGAGGAACTTCTTGAGGAGGAAGGACAATTTATTATTGATAATGTGGAATATAAAATTGTCCGGATAATAAATGAGGATGTGGAGTATCCTGTTGTTTACGTTGTAGTTCTCGATATTCTCAGCCAGACCTGATCATAGCCATTTGCCTTGGTTGTTCACCAAATACATGCCTGCATTACTCAAAAATATCCTCAATAAATTAAAAACAGAAAAGTCAGTTGTTGAGTTACAGGGACTGTCAGGATCAAGCAAGGCGCTGGTACTTTCCATACTCAGTCAAATACAGGAGCAGCCTGCAGAAAAAAATATCCCACTTGTTGTAGTTTGTGAATCTTTTGATGTAGCAGAAGTTTTACTCAACGACCTCTATTATTTTTTAGGGAAAGAGGGCGTGCATTTTTTCCCGTTTTGGGATGTACTACCCTACGATAATTTTTCTCCACACAAAGCTCTTGTTGCACAACGTTTTCAAACGCTTGATGCATTACTCAGCGAAGAGATTCGGGTTCTTATCACAACACCCAACGGGCTGATGCAGCGTTTTCTGCCCCGTGTCACTTTTCAAAAAAACACGATTTCACTCTGCCCGGAATCTGCCTGCAGTCCTGAAGGCACCCGACAAAAATTGTTGTACTCCGGATACACACAAGTGGATGTCGTAGAAGATCAAGGAGAATTCAGTACCCATGGCGGGATTCTGGATGTTTTTCCACTCAACCTGGAAAAACCTGTACGGATGGAGTTTACTGAAAATGCAGAACTTCTGTATCTGAAACCATTCGAGATTCAAACTCAACTCACCTCAGAAAAGGAGTTGACATCTCTAAAAATCCTTCCCGGCAGTGAAATTCTATTTAATCTCGAAACCATATATTTTGCCAACCAGACTCTACCATCACACAGGAAAGAATGTTCTCCGGAAGTCTTGCGCAGATTAAAGGAAAGCTTGAGGAAAAGTGAAAGTTTTCCTGGAATTGAATCGCTCTCACCACTCTTCTACCCAAAACTGGAAACACTATTTGACTATTTTCCTGCAGAATATTTGCTAGTTGTAAATGAAGAAAAAAATATTGCTGAGCGGGCGGAGCATTTTTATCAGGAAGTCTTCATGGAGTACGAACTCAGTTCCCAACAAAATAAGCTCACTCTGTCTCCTGAATCATTATTTTTAACACACCGGGAACTGGAGAGCTGTCTTAAAGAATCCGCACAGGTTGTTTTAAAATCAAAATACCAAAATAAAAAATCAGAACGCACCGTGCATCAGCTTCAGTTTGCAGACAATCAGTCTTTACGCAAGGGATTTGAAAATGCAAAAGCCACTTCTGCAGTAGGACACATGGTGCAGCTTCTTCAGGACTGGCACAAGTCCGGAATACCAATTTTGCTTAGCGCCAAGAATCAAACACACGCTGATCATTTTCAACAATTATTGGAAGATTTGGGTGTGGAAAGTAAAGTAGCCGGAGATCAACTGAATCCTAAAACTTGCCCTTGGCTGGAATGGCTGGAGAGTACCCCTGTTTATAAGACACCAACCACAATTCCAATTATAAACGGTCAAGTTTCTTCCGGTTTTCGGAAACTTGATGCAGAGGAACACACACGTTTTATTTTGCTGACTGAAGAAGAGGTTTTTGGTAAAAAAATACGGAGCCGACGTTTACAACGTACGCAAGTTCAGCAGACTGCAGGAAATTTGGATGATTTGCGGGAGGGCGATCATGTCGTTCATTTAGATTACGGAATTGGACGTTACCATGGTTTGCAAAATATTTCTGCTGGCGGCATACAAAACGAATTTATGCAGCTCACCTATGCTCGTGATGAGAAAGTTTATGTGCCAGTTGATAAATTCCACCTGGTTCAGAAATATGTCAATGCAGACGGAACTGCACCAAAACTGAGTAAACTTGGAGAAAAATCCTGGAAAAAAACCCGTACAAAAGTCGCACGTACGGTGGATGACATTGCAGAAGATCTTGCCGATATATATGCAGAACGTAAAGCCCGAAAAGGTTTTGCCTTTGCTCCAGATGATCGCGAAATGCAGGAATTTGAGATGCGCTTTCAATTTGAGGAAACTCCCGATCAGCTGGAAGTCATCAGATCTGTCAAGGCAGACATGGAAACAGAGCAACCAATGGACCGCCTTGTCTGCGGTGATGTCGGCTTTGGTAAAACTGAAATTGCCATGCGAGGTGCATTCAAAGCAGTACAGCAAGAAAAGCAAGTGGCCATTCTGGTACCGACTACAATTCTGGCTCAGCAACATTACGATACTTTCATCAAACGTTTTGAGGACACACCCTTCATCATTGAAGTCATCAGCCGATTCAGGACTAATGCAGAACAAAAAAATATTCTTAAACATCTCCATGAAGGAAAAATCGATATCATTATTGGAACACACCGCTTGCTTTCTACAGATGTGAAGTTCAATGATTTAGGTTTGCTGGTTGTGGATGAGGAGCAGCGTTTTGGGGTCAAACACAAGGAAAAAATCAAACGTTTCAGAGCAGCAGTTGATGTGCTAACGCTTTCCGCAACTCCAATTCCACGCACACTTTACATGTCCCTGATGGGTATTCGTGATTTGAGTTTGGTTAACACTCCGCCTGCAGACCGCAGAGCAGTCCGCACACGATTGCTGCCAGTCAATGATTATATTATCCAGGAAGCCGTCAGCCGCGAGATTCGCCGTGGTGGACAAGTTTTTGTGGTGCACAACCGTGTTGAATCGATTTATGAGTATGGGCGTTATCTGGAAAGTATTCTGCCAAACATCCGTATTGCAGTCGGACATGGACAAATGAGAGAGCAACAGCTGGAAAAAGTAATGCTTGATTATATTGAGGGACGCTATGACGTTTTGCTCTCAACTACTATCATCGAGTCAGGACTTGACATCCCTAAAGCCAACACAATTATCATCAATAATGCACATAATTTTGGGCTGTCCCAACTTTATCAATTACGAGGAAGAGTAGGACGAAGTAATGTGCAGGCCTATGCGTACCTTCTTGTTCCAGTAGAAAAAATACTGAGTGGAGTTGCGCATGAACGGCTGCAAGTGCTACAGGGCCTCAATGACCTTGGCGCAGGATATAAAGTTGCATCAAGGGATTTGGAAATTCGAGGTGCAGGAAACTTACTGGGCTCAGAGCAATCCGGACAAATCGCAAGTGTGGGGCTGGAACTCTATACACAAATGGTGGACCGGGCTGTTAAAAAACTAAAGCAAATTGAATCAGGTTTAGCTCCGGAAGATATTCAGGTTCGGTTGGATCACATAGATCAGGCCATTCCTGAATCCTACATTAGGAGTTCCAGTCAACGCCTTTCGCTTTACAAGGCTTTGGGAACATTGCCTACAAAAGAAGATCTGTGGGAGTTTCGTAACGGAGTTGAAGACCGATTTGGGTCACTTCCGGAATCAGTGCTGAATATTTTTCGGAGTGCAGAGGTTCGGCTTTGGGGGCAACTCCATGGAGTTGAAAAAATAGAACATGACCGGAACCGTTTAAGGATTCAAGTCAAAGATGCAGCTAAACTCAATCATGACAAACTCATTGAATGTCTCTGTGAGCAGGAATCACCTTTGAGCTACATTCCTGAAAACACGCTCGAGTATAACAATGTGCTTCCGGAGATGCCTGCAGTCCTGAAAGGACTAAAAAAGCTCGAACGGGTTTTTACTGTTTTCAGTTGACAGTTTCCGGCTAAAAGCGGACGGTTATCAGTAAACGGACTATGCTGGAAAACGGACTCCAAAAATTGTAATGCAAAAAAATAAGTGATTAAACTTCATATTGTCTTGAGCTTATGGCTCTAACAAATAAAGAACACACGCCTCCAGAAATTTGGCTGAAAGAAGAGGCTTCCTCCCTGCTTGAAAAGATAATCGATGCTTTGAATGCGGCATATACTATGCCGTTGGAATGCATCTGGTTGGAAGAAGAATTAGTACAGAACTATCTGGAGATACTAAAAGAAATGGAGTCCCTGCTGCTGCTGATTTGGGGACAGTTGAAAGAAGGCAACATCTCTAAAATTGAGCATAAAGTTCTGGTCTGGTACGGAAGACAACAGCGATCTTCAAAAAATATTTTACGGAGATATTACCGTCTGCACGAGCAGTTAACAGAATGGGAGAGTTCGCCAGATGCTAAATCATTTGGATTGTCAGGGACATGGAAAGATTATTTGTTATTCGTCATGACTCTGGAACGTAATTTTCTCACAATGGGGAGTTTCACAAAAGAATCTTCGTCTTCTTCAGAGCTTGAAAAATTCGCAATCCATTATTTGCAGAAAATTCAAATGCTTCACAGAGCATCACCCCATGCGCTTTGTGCAGATTTTTTCACTTGGCTTTCTCCTTTTACTCAGGAAAGTGTTTTTCTGCCAGTACTTGCCACAAATGATGTATTGGAAACAAAATCAAGGACTTTCGAATCTTTTAGGAGTCAACTTCTGCAGTCTCAAGAATGGGAAAAGTTGTCTGGCTTGTATTTAAAATTATTGGTGGAGCTTGCTGGAAAAAAGGGCTAAATTCTGAAAAAAGAAACAGAACAAATGGGAATACACAGGAAGCCACTGAAAGAAGCATGTCGTCCGTGGCATTTTTTTCCCGTCCTTGGGAAACAGCGGCCTCCCATGTGATCTCTTAATTAAGATCTACATGCATGCAATTTACCCACCAATTAGTGTAGTTTTGACTAAGTGTTTAAATACCTACTGTAGACTTCCATAAAATGCTGCATCTCCGGCATCATTCTCAGACTCATACGGAAGGTATGGGCAATCGGCGGGTTCATCGTCCGGACGAGAATTTTATTCTCCTTTAAAAATTCGGATACTTCTGCAACATTTTGAGGCTCAACTAACAAAAAATTGGCAGTACTCGAATAATATTTAACCTGACGTTCACCAAAATACTTTTCTAATGCAGGCTTGCTTTCATCCATCAAATGCCGCACAACTTTTTGCCAGTGCCCGGGATGATTCAATTGTTCCCGTGCCGCCAAAACTGCAACAAGATTCACATCATAAGGTCCACGAATTTTTAACAGTTGCAGAATAAAGTCCGGTTGCGCAATAACATAGCCCAAACGCAAACTCGGCAAAGCCAGTGCTTTGGAAAAAGTACGGATTATTATTAAATTGGGATAGCTCGACAATAATGAAACACAGGTTTGTCCGCTAAATTCATAATAGGCTTCATCAACCAGGATTGGAATGTCAGGAAATGTTTTCAGCAAATCCTCAATTTGCTCCACTGAAACAGAAGTGCCAGTGGGATTATTTGGATTGATGACCACAATTAAACGAGTCCGCCGGTTCACAGACTCTTTCAATTCTTCATGTGGAAAATCAAAGTCTTCCGGAAATTGTGGACCAACTACCTGGCAGCCAAGCGTTCCTGCAACTTGCTGAAACATCGCAAACCCCGGCTGGACCATTGCTACTTCCTCGCTACTTTCCAATAAGCAGCGTAAAATGACATCAATCGCCTGATCCGAGCCGTTTGTGAGCAGCAAATTCTCTGTTGGAACCTTAGCATATTCGCCCAGTCTCTCCAGCAAATCACCATAGATGGGATAGTAATGAATGTGCTTGTTGAGAAAAGCTGCAATTTTTGCAATTAGTTTTGGAGGAGGAGGAAGGGGAGATTCGTTGAAGTCCATCAACAAATGCTCTTCCGGATTACGATTCTCAATAGGAGGATTGTAGAAACTCATCCTGGAAATAGCATCCCGGACTTTTATGCTTTTTTGAGGACTATAGTATGACACGTGCTATCACTCTCCGATTGAAAACATGTGTTCCAAATCGTATCGAGAATAAGTATTGAACGCAATCAAAGTTTCTGTTGCAATAATGCCGTCCAGTTCTGCAAATTCCCCAGCAATTGTATCAGCAATTTGCTGATTGTTTTTTACCCGCACAATAGCCACCAAATCGTAACGTCCTGCAACCGAATAAACCTCTGACACTTCCTGCATGTCGACTAGTTTTTGCGAAACTTCTTTAATTTGTTGACGTTTGACATTCAATAGGACTAGCGCTGTTGCCATGATTTTTCTCCTGTGATGTGGACTTTTTGCTAAATGGACTACTTATTCTAACAAAGCTCAATTATTTTCAAAAGTTTTTTAATAAAGCACTAAGCCGTTTTTCAGGAAGGAGCGGGGCAGCAAAAAACACCCTGGAGCAAGGATCTTATTTCATGAACGGGCGCGTTTCCGAGTTAAAAACAAAATAGTTCTAAACAAAAACCAGATCTATTTAATGGACTTACGAACTCACAAGAGTCAAAAGTAAAAATCCATAAAATACAATTTCTTATGAGAACCATTTTTCCCAGCAAGAGTCAATGTGCATCCAGCCATGTTTCACCTTTACCAATTTCTACCAGCAGCGGCACCTCTAGTCCGACCACATTTTCCATTGTATCTTTTACCATTTCGCAAAGTTCATCTTCCTCTTCTCTCGATGCATCGAAGATCAGTTCGTCATGGACCGTCAGGATCATTCTGGACTGCATACGATTTTCCTGAAAACGACGATCAACAGCAATCATGGCCATCTTGATGATTTCTGCAGCAGAACCTTGGATGGGAGTGTTGATTGCTGCACCCTCAGCCATCCGTTTCAGTAGACCTCCTGTGTTTATCTCAGGCAGGTAGCGTCTCCTTCCGAATAATGTTTCTGAAAAACCCTCTTTACGTGCTTGTTCGAGAAAGCGTTCCTGCAACGCATGAATGGTGCTGTATTTCTGAAAATAACGTTCAATAAATTCTTTAGCTTCGGCCTTGGAAGTTTTGGTCACAATTGAAAGCCGCTCCGGACCCATTCGATAAATCAGGCCAAAATTAACCTCTTTCGCACGAGAGCGCATTTCACGGGTAACTTCATTCTCCGGCACACTGAAAATAGCTGAAGCTGTCAGTGCGTGAATGTCAAGATTATGACGATATGCGTCCATAAAAGTTGGATCCTTGGAATAATGGGCAACAACGCGCAGTTCAATTTGGCTGTAGTCAGCAGAAATTAGAATTTTTTCTTTGTCGGAAGCAATGAAGGCGCGGCGAATTCGTCGCCCCTCGGTAGATCGAACGGGAATGTTTTGTAAATTTGGATTCTCAGATGAAAGACGTCCAGTTGCAGTCCCAGTCTGTTGAAAAGTTGAGTGGATACGGCCGCTGCCCGAATGCACGTAGTTTGGAAGTTGATCTACGTATGTGTTTTTAAGTTTGTTGATGGTCCGATATGCTAAAATAGTACGTGGCAATTCATCTTCTGCTAATTTCTCCAAAGTTTCTTCATCAGTTGACATGTGGTTTCCCAACTTTATTTTCTTGGGCTTGACCTTGAAACGTTCATGTAGACTCAATTTATCGTAAAGAATTTTTTGCAGCTCTATTACAGAATTTGGATTAAATTCTTCACCTGCTAGGTCAACTATTTTTTGTCGTAATTCAGCCAAACGCCCATCAAATTCAAGCGCAATTTTTTCCAACCTGTTTACATCAAGCCGGACACCGGCCAGTTCGAGATGTGCAAGGGTGCTGGCCAAAGGAATTTCAATATTCCTGAAAGCCCACCCCATTCCGGTCTGCTTTAATTGTGCATCAAACTGCTGGTGCAAACGCAAAATAATTGAAGCATTTTCACAGTGCTGAATGTATCCGTCTTTTTCCGCTTCCTCGAACATAGAAAGCTGACTTTCTACCGGAGATTTAATAGTAGAACCTACATGTTTTCGACTCATATTTAATTTACGTCCCATCAGATAATCAAGCTCATAGCGCCTTCCCAAAGGATCCGTCATGTGTGCGGCTAGCATGACATCTGACCCAATTCCCTGCAACTCTATACCAATTTTTGATAATAACTGAACTGCTTTTTTCAAACCATGAAAGATCTTTGGATTTGCAGTGGACTCAAGCATTTTTTTTACTTCAGCAAACAGCTCTGTCGACTGTGAGCTTGCGTGACTCAAATCAAGATAAACACCGCTCTCCTGTTTCGCACAAAGCGCGAGCCCCAGAAGCCACAAATCAAGCTGATGATCACCTTTTGTATTCAGAGCAAGTGCTATGCTGGTTCCTGCCGGAATACCCTCCAAATACTCATGGAATTGTTCAGGAGTTTCTATTCTTGAACAGTCGACTTCAAGCACACTCCGCAAAGTTTCTGTTTCCGCTACAAGTTCATCTTTTTCTATATCTGTTTTATGCTCAAGAGGGAGTCCTGTTTCCTGTTTCCTCCCGCCTTTCCCACTTTTTTTATGCAGGCGGTTGAGCAGAGTATTAAACTCCAACTCTTCGAGCAAAGCATAAAATTCAGGATTGTCGTATAAATCTGTATCTCCCAGATGAACATCTTCAAGATTGACAGGAATCGGCACATGACAGTTGATGGTACCAAGTTTTCTGGACAAGATGGCATTTTCATGATCGGCAGCCAGTTTAGCTTTGAGACTTTTTCCACTGATATTCTCAAGATTTTCATAAACGGCTTCAATGCTGCCAAATTCTCCAATCAGTTTCATGGCAGTTTTTTCACCAACCCCGCGTACTCCCGGAATATTGTCAGATGAATCCCCCATTAGACCCAACATTTCAATTACCTGCTCCGGTTCACAGCCAAATTTTTCACGTACTCCCGGAATTCCAATCCGTTCGTTTCGGTGATTTAGCATCACATTTTTTTCTGTAACCAACTGCATATAGTCTTTGTCACTGGTGACCATTACACCTTCTATTTCAGCATCTTTACAAAGCTGCATCAGGGTGCCAACAATGTCATCTGCCTCATATCCCGGTAAAATCAAATATGGCAAATTGAGTGATTCCACCAACCTCGGTAAATATGGAAGTTGCTCAACAAGATCCTCCGGCATTTTTTCACGTGTGGCCTTGTAATCCGGGAATAGCTTATGGCGAAAAGTCGGCTCAGGTGAATCTGAGGCAACTGCTAAATAATCCGGCCGCTCTTCTTCAATAATCTTTACCAACTGCATTAAAAATGATCTGATTCCACTTGTATTCAATCCTTTTGAATTTATAAGCGGTGTGCGGATCATGGCAAAATAGCCTCGATAAAGCACTGCCATGGAATCAACTGCGAAAAGTTTCGGCATAAATAATTGAAGAATTAAGGAAAAATGATTAATCTATAAGGTACAAAGTCTCGATGCTGGATGCTGTTTGCTACACAAGGCATTATTTGCACAAAGGGTGCATCGACCTCAGCGATGTTTTGTTCAAAAGCAGAAATTTCTACTTACCACAGTTTTTGTTTGTTCTAATGTCCCTCTTACGCTACCACATCCGCTATCTTTTTGTCCGGATAATATTGCTGTCCATGGCAGGAGTTTTCACACTACAGGCTCTGGCTGGCGAGTTACGACGCCCTGTTCAGGGTATTCGCAATTTAGGTATGGGGAATACAGGGATTGCCCTGAGTTTTGACGAAAACGCTCTTTTTTATAACCCGGCAGGACTGGCTAGTGTTGACTCCATTATTGTGAGTTTACCATTATTACTAGAGATTTCTGATGATGCCTGGAACATTCGTAATGAAGTTTCAAAACTGGGTAGTGCAAAAACCTCCGAAGCAGTCGATTTGCTGATGGGCAAACGCGTGCACTTTCGGGGTTTACTTGATTTAAACTTTTTAATGCCCTTTGGAGAATGGATGACTTTCGGTTTAGCCGGCGCCTATGAAACAATGTTTGATGTGGAAGTTCGCAATCCTGTTGCAGTTGAGATTGACTTTGGCTGGCGTTACGATGAAATTTATAACATGGCGTTTGGTATGCCGGTTGCCCGTGGACGCTGGCTGGTTGGCGCTGGAATCGAGACTGTTCAACGCTGCGATATTCCGTTGACAACTCACACGATCGGCACCATATTGGCAAATACTGATCTTAGCAGTACCGTCGGCAGTTGTAATCCTAAAACAGCAGATCTTACACGTGCTCAAACTTTCAATTTCGGTTTTCAAAGACGTCTTGAAGCCGCCTCAAACTTAAAAATGATGTGGGGCATGACTGCTAACAATGTTGGTGGTCTCAAATTCAAGCGTTCCGATAATGAAACCAACCCGGCTGATCAAAATGTTGAAATCAGCACCGGACTTTCCTTGCAACCCTCCTGGGGACCGGTGAGAATGCTTTATGCTATCGATCTACGTGATTTAACTATGAATCATGCAGATGATACGTATTGTCAGTCCAAAAAAGGCACCGATTGCATCTGGAAGCGTCTGCACATTGGAACTGAATTCGGATTTATCCCCATTGACTCCGGCATGAGCTTCTTTTCGGTGCGGGCTGGATTCAACCAGGGATATTTTACCTATGGTTTTGAGCTGAATCCTTTCATATTTGTTCGGTTTTTAAACATTCAAGTAGCAGTTTACAAAACCGAAACCGGTGACACAATTGGGGAGAGACCTGATAAACGAAGAGTGTTACAAATTAATTTCGGGTTTTAGTGATTGAGATACAAGCATTGAAAAAATTAAATTCTCTTAAACCAATTCTATTTTGGAATTTGTTTTTAGCTATTATTCTTGTTCTCAGTGCCTGTGGTGACTTTGTGAAAGAATCGGACACAGGAGCCTGCAACAATGCCATCGACAGCAGAAATTACGACACTGCTCTAACGGTTTGTACTTCAAGAAAAGATAAAGCCACTGCTTACATGGGCAAGGCCGGCTATGATATCATTAACTTGCTAGACGCATCCAGTAAACCTGCTAAAAAACACGAAGAAGATTCAAATCTAGGAACAGACGATCCTGCAGGAGCCTCTATTTTAAATATTCTTAAAAAGAGTCCAACTGATATAGATAATCTAATTGAACGTGCAGTAAAAATTAGCAGCTCAATAGATAACCTTGATAGCGCTTCCGAACTTTTGCAACCTCATCTGAGTGATAGTAGTTCCCCTCTAAACAAAGATGAAATTTTACTTAACATTTTCGCAATATCATTTGCTATGCAGTTATATCAGGTCTTTTATTTTGACACTGGGGCAACCAGTGAGAATACATGGCCTGCTATAAGCGGAGAAGATCTGACTTGCCCAAAGGTTGATAATGAAGCTAGCGCCGGATCAAAACTTAAGCAAATGGACGGTCATATATGGACTAAAGAACGGGCTGCAAGGCAGTGCGCTCTTATTAAATATGCATACGATAACTCCCCGAATAAAGGGGATGCTCTAACCAACTTGCAAGCATGGATAGCAGATGACGAAAAAGGACTTTTACCTGATCCATTTGATTCCGCAGTTTGCGACGATATTAAACCTTTGACAGAGTATCTCACAAAATTGGATGCTAACATTAAAAAATTTGCACTTTCTGGCGACAATACAAAGGCAATAACAGATGCCGATAATTCAACAAAGGAAATGATGAAAGAGATTGGTTGTCCAACAACAGAAGCAGAAGAGTAGTCAATTCTTTTGTGTCCAGTTTTATTAGCTTTTTAAATATATATGTCAAAGTCAAAAACTCCATCCTTACCTTCGCTGAAAGACTGGGAAAAGCAAGCTACCAGTGAATTGAACGGAAAAGCATCTTCTTCAATCCACTGGAAAACACCTGAAGGAATTGAAATCAAACCTCTGTATACTGCTGAGGATTTAGAAAAATTTGCTTACGCAGAAACCATTTCCGGTTTTGCACCATTCACACGCGGACCTCGATCGACGATGTATGCAGGACGTCCCTGGACAATCAGGCAATATGCCGGTTTTTCCACTGCAGAAGAATCAAATGCTTTCTACCGAAAAAATTTGGCAGCAGGTCAAAAAGGCTTAAGCGTCGCTTTTGATTTAGCTACACATCGCGGTTATGATTCAGACCATCCTCGAGTGGTGGGTGATGTGGGAAAAGCAGGTGTGGCAATTGATACTGTTGAGGACATGAAACTTCTATTTGATCAAATACCGCTCGATCAAATGTCTGTCTCAATGACAATGAATGGTGCAGTCTTGCCGGTTTTAGCAGCTTATGTAGTTGCTGCAGAAGAGCAAGGTGTAAAACAGGGACAACTCAACGGCACCATTCAAAATGACATTCTAAAGGAATTCATGGTGCGCAACACCTACATTTATCCGCCAAGTGCTTCTATGCGCATTGCTGGTGACATCATTGAATACACCAGCAAGCACATGCCGCGCTACAATTCGGTCAGCATCAGCGGTTACCACATCCAGGAAGCAGGAGCGACTGCAGTCCAGGAACTGGCTTTCACCCTTGGCAATGGTTTGGAATATGTGCACACAGCCCTCAATCGTGGAATGACGATTGACAGTTTTGCACCTCGACTGTCGTTCTTTTTTGGTATCGGCATGAACTTTTTTATGGAAATTGCCAAATTACGTGCAGCGCGATTTTTATGGAACAACCTGATTCAACAGTTTAAGCCAAAAAAAGCACAGTCGGCAATGCTGCGCACACATTGCCAAACATCCGGCTGGAGCCTGACCGAGCAGGATCCGTTTAACAACATTGTCCGGACAACAATTGAAGCGCTTGCTGCAACGCTTGGAGGAACGCAGTCACTTCACACAAATGCCTTTGACGAAGCACTTGGCCTGCCCACCGAAACATCTGCGCGGGTTGCCCGCAACACTCAGCTTATCTTACAGGAAGAAGCCGGAATTCCGCATGTTGTTGACCCTTTTGGGGGATCCTATTTTATGGAATCACTCACTGATTCAATGATCCGTGAAACAACAAAACTGCTCGGGGAAGTTGAAAATCTCGGAGGAATGACGAAGGCGGTTGAGTCCGGAATGCCCAAACAGCGCATTGAAGCTGCCGCAGCACGCAGGCAAGCCTTGATCGACCAGGGAAAAGAAGTGATCGTTGGTACAAACAAATATCAGGCAGAAAATGCTGAACCAGTAGAAGTTCGCGAAATCGATAACAGCGCAGTTCGAAATGCTCAAATTGAGCGCCTGAAGAATATCCGCAAAAGCCGCGATACGCAAAAGGTGGATTCTGCACTAAAGACCATTACCGATGCAGCAGAAACCGGAGAAGAAAATTTGCTTGCCCTCTCAATTAACGCAATGCGGTTAAGGGCAACTGTTGGTGAAGTTTCAACTGCCATTGAAAAAATCTGGGGACGCTACAACGCACCTATACAATCCATTTCCGGAGTCTATGCCAAGGCTTTTCTGGATCAAAATAAAATTTCTGCGGTTCGTGAAGAAATCAATTCCTTTGCAAAAAAAGCGGGGCGTCGTCCTCGAATCATGGTCGCAAAAATGGGGCAGGATGGACACGACAGGGGCGCAAAAGTAATTGCTACCGCTTTTGCTGATTTAGGTTTTGATGTGGACATCGCACCTCTTTTTCAAACTCCGGAAGAGGTGGTCAAACAGGCCATTGAAAACGATGTGCATGTGATAGGAATTTCGTCTCAGGCAGCAGGTCACAAAACTCTGATCGAGCAGTTGATGATGGTTCTGCAAAAGGAAAAGGCTGAGGACATTGCAGTTGTAGCAGGAGGAGTGATCCCGCCACAGGATTATGATTTTTTGAAAAACTTGGGAGTCGCTTGTGTTTTTGGACCAGGTACCCCAATTCCTGAAGCTGCCCAAGGGGTGCTGGCGGCTTTCGACAAAAAACTGCTTAATCATTGATTCCGAAAACAAATGGATCAAAATACTGTTCCCGTTCTGGAGGAAATTCTTCAAGGCAAACGCCGGGCTATGGCCAAAGCCATTACTTTGCTGGAAAGCACCCATCCGGAATCGTTTGAACAGGGTCAAGACTTACTCGAATCACTTTTACCCCATGCAGGAAAATCTTTACGTATAGGAATTACCGGAGTTCCTGGCGTTGGAAAAAGCACTTTCATTGAAGCTTTTGGACTATTTTTAATTGAGCAGGGACATCGCGTTGCCGTGCTGGCTGTAGATCCAAGCAGTCCGCTTACCGGCGGAAGCATTATGGGTGACAAAACGCGTATGAATGAATTAGCTCAGCAGCAGGACGCATTTATTCGGCCGTCACCGTCTTCCGGAATTCTTGGCGGAGTCGCCAGAAAAACCCGCGAAACGGTTTTGATTTGCGAAGCAGCTGGCTACGATATAGTTATTGTGGAAACTGTCGGTGTCGGTCAGTCTGAAACTCTGGTAGCCTCGATGGTTGATTTTTTTCTGCTCCTGATGCTGCCCAATGCCGGAGACGAGTTGCAGGGAATTAAAAAGGGAATTCTAGAACTGGCAGATTTAGTTGTAATCAACAAGTCTGATGGTGAACAGGAATCCCTGGCTAAAACGGCACAAGCCGAATACCGGAAGGCTTTGCATTTTCTCTCCTCCACAAAAACTTCATGGACTCCGCAGATTTTACGTTGCAGTGCCTTGGAAAAAAGGGGAATGGACACGGTTTGGGAATCTGCTAAAAACTACCGCAAAGCACTTCTGGATTCAGGCGAGTGGGAAGAGCAGCGTCAGGATCAAACAGAAAAATGGATGTGGTCATTGGTGGAAGAAGGCTTACTGAAGAGTTTCCGCAATCATCCAAATCTTCAAAAGCGAATTCCGGAATTGCAAAAATCCGTGAATTCCGGAAAAATGCTGCCCACCACTGCCGCCAGGCAACTGCTCGATTACTGGCAGATTGGGTAAATGTCTTTTTTCTAGTCATTTTTCAACAGAAGAAAGATAACCAAAAAATAACAGCAACACTTCACTTGGTTCAATACTGTTGTACTATTACTCAAGCCCCACTAATTCTTAACAGTCAGACACTCTCCACAACCTACAACAACAATCCTTGTAAATAATACATTTGATTAATTATATATTATATCAAATAAATATCTATCAAACTAGCTTTTTCACCAATCTTCTCCTATCGCAACTACTCAATTTGAGAAAAAATCAACTTTTATTAAAAAAGCTTGACATATTGTTAGCACTCACTTAAGATGAGTGCTAACAATTGTAAATCAAGAGTTTTGGAAACTCTTAAAAACATAGATTACTAACTTTGTTTTTGGCAGTTCTGAAATTTCGGTTCTCTCTTTTTTTAAATTGAGAGTTCCGGAGTCTGAGGCTGACCATGGTGGTAGCCTCAAAAAACCATCTCCAAGTCTTGTGCTACGGATTGGAGGTATTCTGTTAACACCTTGCTTTTATAAGGAGGTATTATGTTACATTTAGCACGTTATTCATCAATCACACCGTCAGATTTTGATAGAGCCCTTGGAATCACCGTTGGGTTCGATTCAATGTTTGACCGTCTTTTCGGAGATATTGAAAGGAATGGAAACGCTACTGGTTTCCCACCTTACAATATTCGCAAGGACGAAGAAGATCTATATACCATCGAGATGGCTGTTGCCGGGTTCGCCAAGGAGGATTTGGAAGCAGAACTCAAAGATGGTGTACTGACTGTGCGTTCAAAACCAGATCATGAAGAAGGAGAGTATTTACATCGAGGAATTGCTAAGAGGGCATTTTCTAGAAGTTTTACACTTTCTGATGATGTGGTTATTAAAGGAGCGGATCTGGTTAATGGTATGCTGACCATTAATCTTGAAAAGATCGTTCCTGAAGAAAAGAAAGCACGCATGATTGAGATTGGTCAATCTACAAAGTCAAAAGTTAAGAAATTGAATTAATCTTAATCTGTCAGGTTTTTTCGATTATCCCACCAGGGTTTGTTCGTACATTCCTTGGTGGGATTTTCTTAGTTGAAAAATTGCTAAGCAGAAATTCAATTAAGTCTTTTCTACCTCTGCGTTCTATATTGTGAAGTTTCGCATGAAAACACAGACACAATATACGTTAGCTATACTTCTCTTCTTAGTTTCCTACGGTCGCACTAAAGCATCTGAATTAGATTATTCTACAGAACAAATAAGAGAAATGTGGTAAGCCTGTTCTTATAATTTCCAAATTAATTTTCCCAAAATACCAGAGAGAATTAGGTGGCCTTTATGTGATTGTTATATGGATCACTTAAGAAAAACTTACAGTTCTTTAAGAGTTAAAACTTTATCAGATAACATCAATGACTATAGGTTTAGGGGTTGCTAAAATTTGTGTAATACCAAAAGATTTACTGAATAAACCGGGAAAATTATTTAATAAACCAGAAGTAACACTTAAAGGAACTACTTAATAAAAGTGGCCTAGAGTTGTTATAATATCTTTAAGTATTCAAATGAATCTAAATGTCCAAGAATCGAAATGTTATATTTCTAAGGGAGGAATACGGAGATGGTCAAGGGACATTCACGTACAATGATGGAAAGTATGAAGGAGAATGGAAAAAGGGCAAACAACATGGCCAGGGAACGTTCA
>Ga0209753_1000134_pt1 | contig 27385 bp, 25 predicted proteins | sample METZYME_3_550m_FD_187550 | JGI IMG/M metagenome (GOLD analysis project Ga0209753, IMG submission 187550) | Marine microbial communities from oxygen minimum zone in mesopelagic equatorial Pacific - METZYME_3_550m (SPAdes) (version 2) | ecosystem: Environmental > Aquatic > Marine > Oceanic... | reverse complement strand
TAGCTGACTGTTTCATTAGTGTTGGTGTCGTGTTCTTTATCATTCCATTATTTTTTCATAAAAAAAGCAGTGCTTCTTCTAAGTCGATTTGATTCAAAATTGTTGAGAAAGAAATATTACATATATTTTACTGCAGTAATTGTTTTGTTACCATGTACTTTTACTGCTGTAGTGTTTGCAAAAGAAATGACTGGTTATATCAAGGGGTTAGGATCATCATTACGTGAACAGCCTAAAATAAGCAGCAAGGTGCTTACAAAATTATCACGAGGGACAGAAGTCCTTTCAAAAGAGACAAAAGGGTTATGGCAGAAAGTTGAGGTTGGAGAAAATCAGGGATGGGTTATGCGGGGACAGATTTCTGATGTTCCGGTTGGAGTCAAGAAATCGATTTTGAGTCAAAAAATTCGTCTTCAATCATCTTCAGGGAAAAGGGTTCGTTTGCGAACATTTACTGCTGTAGTCGGTGTAAGGGGACTTGTTGACAAAAAAGGTCAGAAAATCAGCCCATATAAGACAGACTATATGGCATTGGAATGGCTGGAAAAACAACCCACAGATGAAGAAAATTCTGTTCAATTTGTTACATTTGTAGAATAAAGAAAAATGATTCGGTTGCAAATTTTCATGTTGCTGGGCTTTTGTATATTGTCCTTTAGTTTTACATTTCCGGTAAATGCACATGAATTTCGTCTGCGCGCCAATCATATATTCTGGAAAAACCAGGAAGCTGGCACAGAAAAGGAAATTGATTTTGGCAGGGGAGTTGCGGCAAAAATTCTTGGGAAATACCCTATCTTCAAAGACGAAGAAAAAGTCAATTATGTTTCTCAAATCGGTACAGGGATCTCTGCGCAGTTGGGACGGCCAGAATTAAGATATTATTTTGGAATTCTTGATACGGAAGATATTAATGCATATGCTGCTCCCGGAGGTTATATCTTTGTAACAACGGGTGCCTTGAAACTAATGCGTAATGAGGCTCAGCTGGCCGGAGTACTGGCACACGAACTCGCACACATAGATCAAAAACACATCGTAAAACAATTGAATCTGCAGAGCTCTGACCGTTCACTGACTTCCGGGATCGCGCAGATTTTAGGAGGAGCAACACTTTCAGCTAAAATTGCCTTGGAACGCCTGAATGACCTTGCTTTTAAGATGCTTATGGAAGAAGGTCTATCAAAAAAGGACGAAGCAGATGCTGATCAAAAAGCCCTGGAAATGCTGATTTCCACAGGATACGATCCGCAAAGCTATCTTGATTATCTCTTATCTCTAAAACCTCACTTGGAACAGGGGCAGGCAAAAGTTCTTTCCAAGACTCACCCTACTATAGATACCCGCATCAAATTATTAAGTGAATTCATAAGCAGACACGAACTGGATTTAATTCATGGTAAGAAAAATGAAAAAAGATTTAAGCAATTTATGGCTTCCCTTTAATGTTTTGTTGATAATCATCTGTATAACTCCCTCTGGGCTGCATGCGGATGATGCCCACTACAAGAATATGCTTATAGGTGAACGTGCAGCAACAATGGGTGGAAGCTACGTGGCTGTTTCTGACGACAGTACCGGCTGTTACTACAACCCGGGTGGAATTGCATATGCAGTTGGAGACAGTCTCTCCGGCAGCGGAAACGTGATGCATCAAATGAAGACAGTTTATCATCAGGCAATTGGCACTAAAGATTGGGTTCGTGACAGCGAAGCACTGGTACCAAATTATTTTAGTGTTCTCAAAAAATTTAAATCATATTCCTTCTGCTTTTCATATGTGGTGCCGGAGGCGTTTATTGAACATCAGGACCTTGTCTTCGAAAATCCACTGAGTACTGTAAAAAAATACTATCAGAGCCTGCATTCAGAGGACATCACCTACCTGATGGGGCCCTCCGCGGCAATGAGTTTAGGAGAAGATATTTCTATTGGATTAACTCTCTATTACCATTACCGGAGTTTTATGCGTCAGCAGCATTATTTCCTTGAAAGTACTGATGGAAGCTATCAGGTATTTTATGAAAGCAAAAAACAGAGGGAAGACGGACTGATGCCGAAAATTGGAGCTCAGTGGAGTCCGTTAAATCTGTTTACTTTTGGAGTAGCACTAGACCAGACAATTCTGTTTAATGCCCCTTATCAGGGTGATCTGTCATACCACAGTACAGATAACAGTACGGGTACTGTAAGCCTTTCTACTACTATGAACAGGACAAAAACTGAATTAAAACGAAATATGCCTTTACACATTGTTTTCGGAGCAGCATATTTCCCAACACCATCTCAGCTTTACACTGTAGACATAGATTATTATCAGGCGCAGGAAAAAGGACGTGCAGATGTAATAAATTATTCAGGAGGAACGGAATATTACATCAATCCAACAAATGCAGTGCGATTAGGATTATTCACCAACTACACAAATCTGCCTCAGGCTGATTCATCAACTACATCCCCTTATGAGTACATAGATATATATGGTGTTAGTTTTGGTTATACTTCCTACTCTTCTTCCTCATCACTTACATTTGGTACGATTTACACATCCGGTACTGGTCAAGCATGGTTGTATGAAGGTCTCACAGAATCCAGAAAAATGACGCGAGATTCATTGACCTTCTTATTTTCAGCCAGTTCCAACCTGTAGATTAATGGTTGAACCACATTTCACCCTTCCTCAATTTATTCTGATCTGAATATCTCTGCTGTAGGAACAATCCAAAACAGCAGGATTTAAGATTTTTCCTGGTATTTTAAAGGTGGGAAATATAAAGTGAGAATACCAAAATTCAATTTTCCTGAAAGCCTTTAGGAATCAGTATGGAGTAATGCAAGAATTTTTCATTCGATGAACTCACCATTTCTGTAACATCTATATTCAAGATAATCCTGAAAAATATTAGGCTTGTAAATAGACTTCCCAAGCAGTACGCGTATACATTCCTGTATTCCTTCAATGATTGAAGGGTGTGGATGAATCAGTTCAGCTAATTCCTCTATGCCTTTGTTTGTGGCAATCAGCAAAGCAACAGCTTGTATGGCACTGGATGCGTGTTCACCAACCGCACGCATTCCCAGCACTTTCATATCATCATCATCTGTAACAAGTATTTTGAAAAAACCATCGGTATTACGCATCGCCACGGCCCTCGGTATGCAGCGAAAGTCAAAACTGGCAACACGATAGTTGATCCCGGACTTTTGTGCCTGTTGTTCGTTCATTCCTACGCCTGCCACCTCGGGATTGAGAAACATGATAGTTGATACATTTTCGTAAATAATAGGTCTTCTGGGTTCACCGAATATTTTTTCAACTGCATGGCGTCCTTCCAGTTCTCCCACATTTACCAGTGCGATATCTGCGGTTATATCGCCAACAGCGTAAATGTTGGAGAAACTTGTTTGCGTATCATTGTCAACAATATGTCCAGCCTCACTGAGTTCCACACCAATTTCCCGTAAACCTGTGTTTTCTATATTTGGTATCCTACCCACTGAAACAAGAGCTTTTTCCGCGTGAAAAATTTCTTTATCTCCATCTGGGTGTTCAATTACATATTTCACTTGACCGTCAATAATTTCCATTTTGTCGAGCTTTGACAACCGATGGATCAGTACACCATTTGCCTCCAGGTTTTTTTCGATTGTAAAGGCCATATCTGCGTCTTCGAAGGGAAGTATACGTTCGTCTTTTGAGATGAGGTGAACATTCGTTTTACCAAAATTTGAAAAAATTGTGGCAAACTCGCAACCGATAACTCCTGCCCCAAGAATCACCAGGCTTTCAGGAAATTCCTTCAATGAACTGATTCCATCACTGGTCATTATCACTTTCTCATCAAAGGGTATAGAGTCAAGTTTTCGCGGGCGGCTTCCGGTAGCAATAATGATATTTTCCGCAAATAGTTTTTGGCTCCCGGATTCAGTTTTAACCTCAATCTCACTTGAGCTCAGCAAACTTGCACCGCCTTTTAAATACTGAAAATGTTCCGGACGCTGCTGTATTACCTTTTGGAGGTGTTGATTCAGTTGATCAGAACGTTCAAAAACCGCATCATTTACTTCCTGCAGCACATTATGAAAATTAACATTTGGTTCACTCAAACCATAATGGCGCATTTTTTTGCTAAATGAGGCAAATTCTTTTGATATTTCCCAAAATGTTTTTGAGGAAAGCGCACCATCGTATATTCCTGCTCCACCGAGTCGGTCACGCTCTACAAGCGATACGGTTTTGCCAAAATCAACCGCACGCATCGCTGCAGCATAACCGGATGGGCCGCCTCCAATCACACACAGGTCATACTTTTCCATCAAGGGAATTCTCTCTTGTATAGTTATTATATTTTTTGGCTGCGTTCCTTAATTTCATGATTCAGGATATGATCGTTTTCAGAATAATCTACTGGAAGCTCCACTAAATGAACTCCTGGCGTATTATTGCATTTTTCAATCAACGGCACGAAATCCTCTGTTTTTTCTACTCGATACCCCCTTGCACCATGGCATTCAGCAAACTTGACAAAATCAGGATTTTTGAATTCAAGACCAAAATCTTCAAATCCCATGTTTGCCTGTTTCCAGCGTATCATTCCGTATGAGTCGTCCCTTAGGATAAGACATATTAAATTCATTTTGAGACGTACGGCTGTCTCAAGTTCCTGGGCATTCATCATGAATCCACCATCTCCGCAAATTGCCATTACTTTCCGTTCAGGGTAAACCATATGTGCTCCCATTGCGGAAGGTAGCCCTGCACCCATCGTAGCAAGAGCATTGTCCAGTAAAACAGTGTTTGGCTCATAAGCCTTGTAGTTTCGTGCAAACCAGATTTTATAAACCCCGTTATCCAATGCAATAATTCCGTTTGCTGGCATAGCTTTTCGTACATCTGCAACCAGTCTCTGGGGCAGCATAGGAAATCGAGGGTCATCTGCGCCTTCAAGCAAGTGGGATTCAACTGCTTTTTTGACTTTAATTGAGTATGAAAAATCCCATGTGTTTTGAGGCATAATCCTTTCCTTAATCTGCCAGATGCTGTTTGCGATATCACCAATAACCTCCAGCTGCGGGAAATAAACCGGATCAACTTCAGCTGAAGAGAAATTAACATGAATCACCTGAAAAGAGTCCTGTTCCATAAAAAAAGGAGGTTTTTCAATGTCATCGTGTCCCACGTTAATTATCAGGTCTGACTTATCTATTGCTCTATGCAAAAAATCGTTTGAAGAAAGAGCGGCATTACCCAAATACAGAGGATCACGTTCATCAAGCACGCCCTTCCCCATTTGTGTACTGATGAATGGGATTTTAGTTTTGTCAACAAATGCTCTTAACATTCGCGCAGGCATTTTCCTGTTTGATCCTGCACCTGTTAGCAGCAGGGGGTTTTTTGCCTTTTCAATCATTTCAACTGCCTGCTTGACAGCCTTTTCTTCAGCAATGGGCCTGCGAGCGCGGCTTCGCGGTAAAGGTTTGGCAGATGTTTCCTCACTTGCAACATCTTCAGGCAACTCCAAATGTGCTGCACCCGGACGCTCTTCCTGAGAGATTCTGAATGCTTCCCTGACCAGAGGGGGGATATTGTTCCCGCTGACTATAGTCTGAGTAAATTTAGTCAAAGGGCGCATCATCTCAACAATATCCACAATCTGGAATTTACCCTGTTTACTGTATTTCACTGGTTTTTGTCCAGTAATCATCACCATTGGCATTGCTGCCAGCTGTGCGTACGCAGCGGCAGTGACCAGATTTGTTGCTCCTGGTCCCAGTGTTGACAAGCACACACCTGTCTTCCCGGTCAGACGTCCATATGTGGATGCCATGAACCCGGCTGCCTGTTCATGTCGTGTCAAGATTAGCTTGATTGATGAGTCCCTGAGTGAGTTGAGAAGATCAAGGTTTTCTTCTCCTGGAATACCAAAGATATGTTCAACACCTTCTTCTTCCAGGGCTTTTACAAATAAATCAGATGCTTTCATAGACTGTTAACAAAATTGGTTGATTAATGATTGAGAAATGAAGTTAAAAACACTCAAACATAAATTTTGGAAGGTAGTTTTTTTAAACTTTAATGATTAAATATTCCCCTGCAGATGAAATCATGGGAACGCAGGTTTGTGATTCCAGGACAGGGAGATCACTTACTAAATACTATCAGTTGCTAACTTATCCAAAAGAATATTACTTAAAAGCTTTTATTTCTGAAATTGTTATGAATAATCGAGTCTATAACACTATTTCAACAGTTAATAATTAACTGGTTTCAGTAAAACTATCTGCACGTGCCGCGTCACATGCACGAGCATAGCTCTCTGGTTTGGGATCTTTAAGCAGGGAGCCTTCTTCTATAAATTCATATATTTCAGATAAATTCCGAATTTCATAAGCCTCAATCCGGCGCATCAAATGCCAGGGCTTGAGGTCTTCCGTTTTTTCCAGGCCCATTGCTCCCATTATTTCACAGGCACTTTTTACGGTGTTCTGGTGGAAATTATAGACTCGCTTGCTTTTTTCCTCTGGAACAAGAGCCCACGTCAATTTTGGATTTTGTGTTGTTACGCCTACAGGACAAACGTTCGAGTTGCATTTTCGAGCTTGAATGCATCCAAGTGCCATCATCATACCACGTGCTGAATAACAGATATCGGCTCCTAAAGCAAGTCTCTTGACCAGTCCAAATCCTGATGTCATTTTCCCGCTGCTGATCACTTTTATCTTCTTTCTCAGGTCAAATCCTACCAGAACATTGTGTACAAAAATCAACCCCTCAACCAGAGGTGTCCCGATATGATTTGAAAATTCCATAGGGGCTGCTCCTGTACCCCCTTCACCGCCGTCCACAGTTACAAAATCAGGGGTAATTCCAGTTTCATTCATTGCTTTGCAAATAGAAATAAATTCCCTGCGCTTGCCCACACACAATTTAAATCCAATAGGCTTACCTCCACACAAGTCCCTTAACTTTTTGATAAATTCCATCAGTTCCAATGGATTGGAGAAAGCTGTGTGTCCTGGAGGAGAATTAACATCTTTACCCATTGGTACATCACGAATTTCAGCTATTTCTTTAGTAAGCTTTGCAGCAGGAAGTATCCCTCCATGACCAGGTTTTGCACCCTGTGAGAGTTTTATTTCAATCATTTTCACCTGATCATTGTTCGCTCTTTCTGCAAATGTATCAGGATTAAAATTTCCCTCTTTATCTCTGCAGCCAAAATAACCTGTACCAACCTGCCAGATAAGATCACCACCCTGTAGATGATGGGGGCTAAGACCACCCTCTCCGGTATTGTGAGCAAAGCCTCCCATCTTAGCTCCTTGATTTAAAGCTATTACTGCGTTTTTGCTCAGTGCCCCATAACTCATGGCTGAAATATTAAGCAGGCTGGCAGAATAAGGTTGTTTGCAGTCTGGTCCCCCTATATTTATACTTACATCAGAATAATCTATTTGTTTCGGACTTAATGTGTGATTAACCCATTCATAGCCTGTTTCATAAACATTTTCTACTGTTCCGAAAGGAGTGGTGTCTCTGACATTTTTCGCACGCTGATAAACAACGCTTCTCTCTCCACGGTTGAACGGCCGCCCGCTTGTATCGGATTCAACAAAGTACTGATACATTTCCGGCCTGATTTCTTCAAGTAAATATCTCATGTGTCCCAGCACAGGGAAGTTTCGAAGAACTGAATGTGATTTTTGTGTAATATCGAACAGTCCCAGTATGATCAGGGGGCCAAAGAAAATCATTGACCACAGAACTTGTGGAAGATAAAAGTATGAAACCACATTAATGGTGAGTACCACAACAGAGGTTTGCAGAAATAATGTGCGCATGAATAATATCCAGAGAGTTTAGGCAGTTACAGACTAAATTCAGCTATAGTCTGGGTGAAAGTTTAACTGTATCTTTTACAGAAAGCGGGAAAAAAATGCAAGTGTTACGGTTGCATTTTAATTGTGGGCTAGCCGCCCACGCGGGACATGACAAGAGAAGAGCCTGTGAAGGCTGCATCCTGTTTGAAGGAAATAGATTTTTTAACTAGTTTTTGTAGAGTTTCTTCCGGATCAGTATGATTTAGTAAATGACGTATTGAGACAGGTGAAGGGTTACTTAAACAGCCTATTAGCTGGCCGTCAGAAGTAAGACGCAGACGGGAACAGGTGGAACAAAACGGTGCACTATTATTTGGAATAATACCAAAGAATCCTCCTGGAACCCAGTAACGAAGTGAAGTAGAATCAGAATCTGCAGAAACAGGTTGAACAGAGTATTTTTTTGAGATTCTCCTTAGAATTTCATGCATATCTATCAGTTTAAAATCATTTTTTTTATACAGCGGCCCCATTCCCATTAATTCCAGATAGCGTACTTCAACACCCCGGTCCACTCCGTATTCAAGCATATTCACTATCTCATCTTCATTTTCTCCCTTTATAACTACCATGTTAATTTTTACCAACAGACCATATTTTAAACATGCTTCAATGCCTTCCAAAGTTTTATGAAGTTTCCCAACTCTTCCCAGTAGCTTAAATTTTTCAGGGTCAAGGGAGTCAAGACTTATGTTTACGTTTTTAAGACCTGCCTCAGCAAGAGCTTTGGCTTTCCTGGCAAGCAATTGTCCATTAGAAGTTAGGCCTATACTTTTTATACCCATTTCACTAATGCCTGAAATTACTTTAACTATTTCCGGATGCAGCAGGGGCTCTCCTCCGGTCAGGCGTACTTTTTCAATTCCTGCATTTTCTTTTAGCAATCGGACCAGATACAACATCTGATCAGCATTTAATTCATCCGGGGAACGCTTATGATCGCTCAGGCTTGTGACACAATATGTGCAAGCCATATTGCAAACTTCACTTAAAGAAATACGGAGTTTATTAATGTTTCGACCGTGCTGGTCTATCATGAAAGGTCTCCTTTCCAAAGTCGGGAGGCAGACCGGTTTCCCTGTCTACCCTATCGCTCGCCAAACCATGGTTTATACTTTAGGTATCAGCGAATCGGAGATTGATTGAGATTTAAGTTTTTGCGATTGGAAATCGTATTTCATATTTAAAATTAAGTCAAGAACTTTTGCAAAAAACTTTTTGATTCAAGAATTTGCTTTTATCAGCGACTGTCTCTAAGGTAAATTTGTCAGTTGAAAAACCTGTTTTTCTGCATTGAACGTTTTTTATGGAACTATTATTCATCTTGGAACACAGTCATTAAATTCAAAATTACAATGGCAAAAAAAAAGTGGGGTCAGCATTTTCTTAAAAGCAAAAGTATTGCAGAATCAATTGTTCAGGCTGCTGATGTTCAACATGGAGATCATATTTTGGAAATAGGCCCTGGTTATGGAATGCTTACCCAGTCATTGTTAAATATTAATGCTTCAGTCACAGCTGTTGAAATTGATCCGGATCTATGTGATGAATTGCGAAAAAAGTTCGAGAAAGAAAAAAACTTCACATTGCTTGAGCATGATGTGATGAAACTTGAAATTAATGTATTTGATAAATTAATAAAGTTTCCTGCAAAATTAGTAGCAAATCTGCCCTACAATATTGCAACTGCACTGCTGCTGAAGTTGCTGCCGGTACGCAATGCATGGAAATCTTTTACTGTCATGATTCAGCTGGAGGTTGCAGAAAGACTTTGTGCTATACCGGAATCAGGCAAAACATACGGACCATTGTCCCTAGCCGGAGCTCTTGGGTTTGATAAACAAATTGTTAAAATCATAACTCCGGACTGTTTTTTTCCTTCACCAAAAGTAGATTCGTGTGTAATCCATCTTGTACCAAGAAATTCAGGACTTACTATAGAAGAAGAAAAACTTTTTCTTAAATGGAGTCATTTGTTGTTTCAACATCGTAGAAAAACATTACTAAATGGAATTCGCAGACATTACCCGGAATGGTTTCAAAACTGTAAAGAGGATCTTCGCGAGAAATATGATATGCGAAGACCTGAAACCCTGGATTTCAATGAATGGATGAATCTTTTTTGTATTTTTATGAAAAGTAAACAAAATGTCTTGGGAAATTAAAATGTTAAATGAGTTCGAAAAGAGGACTTTTTTCATAAATTGTAAATTCCAGTTCTTTACCAAAATCTTCCTTTTATCTGTTCTGTTAAACGGACATAATGCTTTTTTTTGCAGTGGGTCTGAACCAATACAATCACTGGATTTCTCAGGCAATGTTCCAATATTTCTTTCAAAGAAACAAATCAGGGAGGACTTAAATCAGGCCAGTCGTCTCTTTCGTGATAACTATGTGCGTTATCCAATTTTTGAACATAGTGGAATCAATTGGAAAGCTGTTTTCCAAAAGCTGGAGAGTTTCTTGTTGAAAGACATAAATCCTATTCTAACACATCATTTTCAAAAGCAGCTTATAAAAACTTTGGAATTTACAGAAGATTCTAATATCCAGGCCGATCTCTTCTTAAAAAAAAGACATTATGTTCAGCGAGTTGAACCAAAAGCAGCATTTTATACAGGTATAAAACTGGCACAACAGCAGAAACGGTTTCGTGTTTTGCCAGGATTGTATCAAACTAAGAATATTATCAACCAATGGTTTATTAATTGCGTAGAATCTCAAGAAGTATTCTTCCCTGTCTTGCCCCAAAGGCAAGCAGAATTATTATTTATGTTAGGGCAGCAAGCCAACCACCAGCTTAAGCATCTTAACTGTACATTTGAAAGTGAAGCAGGTGTGAAACAGGAAACTTTGCTCCCACTGTTTATTTCTGAGTCAGAACTAAATTTTGAAGGGAATCCAATTTATGAATTTGTTGACGGGCGTATCCCTTATATTCGCTGGTACAGGGACGGAAAAGCTGAAGAAACTGATGTAAAGAAATTTTACAAACTGGCGAGAAAATTGAGAAAATCGCAAACTCTTATCATAGATGTAAGAGGCAACAAGCATGGAAGTTTTACATTCATAGAGAACTGGCTTAGAGAATATACCAGCAGTCACTGGAAAAACGTGATCATCAGGGAACGTCAGACAATCCAGATCTTAAATGGTCTTTTGAATCGTGTTCAATGGAATCTGCATCATGGCACGTCACGTCATTTGATCGGTAAGGATCAGCTTGAACAAAAACGTGAGCAGCTTCGTGGTCTGATTGAATATTTCATTGAAAAGGAGCTTGACCAAAAATGGGTAGAGACCAAGTTCATTTTCAACGGTAAAAAAGATGCGCCAGAATGGGGAACTCGTCTGATCATTATCGCAAATCATTATTGTGGTAACGGCTGCCAATTTTTAGCCGCATTGACGAAACAGATACCGGATGGAATCCTGATTGGTACAAATACAGGATCGTTTCCAAAAAATTCTTTCGGACCTATTTTTCAGCTTAGGCAATCTCGGATAATGCTCACTTTTGGAAACAAATTACATTTAAATCATCTTGGGGAGCCCGTTTCAACATCTGGATATCTTCCGAATTACTGGCTGTTCCCGCCAATGGGAATCACCGAAATCATGCGATATGCAAATAAATCAAACTAAGCTTTTTGAACTCTATTTTGATTTAGTATACTTGATTAAAACGTTTTTCTCTGTCAACATCATGCTTTGTCATGAATATAAAAAAATTTTCTTTTGATCTGCTTAAACTATAGAATAACGCTGATGACACTTTTCTTGAAAAACACTTTAAGAATACCTCTTTTTCTAATATTTTTATCGCTCAATACGATTTTTCACGGATCATTGGTTAGTTTGTGCGGAATCATCAAATTTATAATTCCATTACCTAAATTCCGCATTATTATAGCAAGAATTGCATACTGGATTTCCGGAGGATTTGTTCTGACAGACAATGTTCTGATGAAAGTTTTTTATGATCCTGAATGGGACATACAGGGACTTGAAAACTTGAATATGAACGGGACATATTTAGTTATGAGCAATCATCTTTCATTACTGGACATTCCTACATTGCAGCGTGTTTTCTTCAAACAAATTCCATTTTTACGTTTCTTTATCAAACAGCAGTTGATTTTTGTTCCTTTTCTTGGACAGGGGCTTTGGGCTTTGAACTTTCCATCTATGAAAAGGTATTCCAAAGAAACTTTAAATAAACATCCTGAATTGCGTGGTAAAGATCTGGAAACTACAAAGCGTTCATGTGAAAAATTACGTGGACAACCTGTATCTATGCTTATTTATGCTGAGGGAACTCGTTTTACTCCTGAAAAACACAGCAGAAAAAATTCACCTTACAAAAATTTATTAAAGCCGCGTGCAGGAGGAATACATACCGTATTGAGCAGCCTAGGTGATGAACTTACGTCCATACTTAATGTCACACTGGTTTATCCAGGGCATGCATCTCCAAGTTTATTTGATTTTTTACTTGGGAAAATCCCCAGGGTTGTAATTAGAATTGAGAACCTTAAACTTGGCGAGAGTGGAGTCCCATCTTTTGAGACAATTCAATCCAAAGCAGGATCATTAGCAGTCAGGAACTTCCTTAATCAGTCTTGGGAAGTTAAAGATAAAATTATCAGTAAAATCCATTCTGAATCATCAATTACGGCAACAATAACTCAGCCTACCAGCGAGCCGTCTTCAACTGATTCAGCTGGTGTCAGCAGTACAACATCTTTATTTTCAGAATAAGCTCCAAGCACCAGCACTTCTGATTTAACTCCTGCTATGCGTTTTAGCGGGAAATTTACCACTGCGGTTATTTGCAGACCAATCAAATTTTCCGGACTGTAATTTTTTGTAATCTGAGCAGAACTGGTTTTAATTCCCAGAGGACCAAAATCTATTGTTAACGTATATGCTGGCTTAATTGCTTTGGAATTGAGAATTGCCTCCAGAATCGTTCCTGTGCGGATTTCAACCTGTGTAAATTCCTCAAAAGTAATTTCTGCCATAGAATATTTTCAGGAGTATATAAATTGAATAGTTATGAATCATTTGTTTTAAAAAACAGACTTAATTTCTCTTAACAATGCCTGCACTGGATGAAGAGGGCGAAATCCATCAAAACGCTTTACCTGACTGCGGCAGGAAAAACCGGTAGTCAATATATTTTGCCTGCAAAATGGATCTTCAGGGATTTTTTTTCTCCAGCTTAAATTGTATATTCCGAGTGACTCTTCATAATGCTCTGTTTCATGTCCGTATGTTCCTGCCATTCCGCAGCACCCTGCATTTATAAGCCTTAAATCTAAACCAAATAGATCGAACACATCCTTCCATAGTTCAAGTGAACCTTCAGCTGTCGTTTTTTCAGTACAATGCCCAAATAAATGATATTCTTCAATATTTTGCTTTAATTTTACTGAATGCCTTCTGCAGTTTTTACTATTCATCATTAAAAATTCCTGCGGCAGCTGCACTTTGAATGGTAAATCCTTTTGTCCAAGAATTCTAAGATATTCATCACGATAGGTTAGCAAGATACTGGGATCAAGCCCGACTATGGGAATTCCTGCTCCTCCAACATGTGTCAGCCATTTTGTATTTCTCTCTGCAACATATCTGAATTTTGTTAAGAACCCTTTTACATGCAGTGGCTTACCGTTAGGATGGAACGGAGCAACATAAACTGAAAAATCCAATTTCTTTAGCAACTGATAAAACTCAACTACAACCTGAGATTCATAAAATGAAGTGAATGCATCTTGAAGAAGAATCACACTGCGTTTAGATTCTTCAGCTGAAAGTGTATACAGATCATCCAAATTAAATGCTGTTTGATCATAATTCAAAAGACGCTTCCTTACAGATTCGGGACTGTATTCCGGGAAATCCCTTAAACCGATCTGATTTTTGAGTAATTCCCTGCACAAAGGTAAACTTAAAAATGAATTTATCAGCCATGGCATTTGTGAAAATAAACGGCCAAGGCTTTCAGTTGATCCCACAAGATAATCTTTTACCGGACGAAAATAACGGGAATGATACAGTTCCAGAAATTTTGAACGAAATTCAGGTACGTCAACATTCACCGGACATTGTGTTACACATGCTTTACAGACTAAACATCCAGCCATGGACTCATAAACCTCGTGTGAAAAATCATATTCTCCCTGAATTTTACGCAATGAATTAAAAAATTTACTGAGAAAATTTTGCATTACACCTTTTCGCTTGATTTCAGGAAGAGTTTTTTGCTGCTTCAAAGAAAGCAGTCTTAGCCACTCACGTATCAATGATGCTCTTCCTTTGGGAGAATGAATAGTTTCACGAGTAATTCTTGAAGACGGACACATGACGTTGTCCGGAGAGTAATCGAAACATGCCGCATTCCCATTGCAGTGTATGGCAGACTGATATTCTTTAAGATAATCCTGATGTATCTGACGTTCTTTCTGTCCACGTAAAGGTCCTTCCAGAGGGACTACAGGATCCTTATGTGAGTAAGGTGTGACTATTTTACCTGGATTTAGTCGATTATTTGGATCGAAAGCTTCTTTAATGTGTTGCAAATCCTGATGCAATTCCTCACCAAAAAAATCAACTGTGTATTCACTGCGGAAACCACGACCGTGTTCGCTCCACATGACACCATCATATTTTTTCACCAGCCCAACAACTTGATCGGAAAGTTCTCTGACCCATACTTCCTCTTCAGGCTTTTTTAAGTCCAGGGCCGGACGCACATGCAAACATCCAACGTCCACATGTCCAAACATTGCATACTCCAGATCATAGGAATCCAGAAGTTTTCTGAACTCACTGATATATCTCGCCAGATTTTTTACGGGAACTGCTGTATCTTCCACAAAAGGGATTGGTTTCCTTTCACCTTCTGTCTTTCCTAAAAGTCCTACCCCTTTTTTGCGCAAATTCCAAAGGTCATTGATTTCCTTTGGATCAGTTGTTTTGTAATAACCTGTTGCTTTACCTGACTTATTTTTGTTTCGTTCAACAATTTTACATAATGAAGCAATTCTCTGCTCCAGTTTGTTTTTGTTATTACCACTGAATTCAATGAGGTTGATCGTACGGGTAGGACGAGTTTTTGTTCCGGAATTGTCAGCTTCATCAGCAATGAATGACTTTATTTTATTATATATTTCGTCAGTTCTAGCCAGACTGAGAATTTTTTCGTCAATTGTCTCAATTGCTGCGGGATCAGACGCAACCAATATTTCTGCATCACTAAGAGCGTCATCAAAACTCTCGTATTTCACAACAAGGAGGTGCTTGTATTTCGGAAGCGGAGTCAAACGCAATTTTGCCTCGCTTACAACTGCCAATGTTCCTTCTGAGCCGCAAAGCAGATAGTTGAGATTGAATCGATTTTCAGTGTTGCCATATACTTTGGCAAGGTTATATCCGGTCATGAAGCGGTTCATTTTCGGAAATATACTGTCAATGAGGTCTGCCTTTTTGGAAATAATCTCATCCACAACCTTAAATACTTTTCCTGTAAGACCAGGTTTGTTCTTGTATTCACTTAACGCCGAATCATCAAGCGGAATAGATTTTAAAACTTCACCGTTTGAGAGTACACAAGACAGTTCAATTACATGATTGCTGGTGCGTCCGTAAATTCTCGAACCTTTTCCACATGCGTCAGTATTAACCATACCTCCTAGTGTAGCCCTGTTACTGGGAGATAAATCAGGTGCAAAAAAAACATTATGAGGCTCTAGATGTTTGTTCAGCTGATCAAGTACTACTCCAGGTTCAATTCTTACCCAACCCTGCTTGAGATTAATTTCAAGAATTCGATTCATAAAACGTGAACAATCAAGCACAATTCCGTCTGAAAGTGATTGTCCGTTTGTGCCTGTACCTCCACCACGAGCTGTGATTTTGATGTTTTTGCGAAACTGTTTTTTGTCAGCAATAGACATCACTGTCTGTATGTCACTTATATTTTTTGGGGAAACAACTGCTTGCGGTAAAACCTGATATATGCTGTTATCGGTTGAAGTAACAACGCGTGTAGCATAATCATGATTAATTTTTCCGGAGAATTTACTTTGACGCAGTTCTGCAAGAAAACCTTGCACAACTTGAGGAATCCTTTCAGATAAACTGAGGCGGGGGATCATATGTAATTTTTAACTAAATTGATAAAGTGATTATATTTTTTGTTCCTCCTGTATGAATGTTTAAAAAATAATGTTAATCAAAACAGCAGAAAATAGGAGAATGTCAATCATTATATTCCGGAGGTCTTTTTTGCATCAAAGCCATTATTGATTCTTCGAGATCAGATGACAAAAGCATTGCTGAGTTCCATGTTGCCACATGATTTAATCCGGAGGCTACAGAATGATCTCGGGAATACAGAAGCATTTCCTTTACACCGCGTATTGCTAAGGGTGATTTACTTGCTATTTGCACTGCAATTTTTCGGACTTCTGTCATCATGGTTCTCTTATCCTCATAACAGTTGTTGACCAAGCCCAGCGATTGAGCTTCTTTTCCGGAAAACTTCCTGCCTGTATAGGCTAACTCCCTGATAATCCCCTGAGGAATCAGGTGAGGCAAGCGTTGTAATGTACCAACATCTGCTGTGATGCCAAGATCAATTTCTTTAATTTGAAATACAGCTTTTTTAGTCGAATAGCGGATATCACATGCACTAATCAAATCAACTCCTGCTCCAATACACCCTCCATGAATTGCAGCAATAACAGGTTTTCTACAGCTTTCTATTTGTGAGAATGCTGCTTGAAGCTTTAAGATTTTACTTCTTAAAAATTCACGCTTTCGTCCATCACAGTCATAATTGTTGATTTCCTGTGACAGGTGCTGCAAATATGTAAAATCGATTCCGGAAGTAAAATTGCTGCCAACCCCGCTGATGATGCAAACACGTACACTTTTGCTTTCATCGAGTTCACTGAAACAATTTCCAATGGCAAACCATAATTCTTCGTCTATTGCGTTAGCATGGTCCGGACGGTTAATTTCAATTTCGGCGATATTAGAATCAGTTTTGATCAGCAAAGAATCAGGCATTTTAAATAACAGAAAATTGAGTAAGGGGTAGAAGGGGGCCAGTGTCGATTTCAAGTTTTAAAAGACATTCTTTTGCCAGTTTCAGTTCCTTTTCTGCTTCAGATTTAACCATGTCAGTCACATCATGTTCCTTAATCAGATTGAGCATTTCAATAACAGTTTCAGGATCATCAAATTCATTTTGCAGCTTTTTTGAAATTTCAAGTCGTTCATTATCAGGCATGCATTCATGAAGCAAAAAACAAATTGGCGACCACATTTCATGTTTTATTATTTTTTGCTTTATAAGATTTTTGTTGCCAAGTTCGTTCAAATCAGTTTTAAGTTGTACTGCCATGCCAACATGTTCACCAAATGAAAATAAAATTGAAGCAGTTAATTTATCAGCACTTCCCCAGCAGGCAGCACTTTGCGCACCAGCGCCAAACAAGCCTGCAAATTTACCGCGTATAACTCTTCTCCAGTGTTTTAGGGTTGCAGAATGAGGACGTTCAGAAATTTCAAGAACCTGACCATGTGAAATATTTTGTGTGGCCAAGGATATACATTCCAAAACATCCAAGTTTCCTACCCGTGTTAAAATTTGAAATGATATGGAAAGCAGGTAATCACCCAGTAAAACGCTTACTTCGTTGCCCCACATGTTTTTATTATGTTGATGAAGGCGCCTTGCTTTCTCAGGGGTTTTAATATGCTGGTGCAAAGTTGAAGCGGTATTTAATAATTCCAGAGTACTGCCTATGTCAAAAACAGCTTGATCAGGCTTATCAAACAGACTTGCTGTTTTTAGTAAAACCAAAGCGCGAGTTGGGTTATTGTCAGATCCCATTATATGGTTTGCAATTTCAGAAGAAAAAGGGAGTGAAGCTCCAATATTATTTCTGACAGCATTTTGAACCTGCTTTAAATAATATTCGTTTCCCTTAAGAATTGTTTCACATGAGATCTTTTTGATCCTTGCCGTGGTGTCAATCTGCTGCTGAATAGACTGCATTCTTTAATTTATTATAGATCGATTTATGGATGGGTTTGAGGGTTCATACGCAAAAGCTCTGTAAAAAGAGACACAAGAGCTAAAGTAAATCCGGCGATGGGCCAGATCGCAATCCACTTTGAACGTAATGCTTTCATCTGTCTGAGGAGCAACAAAACAGCAAAAACAAACCAGGCACTGATTGATGAAATAAAACGAATATCAGCTAAAAGAGTTCGATCACCTTTGTTAATTATAATTCCAAGCATTATGCCAATGCTCAAAGCAAGAAACCCCCAGAGCGAACCCTGCCAGCTTATTCGATCCAGAGTACCAAGCGCAGGAAAACGAACCATCATTGATGTCAAAAGTTTTGTTTTGAGATGATGTTCCTGATAGAGAAAAATTATGCTTGCCACACAGGCGACCCCAAGCATCACATATCCAGCGAGGAGAATTATAATATGTGTTCCAAGCAAAACCTGGAAAAACCATGTTTGATCAATGACCATCAAATCGGGCATTACTTGCCACTGGGAAATAATTAGTGAAAGTCCCAGCAGTAGTATTGCAAATAGACGGATAATATAAGGATTGACTAAACTCAGTACACGTTCATGCAAAGCCTGAACTACAACCATACTGGCCCATGCCAGAATATTAAGGATATCACTCACAAAAGTTGCTGGCCAGATTGCCTTGGACCATAACAATCCAATTAATGTCACTGTATGGATGCACCATGCAGCACGCATTCCTGCAACTAGGGTCCATTTCAGAAGCCTGGCCTTAGAGGCCTCCTCAAAAGTTGAAACATATATACCGGCTATTCCAGTAATAATGTAGAGCAACAAAGCTGTCCATGTTCCAGCAATCAGCATTTATTATAGTTATAGAAATAGTGTTTTATACTTAATTGACAAAATATTGGCTGAATATTGATCCTATCATTAAAACCTTAACTTTCTCATTCTTCAAACACTAATTTGAAAAAAGATATTCATAAAATTACTTTTGTATTTTTAGCAAGTTACAGAGTAATGACGACAAGAGTGTATCTTTGTTAATACTATTCGTCAATTTGTATTTTTTAACTTCAGGGGCAGGTAAGTTTTCCGGAATATTGCTTTCCGAATAGCACTGCTAATTTTTTGGCTAAAGGCAGTGTAATTAACAGGTCAAGTTTTGAATCATTATCTGCATCAATAATGACTATTTCTGCTGGTGTTGCACCTTCCTTTGCTGTAGTTGCGGCAAAAGATACTGATGATGCATAGCCTGTGGCTGACGATGTGTCGCTGAGAGTCAATGAGAAGTCTCCAGTTAATAGTGAAACTCCTGGAGTACTGACAAGGAATCGATGGCCAACAACAAAGTCCATTTTATTGTCATGGTTAAAATCTGCTGAAGCCATTGTTCCAGGGCCTCTGCCTGAGTTTATAGCGACATGCGAAGCAAAATTCCCATTTCCTTTTCCATAAATTAATGAGAGAGTATTATCCCCCGAATTACTGACAGCAAGATCAGGATTGCCGTCACAATTCCAGTCCCCGGTAATCATGTCTATTGGAGAACTGCCTACAGCATAGCTGGTTGTCTTTTTGCTGAAAGAACCTGTTCCGCTGTTAAGCCAGATTTGTACCTGAGTACTGTCTCTTAATAATACTGCTAAATCAGCATCAGAATCTGCATCCCAATCTCCACTTGCTGCACGGATTGGACGTTCATTAACTGATAATGTCTGGGAAACAGAAAAAACTCCGTTACTGTTTTGAAGTATGGAAACACTGCTGTTGTCACGGTTTACAACAGCCAGATCAGTTTGGTTGTCATTGTTCCAGTCTCCTGAAATTATGTTCAACGGGACGTCACCGACCTCGATGCTGCCGTTATCATAAAAATTCGCACTACCATCATTGAGCAAAAATTTAATTTTATCCTCATCAGAATGTGTCACCACTAAATCAGTAATGTTGTCTCCTGTATAATCAACTGAAACGATATCTTGTCTCCATTCCTCTGTTGTTGGAGTAATTGTACTCGAAACAAATGGGAAACGGCTGCTGGAAGAAGAGGTATTCTGGAAGAGGGTCAATGTTCCATCTGCTGATGTTGATATCCCGTTCTGCTTTCTAGAGCTTGCCACCACGAGATCTGTTTCATTGTCCCCATTGAAGTCGCCAGAAGCGATGCTTAGAGGATTTTCACCTGCGTCAAATTCTAAAGGGGGTTCAAAAACAGTTCCGGACACATTAGATGGGCCGGTACTGCTTTGCATAGGTGAGTCAGATGAACTGCAACCGCTGAAGATTATTCCAAGTCCTAAAATAAAAATTAATGAAACAGTCCAAAAATATTTGACAAGAAATGAGTTACTGCTCATTTATCAAGCCTTTAAAAAAGAGACCATACTTGTCATCATGATAATTTTGAATTAAGCCGAAATACTTGTTCCATGGTGGTACAGGAGGCCTTTCCCTACTTTGGAAATAAAGTTCCGTGCTGCTTTGTTTCCAGCGCTGTTCAAGAAAAACTTTTAATGGCGAATTTTCGGTTAGTCCCTCAAAAACAATTACAGGAGATCGTGCACCTTGAGCGTATTGTTCAAAATGAAAAATTATTTTATCACCATTTCCTGCAATAAGCTGTTCTTCCAGCAATGCTGTCTCTTGAAAATCAATCTTGATCCAGTCAGCAAGATCAAGCAGTTGATGATGGACACGAGAATCCATTTTATTTGTGTCATCCAGAGCAAGACGTATTCTTAAATCCTCTGCAAGCGCCCGAATAGTTTTCAGATAATCTTCAGTAATTTCTTCGTTTATTTCAAAATAAAACATTTGCTGATATTCCGGGAACAATTCCAGCAGAATTTTCAAAGTATGTGGATAATTGAGATAGTTTGCATCCACGTTTTGAGTGAAAGTCATTGAGGGCATGAGAATACTATCACGTTTCATATGTTGACGCAGGAGACGTACCATTAAAAAGGTTGCAATCAATGAAGCAAAACGAAGGAGTACGGAGGGGATATTCAATTCCTGTGAACGAGAAACTATCTCACCAAAACTGTTACAATCTCTGTCTATAGCAAGCAGCTCAAAACCGCATGTTTTTGACTGCAATGGCCTCGGAGCGAGTGCGTCGATAGATTCTGCTTTTACAGTAATCCATTTAAGGTAGTTCTGTGCACGTTCTGAAAGATCATCCCATTCATGTTCAGTTACCATTCCAAGAACTTTGCTGATAATATCAGGGAAACATGGAGTGGGCAGGCAGTCCGGGGCGGCAACTACAGTATGCCCGGTTAATATTGACTCATCTGTCAGTTGGGATATGTACTGCTGCAGTTCTTCTAGGTTTTGCATCAGTGTTTATTCAGGAGAGAACTATAGGATGAATTTTCTATCAAGATTAATTATTTGACTTCTGCAAGCAAGATGCAGAAATTTGAAGTTTTTTGAAAGCTGAATATGTAAACCTGATTGCTCAGTATTCTAAATTCATTAAAACAGTAAGCTATAGTCCACAGACTAGGATGAAGGTTGATTTGCTCTCAAAGCAAGATTTGCAAATTTTGTATACTGACCAATAAAAGCAAGTCTTTTGGTGCCTATTGCACCGTTTCTGTGTTTTGCAATACTAATTTCAGCAATTCCCTTGTCTTCAGAATCCTCGTTGTAAACTTCATCGCGATAAATAAAGAATATTAAGTCTGCATCCTGTTCGAGAGCACCTGATTCTCTTAAATCAGACATCATGGGACGTTTTTCTGTGCGTCTTTCCAGGCTGCGGTTCAGCTGTGAAATAACAACCATAGGCAGGGAGAATTCTTTTGCCATGGCTTTCATGGATCTGGAGATTTCTGCTATTTCCTGTTCACGTGAAGGATTTCTCAAATTACTTTGCATAAGCTGTACATAATCCACTACTACAAGACCAAGTGAAGGATATTCATTTTTTGCCTGTCGGATTACCTGTCTTACATAATTTGGATTGATCGCAGAGCGATCATCAATCAGTAATGGTGCTTCCATCATACGAGTAGTGCCTTCCATAAGTTTATCCCAGTCCTGCTGGTTAAGATCACCTATCAGCAATTTGCTGCTATTTACTTTTGCTTCACTGCAGATAAGGCGCATGGCAATGTGTTCTTTGGGCATTTCCAGACTGAAAAATAGAGATGGGACATGAGCATGTCCTGCAGCATATAATGCCATATTAATTGCCAGGGCAGTTTTACCCATGGAAGGACGAGCTGCAATGATAATTAAATCTCCGTTTTGAAATCCACGTGTCATGTCATCCAGTTCGCTAAAACCTGTGGGTACTCCAGTAACATTTTCAGGAGATTCAGCTATCTTTTCCAGCTGTTCAAAATTTGTCGCAAGAATTTCTTTAATATGTGAGTATCTTCTCAGACGGGTTCGTGCATCGATAGAGCGTAAACGATCCGTAGCCTCGTCTATGAATTCGGATATGTTGTCGGTGCTTCCTTCTTGTCCGCGCTTTGCAACTTCATGAGCCGTGAGAATTATGTCACGCAGTTGTCCCTTTTCTCTAACAATATGAGCGTAAAACTCTGCATTTTCTGCAACAGGTGTTTTCTGGGACAGCTCGTTTAAATATTCCACACCCCCTGTCTGCTCTAGTTGCTGCCTGGATTCGAGCTGACGTAATAATGTCAGCTCATCAATCGGAACAGGAGGTTCCTCTGAAGCCATTTCCTGCATGGCCGAAAAGATATACTGATTAGCAGGGGAAAAAAAATCTTCAGTGTTAATGATATCAAGAATCTGTGGCAGGATTGTGTTCTGGATTATTATTGCGCCCAATACAGCTTGTTCAGCCATCTTGTCATGAGGCAGAATATCTCCAAGATCAGTGTTTTGTGACCGTGATCTTTTTGAATGATCGGCTACAGGAATTTTTTCCGATTTAATGTTGGATGAAAGCATTGGTACTCCGGGTTTGGAGAAAGGACGCAAGAGTCAGGAAAAAGGAAGTAGTAAATATGACACTTAAGTGAAAAGCTCTGTTGTCACTTAAATTTCCAGACCCTTAAAAGCAGGGGACTTTATCCCTCACCATTTTTTTGACTGATTACAGTTTCGTTTTTATCAATATCCTTTTCAGCATCATTTTGGTCTGTCTGTAAACTTTCAGTTTCCTGTTCAGCAGGCATTTCTTCAATTTCTCCTATTACCTGAACTTGCATGGATACTGTTACTTCTGAATGTATACGTACAGAAAAATCGTGCGTACCTGTGTCCCTAATTGGAGAATTCAATTGAATAGCACGGCGATTTAATTCAAAATCATTTTCTTTAAGTAATAAGTTTAAGTCCCTGTTTGTTACAGAACCAAACAGCCTCCCTCCGGGACCAGCTTTTCTAGTAACTTCCAGTTTAAGTGCTTTAAGTTTCTCCGCTTGTTCAAGTGCAAGTGCAATTTTTCCTTCACGCAGTTTTTCAAGGTGTTGAAGACGATGCCGCAATTCTTTTGAAGCCTTCCCAGTCGCCAGGAGAGCAACTCCATGAGGTATCAGGTAGTTACGGCCATAACCGGGCTTTACCTCAATTGTGTCTCCTAATAACCCTAAATTTTCCACATCCTGAGTTAAAATTACTTTCACGATTTTTCCTTAAGTTTGGATGTCAATACTTTTTTGATTATCAGGCTTAATATCATCATCACTTTTTGCAGCAAGAGTAGAAGTTTTTACTGAAAATCTTCGATCTGTATTTAATTGTTGTGGGACATATCCCTTCATTGGTGAGAGCAGCGCAATATTGCGTGCACGTCGGACCGCGATTTTTAACTTTCTCTGATTTGATGAGCAGACACCGGAAATCCTGCTTGGTATAATCTTTCCTCCTTGTGTCACATAGTCTTTCAGCAATTCTACATCTTTGTAATCAATCCTATCGATGCCGGCTTCCTTAAAAGGACACAATTTCCTTTTGCTGCGTAATAAAATACTTGTAGGGATACGTTTTCTTCTTAAATGAGGTCTTCTTCTTTTTTTCTGCATGAATAAAAGTTATTAAGTGCTGGATAAAGGATTTATTTAAATTATTTTTCGAATTGACTGAGATCAGGCTTCTAAGGATTCTGAATTATCTTCTTTTGCACTACTTTCAGATTCTTCTTTGTTTGAATCTGATTGGTTTCCAGTTTCTATTTGTTCTTCTTCATCTGACTTTTCATTCTCAGAATTTGCCAAAACATCTTTTTCAGGCTCTTCCTTGGGCTGTGAACTTTCCTCGGAAGATTCTTTTTCGACTCTTTCCTCTTTTGGAGGAATTAAGCTTTGCATAAATGCTGCTTCTGCATCAAGATCTTCTGCTTTAACAATCTGATGACGCAAAACATTATCAGAATAACCAAATTGTCTTTGTAATTCATCCACTGTTTTACCACTCCCTGTAAAGTACCATGTGTGGTAAACACCAAAATCATTACCCTCAATTTCATATGCTAATCTTCTGCGTCCCCATACATATTCGTGGACGAGTTTCCCCTCCGATTTGGAGAGGCTCATTTTAATGTTTTTCTGTAAGGATTCAAGCTCCTTATCGCTAAGGGCCGGATCTGTAATGAATACCAGTTCAAATCCTGTCATTTATCTTCCTTTCGGATTATTGTATTGCCAATAAGTCCACCAAGGTGAACAAGGAAATATTAAAGATACGTTTTTGTATCAAAAATTTACTTTATTAATTAATAATTAAATATTGAAACGAAAGTGCATTATATCACCGTCCTTAACCACATAATCACGTCCTTCAAGACGCCAGCGTCCAGCTTCTTTGACAGAGGACTCCGATCCGAGGCGGTCAATGTCGTCAAAATGAAATACTTCTGCTCTGATGAAGCCTTTTTCAAAGTCAGTATGTATTTTTCCGGCAGCTTCCGGAGCAGTAGCACCTTTCCGGATTTCCCATGCTCTGACTTCATTTTTTTCAGCAGTAAAATAAGTTATCTGTTCAAGCATCCTGTATCCGGAATGAGTAAGCTGATCAATTCCGGTACCGTCAATTCCAAGTTCTTCCATGAAATAATCTGACTCTGCTTCGCCCATGTCTATCAGTTCCGATTCAACTTTTGCACAAATCGGAATAACTTCCACACCCTCTTGAAATGCAAACTTACGTAATTGTTTTTCAGAATCTGATGCCTCCCTCAGCTGATCTTCAGAGACGTTTGCAATATAGATGTATGGCTTCATTGACAGTAAATTCAATTCACCAATCAACTCATTCTCATCTGTATCCAGATCTGCGCTGATTGCTGGATTCCCCTCTCCCAAATGATCTCGAATCTTTTCAAAAACAGGCAGGACCGCTATTAAATCACGGGCACCTTTTATCTGTTTATGCAGCTTATCAATTTTCCGTTCCACCTGTTCCAAATCTGACAAAATCAGTTCAGTCTGTACAACAAGAACATCCCCAACAGGATCATGATTGATTTCCACATGTGCTACACCAGTATCCTCAAAACACCTTACAACATGCGCAATTGCATCGACCTCTCTAATATGGCTCAAAAACTGATTCCCCAGTCCCTCTCCCTTGCTGGCACCTTTAACAAGTCCTGCTATATCTACAACTTTTAAAGTCGCTGGTACAACACGTTCCGGATTGATAATTTCTGCCAGTCTGGTTACCCGCGGATCATTCAGCTTAACAATTCCATAATTAGGCTCAATTGTACAAAAGGGATAATTTTCTGCTTCTGCCTTAACTTTAGTCAATGCACTGAACAGTGTGGACTTCCCGACATTTGGTAAACCCACAATCCCTACTTCTAATGACATAACCCTAGTGGAAGCTTAGCTTGTTTAATTAATGATTTTGCTGTTATTCATTCAGGTTATGTTACTGAAAAAGAAACATTCTGAAATTGAGAAGTTTCCAAGAACCTGATCATCTCTTTTATAGCAAGATTAAAAGCACTTCTGGTTAATTTTATTTCTGCTTTAGACCAGCGACCAAGTACGTGACCTACTACATTTTCTTTATCTGCCGGTCTTCCTACACCAAATCTTATTCTATGGAAATTACCGTTCCCCAGTGATTCTATTATTGAACGTAAACCGTTATGTCCTCCATGGCCACCTTCATCTCGGAAACGTACTTTACCTGGGGGGAGGTCAATATCATCAGAAATGATTACAATTTTTTCTAAGGGAATTTTATAAAAATTTACAAATTCAGCGACAGCCTCACCACTTCTGTTCATATAGGTCTGAGGTTTTATGAAAAGGCACGACTCACCCCTGATTGATGTACGGCATAATTTGCTCTGGAACTTTTGTTGAAACCCGGAGATTCCCAGATGTTCTATCAGTAAATCTACAACCTGAAACCCAACATTGTGAGGTGTACCTTCATACTCTCTGCCTGGATTCCCCAGGCCGGCCACCAGTTTCATGACCAACCTTCCCTGTTTCAGAATTTTATCAATTTAAACTCACTCTTTTGTTTCCTCTTCTTTGGTATCTCCTTCAGTATCTTTTTCTGTTCCTTCTTCTCCTTCTCCTTCTTCTCCTTCTTCGTCTTCAATTTCTTCAACTTCTTCCTCTTCTTCTGGTGCACGTCCCACAATTGAAATTATGGCATAATTCTCTTCAGTACTGTGGAAAACTTTTTCAGGCAATTCAACTTCCTGAATTTTGATAGAATCACCAACTTCAAGTTGAGAAACATCTACAACAAGCTTAGATGGGATATCTGCAGGAAGACAGCTTACGGGAATTTCCCTGACAACCATCTGAAGAACTCCACCGCTTTTCACTCCTGGTGATTCTCCAGTTACATGCACAGGTATACGTACTACCTGCGGTTTTGTTTCAGGAAGTTCCCAAAAATCCAGGTGAATAAGCTTATGTTTATATGGATGTTTCTGAACTTCCCTGAGTAAAACCTTGGCAGTCCAGTTTTCTTGATTAGAAGGGTCAGTTACAGTGATTGGAACCAGTTCATGCATTCCTGTCATTTTTTCTAGTATATGGCGTGTTGACTCCTCTGTCATTTCAAGCAGAATATTACCACGTGGGCCATAAAGTGTGGCAGGAATTTTACCAGCTTGGCGTAATTTGTGATTAGCCGATTTACCTCTGGTTTTTCGTATGCTGGCAACTAATTGGTTTTGTACCATGTTTTTTCCATCAAAAGGATGGGTTAGTAAAAAAATTAATCGTTAAATCTAACCTGAATTTGTTAATCAGTCAACGCAATTCTTAAATGACTCTACTTTGAGAATGATTTGTGCGGTAATAATAATAATTTAATCCTGCTGCAGAAAATCAACAGAACTTTCTAAAAAAGAATCATTTATGGGTATATTCATGGGAGACCAAGAATCCCATACCATAGATTCTATTTCCTAACTATCTTTCAGTGCATATTCCACCAAATCCAATAAGTTCTCAATTTGTAAAATATT
>Ga0209753_1000133_pt1 | contig 27482 bp, 10 predicted proteins | sample METZYME_3_550m_FD_187550 | JGI IMG/M metagenome (GOLD analysis project Ga0209753, IMG submission 187550) | Marine microbial communities from oxygen minimum zone in mesopelagic equatorial Pacific - METZYME_3_550m (SPAdes) (version 2) | ecosystem: Environmental > Aquatic > Marine > Oceanic... | reverse complement strand
TGGCCAAGCTTGACGCGGTGTTTCCAGAGTTGGCGCGGCTTGAAGATGCCGAACGGCGTGATGATGCCGGTGATCAGTTCCGGCGGCGTCACGTCAAAAGCCGGGTTGCGAGCTTTGCTGCCGGGGTTGGCCAGGCGCACCTTTTGCCGACGCCCACCCGGCGTCACTCCCCAAGCGCTGAGCACCTCGTCTTCGTTGCGCTCCTCGATCGGGATGGCCTGGCCGGACTCGAGTTCCCAGTCGATGGTCGAGAGCGGGATGGCGACGTAGAACGGGATGCCGTGCCGCTTGGCCAGGACGGCCTTGGTGTAGGTACCGATCTTGTTGGCCACCTCGCCGGTGCGGCCCAGCGTGCGGTCGCTGCCGACGATGACGAGGTCGATCTCTCCGCGTTGCATCAGGTGTCCGGCGGCGTTGTCGGCAATGATATCGTGCGAGATGCCCTGCTGCGCCAGTTCCCAAGCGGTGAGGATGGCGCCCTGCGATCGCGGCCGTGTCTCGTCACAATAAACATGGAACGATTTTCTCTTGGCCTGTGCGGCGTACATTGGAGCAGTGGCGGAGCCGACATCCACGAATGCCAGCCAGCCAGCGTTGCAGTGCGTTAGCACGCGGGAGCCGTTGTGGATGAGCGGTTCACCGTGTTGGCCGAGCGCCTCGCAGTGGGCGACGTCGTCATCCGCGAATTGCCGGGCGGCGGCCAGAGCCTGCTCCTGTCGCTTGGCCACAGTTTCGTCGGTCATTTGCGCCAGCATCCCGCGCATGGCGCTGACCGGATCGACGGCGGTGGGGCGTGCCTCAGCCAGCGTGCGGTAAACCTTGGCCAAGTGCCGTTCAAATGCCTTGAGTCCGCGCCCCCGAAAGGCTCGCGCGCCCTGAGCCAGGCCGTAGGCCGCCGTGGCGCCGATCGCGCCGGCTCCGCGAACGATCATGTCGGTGATGGCGCGGGCGGTTTCGCGAAAGTCCGCAGTGGAGACGATTTTGAACTTGTGCGGGAGCAGTCGCTGCTCGATGAGCCGGACGCGGTTGCGCGCCGGGTCAAACCAAACGGTGCGGTAATGCCGCGACTGGCCCTGGTGGGTAACCTTCATGACGCGGGGCGCGGCTTAGTGGCCACACTTCAGGTTAAGCTTGTGGCGAATCTGCTCGAAGCGTGGATCAGAGCGGATCTTGTTCAGGTCAGGATCCTTGTCCATCCACTTCGTATCGTCGTAGCCGAGTTGAACAGCCTTTCTGAGTGCAGTAATTGAATCGTCGATGCGATCCGAGAGGGAGAAGCTGCAGGCAAGATTGTAAAACACCATCGAGTCCTCCGGCAGAAGACGCGAAAGTTGTTCATCGACCGCGAGGCCCTCTGCAAAGCGGCCGCGCTTGGTGTAATCGTCTCCAAGCAACTGTAGCGCCTCAATGTATTCGGGGTCGCGCTTGGCGAGACCTTCCAAAAAGGAAATCTCGACATCTAATTCCTGTTTCTCCCTGCTGGATAAATCCTGTCTTGAAGATGAATGCTCTGACATGAGGCCGGGTCAAAATCACCCGACCAGCCGGCAGAGTCAAGCTGTCCACTGCGGGAATCGGGTCATTGATCAACGCTGTCTCCTCTTCGAGTGCAGTGCCTTGTGTCCGGGGAAATCGTTGTGGTAGCGCTTCAGTAACGCGGCCTCGTCGTTCTTGACGAGGTAGATTTTGCCCTTGATCTTGAGCGTCTCGCTTGGCGCGAGGCTGCCCAGCCGGAAGTCGCTGTGCAGGCAGCGTATCACGCCCTGGAACAATTCCTGATATGGCTCGAACGCCGTGGCGAAAATCATCGAGCCGTCGCCGCTGAAGCAGCCGATCAGCCCGTTGCTCGGCACGTCCGGGTGCAGTGGCCGAGGGTTGACATCGGTGCGTGGCACGCCCGGCCCGGCCCAGACTTGCCCGGGGATGTAGCGCGCCTCCGTCGCCCAGTCCTGTGTCGGCATCATCGCCCGCTTGCCGTCGAGATAGACGAAGCTCTTCTTGATGTAGGCATACTTGTCGGCGGTCGCGTCTGCGCCGGTGCCGTTGAATTTGCCGACGCGGATGCACGGTTGCGCCCAGTGCGCTTCAGATCGCCTGGCTGTGGGGTTGTGCGCGGTGAGCGCAAAATCGACCTCGTCGTGGCTGGCGGTGATGACGTGCTCGACCGTCACGCCGTCGTTCACGTCGCAGTGTAAATTGAGCTGCGAGCCGTCATCGCTGCGTGAAATCAGGCGCGTCTTGTGACCGACGACGGTGTGCCTTCCCCAGTCGGTCGTCTGCGAGTTGTCACGGCAATACGCCTCGAGGTAGTGGATTTTAATCTCTTTGCCGGGCAGCTGCCGGCCGCTGATGGTCAGCATGTTTTTGGCCCAGTGCAGCTTTAGCTTGGCCGGTTCGGCAGCCTGCCCAAGCGCTGTCGTGCATACAAACGAGAGGGTTGAGAGAATCAGTTTCATGGGTCGGGCAGCACAGCGTCGGCTCGCATCGGGACGCTGTCAACGGCAATGCGCCTTGCGCTTGTCCAAGCGGCTGGTGAATACTGACGCGCCCATGGGAGAACCGGTCAAAGTCCCGCTGGTAGGCCTCAATGAGCAAAACCAACCGCTTGCTGTGGAGTTGAAGGATGCCTTTGAGCGCGTGCTCGATTCATCGCAGTTTATCCTCGGCCCTGAGGTCACCGAGTTCGAGTCGCTCGCTGCCGAATCGATCGGTGCACGGCACGCCATCGGCACCAGCTCCGGCACTGATGCTCTGCTGCTTTCTTTGATGACACTCGGGATCGGCCCCGGCGACGAGGTGCTGTGCCCATCGTTCACGTTTTTTGCGACCGCCGGTGCGATCGCCCGCATCGGTGCTACACCGGTGTTCGTCGATTCAATCGACACCGATTTCAACATCGACCTCGACGATGCAGAGCGGCGCGTCACCGGCAAGACCAAGGCGATCATTCCGGTGCATTTGTTCGGTCAAGCGGCGGACATGGACGGCGCGCAGCGCATGGCCAAGGCGCATGGCCTGGCCGTGCTCGAGGACGCCGCGCAGTCGATGGGCGCGACGTTCGGTGGCCAACAGGTCGGCACAATGGGCGAGCTGAGCGCATTCAGTTTTTTCCCGTCCAAAAACCTTGGTGGGTTCGGCGATGGCGGCATGATCACGACAGACCACGATGACCTGGCCAAGCGCGCGCGCATCCTTCGCGTGCACGGCGGTGCGCCGAAGTATTACCACAAGGCCATCGGCGGCAACTTCCGGATGGACCCTCTGCACGCCGCGCTGCTCGGGGTCAAGCTGGGTCACTTGCCGGGATACCTTGCCAGGCGCCGCGCCAACGCCGAGCAGTACCTTGAGCGCCTGGCCAAGTTCGATCACGTTGCCGAGGGCCGACTGGTGTTGCCAACTGAAATCGAAAGCCGCGGCCACACTTGGAACCAATTCACCCTCCGCGTGGCCAACAGCAAACGTGACGCGCTGCAGGAACACTTGGCCACGAACAACATCGGCTCTGCGATTTATTATCCGGTGCCGATGCACCAGCAGGAATGCTTCGCACACCTGCCCAACTTCGGCGAGTCACTGCCGGTCTGTGAAAAAATGGCGGGGGAAGTGTTGAGCATCCCGGTGTACCCGGAACTGACGGAGGAGCAATTCTGTCACGTTGTCGACACGCTGGCCAATGCCCCGCTTTGATCGCTATAGTGACTTGCCGCTGAGCGCACCGGCTTCCTGCAGCAATGTGGCAAGGTCGCTCCAGCCATTGGCTTTGGCGTAATCCAGCGGAGTGTGGCCGGATTTGTTTTGGCTGTTTAAGTCTGCGTTGCTGCGAATGAGCAGTTTAACGGCCTCGGGCCGGTTTCGTAGCACAGCCTGGTGCAACGGCGTGGCGTTGCTGTTGCTCAATGCGTCCACATCGGCCCCGAGCGAGATCAGTACTTCCATCGTGTTCACCTTGCCCGCGCCGGCGGCCCAGTGCAGCGGCGTGCTTTTGTGGAGTGGCCCAGGCATGTTCACTTTGACTCCGCGACGAAGAAACGCTTGTACGGCGATGGCATCCCCCTTGGCGGCGGCCATGTGGATGGACACTTCATGCCCCGCACGACCACGCCTGGCCTGGAGCATGGCAGCGGCTTTGCTCTGCTGGTAGCCCTTAGCCAGGTCCAGTGGGGTACCGCTTTGGCTGATGGCGTTCACCGGTGCGCGGCGCTTGAGCAACAACGCAATGACATTGGTGCTTCCCTTGGCGGCGGCGGAGTGCAGAGGTGTCCATCCGCCGTCAGTGCGCGCGGCCTTGTCCGCACCGCGGTTGAGCAGCAACTCGGCGGCTTCGGCCTGGTCAGCCTCGGCGGCCCAGTGGAGCGGCATGGCCTGGTGTTTTTTTGCGCGAAAGTGAACGTTGGCCCGGTTGCGTTTCACCCAGCCGTTGAGTGCCTCAATATCTCCGTGGCGTGCGGCCAAGTGAACCGACAGCGAGGCTCCTTTTTTCGCGCCCAGACGTTTGAGCAGTTGCACGGTGGAGTCGCGGTTGTGGATGCGTGCGAAATCGAGCGGCGTGCCATCGGGGCAGAGGGTGCTCAGGTCTTTGCCGAGGTCGTGCAGCAACTGGAGCACAGCGTCGCGGCCGTTGATCGCCGCCACGTGAACAGCGGTCCAGCCGTTGGGTGCGGCGGAGTCGAGTTTGCCGCCATTGGCGAGAAGCCGCTTGACTGCGTCGCGGCTGTCGTGGGCGCAGGCGAGGTAGAGCGCGTCTATTTTTTCCTTTTGCGTCTTGGCGTGGAGATTCGCGCGGTGGGCCAGCAGCACCTCGATGTTGGCCGGCCTGTTGTGGATCGCGGCGATGTGCAGCGGCGCCTGGCCAAGCGCATTGAAGGCATTGATCGCCTGGCCAAGCTGTAACGCGTGCCGGAGGGCGTCGGCTTCGTCTGTGGCGGCGAGTTCGTGCAGGGAGCGCGAATCGACTTTCGGTGCCGGTTGCGGCTTGGTCTGCGCGGCCGAAGGTGGCTCGGGTTCGTCCGGGCCGCAGCCGGCTTGGCCAAGTGCAACCATAAGCAGAGCCATCAAAAGAGGCCAACGCAGTGTCTCCTTTGGCTTGATTTGGTTCATTCGGATCGGGGGTCGGGTATCGTTCAGGTCGCGAGGATTCAAGCCCGATGTCAACTGGCAAGCAACGAAAAACAACATTGTAGATTGTTGGCTCTGTTTTTTCACTTGAAGATTTAACCGTGGACCAATAACCAGTTGCCCGATGGTACGCAGCGATTCGCCGAGAACGCAAAAAGGGTTACCCATTTGGGTGATCAATCGACTCGGTCTTTTTTTGTTTGTAGGGCTGCTTGGCCAACCTTTCGCAGGGACGGACGAATCGGTGCTCACTCGAGTCGAGAATACCACGATCACCCTGCCATTGGAGCAACGGTTGTTCGACTATCAAATCAAGGATGCCTTTCCTGGTATTAAGTTCGATCGGCCGGTGGCTATCGTCAGTCTTCCCGGGGATGACACACGGCTCTTCGTCGTGGAAAACGGCGGTCTGATCTTCGAGCTGTCACTCTTGTCGACACCGAAGAAAAGCACTTTATTGGATATATCGGACAAAACGATATCCATTGCCCCCAATCGCTCCGAGGAGCCAGGGTTGCTTGGATTGGCTTTCCATCCGAAGTTTATGGATAATGGGTATTTCTTTGTTTTTTATACGACGCATTCTGAAACTAAAGCTGGCAAGGGATTTCACAACCGACTGTCTCGCTTTCAGGTTTCGCCGGATGATCCCCATAAAGCTCTGCCCGACTCCGAGTTGATACTCATCGATCAGTACGACCAATCCTTTATTCACAACGCCGGGGATCTGCATTTTGGGCAGGACGGGTACTTGTATGTCAGCTTGGGTGATGAAGGGCCAGGCTATGATAACAATCGTAACAGCCAAAGAATAGATAAGGATTTCTTTAGTGGCATTCTCCGTATTGATGTAGATAAGCGACCGGGAAACCTGTTGCCCAACCCGCACCCGGCTGTCATGGGAGGGTACAAAATCCCGGCGGACAACCCCTTTGTGGGTATTGAAGTGTTCAACGGCGTAGCCGTTGAACCTAAGAAAGTGCGAACGGAATTCTTTGCGGTGGGATTGCGAAACCCCTGGCGCATGTCCTTTGACCAAGGCAATGGGGATCTTTATTGTGTCGATACCGGGCAACACAAACGCGAGGAGGTGAATATAATCAGAAGCGGCGGAAACTACGGTTGGGCCATCCGGGAAGGCACCAAAGAGGGCGGAAGAAAACCAGACCCGAAAAAGAACTACCAATTTATCGACCCAATCTTCGAATACGAACACGGACCATTGGGAAATGGGATTACAGCAGGATTACTTTATCGCGGGATGTCTCTGCCGGAGCTAAACGGATATTTTATTTTTTCCGACTATTATGGCGGGCATCTGGGTGCGGTTAACAGAGAAAATGGCGTCACGTCCCCGATGATCTGGTTGAAATGGTCTCCTGGTATTTCGTCCTTGGGAATACACCCCAAAACCGATGACCTGCTACTGGCTGATTTTCGCAAGGGAACTCTCTGGGAATTGTCCTCATATGAATCCACAAAAAAAACTCAATTGCCGGCCAAACTGTCCCAAACAGGGCTTTTCAGGGATCTGGAGTCCCTAACTCCCCAACCCGGGATTGTCCCCTATGAAATTAATGTGCCTTTTTGGTCGGATGGCGCGGTGAAAAAGAGATGGTTCAGTCTACCTGATTCAAGCCAAAAAATTGGGTTTGAGGAAAACCGTCCATGGTCCTTTCCTGCAGGGACGATTTGGGTGAAGCATTTCGAGATTCTATTGAACCCGCAGGATGTTCATTCGATTCATAGGCTTGAAACAAGAGTTCTAGTGAAGACAGCCTCTGGACTTTACGGCGCAACCTATCGCTGGAATGCTGACCAAACAGATGCCGATTTGGTGCCATCCACTGGGGGTAAAACCATCTTGAACATTATACAGGAAAGCCCGGATCCCAAACAGGATTGGTACTTTCCGTCGCTCGAGGATGAGATCCGTCTACTCGGTGACGGTTGGGCGTGGAAAAAGGACTGGAGGTATCCGTCATTACAGAAAAAGGTTCGCTTGATTGCTGATGATCCGATCCGGAAACAAGAATGGCTGTTCCCATCCCAGATCGAATGCTCGAGATGTCACGTCAAGAATAGCGGCTGGGCGCTAGGTTTCAATACTGCTCAACTCAATCGGGAAATTCTGGTCGACGGTAAGAAGGTGAACCAACTCTCTGCGTTGGAAAAAGCAGGTTACCTAGACAGGACTGTTCCTCCTCCGCAGACCCTCTCAAAACTCGCGTCGCTTGAGGATAAGAGCGTAAGTGAAGAATACCGCGTGCGTTCCTATTTGGAGGTTAACTGTTCCTACTGTCACCAACCCGGCGGCGCAGCTCGCTCAGGGTGGGATGGGCGTGTCAACACTGCTACAGATCGGGCAAACCTCATCGACGGTTTGTTGCACGAGAATTTCGGTTCTGAAAAAAACAGGGTTATTGTTCCCGGCGCTGCCGACAAGTCTGTGCTGCTGAAGCGCATGAGCCAACGTGGCGAAATAAAGATGCCTCCAATAGCCTCGAATCTGCCCGACCTGAAAGCATCGAAGTTGATTGAACACTGGATCAACGGTGAGTTGACCAAACATAAAACGTTTCAGGAATGGCAAATGTTGTATTTCGAAAACACCGACTTACCTGAAGCTGGAGAAAACGCTGATCCCGACCGGGATGGGGCCGTAAATTTTCAGGAATTCATCACACAAACTCATCCACTGCTGTTCGCTGATCGTTGGGAGGTTGATATCGATATGACCATCGAGGGGGCTGAGATTATCTACTCCCCAAAACCGAATCGAAGCTATCAGGTTCAGTGGACAGCAAATCCGTCCGATCCTGCGGCTTGGAAGCCGTTGGACATGCCGGAAAACGTCCATCACTTCGGCCGTGAGGCCGTTGAGAAAAAGGCCATCAAGGACACAGAACCCAATTCAAAAAGGTTTTACCGAATCAGGATCAACAAGCCTTAGGGTCTTCTGGCTTAATTTATACACACGGCCATTCAAAACGTTTTTACATGACGAAGCCAGTGACTAATCCAAACCTATCACGACCCGAAAAAACTGGACGGATGAATCAATGTCGGCTGGTAGACTGGCCTACGCTGGCTCACGGTCGGCAATCAACACGATTTTTATCTGCTGCCAACGGGTGAGGTCGCGGAGGATTCAAGCCTCGGGATGCGTTTGAGGCAACGAAAAAACAGCTCTCAGTTGGGATCGCTGATGATGCGGAAAAACCGACGATCTGGCTTGTCTCCGAGTGGCACGGTGAAGCTCAGTGGCTTGTGATTCGGCACGGCGACATTTTTGAGCTGTTGCCAAATTGTCAGATCGACCGAGGCTTCAACGTGATGGGTCCGTCCAGAGATACCGAAAAACACGATCTGTAGACGGTTGCCCTGTACCAGTTCGATCGACTGAAACATCGGCCGATGCGAAGGTTCGAAAACCAGTTGCGGCCGGAGCAACGTGTCGCCGTTAAGGGTAAACCGTCCATCGGCATCCGGGCCGGAGTTGTTCTCCCAGCCGGCCAGCTGCCAGCCCTTGGCCAAACGCAGCGAAAGCTGCATCGGCAGGGCGGTGAAAAACCGTGCGCCCCAGCCACTGCCCCGGCTTGGCAGGGCGAGCCCCTCGGCCTCGACACCGAGCAACCCTGGCGTGGCATCGATCTGCAGCGCCGCCGTGGCAGTCAGCTTGAAGGTAACCTGTAAATCCGCCCAGACATGCGCGTGCCGGGCCTCGGCGAAGTTGCGCAGCACCTGCACTTCCGCCAGCCAGTCGCCGGTGCTTCGGTGCGGCAGCGCCGATAGCGGGCTGCTGTTCTCGGTTGGCTGCCAACGTTCAATGTGCTGCGCCATCTCCGGGGCGAGGATAGCCTGCTTGTCATCGATCACCTGCAGAATGCGAGCCCGGCTCAGTGTGGTTTGCAGGTGCGTCGTGTACCGATGCACGAAGCGCTCACGCCCTCGTGGCTCCTTGAGCAGCGCCTGCATCATGGAGACGAATAGTGGTGGTTGCTTGACCGGGAGATACAGGATTTTCCCGTGCAGCGAGTTGACCCACGGGTGCCGTCCGCTCGTGCCGAGGATGCCGTCCATGTCATACGGGAGCCACTGCCAACGGCCGCTCTCTGCGCGGGGCCGCCACTGCTGCTCGTTGTTCAGTGGCCAGTCGCGGTTGTCGAGAAACACCTCGGCGATGACATAGTCGAACAGGTTGTCCAGATCGATGAACGGCTCGAGCACAGGCATCCATTCGGCCGGTTTTTCAGATGGCCCGGTGAACAACTGCTCAAGTCGTTTCCAGTGCTCCATGTCGCCGGCGCGTATGCCGTTTTGCAACAGGTCGATCTCATCCGGCGCGACACCGTGATGGCTGGCGAGGTGGTGCCGATCGATCCGTTCGCGCAAATTGTGAATGCCCCAGTAGCTGCCGTCTAGGTACACGATCGTCGGCCGCCATGCCTGTGAGTCCAGCCCCATCCCGCCAACCAGCTCGTGGCCGATCGCGTCGCGCATAAACGCCAGCTTCCAGCCGTTGCCTGAGTTGCGAAGCAGCAACCGGCGAAACACGCCAATCTCCAGTTCTGGAAAAAAACGGTGATCAAATGCGCTCTCTCCGTACCGGTCGCGTGCGTAAAGCCGCAGCGATTTCTGGTCATACTTTCGCGACCAGCCGCCGTGAATACGCAGCCCGACAGTTTGTCCGATTGCCCGGCGGCTACCCGGCTCGAACCACTCGAAAAAAGCCGGCCGTTCCCACTCGCGATAGGCATTGTCTGTGGTGTAAATGCCGTGGTCATGGTCAAAAAGGTTTCGCGGCGCGATGCAGAGCGACACGATTGGGAAGCGCGTCGACTCGCCGATCAAATAGCTCGCCGTGACCACCGGCCCCGGCAGATGGCCATCGCGAAAAGCGCGGACGCGTACCACCGTTGGCTTGATCAACCGGAGCGGCCCGGCGTAGTGCCTGGCCTCAGTGCCTGGCACGGAGCCGTCGAGCGTGTAGCGCACCTCACTGAGGGAATCTGGCGGCTCAATTTGCAGATCGACCGGCCCGGCATACACACCGGGCGGATTGGCTAGGCGCGGTGCACCGGCCCAGCCAATGTGCGGCTTAGCCAAGTTGGCCACGCCCGGGGTCGCCCGCGCAAACAGCGCTTGGCCAGTCATATCCGCCGGCACGCCGACCGTGGTATCAGGCGGACACGGTGGCAGCGAAAGAGTGGCAGCCCGGCGGCCCGGCGGCTCGGTGAGTGTTACCTTATCGTCGCCTTTGCCGAGCTTGAAGTTGGCATGTAGCGCCACCGCCGGTAGTGCCCACTTCTCCTTGAGCCAAGCCTCGACGGCGGCAATCTCGATTGCGTTGAGTGTGCGGTTGTAAACCAGCACCTCACCGATGTCGCCGTGCCAGTTTCGATCCGGCACAAACCGATCCGAGCCAATCAGACTGGCCTGCAACCGTCGAGCCGCCAAGCTCGTGACGAGGCAGAGCGACTTCGGCCAGCGCGCCGCGGTGGGGTTCACTGGCGAGCCGTTGATGCGCACGACCGTGTCCTTCCCGGCGAAGCCGCTGTGAGGGTGGTAATACAAAATCCGGTCGCCGCCGCGCGTGAAGTCTGCCGTGTTGCCATCCCCGATCACGGCACGAAACGATCGCGTCGCGTGTGCTTCCTCCCGCGCGACGATGAATACCGTGAGCACATCGTTGAGCCACTGGAACGAGAGCCAGTCATCCAGCCCATCGAACCGTAATACAGGTAATCCGCTCAGCGGATCAACCGCCAGTCGGGGTTGCCGGGTGGTGTCGCTTTGTGTGGCCGTGATGCCGGTAGCCGATTGCCAACGGGCCACGTGGCCCTCCGCATCGATAGTGAGCGAGTCACTGGCCGACGCATCAAGCCACAGCTTGAGGCCCGGTATGTCAGCTGGCCGCTCGACGGTGGGCGAGGGCTTGCGGAGCGTGCGCCGATCCTTCCCCGACGCGAACACCAGCAGGTGTTCTCCTGGCGCAATTGCGGTTTTCTGGAAGCGCCATTTGAACGGCTGAGCCGAGTCATCGGACAGTCCAAAGCCGTCCAAGTTGATCGGTGACTCGGTAGGATTGTGTAGCTCGATCCAGTCCGGGAAATCGCCGTCCTCATCGACCAGCGTTGTCCGGTTGTCAGTCATCACCTCGCTGATGATGACGCTGGGAACCTTGGCCAGACGATCGCCGGCCGGCTGCGGCCCGTACACGAACCGCTCAAGCCACTTCCCGTTCGCGTTGGCTAAGCCGACTTCCCCTTGCGCCGCCGGCAGCTTGAAACCCAGCGCACGGCTGTCGAGCGCGAGCCCAACCATCGCGTCCATAAAACTCAGCGGCGGGAATACGAACATCGCCGGTGCGCCGATCGGCTTGCTCGAGAGCCGCATCCCGTCCAGAGCTACCGGCAGCGCGCCCGGGTTGAACAACTCCACCGAGTCACGCTCGCCATCCGGCGGGTTGGCTACCCACTTGGCCAAGCGCACCGCGTCCGCCTGGCCAAGCGCAAGCGCGATATTTGCCGCGCCGAGCGTCGGGCGGGTGAGCGTCCATTCGCCGGTGGGGCCGGCACGTCCGATCGAGTGCCCCTGCAACTGTGGTCCGAACTCGACCGAGTCGATCAATCCCCCGTCACGGTCAAAAAGCCAAACGCCTTCGCCATCGGCGTCCAGCTTGAAACCGAGTTCGCTGTCCAGCACGTGGTGCGCCCCGGTCTCGAGCTGTGATCCCGCTGGGAAAACAAACTTGCGCGGCTTGGCCGGATCATCGGTCAGGCTCATGTCGCCAAGGTTGATGGCCTCCGCGCTGTCGTTTAACAACTCGACTGCGTCGAGTGCGCCAGCGCTTGACCAAGCGAGCACCTCGTTGATGACCAGGCGCGAGTAGTTTGGGTTGAGCGTCCACCTCTTCGAGCGTGTCACTTGGTCAAGCGGCTGCCACGCGCCCGCGCTGTTTTTGCCGATGACCTCGACAAACGTTTCGCCGGGCGGGAGCTTGGCCAGGCGGATCGGCTCGTCGATGGGGTGTGCGCTGCCAAGTGGGCCATCGTTGACGCGGTAGCGGTAGTGCGTGACACCTGGTCCGCCGACGGTGAGTACGGCACTCGACTCGCGTGTCGGCGTGGGCGGTTCGCCGGAGATCGACGCGCCGCTCGGCACGTGAGCCCCCATGTCGAGCCCGTTTGGCCCGGTGTCAATCGCAGGCGAGCCGGGCTGCAGTCGAACATCACGCGGCGCGTTGGCAAACATCGGGTTGGCATCGAGATTGCGTTCACCAAGCCAGTCGTGTGTCTTGCGGATGATCGAGTCGAACACGTGCAACCACACCCAGTTTTGCTCGAGCCAAAGCGGCTTGAGGTGAATCAGATCCGCCTTGTTGCCGGAGAAGATGTTGCCGGTGAGTCGTGCGCCGTGCGGCATCTCGAGCTCCCGTAGTGGCTCGTCGAACGCGATTGCGCCAAGAGCACCGCCGTAAAACGTATTGTTTGCCGCCTCGAGCCGCCCGCCCTGCTTGATTAAAACATGGTGGTCGTTATCGTAAAAAACATTCCGCACCATCGTGAGGTCTGACGCCTGTTCGCCGTGCCGCCCCGTCGCGACCGCGGCGGAGATGCTCAAGGTCGTGTTGCGCTTGTGGAAGCCGTGGAACGTGTTGCCCTCGATGTGCGCGTCCATCCCGTCCAGGTCGAGGCCGTCATCGCTACCACCGAGAAACTCGTTGCCGTAGAGTTGCAGAATTGGCCCTGGGCGCTTGCCACCGCTGACATCCAAAATGTCGTTATAGCCAGTCGTACCGCCGAAACGGTTGCGTGCGAACACCAGTTCGCCGCCGGCCCGAATGCCGATGCCGCGTACGTGTTCGCTGTGGCTGAGGTTCGGGAACACGCAGTCACGTACCTTGAGCGAGGCATTTTGAAACCAGATCAGGTTCGTTCGAGTGCCGTGCCACTGCACATGGTCTAGCGTGACAACCGAGTTCGTGACCGCCAGCGCGTACGAGCTGGTATGATGAAAATCAACGTATGCAAGCCGGTTGCCGTACGCGGAGTTGCTGAAGCCAATGCCGCCCCACGCGCCGGTCGACCCCGGCGCACGGAGAAACTGAATGCGCCGTTGCGCTTCGCCCTCGGCAAGCAGACGCCCCTCGACGAGCAGCCGTCCATTTGGCCTGAAACAAATCGTCGCGCCGGGATCAATCGTCAACGTGACACCCGCCGGTACAACCAACGGCTTGGCCACGAGCAACGGCTGCGCCGCCGTCCAGCGGGTGGACTGGCTGAGGCGTTGGCCAAGCGAGCGGGAGGGCGCGGCGCCGTACCAGACATCGGCGTCTTGTCGGGCGACCACGTTGCCGGAGAGGTCCAGCGCGTGTACGAGCAGCCGGTTCAGCCCGCGCCGCAGCACGACTTTGGCCTGCCACCGCGCTTCCGGCGCAACCCAGTCGGCGGCATGGCCGTTGACCATGACCGCCACCGTCCGGGTGGCCGGCGCCTGGCCGGACAGTTCGAGTTGCGGGGAGTGCGAAGTAAAAAATCCGTCGCGCTTGGCCAAGCCGGTGGTCACGGTCAGCTCGCGCGGGATTTGCGACAGCACAAACTCGCAGCGCTTGGCAGCGAACGATTTCAGCCGGTCGACCTCGGCGCGCGGCAGATAATCCCCTACGAGCTGGTCGATCACTGGCTCGAGTTGCTCGGCCGAAAACACTGTCCGTGCCAGGTCGTCCAAGTGAAACCAATAACGCGCCGCCACCGTTGGGCGGCTCATCAGTTGGCTCAGCACCGGGTTCGCTGCAGCGCGCCATAGCACGCTTTGCGTCCCGCCCTGCACGCCGAGCACGGCGTCGAGGTCATACGGGATGAGCGCGAATCGGCGCTCGGCCGTGCCGGCGTACAGCGCGTAGTCGCCGCGGTCGCTGGTGGCGAGGCTCGTCTCCTCGTTGCCGAGCAGGTCGTGCACGGCGAGGTGCCGCATCCACGCATCGATATTCATCCGGCTGGCCGGAGGCGGCTCGTCCGCTTGGCCAAGCGCGCGGAGGAGTTCGATCAAGTCGGAGTAGTCGTTTTGCCACGCATTGGTCTGCTTGGCGTAAAAATACAATTCCGCGTAAGGTGCAGGCTCGTCGCCGAGATATGTGAGATCCGCGTGGCCACCGCCCTTGTAGAGGTTGCCGTTGTCGTCGTTCGGGAACTGCCAGCGAATGTACTCCGAGTTCAGCGGGTCCAGCTCGGCGTAGTGGCCGAACTGGTTTGCGCCACCGAGCTGTTCGTTGTTCTCGAACACACGCACCGCCCGGGCACGGGGGGCGGGCAAACCGGCGAGCCGGAACAGCGCGCTACCGAGTTCCTGCGCGTGCGGGTGGATGGCATTTAGGTTAATCGCGGTGCGACCACGCCACGACCGATCGTTGGGAAAGTTGACACGCCGATTTTTGTGCGTTGCCGCTCGTGACGTCGTGCCGCGCAGCCGCACGCCGACGTTGTAATACACGTGTGTCTGTCCGCTCTCGCGGTTGATGAAGGTGCCGCTCATCTGCGCGTCGCTGGTGTTGTGCCAGGGTCGGCGACCGATTTGGGTCAGCTCGTCGTGCTCGCGTTTTGTCAAAATAATACGATGCACGGGACGTCCCGGTGTGACGACTTGATCGTCCACTTGATAAAGTAAGCGTGGACAATCTCCCGGCGCGATTGGCCAAGTGCGTGCCACGCCTTGGCTGTCGGTTGCGCTGACGTAAAATTCTATGACTTGGCCGTCAGCCTGTTCCGGGATTGTCGCCGCAAATTGCTCCGCGCCGGATTGCGCCATTGTCAGCGAATGAAAGTTGGCTTTTCCGTCGAGCCGATAGTGCAATTGGGCCTCGGTTCCGTCCGGTGACTCGTCAATGACCCGCGCGGTGACCGTCACCGGATCAGTGGATCGCGGCACGGCCGGCGTGTGAATCACGCCCAGAATCAACGGCGGCAGGTTGGCGATTTTGGTTGAGTTCGCGCGGCCTGCTGTGCCGCCCTTAGCCAAGCTGGAGTGCCAATTTTGCCCGTGGTTGTTGAATAAACCGGGCTGCATCAGCTCGAGCGAATGTCCGCCCCCGTCGTGTATCGCGTGCCAGGTCCACCCACGATGGCCTCCGTGCAGCGGGCCGCGAATGCGCTGTGCCCAGTCGCCCTCGGTGCCGTAGCGCACCTTGTCCGCCGTCGCGCCGTTGGCATCGACGAGCCGGATGGTTTCGCCGTTGTTGGAGAGTTGGCCCCGCCAGTTGCCAACGACATTTTTGACGCCGGGATGCAACTCAGCGAACCGCGCCGCATCGGCTGCAATGACCAGCCCGCTATCAGGCGGCAGGGTTATTTTGGTGAACACAAACCGAACGCCGGCGTCGAGTTGCCAGCTATCGAGAGAGACCGGCTCGTCCTTGAAATTCCATAGCTCAACGAACTCCTCTGACACCGACTCGTTGGCAGGGCGGTAGTGAATTTCGTTGATGAGCACCTGCGCCGGGATGGGAATTGCGGCAAGGCAAAACAAAAACCAAATCCAGCCGCGCCGCAACGATCGGTTCGATAGCGGCATGGTTATTTTTTGCGGCGGAGTGCCCTGCGCTTGGCCGCGAGCAGGCGGCTGGTGGTGGAGTCGTCCTCCGTAGCATGAGGGTCATCCACCGGCCCAGCCTCGGCGACCGCGGTTGCGCTTGGTTGGTCGGCGACTTCGGCCGGCATTTGTTCCGATTGAAAGAGGCGCGGATCGGGTGCGCTTGGCTTGTTGCGCTCGAACGACTGTCGGGCCTCGTCGCGCTTGGCGAGAAGCGAGGCAAGCGACTCGTCAGTGCCGGTTTGCTGTTGCCTGAGCTGCCAGAAGAAGAGCAGCCTGCGCAGGTTTGCGGTGGCCTTGAGCCACTCCTCCCAGTCGAGCTGGATACGGCGAACGCCGACATCGACCGGGAACAGGATGACAGCGAACATTAGCAGGTACTCCCAAAGGTCCACCGGCTGAAAAGTCTTCCGCCTGTCGCGTTCGAACGGGTTGTCAGTGGTGAAGTCGCGGTTGAGCAGCTTGCCGCCGCCGACCTCGGCCAGGCGCTCGAGGCGGGCGAGGTTTGGTCGCGACTCGGCGAACTCCGGCGAATGGTCGAGGTTCGCGCCGATGACCTGCGACGATCGCAGTTCTCCGTTCTGCATTTCGCGCAAATGAACCAGGTACGCGCCGGTTTTGCGGGTCTCAAACTCCGCATCATATCGGCCGGTAGCGCTCTGCTTGAGCGGGACGAGCTGGCGTTCGCCCTTTGGGCCAACGACGACGGCCTGCAGGTCGAGGAAGTTGCGATAGTTGCCGGCGGCGTCCATCGCCTCGACACTGATGATGCCGCTGCCCCGCTCAATCGCGACGTCCGCCGAGAGGTCACCAGTCTCGATACGACGCAGGCTCCAATTGGCGATCTGGACCCAAAACGTCCGGTAGCGGGCCCAGCTGATCCAGCGGCTGCCCCACTTGGCGCGGGCGTCTGAGGTGAACGCCACCGCACGGCCAAGGCCGTACTGCCAGTGTGCCAACAGCGGGTCGCCCTGCGCGGTGAGCAGCGGCGTCTCGGCGCGCGGTTTTTCGCTGGTGGCAACATAGCCGAGCAGTTGCGGGTAGCCGCCGGCCGCGAAGCCGGTGAGCGCCTCGCTGGCGGCGACCTGTTGCGGCGTGAACGGCTCCTCGTAAATGGCGGTCTTGAGAATGACGGCTGTCTCCTTGAGAAAAATCTGCGGCAGCTGTGCCGGATTGGTGATATTGTAAAACCGACCGTCACCCTTCTGCGCGATCTCGATCATCGTGTCCGGCCCGGCATGACCGGCGATCAACACCGTGCTAACGGTGATCTTTTCATCGCGCATGCTGGCCATCAATTCATCGCCCGGGGCAGCGGGGTCGCCGTCGCTGAACAGGATCATGTGCCTGATGCTAGCGCTTGATTCCTTTAGGCCCTGGTAGCCCATCGTCATCACGTTTTGGAAAGAAGGCAAATCGCCCTGGTTCATCCCCATGATCTGCCGCCCCAGATCCTGCCTGTCGCCGACCTTGGTCAGCGGAAACAGCCAGCGATCCTGTCCGTCCCACAGCACCACGCCGAGTTCGTCGTTCGGTCCCATTGCGTCGAGCACGCCGATCGCACATTGCCGGGCGACCTGGTTGCCGTTGTTGAACTCCATCCCGTGCATCACTAGCACGAGCGCGCCCGGCGGCAGGACTTTCTTGCTGCTCAACTCCATGCTGACCGGCAGCGCTCGCTCGAGCGGCGTGTTGCGGTAGCCGCCGGCCGCGAACGCCTGGTCGCCGCCGATGCAAACCAGCCCCACGCCAAAGTCGCGCACCGCGCTCTCGAGCAGCAGCATTGCGTCTCGGCCAAGGTCGCCGGCGTTGATATTGCTCAAGAAAATTGTGTCGAACGCCTGGATGCCGGCAAGCGAGCCGGGCATCGCCGTGATGTCACCCAGTTCAACCTCAAGCTCGGCGCCGCGCAAGGCGCCGGCCAACGGCGCATCGCGTTGCGGGTCGGACGAGACGATCAAAACACGGGCATCGCCGCGCACATTGGCAAAGCCGGAGGCGCGGTTGTTTTGCGGGATGCGATCTCCTTCGGCCTCGATCTGCACCTGGTACGAGTAAAAACCGGCTTGGCCAAGCGCTTGTGGAAAGCTGAACAAATTTTTACCTTTGGCTAAGCTCACCATCTGTTCGCCGAGCAACTGGTCGTTGCGGAAGAGCCTCACCTTGGCCGGCTGCTCGCGGTCGGACAGCGCAAAAATCTTGGCGTCAAACGGCTGGCCCTTCTTCACCGTGCCGGGCACAGCCAGGCGCTGAACCGACACGTCGCCGCCGCCCTGTGTGCCCAGCGGCACCACGTCCACCGACACGCCAAGCGGCTTGGCCGCCATCACCGCCTGCACGGCGTCGCCAATGTTCTCGTTGCCGTCCGAAAACAGAACGATCCGTTTTTGGCCGATCTCCGGGAACGCCGCCGTGCCGAGGCGAATCGCCCCGGCGATGTCGGTGCGATCCGCCCCGACGACGGTCTGGATGGTGTTTGTCTGCAGAGCGGCCGGTGTGAGTGTCATCTCGATGCCGGCGTCCGCGCCGAAGACCATCAGGCCAGCCTTGTCGGTGGTTTGTTTCTCGGCGGAGGCGAGCAGTTTCTGGGCGGTGCTTTGTTCGGCGGCGGGAACACTTTGCGAGCGATCGATCAGGAAATAGACGTTCATCCCTTCCTGCGGCTTATTCCGCTGGAGACCGGCGAGGGCCAGCACCACGGCGCCCACCACTAGCACGCGCAGCCCGTAGGCGAGCCATCGCCTCCACGCCTGGATTTGTACGTCGGTCTTCCACGCGAGCCACGTCACCCAGCCCAGTGCTACCGGCAACGCCAGCAGCCAAAGGGGATGGGTGAATTGAAAGTTCATTTAGTTGGGAGAGCTTGAAAGCTAAAACTCCGACGCCGGTTCACGGCGGATCAGTTTTTGCACGCGATGATTCTGCGAATCGGCGACGTAAAGATTCCCGTGCGAGTCGAGCGCCAAGCTCCATGGGTTGTTGAACTGCCCGAGCCCGCTCCCCGGGGTGCCGATGATCTCCAGCACATGGTCGTCTGCGTCGAGTACCGTCACGCGGCTGTTGCCGAACTCGCAGACATACTGCCGCCCCTGTTCGTCCACCCGTACGTCGTACGGGTAACTGAACTTCCCACGCGCTGTGCCGGGGCCGCCGTGTTCACGCAGGAATATTCCGTCGCCGTCAAACACCTGTACGCGGTGGTTGCACGAGTCGGCAACGTACAGTTTGCCGTTGGCATCGAGCGAGAGTCCTTCGGCGCGATTGAACTCACGTGGACCATGGCCTGCCCCGCGGATTTCGACCTGCACCGATTCGCGGGCCGGGGTGAATTTCTGCAGTCGCTCGACGATCTGAAACTCACTGACGAACGCCGAGCCGTCCGGCGCGATCGCGACCGCGCGCGGGAACGACAACTCGCCCCGTTTCCGGCCATGACGGCCCCACTGCGACACCAGCCGGCCCTCCGGGGTGAAGTGGTTGATCCGCGAGTAATGCGGCTCGACGACGACGATGTTTCCCTCGTGATCGAGCGCCATGCCCTTGGGCCGACCGCGCTCGATCTCCGGCATCTGCCATTGCAGCAGATAGTTGCTTTGCGCGTCGAACTTCTGCACGCGGCCGGTCATGTCGCACACGTAAACATTGTCGTCCCGGTCGACCGCCACTGAGCGCGGCTTGACGAACTGGCCCGGCGCGTTGCCGCGGCTGCCAATCACGCGCACCTCGGAAAAAATGGCGCTCTCAAATCCGCCGTTGCTTGGCCCAGCGCCGCAGCTGGCGAGCAGCACGCCGCAGCCCAGCGCGATCGCTTGGCCAAGCGCTTGGTCAAGTTGCGAGCGGGTTGTGCGGCAGCGGTTCACCTGGCGGCAATCCTCGCCGACTGCGGAGCTTTTGCAAGTTTGGCTCGGCCTGTATAATATCCCACAGCGACCTGACCGAGCGTAACTTTTAGCCTCAGTTTGTTGTACTGCGGTATGAGAGTCATTCATGAGAGGTACACGATGAAAAATGAAACCATGAGAATCATTGCGGCTATGGCAGTTATGGCTTTGAGCCTTGGAGGGGTTATGGCTCAGGAATCGAAAAAAACGGACAAGTCGGAAGTGGCCAAGGAGGAGCGTGAACGGGATTCCTCCAGCAAAGACCGTCGCGCTCGCATCATGAGGGCGTTTGACAGGAACAAGGATGGCGATCTTGACGAGGAGGAGCGCGGAGCGTTGCGCAGGTATATCGAGTCGCGTTCTACCAAATCAGGGGGAGAAAAAAATCGGGACGATAAAATTGAGGTTCCAAAAGATTATGACCCAAAAAAGAAGTACCCCTTTATCCTTAGCCTCCACGGTTACGGATCAAGTTCCAGGGGTCAGTTGAGGTTTTTCCCCTTGGAAGACCTCGCTGAAAAGCACGACTTTATCTACTGCGCCCCCGATGCCGTAGACCGGAGTTGGAATGCCACAGAAGCCTGTTGTGACTGGCGGGGCAAGGTTGATGACTCGAAGTATCTGCGGGGCTTGATCGAATCGGCAATGAGGAAATACAGCATAGACAGGAGCAGAATTTATGTGACCGGTTTGTCCAATGGCGGATTCATGAGTTACCGTATGGCCCACGATCACTCTGACTTGATCGCGGCGATCGTTCCCTTTGCTGGCGTGGGCCACAAAACCTGGCCAAGCAAACCGAAAAAATCAGTCAGCGTGCTGCATATCCACGGCACCAAGGACAGCACGATCAAATGGAACGGAGGCACAACCCGGAGCTCGAGCACCTCCTATCCGGGTGCAGAGGAAAATTTCAATAAATGGAAACAGTTCAACCGATGCGACCGTGAAGTGGATGTAAAGGAAAACAAGATTGATTTGAGCATGAAGGTACCCGGAAAGGAAACCACGGTGACGCGCTTTGAAAACAAGGATGGGAGTGTCACGACGGAACTATGGAAGGTTGTCGATGGTGCGCATGTCACCCGACCCTCGGGCGAGGCACGGGAACTCATCATCCAGTGGCTGTTAAATAAGAAGAAGCCATAATTCCTGGATTCATTTACTCAGGCAGACTCCAAGTTTATGCTGTTATCCAATACAATCCGAACCATCGCTGTGACTGCGACCTTTCTGGGTTGGTCGGTAATTCCCGCCCGCGCCGAGGACGCCAAGGTCACTCATCATAACGCCCACAATGACGGCGTGAAGATTCACTACGCCACTGCAGGCGACTCCGGGCCGTTGGTCGTGATGATCCACGGTTTTCCCGATTTTTGGTATTCATGGAACGAACAAATCAAGGCACTGCAGTCGACCCACCGTGTGGCAGCGATGGATCTGCGTGGCTACAACCGCAGCGACAAGCCGAAGGGGCTTGAAAATTACGCCATTCCAAAACTGGTTTCCGACGTTGCCTCCGTGATCCGTGACATGGGCGAAAAGAAGGCGGTGATCGTCGGGCACGACTGGGGCGGCATGGTGGCTTGGCAATTTGCCATGATGCAACCGGAGATGACCGCTCGACTGATCGTCCTCAACCTGCCGCATCCCAAGGGTCTGAATCGCGAATTGGCAAACAACCCCGATCAACAGCGCAACAGCCAATACGCTCGGAATTTCCAACAACCAGATGCCCACAAGCAACTGGATGCCGAGCGGTTGATCCGCTGGGTGAAGGGCGAGGCCAAGCGGGCGAAATACATCGAGGCAATGAAGCGCTCCGACTTCGAGTCGATGCTCAATTACTACAAGCGCAACTATCCGCGGCCACCGTACAAGGAGGATACCTCTGAGCCGGTGCGGTTAAAAATGCCGGTGTTGCTGATCCACGGTCTGGATGATTGGGCATTGCTCCCCGGGGCACTCAATCAAACCTGGGAGTGGCTCGATGGCGACCTCACATTGGTCACCGTTCCGGGCGCCGGTCACTTCGTGCACCACGACAAACCGGATTTCATCAATCGTACGCTGAAAATGTGGCTGATGCGTGATCGTTGATTACGGCTTGCGGACTTCCACGCGGTAATAGCGGGCTTGCTGTGAACCGGGAAGGAACTCGGGCAGCTTGACGAAGCCGGAGGTTGGCCTTGGTTCGAGCCGGCCAACGGTACTCCACTTGCCCTTGGCCAAGTCGTCGCGAGCCTGCAGCCGGTAGGCGATACCGGCATGCGCCATGAACTCTAAGAGGACAGTGTCGCCGGTGACGGTAATCGATTCCAGGGCGAGGTGGCTGGCGCCGTCCGCCGGGTCGGTGCCCGCAAAATATTCCGCAAGGTTGGTTAGGCCATCGCCATCGGTATCGTGCAGGGCGGCGTCGGGATCGTCGGGGAGCAGACCGTGAGCGTTCTCCCAGTCGTCCGGCAGTCCATTGAGATTTAAGTCGAGGCGGTTGGGGGCGCCGGGGGTTCCGAGGGTCGGGAAGCGTGCATACGCGTCGGCCCCGTCGGGGAAGCGTCCCTCGGAGACGGCCTTTGATTGGCGGTTGAATGTCACTTCATCGATCAGAAAGCCATTGGGGTCGCGGAGTGCGATGCTTTCTCCGCTGGCGCGAAGCTTGAATGAGACATGATCGGCGCCGCGCTCGGGCTGCCCATCGGCGATGATTTTTCTGTACGCAAAAAAACTGCCACCGATGTAGGAGTGGGCCGGGAGGCGGTGGAGAGTGGGGTTGGCGGGGTCGTCGGAAAGAAAGAACCCCCCAAGGGCGATCGGCTGGCCGGCTGGGTTGTGGAGTTCAAACCAGTCATCACCCTTTTGCGGGTTGGCCATCCACTCGTTGATGCGTAGTTTTGCCGAGTCGCCGGGGGAGAGCGGCTTGTTGGCGGCTCCGGGGGTTGGCTCACTGGGCCACCACACCCCGGTGGCCAGGGGGGTTCGCCCGAGCGCCAGATCCGGGGATTGGAAGCCGAACACAATGCCGTCAAGCAGTGCCGCGCCTCGCGCCTGACTATCGTAGAGGTAAAGCGCGTCGCCGGATGCCTTGAGACCAAAGCCGGTGTTGGTGGCGGAAGCCGGTTTGTCGGGATTGCACTCGACCACGGTGTAGCCGCCTGAAGCGATGACGCTGCCATCGGGGAAGGCATAACGATGAGGGGAATCGGAAGAGTCACTCAACCCAATGCCCGACAGGTTAATGGGATCGGGATGCGGGTTGTAGAGTTCCAACCAGTCGGGATAGTTGCCCCCGGAGCTTGCGAAGGATCGGTTGTCTGCTAGCAGTTCGTTGATCACGAGGCCCGGTGATCCACCGGATGACACAGTTTTTGCCTCGAGTCGCAGCCCGAACGCAATGTCACTGCTGTTTCCGCTGACTTGGTGCACCTCGGCCGCGAGCAGATTTTCGCCCGGCTTGAGTAGCGCGAGATCGATTGTGAACGGTCCCTCGAGCGTGGCGTTGATGATGTTTCTGCCGGCCAACATCTCGTGGTACGGCGCAATATCCGGGAGCATCCCGATTCGCAAGATTTCCTTGCCGTTGAGGTAGAGAATCGCACCGTCATCGACAATCGCCCAAAGCTGCAGCCGGGTCGGTGGAGCTTCCCCGTTCCACTCAAACTGGGTGCGGAAATAAAACGTTCTTGGGCCAAGCGCGAGCGGCGTGTTCAGCGGAGCCGGCATCGGGCTGGACTCATTGGCGAGGAGCGCCTTGCCGCTTGGCCAAGCGGCATCGTCGAAGCCGGGCTCGAGCCAGGTCGCCGGTGGAGCGGCGGCGTCCTGATGGTAGCTCCATTGGCTGGCCATCTCGACGAGGGTCAACTCGGCTGGTAACGGGTTGATGACCGGTTTTGTGGGGTTGAGCGAGCCAGGGCTGGGAAGTTGCAACGACTCGATGTTGGAGGCGCCATCGGGAACGCGCCCCATGGACGCGCCCGGCATTTGAGGGGCGTACCAGACCTGGTCGATCAACGTTCCGTCGGCGTCAAACAACCCGATTAACCCCTGGTCCGAGGAGAGTTGAAACCCGAGCCGCTGCGCCCCGCTGTTGGCTCGGAAGGCCAGGGCGTCCCCGGCGGCGATGAAGGAGAGGGCGGGGAACAATCGGTGACTCGTCTGCCGCAGGGGCCGGTCGGTGAGGGATAAATCCTGCAGCGCCACCGGCAGGGGCGAGTTGTTGAACAACTCCACGAAGTCCTCATTGCCCAGGCCTGAGCCCTTGGCCAGCCATTCATTGATTTTGAGCGCCGAGGCGGCACCGACCGGGGCTGGCCGGTTGGGTTTGCCGGGAGAAGGGTCTGCCAGTCCCCAGCCGTCCTGCAGGCGGGCTATGGAGTGGCCGGAAATTTGCGGGCCGAACACCACGGCGTCCAGCAGTCGACCTCCCCGCGCAGGCAGGTCAAACAGCACGACCGATTCCCCGCTGTCGCCCAGCGAAAAACCAAGGCTCCAGCCGGGCGCCTCCCGGTTTTCCCCGGCAACGACCATCAAAGCGCCGGCCTCAAGTTCTGCACCGTCGGGGAACACAAACTTTGTCGGCAAGTCCGGGTCATCCGTGAGGCTCATGCCGGAAATATTCACGCTAAAATGGCTGCGGTTGTGGATCTCGACCCAGTCGACACCCACTGCCATGACTTCGCTGATCAGTAGGGGCGACGCCTCGCCGGTGGTAGTCCACGTCATTGAATGCGGCGACGGCATCCACTCTCCGGCTACGTCCTGTCCGATGACTTCAAGCGTGTGTTGCCCCTCCGCTGCGATGGATAGAATAAGCGGCTCGGCAATTGGTTTCGGCTCGCCAAACTCCCCGCCGTCCAACCGGTGGCGGTAATGCGACAAGCCTGGCCCCCAGATAGTGATCGCCTCGTCCTGTCTGGGCGTGGGTGAGACCGGTGCGCCGGCGAGAAGAAGCCGCTCACCACCAGGGCCAATGTCACCGCCGAAGAGTCCCATCCCGGCGGCGGCGGCGGCGGGAGCCTCGATGTTTCCGTCGCCCGGCCGGAAAGGCGTCTGCGTGAACAGGCCGTGCGTGACGTCAGCGGCCGCACCGGGCAGGAACAGTGCCGCGCAACGGTCGAAGAGGTTGTTCGCCCAGACATTTTTGCCGGCATCGGGAAAGTCGATGAACTCGGCAACGCTGATCTTGCACTCAGTGAACAGGTTGTTTTGCACTTGCAGTGACACGCGGCCCGCGAGGCGCATAGCCACGTCCGTTTTGCCAAGCCGATTGCACGCCAGAACAGTGCTAGACCAAGCACCAGTCGAGGTGCCGCTGATTGAAACTGCCGCCGCCCGCTTGGCCGGTGATTCCGGGTGGCGGAAATTCTGAAACCGGTTTTCCCACAGGAAACTGTTGCAGCCGGACAGCTTGAGAGCCTCGCGGGCCCCTCCCAAAAACCGGTTGCCGCGCAGTTCCAGCCAGGCGCCGAGTTGGTCTTGGCCATCGAACACAAAAACCGGGGCCGCCCGGTTGGTTGCGGGAAAGTGGTTGCCGCGAAAGACGACATGATTGTCGCCAGCGAAGCCGCTCCCGGTCACGATGGACACCGCTCCCCCGGTTTCTGTCGCGGACACCTCGAACGAACAGCTGCTCGTCACCAGTGCGGAGTTGGAATACTCGATCGCCGCGCCAAGCAGGTCCCGGAAAGCGACATGGGACAACTCGAGTCGTGAGCCCTCGGCTTGCACCGCAGCGGTGTCGGCAGTGACGGAGGAAATATTCACGTGTGCCAACCTGTTTGCCTGGGTGGAATCGATCCACCGGATACCGCCCCATCGATGACTTGAGCCGGGGGGGCGGGTCAGGGTGGCGCGCCTATCGGGCTCTGCGCTGATCGTCAGCCCTCCCTGTACCTCGAGTTGAGCATCCTCTCCGAAATACACCATGGCACCGGCTTCAATCGAGAGTGTAGCCTGTTTTTGTACGATCGTTTTGCCGGGGAAAAACCACGGTCCGGCAGCGGCGGATAAAAACGTGTCCGTCGTGATGTTCGCGTTGACCAGCTGGTGCGCTCCGGTCTCGTTCCATACAGTGAACTCGAGGCGGTCCAATTCGTCGTGGCTCGCATCGAAGGCTCTCACGGAGAGATGATTGAGCCCCGGCTGCAACTCAAAAGCGTCGACCTTCCATCTGGCCTCCCAGGCCTCCCAGTCTGCCGGGATGCCATTCACCGTGACCGAGCGGGTGGCTAGGGCATTCGCCCGGCCCTCCAGGGCAACGAGGGATGTTTCTGAGACGCGATGCCCCTGCTTGAATGGCAGGTCGGTCGAGAGGGTCAGCGTTTGTGGGATTTCCGTCAGAATGAACTCGCGACGGGCGGCAACGAAACTTTTCAACCGTTCGATTTCCGATTCATCCGCTCTGCCTTCCATCACTTGTTTGACAAACGCAGAAAATTGATCCTCCGAAAAAACGGTTTCTGCCTGCCTTTGCAACTCGGCGAAATAGCGCGGCACGAACGCCGGGTGTTTGAGGAAACGGGCCACCTGATCCGGCTTGGTCAAGTGCCCGCTGGCTTGCGCCGGCTCGGCGGCCCGGAAAAGTCCGGCCGTGGGGCTCCCTGCTGTGTCGCCCCGGCCAAGAATGGTGTCGAGGTCGTACGGAACAAGGACATGCCGGTTTGTGTACAAGTCTTTGAAATGGATGAAGTCATCCCCGATTCCGTTGGCCAGCCCGGATTCCCGGTTGTCGAAAAACGTGTTGATAGCAAAAAAGCGCAGCCAGTTGTCGACATCCAGCGAGGCCGAGACAGATGCGACAAACTCCTCCTCCGGGGTTTCAGTCAGGAGTTGGCAAAGTTGGATCAGGTCCCGCCAGTCATTCTCGGCGGCGTTGGTTTCCTTGAAATAAACCTGCCGATACGGTTCAGGATCCTCTCCCAGGTAGGCAAAGTCGGCCTCCATGCTCCCCGTTCGCACCGTGCGGTAAATGTTCACCGGGCCCAGGTTGTGGAAATCTGAAAAGTCGCTGCCGACCACATCGTTATGTGCATAGGTGCCGTACATGGGATATCCGGCCACGGCGGAGTCTGCGCCATTGAGCCTGACACGAACCAGGCGCGACCGTGAAACCAGAAGCCCTGCCTGCTGGCACAGCGCGCTGCCAAGAAGTTGGATATGCGGATGCTGCGCGTTGAGGTTGATTTTCTCCACACCGTGCCAGGGGGTGTCACTAGGAAAGTCCACCCTGAAATTGTTGGGTGTTTTCCAGCGGCTCCCGTTGCCGCGGTTTCGGATGTCCGCAAGATAGCGAATTTCCTGCTTGCCGCTCATCCGGGAGATGAATGTGGCATTCATTCGCGCGTCGCTGAAACGGCCGGTTGAGTTTTTTACCATGCTGAGGAAGTAGTCCCTTTCAGCCTGTGTCATAATGATCCGGAAAAAGGGGAGGGAGTCGTCCGCCAGCGAGTCGTCCACCTGGTAAAGCAGGTTCGCACGGCGGGCGTCCTCCTGCACGGCAACCGCTGGGTAAATTCTGGAGTGGTCCTGCGCATCCCGGGCACGAATATAAAACTCAACCACCGTGCCATCTGGAAAAGCCGGGATGGACAGGCCAAACAGACCGTCGCCGGCCAGTCCGTCCCCGTGGGTGCCGTCATCATGCAGGGGTGCCGTCAGGTAATTCTCTGCCGGGTCCGGCCGATAAAACAGGTCGGCAGCCAATCCGGTTTTCTGTTCGTCAACCAGTCTCACGGTGATGTGCACCCCGCTTGAGGATTGCGGCACAATCGGCGAGTGACGGACGTTGAGAATCATCGGCGCCGCATCCGCGTTGAACACGGAATTGATCGTCCCCGGCGTGCCTTCCTCCACGGTGCTGGCAGCCCAGTTTTGTCCATGCTTGTTGGAGATGCCCGGGTT
>Ga0209753_1000131_pt1 | contig 27618 bp, 21 predicted proteins | sample METZYME_3_550m_FD_187550 | JGI IMG/M metagenome (GOLD analysis project Ga0209753, IMG submission 187550) | Marine microbial communities from oxygen minimum zone in mesopelagic equatorial Pacific - METZYME_3_550m (SPAdes) (version 2) | ecosystem: Environmental > Aquatic > Marine > Oceanic... | reverse complement strand
CTCCGCCATTGGCCAAGCGAAAACCCGTTTTCACTTCATCAAAAACAAGAACGATATTATACTCGTTGCATAATGTTTTTAAATGAGCTAAAAATCCATTTTCTGGTTCAATCCCTGCTATATTCCCCAGGCAGGGTTCCACAAACATGGCAGCAACATCACCATGATGATCTTTCACACACTGTTCTACAGCATCAAAATCGTTAAATGGAAGACAATAGACGTAATCCCGTATCTTATCCGGAATCCCGGAACCAACCTGAACGGGAATGGGCGAGGTCCGTGCCCCCATGGCGGAAATAGGTGATGAAGCAGTACTGAATAGAACATAATCATGGGCTCCGTGGTATTGTCCTTCAAACTTGATAAATTTTTCTTTATTGGTATATCCCCTTGCAGTACGTAGAGCATGCATAGTTGCCTCAGTTCCCGTATTGGTAAAGCGCAGCTTTTCCATGCCTGGGATCATATTCACAAGTTTTTCTGCTACCATAACTTCCAGTTCCGTTGTGGCCGCAAATGTTGTCCCGTTTTCTAGATGGTCTGCTACTGCCTGGTTTACACGTTCATCTGCATGACCTAAGATAATGGGGCCCCAGCCAAGACGATAATCAATGAACTCATTCCCATCGGCATCCCAAATGCGGGCACCTTTCCCCCTGGCAATGATTGGTGTTTCATTTTCGCCTAAAAAACGAAAGTTAGAACTCACACCTTTAACCAAGACATTTAAAGCACGGTTAAAAATGGGTTGAGATTTTTTTCTTGAGTAACTCATGTATGCTCCATTATGCTATGCCAACGTATTGGCATTATTTTTAGGCTTTTATTGAAATTCTAACAAATTTTTGATAACTGATACTCTATCTATTAGATTCTAAACAAGGCTAAAGCACTTTTTCCTTAAAAGGCACGTATAATATTCAGGACGTTAACATGAGAAAACAATTTTTCAAAAAAATATTATTTTTATTTCAATTATCGACACTTTTTGCATCTTCCCTCCAATCCCCCGTGGAATTTCTGGGCTATGATCTAGGAGATAAATTTACGTTTCATCATGATGCGGTTGATTATTTTGAGCATGTATCAACTGTTTCAGACCATGTCAATTTGATTGAATATGGTGAAACCTATGAAGGTCGTCCGCTCATTGTGGCTGTGATCACCCATCCAGACAATAAGGAATCCCTGGAAACCATTCGTACACATCATTTAGTCACATCAGGATTACAGGAAGGTGAGACATCAGGGAATAATTTTTCCATCGTCTGGCTGAGTTATTCCGTCCATGGCAACGAGTCCAGTTCTATGGAAGCCGCAATTAAGACACTTTATACCTTTTCAGATACGAGCAATGTTGAACAAATGCAGTGGCTAGAAAAGGTGGTTCTGATCATTGACCCATGTATTAACCCTGATGGTCGGGACCGGTACGCACATTTTTATCGAATGACCGGAAATAGGATTCCAGATGTGGATGCAAAAACCCGGGGGCACCGGGAGCCCTGGCCAGGTGGAAGAACAAACCATTATTATCATGATTTAAACAGGGATTGGTGCTGGCAAAATCAAAAAGAATCTCAGGAACGGAGCAGGTTGTACAGGCAGTGGATGCCCCATGTCCATGTAGATTACCATGAACAGTCTTATAATGATCCTTATTATTTTGCACCTGCTGTTGAACCTTACCATGAGTTGATCACACCCTGGCAAAAAGAATTCCAGCAGATCATTGGACAAAATAATGCAACTAGCTTTGATCACAATCAGTTGCTTTATTTCAGGAATGAAGAATTTGATCTTCTTTATCCAGGGTTTGGTGATACCTACCCCATTTTCAATGGAGCGCTTGGTATGACCTATGAAAAAGGCGGCAGTGGTGCCGGGGGAGTAGCGGTAAAAACATCTGCAACAGATACACTGACATTAAAAGAACGTTTAGAGCATCATTATTTGACAGGACTTTCTACTGTTGAAGCCACCTATGAGAACTCTGAAAAGGTTATTGAGGAGTTTCAACAATTTTTCAAGAATGCCAACTCAAATCCACCGGGTAAATACAAAACATTTATTATTTCCCACGAAAACAATACGAATAAAAGAAACGACCTGATGGATCTTCTGGATATCAATGGGATCACATATGGCTATGTATCAACATCTGGTTCTCAGTCCATTGACAATGCATTTAATTACACAACTGGAAATACTGAAACCATTGAAATATCGAATAAAGATCTTTGTATCTCCACACAGCAGGATTTAGCTGTCCTTACCCATGTCCTTTTCGAACCCGTCACCCATGTTTCTGATTCAATAACCTATGATATTACGGCCTGGTCACTGCCATATATTTACGGTTTACAGGCTTATGCTACAGAAACTGTTTTTGAACTGACTGAAGATTCTTCAAAACCTGATGGTTCTACAGATTACGATTTTGGAATAAATCCTTACGGTTATTTGGTATCGTGGGGCACGATTAACGAATTAAATTTTCTGGCTGAAGTATTAAAAAACAAGGTGACCGTTCGTGTGGCAGAAAAATCATTTACCCATAGCGGTATCCATTACGAACCCGGTGCTCTGTTCATTTCACCCAAGGGAAATGAACATTTGGGAAATAAATTACACAAAATTGTTTCCGTCGCAACATTGAACCACCTGCCTGATTTAAAATCCATACAGACAGGAGGATCCAGTAAAGGGATTGATCTTGGGTCATCCAACTTTAATGTTATTACACAACCAAGAATTGGTGTACTGTCAGGAGAAGGTGTCTCCAGCAGTAACTTTGGTGAAATCTGGCATTTTTTTGAGCAGCAGATCCAATTCCCCGTATCTGTATTTAATTCTTCAGATTTCAAATCTATTCCTTTTGAAGACCTCGATGTGTTGATTCTCCCTAATGGCAGTTATGGGTTTTTAAAAACAGAAGTGCCTCCCAGCCCACAGGTGAAAAAAGAAACGTCTGCATCCATGCTGGTTAAACCATCGCCTCCGCCACAGTTATTAAAATGGGTCAACGGCGGGGGTCGACTGATCGTGATCGGGTCAGCCATGGAAAAATTTTTAGATCAGAAAGGCTATGGCCTGGTGAAATATGAATCTGAAACTGCAAAAAAGGAAGCTAAGAAACTTGATGAAAAACAGAAGTTGGAAGAACGGGATAAAAAGTATGGTAATCGCCGTCGACAACGGCTGGTCGATACCATGTACGGCAATATTGTAAAGATTGAAATGGATAACACGCATCCCTTGGCCTTTGGCTATGATAAACACTATTTCAGCTTAAAACTTGAGAAAAAACTGTATCCACTATTACCAAAAGGGTGGAATGTTGGCATTTTAAAAGATCCTGATTCTCATATATCCGGATTTATGGGACACCGAATCAAGAAAAAGATCAAGAATAACCTGATGTTTGGTGTATACGAAGCAAAGAAGGGCCGTATAATATACATGGCTGATAATCCGCTTTTTCGGTCATATTGGTATAACAGCAAAGTATTGTTTGGAAATGCTGTTTTCCTGATAAAGGGGTAGTTCACAGCTATTATTAACAATTGAATTAGCCAAGTTTGGTTTATAATTACAAAGTGAAAAAAGCACGCTGATTTTTTTCATTTTAAGGACATGATTCCTAAGAGAAATCCAGCCAAGTCCAAAATGAAATTTTGGACCACGGTTTCCGCTATGTTTGTTCTTTATTGTGGGGGGCCATACGGGATCGAAGAAGTAGTCGCTCAATCTGGCCCCACGATTGCCATTTTTGGACTGCTGTTCATGGCTATTTTTTGGGGCATTCCCGGTGTATTGCAAAACAGTGAGTTAATCAGCGCGATTCCCATAGAAGGTGGTGTTTATCAGTGGTATAAAAAAAGCTGGGGGCCTTATTGGGGTTTTCAACTGGGCTGGCTGGAATGGGTTACCTGGATGTTCGATGCTGCACTTTATCCCACCCTCCTGGCAGAATATTTTATTATTTTCATCTGGCCGGAAGCTCCTTTCCTTGTAGCATGGGGACTAGCCTTAAGTGTGATCTGGCTGACCGTTTTTGTAAATATCCGCGGAATAGATTTCGTAGGACCCTTATTCAATATTTTGATCTGGATGCAGATCATTCCGGTTATTTTGATCATCTACTACGGCATTGGTTTTATTGATCTAGACGTATACGGGTCCCTGCATTTGCCACCGGAAACAGACCTGACTCAGGCAGTGGTTTTTGCATTAATCTTTGGAATGTGGAACTTTTCTGGTTACAGCGGACTCGCTGCTGCTGCTGATGAGATTGAAGACACCGAGACTAATTATCCAAAAGCACTGATTATTACCCTGATGATTTCTGTAGTAGCCTACGTGATCCCGTTAATGATCGGGATCGCCGTGGATCCAAATTGGGACCAATGGAATGAGGCTCAGCTTAATCTGGTAGCTTTGGCATTGGGTGGAACAGCATTTGCATGGTGGTTTAACCTTGCGGCTCAAACATCCAATTTCGGTCTTATCAATGGTGAAATGCTGTTAATGTCCCATTTGCTTAAAGCCATTTCTGATGATGGGCACCTACCAAGTCATATTTCAAAAACCAATCCCAAATACGGCACACCAGTAGGTGCTTTGGTCACACAGGGATTGCTACTGAGTATTATGACAATGGGTATGAATTTTGTAGATCTTTTAGTAGTGGGAACCTGGATCAGCATCCCCCTCTACATCATTGGATTCTTTGTTTTTATTTCATTGCGCTACACCCAGCCTGATCTTACCAGGCCTTTCAAAGTTTCCGGTGGAATGATCTTCCCATGGATCACGGTCATAGTTCCCACGGTTATTGCTCTTTTCATATTTATTTACTCGCCAAACCAATATCTCTTTCAATCCATACCACTGCTTTTATCAGGATTTGTCATTTACTGGGGCTGGAACAGATTCAAATCATCAAAATAATAGACTAATTTCCTTAGTGATCTCTTATGAATAAAAAAGCAGTCATACTACTTTCGGGAGGGTTGGATTCAACCACCTGCCTGGCCCTTGCCAAAGACCAAGGATTTGAACTGTTTGCACTTACTGTAAATTATGGCCAGCGTCATGATTTTGAACTCCAATCTGCAAAAAAGACCGCCCAAGTTTTTGGCGTCCAAAAACATTCCATAATCCATATTGACTTGGCTCAGTTTGGCGGCTCTGCCCTCACAGATCAAATAGAAGTCCCCAAGGATCGGGATGAATCTGATATGACTGAGATCCCCATTACTTATGTGCCGGCGCGCAATACTGTTTTCCTTTCCCTGGCATTGGCCTGGGCTGAAACATTGGAAGCATTCAATATATTTATTGGAGTGAATGCCCTGGACTACAGCGGTTACCCGGACTGCCGGCCTGAATATATTTCATCGTTTGAAAAAACAGCAAACCTGGCTACGAAAGCCGGGGTCTCAGGCAAAACATTCCATATCCATACACCCCTTATTAATATGACCAAAGCGGAGATCATACGTGCAGGAATTAAACTGGGTGTCGATTATGGTTTAACTTCCAGTTGTTACGACCCAAAAGATAGTGGTGACCCTTGCGGTCATTGCGATGCCTGTTTTTTGAGAATAAAAGGTTTTAAAGAAGTATCCATTCCAGATCCCCTGAATTATTCTGGTGGATGATGTATACAGTTAAGGAAATTTATTTCACACTCCAGGGGGAAGGATATCATACGGGCCGCCCTGCAGTATTTATCCGTTTCACAGGATGCAATCTCTGGACGGGTTTGGAATGGGACCGCCAAAGTGCTATCTGCGACTGGTGTGATACTGATTTTGTGGGTACAGACGGTCCTAATGGCGGTAAATATTCTGCCACGGAAATAACGAATATCATTACAGATCTCTGGCCAGAAAGCCAGTCTTCTAGACCCTACATCGTATGTACAGGAGGTGAACCTCTGCTGCAAATGGATAATACATTAATTGAAACCATACACGATGCCGGTTTTGAGATCGGACTGGAAACAAATGGAACCATATTACCCCCTCAAGGAATTGACTGGATCTGTGTCAGTCCCAAGACTAAGGCAGATTTTATCTTAAAAAAGGGGAATGAATTAAAAATTGTGTTTCCTCAAAGCGGCATAAACCCCCGGCAACATGAAAATCTTGAATTTGACCATTTTTTTATCCAGCCCATGGATGGGAAAAAACAAAAAGAAAATATCAAAAAATCTGAAGAATTCGTGTTTAAATATCCTCAATGGAAACTCAGTCTTCAGACCCATAAAATCGTGGGCATTCCCTAAATTCACCCATGGAAGTATTTAAAACATTTTCAATTGAAGCAGCCCGATCTTTGCCGAACCTGCCGGATGACCATCCCTGCACAAATGTTCATGGCCATTCATTTAAGATCACCATAACAGTAAGCGGCGAAATAAATGAAACAACAGGATTTGTTATAGATTTTGGCAATATTGATACTGCATTCAAACCGATCTTTCAAATGATTGATCATTCCTATTTAAATGATATAGAAGGGCTTGAAAATCCATCCAGTGAAAACCTCTGCCGCTGGATCTGGACCCGATTGGTACCTACCCTGCCTGGTTTGTCGCAGATAAAGATAAAAGAAACAGATTCCACAGGCTGTACGTATAAAGGAGAACAATATGGCTAAGGCGGAAGGAAAAACATTTGATTTTTTAGACGAATCTCACATCGACCCGAGTTTGCTGGAGATTTTTGACTTTGACAGCCCGGAACAATATATTAAAACAGAAACAGATGAATTCAGTGCTGTCTGTCCCTTCAGCGGACTGCCGGATATATCCTATGTAAAAATTGAATATTATCCTGCAGGCGGCAAGTGTGTCGAACTTAAATCTCTAAAATATTACTTTGTAAGTTTCAGAAATGTTGGCATCTATCAGGAGGCTGCAACAAAGCGCATTTATACCGACCTTCGAACTGCCCTAAACACCGACCAACTCATGGTAACCACTCTTTATAATATCCGCGGTGGATTTCAAACCACCTGTGTGGAAGGCTCCCTGGATTAAATAATTATGGCCTGGATTGCCGAGATTGATGAACGGGAAGCGGAAGGATTATTAAAAGATCAATATTCAAAACTGAAAGAACCCTGGGGCGGGATTGATAATATCTTGAAGATCCACAGCCTGAACCCGGAATCATTAGCCGCCCACGTACAATTATATAAAACAGTAATGTTTGGGAAATCTCCAATCCCAAGGATAGACCGGGAAAAGATTGCTCTTGTGGTCTCATCAATAAATCAATGCCATTACTGAATAACCCATCATGGAGAAGGTCTTCTCAAACTCAAGATAGATAAATCACTTATTCATCAGTTAATATCCAATTACAAGATCGCAAATATCACTCCTGCACAAATGGCTATGCTGGATTATGCATCGAAACTCACAATATATCCCAAAGATATGATTAGGGAAGATGTGGAACGATTGCGGGAAATGGGTTACAGTGATCGCGGCATCTTGGATATTAACCAGATCGTTTCCTATTTCGCCTATGTGAATCGCATTGCCGATGGATTGGGTGTTGAATTAGAAGATTTCTGGAATAAGAATGGCTGACTTGAAACATCAGATTGCATCTGCTACGGATGCTTCCCAAGATGAAATTATTTCATTTATACAAACATTGGTTCAGTCTCCCAGTTTAGCCAATGATGAAGCAGATGTACAATCCATTGTCTTAAATAAACTCGAATCCCTTGGACTTAAAGCGGAAAAAGTGCCTGTTCACTTTGATGAATTAATGGATCACCCAGCCTTTAATGATGATGGTTATTCTCCCGATTCTCGATACAATGTTGTGGGACATTGGGAAAATACCGGCAATGGAAAATCTCTTATCCTCAATGGTCATGTGGATGTGGTGCCGACCGGTGATAAAAAACTTTGGAGTGATTCTCCATGGTCCGGAAAAGTAGAACACGGCAAACTTTATGGAAGGGGTTCCTGCGATATGAAAGCAGGATTGGCTTCAGGAATATTCGCAATCCAGATTCTCCAAGAGATTGAATTTATACCAACCGGAAATGTGATGGTACAATCGGTGGTTGGAGAAGAATCCGGTGGTTGCGGTACCCTGGCCAATGTTGTAAAGGGGTATTCAGCTGATGGCGCTGTAATATTAGAGCCTACATCCTTGAATATTTGTCCTATTCATTCCGGTGCTCTCAATTTCCGATTAATTATTCCAGGCAAGGCAACCCACGGCGCCATGCGCTTGAAAGGTGTTAGCGCTTTAGAAAAAACGCATTTGATCCACCAATCAATTTTAGGTTTTGAACAGGAAAGGAATTCAGCATATCAAAGTGATTATTTTAAATCATACGCCCAAGCGGCACCCATTAATCTTGGCACAATTCAAGGAGGAGACTGGCATTCATCCGTACCAGATACAGTCGTTGTGGAGGGAAGATTTGGTATTTTCCCTGGTGAAACACCTGATGATGCCCGGCTGGATTTTGAGAAACATATTCATAAAACTGCATCACAAGATGCATGGCTCAAAGGTCATCCACCCGTTGTAGAATGGTTTGAAGGACAATATGAATCTGGGTATACAAATCCTGATCATCCCTTTATTCAATTACTGGTTGACTGTTATGACCAAACTACGAGCCAAAAACCAATCATTGAAGGTGTCCCCTACGCAGCTGACATGGCGCTATTTACCAATTATTGTAAAATCCCTGCTGTTCTTTTTGGCCCTGGTAATGTCCGTCGCGCCCATAGTATTGATGAATACGTGGAAATTGATGATATTATGAACTGTATAAAAATTATTGCCTACCTAATTGTGGATTGGTGTGGTGGGACAGATGGTTAACTATGGTTGCCAGAATATGGTGGATCCCATCCGCCGTGTTTTAATCAAACACCCAAAAGATGCTTACCAAAATCAACATAGAGTCAATTCCGATTCCGGACAGTTGAATTACATCGGTATTCCTGATTATGACACGTCTTGTGATCATTATGATACATTTGTAAAACTGATACAGTCTGCTGGTGCTGAAATTCATTTTTTACCCGCTGACAAATCCACATCACTGGATTCGGTGTATACTCATGATCCTTGTGTTGTTTCCAGTGGCGGGGTCATACTCTGCACCATGGGTAAGGATACAAGGTTTGCCGAACCGGAGGCAGTGAAAATGTACTTCCAGTCTATCAACGTCCCGATCCTTGGGAAAATTCAAGAACCGGGTACGCTGGAAGGGGGAGACGTGGTATGGATTGATGAACGAACCGTAGCAGTTGGAGAAGGCTACCGATCCAATGCTGAAGGGATTCACCAGTTCAAGGCCTTATTGGGAGATCTAGTGGATGAGGTGATTTCAGTCCCTCTGCCCCACTGGACCGGTCCTGGAGATTGTCTCCATCTTATGAGCAATATTTCCCCCATAGATCATGATCTATATTTAGTGTATTCCCGGTTGCTCCCGGTACCATTCAGAAAATATCTTCTCGATCGCCAAATTCAGCTTATTGAAGTCCCTGATGAAGAATATGATTCCATGGGCTGCAATGTACTTACAACGGCACCGCGAAAAGTGATCATGATAGAAGGTAACCCAATAACCCGACAATTGCTTGAACACGAAGGTGTGGAAATCCATACCTACGATGGCTCGGAAATATCATTAAAAGGTGCCGGCGGCCCTACCTGCTTAACTCGCCCTTTTTTAAGGTCTTCATCATGAGCTACAGAAATCAGTTCAATGCTGAAACACAACTGAAACTTTCACCATTTTTTGACCGCACATCCCAATTAAATGAGTCTCAGGAATGGCGCCGCTGGTCAGGATATCTGTCTGCCACCAATTATGAACTCACTCATGAAAACGAATATTTTGCTATTCGAACTAAGGCTGCTCTTTTAGATATAACTCCTTTATATAAGTATCTCATTCAAGGACCCGATGCCCAGCGGTTTTTGGATCGGCTAGTGACAAGAAATATAAATATCTGTAAGGTGGGTCAGGTCATGTATACGCCCTGGTGCGACGAAGACGGAAAGGTAATAGATGACGGCACGGTTCAGCGAATATCTGAACGTAAGTTTCGTATCACCAGTGCAGAACCGAACCTTGAATGGCTGGAGTATAATGCATTGGGCATGGATTTAATTATCTCAGACGATTCAGTCACCACCGCTGCATTGGCACTCCAGGGCCCCAATTCAAGGAAAATTCTCAATGCAGTTTCCAGTGATTCCTTAAACAGTCTCAAATTCTTCTGGATGATGGACACGATGTTCAACGATATCCCTGTATCCATTTCCCGTACCGGATATACCGGTGACCTGGGGTATGAAATTTGGATGGACACTAATGATGCTTTATTCATTTGGGACCTACTTTTGGAAAAAGGGGAACCTTATGGCATCACCCCTACCGGGCTCCAGGCTCTGGATATAGCTCGCATAGAGGCAGGGCTGATCCTTTTGGATGTGGATTATATTTCATCCCGCCACGCCATTGTTGAATCCAGAAAATCATCTCCTTATGAATTGGGATTGGGTTGGGCAGTAAAAATGAAGAAAAAAGATTTTATCGGCAAACAGGCGCTGGGAAGAGAAGTAACACGCGGACCAGAATGGGAGTTTGTGGGCATTGAGATCGAATGGAGTGAACTGGAAAATCATTATCGAAATGTTGGTCTTGCCCCTGGGCTCCCTTCCACTGCCTGGCGGACCAGTACACCTATATATAAAAATTCTGAACAGGTAGGTTATGCTACCAGTGGTGCATGGTCACCCATATTGAAACGATACATTGCATTAGCTCATGTAAAAAGCCATTACTCGAAAATAGGAACCGTTCTTGATTTTGAATTGAAGGTGGAACATTTTAGAAAGTTGACCTCAGCAGAGGTAGTTAATACCCCCTTTTTTGATCCAGAAAGGAAACGTTCATGTCCGGAATAAAAAAATACGATGCCATCGTCATCGGCGGAGGTCATAATGGATTGACCGCAGCTGCGTATTTGGGAAGGGCAGGTAAAAAGGTGTTGGTTTTGGAACGACGTTATGTGCTGGGCGGTGCAGCGGTCACGGAAGAAATTTTTCCCGGGTTTAAATTTTCTGTCTGTTCTTATGTGGTAAGCCTTATGAAACCTAATATCATGCGGGAATTGATGCTGCCCAGATTCGGGCTGGAACTGCTCCCTTTGGAAAGCACGTTCACGCCATTGGAAAATGATTATTTGATCCGCACAGCAGATGCAGATCAAACATTCCGGGAAATAGCCCGACATTCCTTGCGGGACGCAGAAGCCTATCTGCGCTTCGGTCCACTCATGGGTCAGATTGGAATGGCGGTGCGTCCCATATTGGAAACTATTGCACCAAACGCAATTCGACCATCCCTATCAGATTTATTTGCCGGTAAAAAATTATTAGATCATCTCAAAACCCTCACATCTGAACAGTTTGAATATTTAACGAAACTCATGACCATGAGCTCTGCTGATTTTTTAGATGAATGGTTTGAATTCGAACCCTTGAAATCCACAATGTGTGCCAGTGGAATTATCGGCACATTTATGGGTCCCCGCTCTCCAGGATCAGCCTACGTGATGCTCCATCACTATATGGGAGATATCGATGGGGCCTTTCGGGCCTGGGGTTTTCAAAGAGGCGGCACTGGCGCTGTAAGTTTGGCTATTGCACGATCTGCTGAACACTTTGGGGCAGATATTATGACCGAAGCACCAGTAGAAAAGGTGATCGTAAAAAATGGACAGGCTGTAGGAGTTGCCCTGGAAAATGGAGATGAATACACATCCGATATGGTGATTTCGGGTTTAGATCCAAAACTGTCTTTTTTAAAACTGGTGGATGAAAGTGATCTTCCTTCTGATTTTGTTAAGGATATTAAAAACTTTCGTATACGAGGCTCATCTGGAAAAGTGAACTTGGCCCTAGATGGCCTTCCGGATTTTACCTGTTTGCCTGGTGATGGTCACCATCTGCGCGGTGCTATCTCCATCAGTCCAAGTTATGACCATTTAGAAAAAGCGTATGATGATGCCAAATACGGCAATTTCTCAAAAGCACCCTATATGGACATCATTTTGCCTTCTGTCTTGGATCCAGAGATGGCACCGCCAGGTAAGCATGTCATGTCCTGCTTTGTCCAGTATGCTCCTTATAATATTAAAGGAGGTTGGGATGATCAGAAGCGAGATGCATTTGGGGATGCTGTAGTGAATACCCTTGCTCGATTTGCTCCCAATATCAAAGATATCATTTTGCACCGGCAGGTACTTTCACCAGCGGATTTGGAATCTATAATTGGTTTAACCGAAGGAAATATTTTCCACGGTGAATTGACGCTACAGCAATTGTTCTCTTTTCGTCCTGCAGTAAAATGGGCAGACTATAAAACACCGATAAAAAATTATTATCAGTGTGGATCAGGCACCCACCCTGGCGGCGGAATCACAGGCTCCCCAGGTGAAATGGCTGCTAAAAAGATCTTGGGACAATGGACATGAGACAATTCGATATCATCGTTGTAGGCGGCGGAGTCAACAGCCTGGTTACAGCCGCTTTAATGGGTAAAGCCGGAAAAAGTGTTCTACTTCTTGAAGCAAAAGAAAAAGTGGGTGGATTAGCAGCCACTGTGGAATTTTCTCCCGGTTTTACATGCAATATGATATATGATACTATAAAATGGATTGATCCAAGGGTGATGACAGAATTAGACCTTGGAGCCAATGGATTAGAATTAAATAGACCGGATGTGGTTCGAATTGCCCTCGGGGATGATGGCGATCATATTACATTTCACCAGGATTCAAAACAAACGGCAGACTCCATTTCCCGCCATTCCGAAAAAGATGCTGTTGTCTGGGGTGAATTCACTGCATATATAGAAAAATTGACCCATTTCCTGGAAAAACTATATGCATTAACGCCTCCCAATCTACCAAGCGTGGGGATGAAAGATGCCCTGGCCATGAGATCCATGCTGGGTCCATTTGCAAAACACGGCTCCCGCGGTTTGGTGGATCTTTTGCGCGTGGTACCTATGATGATGCCGGAATTGGTGGACGAATGGTTTGAGAATGAATTGCTGCGTAGTGCTGTTTCTACTTCCGGGATTCACCATTTATCTTTCGGCCCTTTTGCCGCCGCAACTGGATATAACCTGTTGCACCAGCATCTATACAGCAAAGGTGTATTCCACAATGGACAAACTGTAAATGGGGGAACTGTCAATTTGGCAAATGCCTTGAAAACTTCTGCTGAATTTCACCATGTTGAAGTCCAAACTAATTCAAAAGTGACCTCTATCGATACGGATAATAGTATTTGCACCGGTGTTACACTTTATAATGGAAAATCAGTCAAAGCAAAGACTGTTGTATCCGGGCTTGATCCTCAGAATACATTTATAAATCTTGTTGGTGCACCAAGCCTGAATCCCAATTTCCATACACAACTCCGAAATATCAAATACCGTGGAAGTGCAGCGCGAATCCATTTTGCGCTGGAATGTCTGCCGGAGATCAATGGAGTATCAGCTGATCAAATGGGGACGGTCTTTTCTATTTGTCCAACGATTGAATATCTAGAACGGGCTTCCGATGCGGTCAAGTACGGACGGATTGCAGAAAAACCCTATGTGGAATTCAATATTCCTACTGTAACTAACCCTGATTTTGCTCCAGCAGGAAAACACGTCCTTTCTGCTACTGTTCAATATGCTCCTTATCATTTACGTGGCCAAAAATGGGATGATGAATTAAAGTCTTTATTGAAGAAAAATGTGGTTGGTGTATTGGAAAAAACTATCCCTGGTTTTTCATCTTTAGTTGAATCATCAATAGTGGTTTCACCTTTAGATCTGGAAAATGAATTCGGACTTACAGAAGGAAACTTGAACCACGGGGAAATGACCTTGGACCAATTTATGTTCATGCGCCCCACTATAAGTTCTGCCCAGTATAAATCACCCATAGAAAACCTGTATCTTTGCGGTCCAGGAACTCATCCTGGAGGCGGACTTCATGGGGCCAATGGATCTAATGCTGCAAAGGAGATACTCAAGGGGTGACATTTAAAAAAACAGCAGATACTTTTGAAGCCGGAGCACATACGCTGTCCCGGGAGTATTACACAGACATCGATATCTTGGAAAAAGAGTATCAACAAATTTTCTTAAAAAACTGGATCTGTGTCGGTCGCTCGACAGACATTTCCGAAAATGGACATTTTGTTACTCTCAATATTGCCAATGAAAACGTCATTATCCTAAAAGACGATCTAGGAAAACTACAGGCCTTTTATAACATTTGTCGTCATAGGGGGACACGTATCTGTGAAGAAACTGAAGGGAAGTTTTCAAAATCAATTCAATGCAATTATCATGGTTGGACCTATGATCTTCAGGGACATCTGATTGGGGCTCCCCACATGGATGTGGTGAAAAATTTTAAAAAGGATAATTTCCCCCTTCATCCGGTTGCAATCGATGAATGGAATGGATTTATTTTTTTAAATTTATCTGAACAGCCGAAACCCATTGATCAAACGCTCGCTCCATTAACAAAAAGATTTTCGCATTTGCAGATTAACCATCTTTTGGTAAAAGAACAGATTACTTATGATGTGAACTGTAACTGGAAACTAGTTTTCCAAAATTACTGTGAATGTTATCACTGCCCTCTTTTGCACCCGGAACTTTCGAAAATTTATCATTATATGGGTGGTCAGAATGATTTGTATTCGGGTCCGTTTCTAGGTGGTTATAACCAATTGAACGAAGATTTTGAGAGTGTTAGTCACAGCGGGAAATTTTCCTGTCCGCCTTTGGATGGTATAAAGGATGATGATTTAAACCGAGTATATTTTTATTCCGTGTTTCCAAATATGCTTATCAGCTTGCATCCGGAATATGTCATGTACCACACAGTCTGGCCTGTTGGTATCGATAAATGTAGAATTTTTTGCTCATGGCTTTTTACTGAAGATGTGATTAAGTCAAAAAAGCATAACACAAAGGATGCTATCGACTTCTGGGATCTGACCAACAAACAAGATTGGCATATATCAGAGTTATCACAATTAGGTGTCAAATCTAGAAAGTATTTTCCGTCTCCCTATTCCGGACAAGAAAGCTTGTTGGCTGCTTTTGATGAATATTACTTGGGTGAACTGAACGCATCTGCCTGAACCACGAAACCTATAAGATACTGAAATAGTAGTATACTTTAGGCAGTATTAGAAAAAGTGGGCAGGGGAAATCCGACTCAGCTAAAAAATTCAGTCACTTTTTTAATATAGTCAGGCGTTGTGCCACAACAGCCTCCAATAACGGTCGCACCAAGATCATGCCAGTGTTTGCATTCCTGCAAATGCTGATCGGCATTATAATCATCGGTAAACTGCCATTCGGGGGGATTAAATTTTCCCACATGAGCATAAACGCCTAAGGGCTTGTTCCATAGCGGTGCCAGCTGTTCCAGACCTGCTGTAATATGATCGGGCGGGGCACAGTTTAACAGTAATACATCCGGTTCATTGCGGGCCATCGCTTCCGTGACCTCTTCCATGGACTGGCCTCCCAGAAGGCGACCATCCTGATAAGGCACAAAGGCGACCCAAGCTGGCTTGCCAACTTCTTTTGCAGCCTTAATTGCTACCTCCGCTTCCGGGGTTGAATTGAATGTCTCAAACAGGAAAATATCGGCGCCGGCTTCAGCATAGTCTGTCAATTCCTCCAAGTATTCGTCAAATATTTCTTCTGCATCTGGACTGCGGTCCGGTCGAAAACACCACTCCAAGGTGGTAATGGAAGCAGCAATCAGAGTATCGCTATGATCAAGGGATCGACGCGCTTTATCCGCTAGGGCAACCGATTCATGAATTAATTCACCGGCCCGGTCCAATAACCCCCTGACACCAATAGCTTCCAGATGTTCATCGTTTGCAAAATGATTTCGAAAGCTGCGTTTGCTGAGCTGAAAGGTGTTGGTTGTAATCACGTCCGCACCAGCATTTATGTAATCCTGATGGATCTCCAAATTTAATTCCGGTTCACTCTTCAGCTGGTGGCTGGCCCAGGTGTAGCCCCGGCGCAGTACCTCTGTGCCAATGCCCCCATCAAGAAATGTTACCTGCTGGGCATCTATCTTTCTTTTTAATTCTTTATAGCTCATGGTTTTAGCCTATCATTTTGCGAACAGCGCGGATATGTTCAGGTGTTGTGCCACTGGAACCGCCTACGATGTGAACACCCTGATCCAACCAGCTATTTACCTCCTGAGCATACTTTTCCGGTGATACTTCATCGGTGTCTTCGAAGCGGGGATAAAAGTCTGGTTTCCAGCTGGGAGGACTGTATCTGCCAATGATTGCTTTGGCGCCGCAGGGTGATCCATTAATAATATTGGACAGACTATTTGTTATCATGGGTATGCTCCCAGCAGAAACGAGCACTGCCTCAGCACCTTGGCTTCGGGCAAGATTCGCCGCATCCAAAAGCAATTCACCGTTTAATAAATTCCCATCCACTCCAGGAACAAAACTCATCCATACAGGCAGATCAAACCCTGCAGCTGCCTGCAGGGCCGCCTGTGCTTCCCTAGTATTATTCATACCTTCAAAAAAGATAAGATCAACCCCACAGTCAGACAGGATCTCTATACATTCTTTGTGGTGTATCAGACAGTCATTTTCAGGCGGTGACAGATCAGGACGGAATAAATGCATAACTGGCGAAATGGAACCGGCCAGCGGGACAGTTTCTGCCTTACCTGTTTGTGTTAATGCTTCTTTCGCCAGAGACACTGCGGCACGGCATAATTCTATCGCTCTCGTGGGCAGACCAGGGGCGCCGATCAAATCCATATGATCTGCATCCCGGAAGAAATTGATAAAATTACGCTTGGTTAAATTGAAAGTGTGCGTGGTGAGGACATCAACTCCAGCATTCAGATAGTCAACATGTATATCACGGATAACATGGGGGGCATCTTCGATGCCATGCTGAAGCCAGCGGACGCCACGGCGAAGGACTTCCGTTCCAATACCACCATCCAGAAGAACAGGTTTTTTGGTTGAAAGATTTTCTTTAATAATATTATAAGGCATATGCAGTAAATAGAGAACAAATTTAAGTAGTTAACCGGCAAAAAAAAACTCCGAATAAGAAAGTCTTCTGGCGGCTGATTTTCCCCGGCTCCTTTTAAAAATGGACAATCTCAAAAATATGCCGGTGGCAAACTGACACAGCACCATCAGGGTCGGACATTTCCTGCCCATCATTTCATCTTTTCTTTTACTCTTTCCAGTTCGGCAGTGGCACCCTTGTCTCCCAGAAAATAGGATTGCTGCCAGATCTCCGCTGCAGATAAAAAATCTTTTCTTGATTCATAGAGCAGGGCAAGCTCCCTACGAATATCATTATCGGATGGTTTCAGGGATAATTGTTTTTTCAACTTTTTCTCAGCCTTCTCGAAATCCGCAACAACCCTGAATTTTTTTAATACCTTTTGTGATTTTTCTTTTTGATCCAGTTTTGTGTAGATCTGACCCAGAGCATAAAGAGCCTCTGCATGAGTTGAATCAATACCTATTGCATTTTCCAAGGAGGCTCGTGCCTGTTCAAATTGCTTCAGATGCTTATAGGCCTGTCCCAGATGGAACCAGATATCGCCATTTACGGAATCTTTTTCCGATGCGATTGTTAAATATAGTTGTGCTTCCGCCAGATCGTTTTTCCCCAAATGGACCAACCCCAAAAAATGATGTATCCCGCTTTGATGTGGATGTTTCTCTGCTGCTGCTTCCAGAACAGACTGGGCACTATCTAATCTTCCCAGATAATATAGGACTACACCCTGCTTATAGTATCCTTTCCAGTCATCTAAATTGTACGAGGACGCGATCTTATAATCGTTGAGGGCATCTTCGTATCGTTCAGCAGTTTTATGGATATCGCCCTTGGCGATCCAGACAGCCGCCAGGGACCTGTCATAATTCAGAGCTGAATCCAGCACTGCCATAGCCATGATCTCATTATGCAGGCTGGCGTATATCCGACTCAGGGAAAGATAATAGGTATATATAGCATGATTTCTCCGGATTGCCTGCTTTGCGTGGTCAAGTGCAGGTCCGTAATTTCTCATCCCGAAATAGGCCAGTCCCAGATCATGATGAACAGAATGTAAATCAGGTTTACCCACTAGAATACGAAGGTATTGATCCTTGGCGTTGTCAAATTCCCCGGACAAATAAAACGCTTTCCCAAGCCAGTATTGCCCCCGCATGTTATCCGGATCCAGGCCTACAGCCGTTTTCATCCACTGCACTGCAAAATCGCTTTTACCCTGTCTTAAGTATATATCTCCCAAGTTTCTGCAGGCCAAGGCATACTGTGGATCCAATTCAAACGCCTTTTCAAAATGAAGGATGGCTTGATCCAGTTTCTGCTGTTCTTTTAGAACCGATGCCAGGTTATTGTGGGCTCGAGGATTTCCAGGCTCAAGGCGGACGGCTTCCCTGTAAGAAAATTCCCCTTCAGGATATTGCTGATGGTAATACTGGATGTTGCCCATACTGATCCAGGTATCCGGCTGCTGCGGGTCTATAGATAAACTTTTTTTATAGTTCTTAATGGCTGTCATAGGATCCCCGGACCGGTGCTGACCTTCCGCAAGTCCATTCAGAACTGCCGTATTTCCCGGGTATGATTGCAGGATGGTGGAATAATACTTCACCGCATCATGATACCTGCCATCTTGCAATAGCTGCTGGCCTTCAGTCAGGTCCTGGCCACCCAAAGGTAAAAGCAGGAGCACTAATAATGTATAGCGGATATGCTCCCTCCTTCTATGATCTGATAATACTGGTTGGCTTTCAAGTCTGTAAATTCATCGGATGTTCCGCTGGGCCAGTCTATAGTAATTTTCTCCGCTGTAGGATAATTATTCAACCCGAATAATAGTCTTTTATCATTTGCTGCCAGATAACTGCCGGCTGTACTCACATATTTTATCTGTTTCAATCCATCTGTTTCAATTACCACCCGGGATCCAATGGCATCCTGATTTGATTGAACCCCTTCCAGGGAAAAACCGATCCAATTCCTATTTGGAGTTCCAGTCCGGATCAGCAAATTTGCGGCGCTGTTATTATTTGCAATGACCACATCAACATCTCCATCATTATCCAGATCTCCAAATGCCGCGCCGCGGCCTACACTTAAATGACTGGCATCCCCAATCTGATCTGGAGAGAGTTCCATGAAGGTCCCATTCTGATTGTTCAGAAATACCTGTTTACGCTGGGCATGAGTGTAGTCTTTATTGAAATAGTTAATATTATCAATCACGTGGCCGTTCACCACGAAAAGATCCAGCCAGCCATCATAATCCAGATCCAATAATTTTGTCCCGAATCCCAGATACTTCAAGCTGGGCTGACCCAACCCTGCCAAGAATGTTTCATCGCTGAAAAAGCCCTGCCGGCTGTTTATATAAATGGTATTGGATTCCCCGCTGAAATTGGTCACGAATAGATCCAGCCAGCCGTCCCCGTTTACATCGCCGATGTCAACACCCATACCAGCTTCGGCACGTCCGTTTTCGTTGAATCCCAGACCTGTAAAAAGAGCATTTTCTTCAAAAGAACCTTGTCCGTCATTGATATAATAATGATTCATTACCTTGTCATTGGCTACATAAAGATCCAGGTCGTCGTCCTGGTCAAAATCCGCAGGGATAACACCCAGTCCTTTTCCCTTCTGGGCTGCAATCCCGGAAGAAACAGAGACATCCTTAAATACCCAGTTGCCCAGATTATGGAATAAATGATCTTCTGCACCTGTGAAAAAATCCGGATCACAATAGGCCCTCCTATTGGTTCTTTTATCCCCGCACCAGGGGTTTTTATCTAATGAGTATTCCACGTAATTGGTTACATAGAGATCTAGGAGCCCATCATTGTCCATATCAAAAAAAGCTGCGCTGGACCCCCATGACTGGTTTTTAATTCCTGCTGCGTCCGTGACATTGGTAAAGGTGCCATCTCCGTTGTTACGGTAGAAAATATCGGTGCCAAAGTTGGTTATGTACAGATCCGTATCACCATCGTTATCAACATCCCCGCAGGTACAGCCAATACTGTATGATGTATCGCCTACACCGACATCGGCTGTAACATCCATCCAGCGGCCGCCATCGTTCCGGAACAATTTATTCTCCAGAACAATATTCTTATCCCAGCCGGGTAGTGCCGCTCCCTGGCAAAAGTAGACGTCCAGATCCTTATCATTATCATAATCCAATAAACAGACACCAGAACCCATGGTCTCTACATAATATTTTTCTCCAGAGCCACCATGGTCATGGGTGAAAATAAGTCTTTGGGATTCAGACTCATCTTTAAATAAAAATTCGTCTGAAAACAAAAATGAAATCAATAGAATATTTAAAAAGAATAATCCGATTACCCGCATAAAATGAAACTACGAAAAAAGCCGTTCCTTTCAGAACGGCTTTTTCCACAAATTAAATGTGATCTAAGATCTAAAAACTATATCCAATACCAAACCGCATTACATTATCAAAGTATTGAGTGGTTGTAATGGCAACATCAGCCGAAATCCCAGCAAGCCCCAAACCAACACCAAATGACATGGGCTGCTGTGGATTACTAATATTATAACTGAAGCGTGCTGATGCGAGACCCATAAGAGAATATTCACCATTTACAATGAATTCCTGAGCCATGTCTGCCTGCTTGAGCACGTTAAGGCCAGCATTCAGTCCTGCTATGGCTTCCCCAACTACACCAAAGGAGAAAGTCATGGGTAATGACATCCCCGGGAATTCCTCATAGGAAACATCCTCCGGAGCCTGTGATGCAACGTCAGGTCCAAAATTGGATATGACTGCACCCATTCTGATACCGCGGTAACCCGTATTAAACTGGGTACCAATATCAAATGCTAAACCGCTGATTGTCACATCATCTATAGATTGAGTTATCATTTTTGCAGTGCCCCCAAGGGAAAATTTATCCGATAAACTTCTCCCATAGCTGGCTTGTAAAGCGACATCAGAAGCTTGAAATGCTTCTTGATTTGGTTCAAATACAAATTCCGTTGTGCCAGCCCAGCCGGACCTCATAATATCGCCATAATTAATGGATACAAGTGACAGACCTACGGCACCACCCATCATTGGCATTACAAAACCGGCGTTCATGACCTGTGTTTCCACCAGCCACTGTGTCATTCCAGCATTAAAGCCCATTCCTTCAGACCCGGCTATACCAGCTGGATTCCAGAAAAGAGCGTTTGCACCACTGGCTTGAGCAGCAAGGCCGCCCAGGGCAGCGCCATGGGCATCCGTTTGGATATTCAGGAACTTAAATGCAGAAGAACCAACCTTATCATTATCACCCTCTGCAAGAATCATCGATTGAAATGAGACAACCACAAGAGATATGGTCAACCACTTCATTGTATTTTTTATGATTGAATTCATTTTATTTTTCTCCTTCGGTTATCGGATGACAGCCAGTTTCCCTGACTGATCCCCTACTTGCCAATAATACATACCTGTCACAACCTGATTACGGGTTCGAGAGACCAGATTCCAGTCAAATGAACCTGCAGCTGAAGCTGTGCTTTCATATATCAGGTTTCCGCCAACATCAAATACCCGAATTGCATCACCGGATTTAACATTGTAAAACCTCACAAAATAGGTATTGGCGGTAGTTGCTCCGTGGAAGGTCTCCATGACATTTCCCCTCCAAGGATTAGGCGCAACAAACACATCTGTAGTAGTTCCACTCAACCCTTCATAGGTAAGTGTTTCCACAGATACTGTTGTTGCCGGCGGTACGGAACTGATCTGGCCACCACCCCCATCTGGAGCTGCCTGCATAGGGTAGCACATAGTGTAATAACTTTCCAATGACGGAACGGATCCATGTACATCATCTGATCCTGCTTCATCGTAGGCTGCTACATAATACCAGTAAGTTAATCCAATGGCTACATTTTCATCTGTCCAAGTATAGGTTCCATTACCACCGTAATCACCTACACTGGCTGCAGGAATATCAAGAACCAATGTATAGGGTCCTGTTGCAGCGGAAGTAAATTTTGTCCCTGCACTGGGGTCACCTTCGGCATCAGCAGAAACACCTTCAGCACTCATAATATCTGCAGAACTCTGGCGCGGAGCTGTAGCGGCTTTATAGATGCGGAACCCGGCAAAATCTGCTACACCTTTATCCGGATCCACGGCGGTTATTTTTCCATCACTGTAAGTCCAGGTTACTTCAACCTTTCCTGCTGCATTTGTAATAACACCGTCAGCAGCAATCTGGGGAGCAGCCGGAGGCTTAGGCAGGTTCCAGTTCCAGTCATAGGCCTTGCGAGCATTCGCAGCAGCCTGTTGAGTATTTGCGAGTCCAGCACCAGCTAAAACAGCCGTAACAAATTTCAATGTGTCGCCAGCCGCAAGTGCATAGGGGCCGTAGGACTGCAGGTAACGCATATCCATGGGACTTGGGTTGACCTCTTTTTTGTCTCCAGCGCCTTTTACCATTGTTGCCATAGTTTTTCTGGAAGCAGCAGTCTGAGGATCTTCATCTCCTGTCCACCACATATGATTAACATCACCTTGTGCCAGAGTATTATATCCCGTACCATCAATTTCTAATGGCATCTGAGCTACACGCACACCGCGGTACTCGCGGGCTGGATCGTCAATGCCAAAATCATTGGCTGCTGAACCTGGGTCATCACCATCCAGCTCCATGGTTAACAAATAGTCAGCATCATAATCCACTATATCATCTGTCCAGAATGCATAATCCCAATCAGGGAAAGGCACATTCCAGGTACAGTCGTGATCCGCTTTCGCACCAAATACAAGGCCATCTATATCTGTAGACCCATTATTAATAACATGGACCTCATCAATAACAAAATCATTATAATCATGCTCACCAACTTTAAAATATGTATTGGATGTACCATTAAAGCTCCAGGAACGGCGTATCGCATTCACAGTAATCTCCGCAGTTGGAATGGTCCAAGTGGAATTGGTAACCCAAGGTTCCTTATTATAACCGCTACCGCTGCCTCCCCAGCTGCCGCTTGTTTCCCCAGGTTCGGTCCCTTCGGAAATATCATATTGGCCGGTGGTGCCTTCATAGAGGGTCCCGCCTTTATCGGCAATGATCCAGTACCCAGCACGGCAATTGTAGTTAAGATAACCATGACCGGCTGACTGATTAGACCCAGGGTATACCCAGCCAGGAATGATAGCGCTGCAGGTCTGGTCTCCGGTATTTCCGTAAGAATCCCAGCCCATCCAGAGATCACCATTCGTATGGTAAACATATGTCTGATCAGCTACAGGCATAAATGTTCTGCCGGCAACCCTAGATTTATCCAATACATCCAGAGCATCTTTTGCTACAAGGATTGTGGTAAGTCCACAGATCATAACACCTGTAAGGACAGTTTTGAAGATATTTTTATTTTTCATAATTAACTCCTTAAATCATCCCTATTAGTAATTAATCTGCACGCCAACATTAAGCGTCATTGGTTTGCCATAGGCCAACAGGTTATTTGTGGAACCGGCTGCTATATCATGGAAACTGGATGCTTCATCAAAAAAGGATCCTGGATCTGCAATAGCGACTACGTTTTGGCGGTTCAAAACATTCTCAACCAAAAGGTATACTGTTGGACTCATGCCTGCTACGGAAAGCTGGAGATCCAGCTTCAGGTTCACATCCATGGTTGATGGTGCCCTTTCTTTCAGCGAAGCTCCACCAACTCCGGACCTGGCAGATACAGGCAGGCCGCTCTGGTAATTAAAGGTTATGTTCGCTCCTGCCCGGCTCAACAGACCGCTCATATCCATGTGATAATCCACAAATCCATTAAAGATATGGGGACGATGCCAGTCCAGGGTGGTCATGGTCAATACATTGGCTGCTACAAATCCGCCATCCTGGGTCAGACTGCCATTTCCAGCATTGATCGGTCCCGAAGCAGTACCACGAGCGATAGAATATGTGTAAGAGGTACGCCCCGTTAATCCGGATTGACCTGTCATAGAAAGACTGAGTTCCATTCCGCGGACATCTCCAAAGTGATCGTTGACCATCACACTGTAGTGAGCTGCCTCAAATGTTTCATCGGCATTCCATCCTGCTTCATTATCATGTCCACCACCATCGTCTTGATACGGGACCGCGTACACTTCCTGCGAAGCCAAAATATTGGATATGTCTTTATGATAACCGGCAACATCCAGTTTCAGATTGCTGGATAAACTGTATTGTACACCCATTTCATAAGTAGAAGTCTTCTTTGGATCCAGGTTTGCGTTGCCCAGATAAATAAAGAAACCAGACTCTGTTCCGCCATCCATCTGTGCCATATGATTGTTCAAGAGGGAATAGAATTTCGGGCGCTCGAAAAAAGATCCATAAGCATAGCGAAACGCCATATTATCCCCAATGGGGAAAGATGCACCAAGCCTTGGACTAATAAGGGTCTTCATTTCTGTTGCAGTTCGTTTGGATGGATCAAAAGGATTAACTGCTGCATCGCCAGCCGCATCTGCTATGGGATCGTTTGGCGCCCAGACACCTTTGTCCGATCCTGCATTAAAGCCGTCAAAGCGCAGCCCCACATTCAGGATCATATCATTGAATTCCATCTGGTCCTGAGCATAAGCAGCGATTTCCGTAGGGTTGACATCGCCAAAACTGTTATACTGCAGCCTGGGGTTGGCTTCTGTGTAGCCCAGGGTCCGGCCGTACCAGACATCGTGACCCCAACGGTTGAGATCAAACATACGATAATCAAAACCTGCTTTAACTTGATGACGGTTATTCAACTGACTGGTAGCATGGGCCCCAATGGTGGTGATAGTTTCATCCGAATTGAAATAGTGCCCATAAACATTTCCCATATTATACCAGGCATTAGAGTTAGCCAGGTCTTCCATGACCTTGGTGTGGTTCGGACCTTCTGCTCCGTTATAAGTGGTAGATGCTGTTACCTGTGCATTACCATCAAAATCAACAAAACCGGAACCGTTCTTTGCTCCATCTTCCACCTTGCGCATCATCATATCGGCACGAACCGTGATATTTGTACTGGGAGACATAACATAATTGGCCGTTACACCAAACTGAGTGTTGCTCTCTTCTGTACGTGGATACTGATCCATGGCCCAGAGCCACTGCCACATATCCATTCCCGCATCCATCCGCTCTGCATCATATGCTGGGTCATAAAAACCATTTCTGGAATAATTCATTACTTCGGCACTGAGTTTCAAATTGCTTCCCAGCTGAAAAGTAAATTTCGCCTGGACATTCATTAGATCTTCTGCTAAACCTGGAAGGCGACCAGCATCATCCAATTGGCGTAAGGAAAAAATACCGCCAAAGGCGCCGCTACCGAAACCGGCACTGAAATCCATAATGGTCTTTTCACCGCCAATAACAGTCTTTGTGTAATCTGTGTTTTCAGCAGCATTTGTATAATTGCCCTGGTCATCAACGATTTCCATAGTTTCAGCATACACATCAGTACCACTGAAATCTCCCGCATCTGCCCGGAAATAATCCTGGCCAAGCGTAGTGCGGAAACCAAAACTGGCGTGAAAACCATCGGTTGGTTCCTTCAAAACCGTATTGAATAATCCAGACATTGCCTGACCGTATTCCGCATTAAAGGTTCCGGTAATCAGCTGGAGCTCCCCAACCATGCCTGGGTTCACGGGGATCGCTTCACCGCCCATGACCGCATTGGTGACAGAAGCGCCATCGACCAGATACATTTCCTCACCTGATCGGCCGCCGCGGATATGCAGTTTACCACCAAATTCAGTCACCCCCGGTAATGTTTTTATCACATCATTCACATCGGTGATTGCCATTGATGCCATGAGTTCACCGGAAACGATTTGCTTGGAAGAGGTTAAAGTGTTTTCGATCGCAGGTTTTTCTGCTGTGACAGAAACACCTGACATCTGCACTGCCTCTGTTACAAGAGCAGCGTTCACCGGGGTGGTAACGTCAATATTGACACTCACACCTTCTGCCGTGTAGCTGGCATACCCGATCATGGAAAATTCCAGATCATAAGAACCGGGTGATAGATTAATAATATAGTACTCGCCATTGGCATCAGAACTGGCACCGAACGGTGTTCCCTTAACAAGAACATTACATCCTGCAAGTCCTCCGCCAGACTGACTGTCCGTGATGGTACCAGCAATCTTACCGGTCTGACCAGCAAAGAGCAGGCCAGCAATTGTACTGCAAACTACCATTGATTTAAGGATACGCATAATGTCTCCTTTTTCTATTTTATTTCTTGGATTTGATTAAAAAGCACCACGATCTAATACCTATTACTATTAAATAGAATATTTGACCGATGCAAAGAGAAATGTGTATTCCCAAGACAATACATTCTTAACTGGAAAAGAAATTCAATGATTCTTTAGGGAATGTCAAGTATTTAGTTTTCACTATTTTAATAAAAATTGCAGATTTTTTTCGCTTTTTAAGTGCAAAATCATTTGTATAGCAACAGAATAAATTGCTATTGAGATTATGTTTTTATTAGCGCATCAATGCTTGAATTGTAGCATTGGATTTTGCTAATCTGTCACTAAGGAGTTTAACGATATAGGTATGCAGCTCGGCTGCTTTTTCCGGTGATTTTAAATTTAATTTCTGGAAATTGTCTTTAGACAGAAAATAAATCACACAATCTGTCTCGGTCAAAACAGATGCGGAGGCCTTTGAACCCAAGTACAGGCTTACTTCACCCACCACTGTCCCGGCCCCAAGGGATTTCAATCGAATTCCTTCCGCTGAACCTGTATCCAGGCGTACAGTAATGCGGCCTGACTCTATGAAATAAATTCCGCCTGGATCTTTCCCCTGTTCAATAATGATGGTATCACTAGCTACTTTTTTTTCTTCAAAATATTCGGCAATTCCTGTGAATTGATCTTTAAAGGAATCCGTCTTTTCGGGATCAAAAAGTTCCTTATCCAACTTTTTGTATTGCTCTATGAGTTCATTTTCACACCTTTCTAATCCATGATCTAAATCATCAAATTCAACAAAGACACCATCGTGGTCAGGCAAAAGCCCTCCAGCCTTCAACTGGTTGTTTATGTCTTTATCTAAACCGCAAAAAACCACTTTGAAACTATGGTTCTTAGCCATGATACGTAATTTGTTAAAACTGTTGATGGTTGAAGAATCCAGACCTGTTACCTGCCGAAAATCAAAGATCAAATATTTGAGATGTGATGTTTCTTCATTTTCTACCCGCTCCTTTACTCTGTCTAACAACCGATTGGCTGTTCCGAAAAAAATAAAACCCTGAAGGGACAGAATACTAATCTGTTCACCGTGATCCGCAATGATTTGCTTCAGGTGTTGAGATCGTTCTACATTGCTGTGGAATGTTGTGCCGGTTAATTCATGCTTAACTACCTCCACCTTAGAATAACTCAAAACAAACAGAACAATCGACATGAGT
>Ga0209753_1000129_pt1 | contig 27651 bp, 22 predicted proteins | sample METZYME_3_550m_FD_187550 | JGI IMG/M metagenome (GOLD analysis project Ga0209753, IMG submission 187550) | Marine microbial communities from oxygen minimum zone in mesopelagic equatorial Pacific - METZYME_3_550m (SPAdes) (version 2) | ecosystem: Environmental > Aquatic > Marine > Oceanic... | reverse complement strand
ACGCCTTTCTTTGTTGGGAATTCGAATATCGCAATGGCGTTGTCATACCATTCGTGTTCCTTCCAGTAATCCACACCACCACTGGCCATCACAGAAGAAGGTAGTGCGTTGTCCAGAAACCAACTGTAGACATCGATTTGGTGGGAACCTAAGTCGACGATCGGGCCACCCCCGAGGCCCTTGTACCAACGCCAGTTGCGGAACTGCGGCATGTCATCAAAACCAAATTTCTTGAGCGTTGCTGCGGGTATATCTGTGCCCTTTGGCCAACCTAAATCCACACATGCCGCACGACTACGATGCCATTGGCCGGAAATGTTTGTGATACGGTTCAATAGGTTAGCCTCTTTGATGATTTTATCGTTACAATAAATGTATCTAGGATTGCTGCGCCGTTGATGACCGATTTGGAGAAGTTTTTCAGCCTTGCGAGCCGCCAAGACCATTTTCTTGGCTGATTCCAGACTGTTTGACATCTCTTTTTCGCAGTAAACATGATAACCCTTATCCAAACAGGCAATTGTGTGCTCGGCATGCCAGAAATCCGGAGTGGCCACCAATACAGCATCCAAATCCTTCTCCTTCTCGAGCAACTCCTGATAATCAACGTAAGCAGTGCCCTTGTGGCCATAACGCTTGTATGCAGTCAAGATACGGGAAACACGACGAAGGTTTCCCTGCTCCCATATGTCGCAGACGGCTCGAAACTTAATCCCGGAGTCTTTGCCCAGTTTTAAGATTGCATTCATGAGTACCTGCCCTTGGGCACCGGCACCGAGCAACGCAATATTAATCTCCTTTTTTCCACCAGCTTGGCCAAGCGCATTGTTCGCCAGCATCAGGCCCGCACCAGCCGCGGCTGATGATCTCATAAATTTCCGTCTATCGATTTGGTTGTTCATTTTTTTTCGAATAGTCCTAAGTGGAGAGTTCAAACCCCAGCCTTTGGCCAAATGATTGGATCACCTGCCTTGAGAATTTCTCGCTGCCCTCGTGAGGGAGAATTATCGCCGCAGTTCCCGGGTTCGCCAAGCAATAATGATCGATTTCTTCAGCCGAGAGCATCATAAAGGCCGTTGACAAAGCGTCCGCAGCGACTGCATCAGGCGCCATCGCCCAGGCGGCAAGCCGCCCCTCGACAGGCACACCTTCGACCGATCTAGCGTCAATAATATGCTGCCCCTTTTGTTTGCCTGAGCCACTTATCGCACCCTCTGTAAGTTCGAACCGAGCCAAGACATCCTCGCGATTGCCCGGGTGTCTAAGCTTTATGGGCCAGCCAGTCATACCCTCCGGCACAGAGACCGACAATACCGAGCTTGCACCAGCCAAAACCAGCGCTTGCCCAAGGCTCCACTCCCGCAGAATTTCAGCCATTTTCTCTGCTGCATATCCTTTACCGATGCCGCCCAAGTCGAACTGCACTCCCTCGGTCAAGACCTCTGCGCTGAAGTCCTCATCGCTCAGTTTCAAATGATCCAATCCCGTTAGTTCGCAAGCGCGAGCCAACTCCTCATCGCTTGGCTGCCGAAGAGTTCTATCATCGTTAAGCCAGCAGGAATAAAGAGCCCCAACGCTGATATCAAATGCACCGTTGGTTTTGTCATACATATCCCGCGCTCGACTCAGACACTCAAAAACGTCCATCCCCAAGTCAACGGTTTCCCCAGAAACAGCATCGTTGAGTCGTGAAATATCACTGTTTGAAATAAACCGACTCATCTCCAATTCCAAACGATCCACCTCAGCAAAGGCAGCTTGAGCACCTTGCCTTGCATATGTTTCATCATCATCGGTGATGTAAATTTCGAAAACTGTCGCCATCGCTTCGTGGGCAAAATGATGGGAATCTTGAATCGTTCTCGACCCACAATCAACGACCTGTTCCCCTTGTGGCTTCATTGCTGCAGACCTTCGGTCGTTGACTCCGCTTCCGCGCTGGCACGCTCATGGCGATCCCAAAGGGACTTGGCCACAAACCCGAGAATCTCCACCCCGGGCCGCAACTCCATTTTGGTCTCCCTGCCACTTTCGTCAAACAGGTGCATGTAGAGTTCTTTTTGGCCGGGCAGTGGCAGCTCGTACAACTTCCTCATGAGCGCCTCCTCCAACGGCGGCTGGATCAGTATGACCGGGGCCGATTGGGATGCCTCGTTCACTGTGTTGGTGTACTCCACCCGATGTCCGCGCAGATACCACGGCAAAGGCCAGTAGTCATTGCCCGGGCAATAGATTTGAATCGGCGTGGCCAAGCCCGCCTCATGAGCACCCGCCATCTCCTTAATGCGATTGGCAATCTCGAAAATATCCGACCCGGTGTGGGCATACACATATGGATTCCGGCTATCGGCATTAAACCTCCCATTGGCGGCATTGGATTGCCACACCAGATGCGAAGTGCCAACGAGCAGCACTGCGCCAAGCGCCAACCTGAAAAAAATCGATTTAAAACGGAACAGACAAGCAACCCCCACACCGGCCAGGAGAATGATCCCGTGATAAAAACTTAACAGGCACCACGGCGTCTTGTAGGGGATCAACGAGTAAATCACGGTCATCAAAATCGTGTAAAGAGCAACAAAACGCAGTAATCCAGCATTGGCTCCCTCCACTGATCCCCTGACCGTAAACACCAACCCGACCAACGCCAGCAGAAGAACAATCAACTCACTGAATACCGGGCCGTCAGCAAACTGGTAGTAGCCAAGCAGCCCAAGATAGTAATGCCATGGATGCTCGTGCAGGCCTGTCTGGCCCGCCCGGTCAAGATACGTCGTGTATGTGAGAACAGAATCCTCCACTCCTTTTGTGTTGCTGAAAAACGAGGAAAAAAACGTCACGGAAACCGCCGCCGCTGCAAGCAGCATCACAGCGCAATGCGCCGGCCTGACTTGTTTGATGTCGTTGATCCACTGCCCAACTCGCCAACGGGCACAAAGCATCACACACAACGCGGCACCCATCGCGCCAAGGGCGATAACGAAGGTTTCCTTTGTGGCGTGCATCAACCCAAGACACACCCCGAGCAGTGAGGCCCACAATATCCCGGGGCTTTTCAGGTAACGGTAGCCGCAGACAATCGCGCCTGCAGTGAAACAGACCAGAAGCATCTCATGGATGAAATATCGGCTGTAAAAAACCATGGCCGGCGACACGGCCGTGAACAGTGCCACAAAGACGGACGCCAACCGCCCCAAGCCATCCCCGATAGGCAGCAAAATCAAAACGAGCAGCGTCCCAAAAACGACCGGCACAACACGGAGGATGGGTTCCTGCAACTCCACAAAATTTCCGACGCCACCAAGCCAAGCCGGAATGAGCGTCAGGTAGTTGAGTATTGGGCCATGGTATTCGTGCGGATCGTACTCGTAGCCCCTGCCCTCGATCGTTTCACCGAGCTTGACCGCATTCACCGCCTCGTCGCCGTGCATAGGACGCTCCGCCAGGTCCTGAAGGCGAAACACCGCCCCCACCACCGCGATGAGCAGAATGATTACAATGAATATAGGGCGACTCATTGGATTGACTGAACTCACAGCAACCCCGCGACCCCACACAAGCTACTTGGCGGGCATCACCGGTGGCACCGCACGACAGGCGAATTGAAACAGTGGGAACGCGAGCAGCCTATTTGCCGTACACTTCCACCTCGATATAGTGGTTCAGGTCGCTTGCATTGTTGCCGCCGCTGTAAAGGCGAACATAACGGCCACGAACACCCTTCGTGTCGAGCAGTCGTCCCTCGGAAGTCTCGACGTAGTGGTTGTCCTTGCCGACACCCTGCTCGGCGGAGTTGTCGTGGTCGTTGTTGTAAACCGTTGTAAACTTTTTGAACTCCGGATCGTTCGAGACCTGCGCTATGACATCAAAATAAACCCGGGCCTGCTTGTGGTAATGCCAGAACAACAATGCATAAATATCGTGCTCGGTCTCGAGGTCGATGGTGATCTGCTGCGTGAACGGGCCAAGCTCCACGTAGCTGCCGTCCGCCGCCTCCCGGTCGCCGTCGGTGATCATTTTCAGCTCGCCCATGATCGGCTCCTCGTCGCTGCCGCTGATCTTTTTGCCCAATGCAAGGTTCTTCACGCCCTTCGGCGCAAAAAACGGCGGACGTGGTTTGCCAAGCGGCTTCTCGAGTTGCTTCACCCCCTTGATGTTCTGCGGCGTGCCGACAAACATCGGCTTGGGCAGCGTGAGAGGCAGGGGCGCCATGCCAGCCGGGGCCTTGATTGCGGATTCCCCCGCCGCAGTTGCAACCGAGGCACAGCACAACAGGAGAAACAACGCCAACACGCAGCAAACCTGCGCCTTCACCCTTAAATCATCTTTTACCATTTTGTTTTGTTTATGGACAGAACCCTGCAAACAGATGCACGGCTCGGGGACATTTTCGTTCAGCGATCGCTTGACTGTCAAGCTCCGAGCGGCGGAGTCACACAATACAGACTCAATTGGCGTGACATTAATTCAATCGGCGCTTTCGCCGCCTTGGCTACGAAAGAACTCAACCATGTCCGCCGCGCCGAGTTGGACGGCCCAATCCAGCGGGGTTTGACCGTTCTCAAGTTTCGCGTTCACCGCCGCGCCGCTGGCGATCAGCAACGCGGCGATCTCCTGGCGTTCCCAGTACACAGTCGAATGCAGCGGCGTCTCTCCACGGCGATTTGTTGCATTCACATCGGCCCCAGCCGCAATGAGCAGCCGGGCGATCGCCGTGTGCCCGTGAAATGACGCCTGGTGCAGTGCGCTCAACCCAGTGATGCCGCCCCTGGCGTTCACATCTGTCCCGGCGGCCAAGTGTTGTCGGACGACCTCGATTCTCCCCAACTCGGCAGCGTCCCAAATCGCGAGTCGGGGAGGAGGCGGCGTGGCACACCCTGCCAGCCAAGTGGCGGCGAGCGTCATTGGGAGTATGGACTTCATGAGAAATTTGAGCCGCTTAACCAAGCGCTTGGCGGCGGTCATTCGGCGTGACAGCACGACTTGCCGTGCTTTGCCAGGCGCCAGTAATTATACGGCCACGGTGCAAGAAAACCGGCCAGCCACATCAATGGTAGCACCCAAAGCGTTAGGCGAGCGCCGCCGGCCAGAAAGAAATCCACCACGTTCATGGCCACCTCCATGCCCAGCATGCTGATCATGCTCATCCCCAGTGCGGTGCGGAGCGCCTTGGCCAAGCCCAACTGATTAAACAGCAAAATCGTTTCCAGCAAAACGCTCGTCCCGATCCCCGCCGCCATGGCAAGCGCCATCACCAGCATCGGCCGGCTCTCGGCCACCGCCGGCGCACCAAACTGAAAGCCGGCGATCACCCCCATGTCGCCGATGCTGCAGCCGATCAGGCACCAAAGCGTATTGATGGCCGACTGCCGCCAAAGTTTCCCGTCTATCCAATTCATGATTCTTCTCTTCCTGACTTGGCCAGCAGGTGCAACGGAACGGCGACGGCCAGCATCATCATGCAGCCGATCAGCGTGTACCACGGCCAATGAACCGCCTCGGTTGAGTGAACCCAGATCATCCCGCCCAACGACACCAGCAAGCCGGTCATGATCGGCCAAGCCGAGCCGCGCTTCAGGACGAGCGACATTGCCACCCCTGCCAACAGGGCGCCACTCGTCAGGCCAACGAGGCTGAAGGCGGCGTTCATCACCGACTCGACCTCCCGGCTCAGAAACGCAACCACCACCAGCATCCCTCCCCAGAACAACGTCGCTCCCCTGCTCCACTTCAGCTTGGCAGCATCTGTTTTCTCGCGACCACCCAGGCCAAGGTCCATCGTCGAGACGGATGCCAAGGCGCTCAACGCCGAACTCACCGACGACATCGCCGCGGCAAAAATTCCGACGAACAGCAACCCCTTCACACCGGCCGGTGCCTCGGCCAGCATGAAAATCGGAAACACGTAGTCGGTTTGTTTGTTGCCCATCGCGTTCTCCGGAATCTCGATCGGGATCGGCGTCTGCTGGTAGTGCACCCACAGCAGCACGCCGACCATCAGGAACAACAGTATCATCGGCACGATGCCCACCGCACAGAACAGAAGCGCCTTGCGCCCATCAGCCACATTGCGACAGGCCAACACCCGTTGCGCCACCAACTGGTCGATGCCGTGTGTGTACAGCACAAACACCACCGCGCCGATCATCCCCATCCAAAAGTTGAACGGCTTGGCCAGAGCGAAATCAAAGTTCAGCCACTCCAGTTTGCCCGCCTCCCTCGCTTGACCAAGCGCCGCCGGCCAGCCGCCATCGATCAGTGTCGGCAGATAAAACAGCGCGAACAATCCACCGGCTACCAGTAGGAAAAACTGCACAGTATCGGTCCAAACCACCGCCCTGATTCCACCGGCCCATGTGTAAATGAGCGAGAGGCCGACGAACAACAGGATCGCCGGGAGCACCGGCCAGTCGAGCATCAACTGCAACGGGATGCAGGTCACAAACACCCGCACCCCCGCAGCAAGCGTCCCGGCGATGAGAAAGAAAACCGCGCCGGCCTTTTGCGCCCACGCGCCGAACGCCTGGCCAAGCAGCGCGTAAGGTGAATAAATTTCATTTTTGAAATAGTACGGCACCACCACGGCGGCGAGGAGCACCCGGCCAAGCGCGTAGCCGAGGACGATCTGCATGAAGCCAAGGTTGCCGCCGTACGCCATCGCCGGCACACCGATGAATGTCAGGGCGCTGGTCTCGGTCGCGAGAATGGAAAGCGCCACGCCCCACCACGGCAGATCACGACCACCAAGGAAGTAGTCGCGGGTATTACGCTGGCCGCGGCCCAGCCACAGTCCCAGCCCGATGACGCCGACCAGGTACAACAAGATGACGCCCCAGTCGCCCGCGCTGAGGGTCGGACTGGAAGCGGCGGGTTGCATGGGGGAGATTAACTGACAGCTGACAGCAGCGCCCCTTCAGCACCCATCGAGTGGGTGACGACCTCCTCGATCCAGCCGGGCAACCGCTCGAGGTATTCCCCGAGCAATTCCGTGCATTCCCCATCCGGCAGGCGGCAGCTCTTCTGCGCGCCGTTGACAAAGCCGCTCCAAAGCTGCGTACCAAACTGCACCAACCCCTCCCGCACCGGCACCGAGTGAATCGACAGGAAGATGCCGAACACAACCGGGTTCCAGCCCCGCGCCTCGCCGGCCACCACGCATTTGCGGAAACGCTGCACCATGCGCTGGTCGTACATCGGCTTGAGCAGCCGCAGGTGCTCGCGGCCGACCGCCAGGCTCGCCTCGGCAAACGGCATCAACGAGGCGTTGGCCGACAACCCGGCGTCTAGCTCCAGCAACTCCCTGAACTGCCCGCGATTGGCAAACCAATACGCCGAGAGCACCGCCGGCAGCTCGATCGGCCGCAGTATGTCCCGCTCGTACCGGTCAAGGAACAGGCGAAGCCCACGCAGGTCTCTCACCGCCTCGATGTCAAACGGCGGCGGGTCTGTTTCGTCGTTGGATGCCGTGTCGCGCATCAGTGGGGTCACGCTACGACGAACTGTTCCGACGCCGCCAGAGAAAAGTTTTAGACACCAAACGCTTTGTGCTTGCCTTCGGCGCAAGAGTCCGCTTGGCCAAGCGAAACTGCCCTCGCACCATCATGGTCATTTGGATAGTATCCCGCCCCCCATGCGGGCAGTCATCCAGCGGGTGAGTGAAGCTTCCGTCACCATCGGCATCCAGGTGCGAAGCAGAATCGGCCTTGGCTTTGTCGTGCTGCTTGGCATTGAGGACGCCGACACCGCCGGGGACATCGAGTGGCTCTGCGCAAAGATCACGCGACTGCGCGTCTTCAACGACGAGAACGGCCTGATGAACTGCTCCCTCGCTGATGTCGGCGGCGACGTGCTGCTCATCAGCCAGTTCACCCTTCACGCCAGCACCAGGAAAGGCAACCGCCCCTCGTTCACCCGCGCCGCTCGGCCGGAGGTCGCCATCCCGTTGTACGAACAATTCATCGCCACGCTGGAAAGAGAGCTTGGCCAAGCAGTGCAGACCGGCGAGTTCGGTGCGGACATGAAGGTGTCGCTAATCAACGACGGCCCGGTCACCCTCACCATTGACACCAAAAACCGGGAATAAACATCTCTTCAACTAATCAATACACCGGACGATATGAGTAATAATTTCACGACAAAATAAAAATACTTCCGCATGCGAAACAAGTTTATCATCCAAGCATGCGCTTGGGCCCTTGGGGACACAATCCCAGCTTCCTGTTTTACCTCGCCAGCGTAGAGTTGTTTCGTCAGGATTTTCGGCCATGGCCCAAACGCCCTATTTGACCTCACCGGTGAAGAGTACGGGAATGCCCAAGGGCATCCCTTACATCATCGGCAACGAGGCGGCGGAGCGATTTTCCTTCTATGGCATGCGCGCGGTGTTGTTCGTCTTCTTGACCACCTACCTCATGCAACCCGGTGGCCGTCTTGATACTTACACCGATCAGGAAGCCAAGGGCTGGGTGCATTTGTTCGTGGCTTCGGCCTATTTTTTTCCGGTGATTGGCGCCCTGATTTCAGATTCCATCTGGGGCAAATACCGCACCATTATCACGCTCTCCATGGTGTATTGTGCAGGTCACGCTTGCTTAGCCTTCATGGGGGTAATGGGAAACACCAAGGGGTGGTTATTTGGTGGATTGATCCTCATTGCCATGGGATCAGGAGGCATTAAGCCCTGCGTATCGGCGCATGTGGGCGATCAGTTCGGAAAATCGAACGGGCATTTGTTGAGCAAGGTGTTCGGCTGGTTTTACTTTTCGATTAATCTGGGTGCGTTTCTCAGTGGAATGCTGACCCCATTCCTGCTGGAAGCCACATCTGGCGAAGGAATAGGCGCAAAGCTTTATCCCAGCGTTCAATGGCTGGTAGGTGAAAAAGGGCCAAACGAAGTACTCTTCGGACCCCATTACGCATTCGGGTTGCCCGGTATACTAATGGCACTTGCAACATTGGTGTTTTGGATGGGTCGCAACAAGTTTGTGCATATTCAAGCACGCGGGATAAAAGAATATTTTGCTGAGACTTTTTCTGACGAAGGCAAAAAAGCGATCGGCCGAATCTGTGTGGTGTTTGCATTCATAATCGTGTTCTGGTCACTGTTCGATCAGATTGGAACCACATGGCTAATTCAGGCCAAAAGTCTGGATCGAATGATACCCGAAGGCGTGCCTTTGGTCGGCGGGCTGGAATTACTGCCTGCGCAAATCTCTGCGGTGTTCAACCCGCTGTTTATTCTGCTACTGATTCCGGTTTTCAACTACGGTATTTATCCGCTGATTGATCGGGTATTTCCATTATCCTCACTGCGTAAAATTGGTATCGGCCTCTTCACCATGAGCGCGGCCTTCAGCATGGTGGCCGTGATACAGATGTCTGTGGACGCCGGCAACACTCCCCACATGGGTTGGCAAATTCTTGCCTGCGTACTTCTCACCTCTGCAGAGGTGATGGTGTCGATCACGGGCCTTGAATTCTCCTACACTCAGGCACCACGCCAGATGAAGTCATTCATTTTGTCACTGTTCCTGCTCACGGTATCGTTGGGCAACTTTCTAACCACAGCCGTAACATTGGCCCTAACCAGCGAAACGGGTCACTCAAGGCTCAGCATGACACAGGAACTGTGGTTTTGGGCGGGGTTGATCTTTGTTACCGCAGCGATCTATGTGCCGGTCGCTAAGTGGTATCAGCCCAAAGATTATCTTCAGGAAGAATCGGAAAACGGGGAAGCTGACCGGGGCTGAAGATATTGAAGTCGGAAAAACACCGTTGCTGCTGACGTTTTTATTCAGTGCCACATACACGCACTGAGAATAAAGACAACTAAAACACCGACCACAGGTCATTATGCGGGAAGCAAATCAGTCACTGAAATCTAACATTCAAACTGATCCAAAAAGGGTGGTCCTATCAACCGTTTCCGTTCAAGGGCCGGTTGCAAGTGCGCTTGGCCAAGCGGGGGCTTTTCACACTGGGTTTATGGACGTAGTCTTCGGCCTGTTCGTTTCACATGAAAGCTTTTACGACTTCGATAGTGGCGCTGGCTTTGTTTGCCGGTGCAGCCGCTCAAGACAAGGAACAGCCGCTTTGGCCAAATGGCACCCCGGGAGCCAAGGGCGACTCACCACGGGACATCCCAACACTGACGCCGTTCCTCGCCCCGGCCGGTAACAACTCCGGTTCAGCCATTGTCATCTGCCCCGGCGGCGGCTACGGCGGACTGGCTTCACACGAGGGCGCGACCTACGCGCAGTTCATGCAACAGCACGGCATCAATGGGTTCGTTCTCAAGTACCGGCTTGGCTCGGCCGGCTATCGGCACCCGATCATGCTCGGTGATGCAGCCCGCGCCCTGCGAACCGTCCGCGCCAACGCGAAGCAGTGGAAGATCGATCCAGACAAAATCGGGATCATGGGTTCCTCCGCCGGAGGTCACTTGGCCTCGACGCTGCTGACACACTTCGACGCCGGCAACCCGCAGGCCAGCGACCCGATCGATCGCATCAGTTCCCGGCCAAGCCTGGGCGTTCTCTGCTACCCGGTGATCACACTGGGTGAGTTCACTCATCGCGGTTCGAAACGCAATCTGCTCGGCGACAAGCCACCGGCCGAACTGGTCGAGTTGCTCTCCAATGAAAAACAGGTGACGGGAAACACGCCGCCGACCTTTCTGTGGCACACGGTCCAGGACAAGGCTGTGCCAGTGGAGAACAGCCTGCAGTTTGCGACCGCGCTGCGCAAAGCCGGCGTGCCGTTTGCGCTGCACGTTTATCAAAAGGGCCGCCACGGCATTGGCCTGGCCGACAAGCCGCCGTTCAAAAATATCCATCCCTGGGGCAAGGATCTGGTTTTCTGGCTGGAGGCGCAGGGATTTATCGTCGAATAATCGGCGCTTGGCCAAGCGCTTGGCCTTGCTGTACGCTGCCCCGCCCTTAAAATGGAATTAAGCAACGACGAAATCCGCCGCTACTCCCGCCACCTCATCTTGCCGGAGGTCGGCATGGCCGGCCAAAAGAAGCTCAAGAGCGCCAGCGTGCTGTGCATCGGTACCGGCGGACTGGGTTCGCCGATCAGCATGTACCTCGCCGCCGCTGGCATCGGCCGGATCGGCCTGGTGGACTTTGACGTGGTGGACTTCTCAAACCTGCAACGGCAGATCGCCCACGGCACGGAGGATGTCGACCGCTCAAAGGTCGAGTCCGCCACGGAGACTGTCAACAGCATCAACCCGAACGTAATCGTGGACAAGCACGAGGTGGCGTTCACAAGCGAGAACGCGATGGACCTCGTCGCCGACTACGACATCGTGGTGGACGGCACCGACAACTTCCCGACGCGTTACCTCACTAACGACGCCTGCGTGCTGCAGGGCAAGCCGAACGTGTACGGCTCGATCTTCCGGTTCGACGGCCAGGCGAGCGTGTTTGCGCCGAGCCTTGGCGGCCCGTGCTATCGCTGCCTCTACCCCGAGCCGCCGCCGCCGGGCATGGTTCCAAGCTGTGCCGAGGGCGGTGTGCTGGGCGTACTGCCCGGTATCGTCGGATGCATCCAGGCCACGGAGATCATCAAGCTCGCTTTAGGTGAAGGCTCCCCGCTGGTAGGCCGCCTGCTGATTTTTAACGCGCTGGAGATGGAGTTCCGCGAGGTCAAGCTGCGCCGCGACCCGAAGTGCCCGATTTGCGGGGACGACCCGAGTATCAAGGAGCTGATCGACTACAACCAATTCTGCGGCATTGCGGATCAACCGGAGGAGCCGGAGGAAAACCCGGACGAGGTTGATGTGCAGGAAATGAAGCGTGCGCTAGACAACACTGACCTTGGCATTACCGTAGTCGATGTGCGCGAGCAGGACGAGTTCGAGATCGCGAAGGTCGAGGGCACGACACTCGTGCCGCTCAGCCAGATTGAGCAGCGCTTCACCGAGCTGGATCCAAACCAGACAATCTATCTGCACTGCAAGGCTGGAGTGCGCTCTCTTAAGGCTCTTGGCTTCCTGCGCGAGCATGGTTTCAAGCACCTCAAAAGCGTCAAAGGCGGCATCACCGCCTGGTCCGAGGAGATCGATCCGAACATCCCGACATACTGACGCTCACGCCTTGGCCAAGTCGTCCTTGCGGATGATAAACGGCTCGAATAGAGCTCGGTGGCTCGGCGGAATGAGCGCCTTGAATACCGCCTCGGGTGCGTCGTAATCACGTTCCAATACCTGCCCCACCTCGTGCAGTTGGGCGATCAGTTCCGGCTGCGAATGCGGGATGCTCAACTCCAGCATTTCTCGCACCGGGCGCAGCTGTTTGCCCAGTTCCGACATGAACGCGTCAAAACCCTCGCCGGTCCTGGCCGACACGACGATGGAGTTCGGGTATTGATCGGTGAAGCGCTTGGCCAAGCCGGGCGCAGTCACACGGTCGATCTTGTTGAAGACCATCAGCATCGGCTTGTCGGCCACGTCTAGTTCGTCGAGCACGACGTTTACCGCATCGATTTGTTCCTGCGCCTGGGGCAGGCTGATGTCCACGACGTGCAGCAACAAATCCGCTTCGATGACTTCCTCGAGTGTCGCCTTGAACGCATCGACCAGATCGTGCGGTAGTTTGCGGATGAACCCCACCGTGTCGGAAAGCAGCACATTCTGGTTTGTCGGCAGGCGCAGCCGTCGCGTCATTGGGTCGAGGGTCGCGAACAGTTTATCCTCTGTGAGCGTCGAGGCGCCGGTGATGGCATTGAAGAGCGTGGACTTGCCAGCGTTGGTGTAACCGACCAGTGAACCAAGTGGCCACTGGTTGCGCTTGCGGCCGGTTCGCTGGACGCTGCGATGGCGCATGACCAGCTCAAGGTCGCGCTGAATCTTGTCGATGCGCTCTCGTACTTTGCGGCGATCGACCTCGAGCTGGCTTTCGCCCTCGCCACCGCGCATGCCGATGCCGCCCTTTTGCCGCGACAAATGAGTCCAGAACCGCGTCAGCCTCGGCAGCAGATGGTTCAACTGCGCCAGTTCCACCTGGAGCTTGCCCTCGCGAGTCCGGGCACGCTGGGAAAAGATATCGAGAATCAGCGCGGTGCGGTCGAGAATCTTGCACTCAAAAACCTTCTCAAGATTGCGGCCCTGCGCCGGGCTGAGCTCCTCGTCGAACACCACCGTGTCCACCCCAGCCTCCCTACATTCCTCGGCAAAGCCGCGCGCCTTGCCTGGACCGATGAACGTCGCGGCGTTGACCTTGTCGAGCCGCTGCGTGCCGCGCCCGGCAACCTCTCCCCCCGCTGTGCCGACAAGTTCCTCCAGTTCGTCGAGCGACCCGTCGATGCACCATGCATCCTCGCCCTTTAGTTGCACGCCGACGATGAAGACCCGCTCGGTCTCCCGGTTGATGATATCAATCAGCCCCTTCAAAACCTTATTTAGCCGTCAACTGGATCACGCGAATGACATCGCCTGACCTGAGCTTCGCTCCGCCCAGCTTGATCAACTGCTGCCAGCCTATCTTGAGCACCTGGGACGGCCGGATGATTTCAAAAACCTTGAGACGTGAATCCAGCTTCGACGTTGTTAACGCCGCATTCAGGCTCATGCCATCAACGAACGGAATGGAGGAAACCAAGCCCGTGGCGGCATCCACGAACGTCACTGCGCCGGCCTTGGTCAAATCGAGCAGCGCCTGGCCGGAAGCTTTCCCCACCGATGCAGACGCCTGACCGCCGGCCTTGATCGTGGCCACGGCAACCTTACCGGTAGCTTTGCCGGCAATTTTTATCGTGCCGGTGGCGAACGAGGTCACGCCACTCACCGTTTTCCTGGCGATCGTGCCGCAACCCGCAGCCAGCAGTACACACGCCGAAAGAACGGCGGCGAACAACAGGCGATCTCCTTGGCCGGGCGGCGTTCGTAATATCACTCGGCGCAACGTAGCATGAACGGCTGACGCATCAAAAGCGGTTTCACTTGGCCGGGACAGCCTGAAGGACAGCCAACAAATCCAGAACATCCCCGCGACTGAAACTGTTGAGCAAACCAACCGGCATGGGTGAGAAGCCCGAGTCCTTCCGGGTGGCGATGGCGCTCAACATAATTTCGCGGGTGTGCGAGGGCTGATATGGGTTGGGAGCGACCAAGAGTGACTTGGCCTTCTCTGCCACCAAGCGGCCCTCGATTAAATCGCCCTGCTTGGTCGAGATCGCCACGTTGCGATACTTGTCGTCGATCACCCTCGAGGGCTCAAGGATCGATTCCAGCATGGCCCTGGCATCGAACCGCGCCCCGATCGCCGTCAAGTCCGGCCCGACAAATAACCCCTCGCCGCCGAAACGGTGGCACGCGAGACAGGCCGCCGTCTTGAGCACCCGCCGGCCGTTGACCAGATTCCGCTTGGCTAATCCATCCCCGAGATCAGCGAAATCCGCCATCCTCCAGTAGTGCACCACCGTTGGCTTGGCCAAGCGCTCCGGCTCGGGTGCGACCGGTTTTGCCTCCCGCTCAAACAGCGCCGCAAACGGCTCCCGCTCACCCGGCGGCACCGTGGCCAGTGCTTCGGCCACAATGTGCTTTAGGGAGAGTTTAACCTGTTGAACACCCCCGGCATCGGTCATCTTTTTCAACCAGGCGAAGTAGGCTCGACGATGTGCCTGGGTCCATCCACCGACGATGTGCCGCATGTGGAACAGGTAAAACATGCGCTCCTCTGGCGACTGTGCATCGACAACATAGTTCAACAGCCCAGGGATAATGCCGGCTGCCTCCAGGTAAATCAGCAGCCGCGAAACCTCCATACGAAGCTCCGGTGATTCCTCCGAAGCACCGACGATTTTTTTTATGATCGCTTCCCGCTCACCTGGTCGGCCGTCGCCCATTCGAGTGAAGCCAAGCTGATACGAGCGCAACGCGACCAACTGCCATTGCGCCGGCAGGCCATTCCACGGCAAATCGTTGAGCCGCACGAAAAGTTGCGACTGCACCTTGGCATCCCCCACACGTGCCAAGGCCATGAGCGCGACGAGTGCCTTCTTCGTGTCCGACTCAGTAAGTGCGGGAAGTTGCCACAACTCGAGCGGTTGGTTCTCGAGCGCAACGCGGGCTGCATGACGAATCCACGGGTCGTCTCTGCCGAGGTGCTCCCAAGCCAAGCCGACGCCCTCAATTGAACGTTGGCTGTGATACTGCTCGAGCTTGCGGCGTAGCGCGCGCGCGCTTTTGGCTTCATCGAGTCCCGCCTGGTCAAGCACTTGGCCAAGCGACGACGGCTCCGTGGTACCGACGTAACGCACGCGGTACAGCCCGGACTGGGTGCGGCGGCCGCCAGTCACGAAATACATTGCACCGTCCGGCCCGAAGTCCACCCCTGTGACGTTGAGCGGCCGGCCAGTGACGAACTCCGCCGCCTGGCCACGGAAGCTCGCCCCCTCCGGCTTGAGGTGAACCGCAATTATTTTGCCGTAAGCCCAGTCGAGAATGAACAGTGCCCGGCGGTACGGTTCGGGGAAGTTGCTTTCGGTGCCGAACGCGATCGCCGTCGGTGAGGCAAGGCCGATGTCAGCGTTGCTCGGGAGGCTGTCGGGAAAGTAGGCCGGCCATTTGTCGGTGCCCTGCCGCCAACCGTAGTCGCCGCCGGAGACAACGTGATCGACGCGCGTTGGCCGATACCACGGCAAGCCCTCGTCCCACTCCATGTCGGCATCATAGACAAACAGTTCGCCGTCTGAATGAAAGGCCAGGCCATACGGATTGCGAAAGCCGCCGGCAACCAGCTCCCAACGTTTGCCATCCCGATCCGTGCGGATGATGTGTCCCGCCGGCGGCTTAACTCCCTTGTTGAATAGGACACGATTCCACTCGCACGGCAACAACTGGTCGCGCCTGTAGTTGCGATAGGTGGATGCCGGTGACGGCTTAAAACCCTTCGGCAACAGGACATCATTGCCGTGTGTGAGGTAGATGAAACCGTTCGGACCAAGCGCGATGGAGTTGCGGCCGTGGCCGACTCCGCCGCCGGTTTTGCGCAACAGCGTCACCTCGTCGAACTGGTCATCGCCAGTCGTGTCGCGCAGTCGATAAAAGCCCTTCGAGTTGTTGGCATTGGCGTACAGGCTGCCGTACGCCCAGAGCAGCCCACGGCACTCGTTCAACTCGTCGTTGACAACCTCGACATGGGTGCGGCCGAACCGCCACTTGGGCAACGTCAACCGCAGAATGCCCGGCCCCTCACGGCCGATCAACAGGCGGCCTTGGCCGTCAAACTCCAGGCTGACCCACGATCCCTCCGCCTTCGTCGCCGTGCGGAGCAGATCTACCTTAAATCCGGAGATTGCTGTGACATGCCTCGCGGCGGTGGCCCGGCGGGTCTCGACCGCCTCCTTCCACTGGTTGTAGTCAACCCCGCCTGGCCGTGAACGACACCCGGCCAGCAGCGCCGACAACAGCACAGCAATGATGGCGGCATGTAGCCTCACTTCACATCCATTCCGGAGGCGCGAAGCACCGTCTCCTGCACGGCCAAATCGTGCTCGTACGACCAGGCCAACTTGGCCTCGCCGCGAACGACCCTGGCCAAGTCCGCAAACTCACCGTCGTACCGGCCACTGCTTATCGGCAGCTTCACTACGTGCGTCCCCCTGTCAAAACCGCCGTGCGACTCACCGAGGCTGAGCGTGAGTTTGCCCGGCTCGATCGGCCGAATCTCGATCGCACCCTTGTCGCCGGCAATCTGAAATCGGCGGCGCGGAAATCCGTGCGGGTCGCGATGGTTGCAACGAATCGTCGCCATGGCATTTTCATACTCAAGCACCGCCAGTTGATTATCACCCACGCCATCGCCCTGGGTACGGCGCACAAATGCGTGCACCTTGGCCGGTTTGCCCATCACATGCACAATTGAGTCCACCATGTGACAGGCCAACTCAAACATCCCGCCACCGGGGTACCGGCCAAGTTCGCGGCGCAGCGATGCCGAGGCCATCTTGCCCATCATCCCATCAACCTCCATGATTTCCCCAAGCCAACCTTCACGCACCGCCCGATACATGAATCGAAACGCTGGATTGTAGCGTAGCATGTAGCCCATCTGGACCGTGACACTCTTGCGCTTAGCCAAGCGGAGCAACTCGCGAAAGTCGCCCAGCGTGATGCCGCCCGGCTTGTCGTGGTGTATGTGCAGGCCGGCACCGACCGCGCGTTTGGCTGCCGCGACCAAGTGCGGCACCTCGGTCTCGATGGTCACCGCCTGCAAGCCGGGTGTTGCCAGCAGCTCCTCCTCCGACATTTGCTTCACGCCACGATAGGCACCGCTGCCGGGAATCGGCGACTTGGCTTCCTCTCGCGGCTGCGCCACCCCGACCAACTCAAAGTCACCGGAGAGCTTGCGGATCGCCGCCAGTTTCCCCGAGGCATGGGCGTGGCCACTGCCGAGTTGGCCAATCTTGATTCTCGGCTTGGCCCCTTTGGCGATGAATGGCATCGCCAAAGCCGCGCCGGTGGAAGCCCGAATAAACTGTCTGCGCTGCATACGGCGATTGGATGGGATTTCCATTGCGCTGAAAACAAAAAAGTGTGTTACAGGTTTGCTTTTAACGGGAACCTGCAACTGAAACCTTGAAACTTTTCCCTTCAGGCACCATGAACCCCTACCGCTTTTGGCTTGGCCAGGCGCACGACTCATGTCCCACGGGTACAGGCACCTCACGGAGAACGATCCAACGTTCACCGCAAAAAAACGCTCCACCACGGAGATCATCCGGCGCGTGAGCGTCTATCTTTGGCCTTACAAATGGCTGGCGTTGGCCACGGTCGGCTGTGCCGTCCTGTCGCTGCTCTGCGCCTTCGCCTTCCCGAGGCTCACGCAATACATCATCGACGTCGTCATTGACGATGGGCAAACGGACAAGTTGACGCCGGTGATCCTGTTGTTGCTGGGGGCGTTTTTCCTGCGCGACTTTTTCAACTGCATCCGCATCCAGGTGAACAATCACTTCGAGCAAAACGTGGTGTTCGACATGCGGCGCGACGTGTATGGCCGACTGCAGCGACTTCCGGTGAGCTACTATGACAAGCGCGCCTCGGGCGACCTGATGACGCGGGTGATCGAGGACGTCAATGCCGTCGAGCGGCTGCTCATCGACGGCACCGAGCAGGGCACCGTCGCCATTGTCAGCATCTTCGGCGTGTTGGCGATTTTGTTTGCCACCAACCCGCTCCTTGCTGGCATGGCGATGATCCCGATCCCGCTGCTCGCCATCGGAGCGATGTGTTACACGCTCACCGCGCACAGGCGCTACCGCAAGCAACGCCAGGCCTCGAGCGCCATGAATGCGCTGCTCATGGACAACCTGCAGGGTGTCCGTGAGATCAAGGCGTTCGGCCGTGAACGGCACGAGGACGAGCGCTTCACCGACCGCGCCGAGGCAATGCGCCAAGGCACGCTCACCATCATGCGCGCCTGGGCATTCTACAACCCGGCGATGAGTTTTATCGCGGCGAGCGGCATCGGCCTGGTACTGTGGATCGGCGGCAACCAAGTGATGAACGACCAAATGTCCGTCGGCGAGCTGGTCGCTTTCCTGTTTTATCTCGCGCTGTTTTATGAGCCGATCGGTAAACTGCACGGGCTCAACCAAATGCTCCAAGCTGCCCGAGCCGGCGGCGAGCGGGTATTCGACATCCTCGACGCCACGGAGGAGCGCAAAGACGCCGAGTCGAGCCAGCCACTTCCCGAACTGGTGCGCGGTGAGGTCGAGTACCGCGGTGTTCACTTCCAGTACACCCAGGATAAGCCGGCGCTTCACGACATCTCACTCCTGGCTAGGCCGGGGCAGATGACCGCGCTGGTCGGTCCCACCGGCGCCGGTAAATCGACTCTCGTCAACCTGCTGCCAGCGTTTTACGAGGTCACCCTCGGCGCGATCACCATCGACGGGCAGGACATCGCCCTCACCTCGCTCGAGTCGCTGCGCGAAAACATCTCCGTCGTCAGCCAGGAACCGTTCCTATTCAACGGCACCGTCGGCGAGAACATCGCGTACGGCAACCTCGACGCCAGCGCCGAGCAACTCACCGAGGCTGCCCAGGCCGCCAACTGTTTCGAGTTCATCAGCGAATTGGCTGACAGATTCGACACCAAGGTCGGCGAGCGCGGCGTCCGGCTCAGCGTTGGCGAGAAACAGCGTATCAGCATCGCCCGCGCCCTGCTCAAGAACTCGCCGATCCTCATCCTCGACGAGGCTACCGCCAGCGTGGACACCGCCACCGAGCGCCTCATTCAGCAGGCACTCGAGCGGCTCATGATCGGCCGCACAACCTTCGTCATCGCGCACCGGCTGAGCACCATCCGCGACGCCGATCAGATTCTCGTGTTGAAAAATGGCCGGGTCATCGAACGTGGCACGCACAACGAGCTCGTCGGGCAACAAGGCCTTTATGCGCGGCTGGCCCGTATTCAAAACACCACCTTCATCGAGGAGAGCTTCGCGAAACTCGAACCTGTCACCTGACCGGCATGCCAAGCCTGCTCATCGCCAGCCACAACACCCACAAGATGGCAGAAATCGCCACGATTCTGGGAGAAGACTTCGACGTGCAGAGCTTGGCCACGCACAACGGAGCGCCGGAAGTCGAGGAGAACGGGGACACCTTCACCGCAAACGCCGTTAAAAAAGCCGTTGAGACCGCCGCCTGGCTGAGCAGCCAAGCGCTTGGCCAAGCGCTGCCGGATTTCGTGCTCGCGGATGATTCCGGCCTGGCGGTCGATGCGCTCGGCGGCTCACCGGGCGTTCACTCCGCGCGATTTGCCGGCGACGATGGCAACTCAACCGACGAGGCCAACAACGCCAAGCTGCTGCGCGCATTGGCCGGTGTGACCGGCGACAATCGAGGCGCGCAATTCCAATGTGTGCTGGCGTTGGCCGCGCTTGGCCAAGCCAGCGAAGTCAGGACGTTTGATGGCATTTGCCGTGGCAGAATTGCCCAAGCTGAGAGCGGTCAAGTCGGTTTTGGCTACGATCCACTCTTCATTCCCGATGGCCACGACCTCAGCTTTGCCGAGCTTGGCCCCTTGGTGAAAAACGCCATCAGCCACCGCGCCAGCGCCCTGGGCAAGCTGGCGGAGTACCTGGGCCGTGGTTGAACCGGTTCAGAGTCCCCACACAATGGGAACCATCAACCAGACCAGAAAGCCCACCAGCAGCGTCAGGCCAAGGCCGGCCTTGATATAGTCGGTGAACCGGTATTTGCCCGGGCCGGACACGAGGATGCAAGCCGGCTCGAACGGCGCGACAAACGACGACGATGCCCCTAGCATCACCGCAATCGCAAACGTCTGTCCGCTGACCTGGAGCGTGTCCGCGGTCTGCATCGCAACTGGCAGCACCACCAGCGCGGCGGCGGCGTTGGACATCGTCTGCGTCAGGAACATCGTCAGCAGGATGAAGCCGGCGAGTACGGTGCGCGGACTGTCGAACGCGCTCTGGATGCCGCCAGCCAGCCAATCGGCCGTGCCGGACTCGCGCATCGCCGTACCAAACGCCGTCATGCCTCCGATGACGATGAGTACCCGCCAGTCCACCGTCTCATACGCTTTTTGCATGGTGATGCAGCCGGTGGCCACAGTGAGCGCGGCGGCGCTCAAAAAACAAATCGGCAGCGGCGCCAAGCCAAGGCCGCCAGCGATCACGGCGAAGGCAAAAAAGGCCAGCGCCCGAAAACCTTTTTGCCGGCGATCCACGCTGGGTGCCTCGGTGGCATCGAGTCGCAGGAGGTTGGTGTCATGCTGAAGTGATTGAAGTCGTTCCTCAGTGCCCTGCACAAGCAACAGATCCCCGGCGCGCAGCCGTATGGCACCCAGTTTACTACCAAGCGACTGGCCATGGCGGTAAATCGCCAGCACCGCAAGGCCGAACCGCTGCCGGAACTCGGTCTCCTTGAGTGTGCGGCGGATGAGCGTGGACTTTGACGCGATCAGCAACTCGGCAATCTTCACCTCCTCAGTCTGCAACGCCTCGTCCTCCAGCTTGGTCTCGGCGTGAATCTCGATGCCGCTGGCATCCTTCACCGCCATCAAGTCCTCCATGCCACCGGAGACCAGTAAAACATCACCCTCCCCGATGACAGAACGGACGTTTGGAACAAAGCTGCGTTTCTTGCGCAGAACCTTGACGATGCGAAACTCCATCTCCGCCAGCGACGACTCGAACACGTGCTGGCCGATCAGGCTCGAACCCGGCATCACGACAATCTCCGAGAGGTACTCGCGAATGTTGAAATCCTCCGCGAGGCTCTCCTCGGGATAATCCGGAAGCAACCGGCGCCCGAAAAGCATCAGGTAGGCGATGCCCACTCCCATGATCAACAGCCCAACCGGCGTGATCTCGAACAGGCCAAGCGGCTGATATATCTTAAGGTCATTCTCCTTGGCATACTGCAGGTAGTCGGCGGAATCGATTGCGCTGTCGCCATTCAAGTCGGTGCCACCGTTGGCCATCCACTTGGCCAAGTCGACTTCGTGCTGCTTGGCGATCTCGCCACTGACGGCGACATTGGTCGAAGTGCCGATGAGCGTGCAGGTGCCGCCGAGGATCGACGCAAAGCAAACCGGCATCAGCAGCTTCGATGGGCTGGTCTTGAGCTTGCGCGCAATGGACATCGTCGGGCCGATGAATAGCGACGTAACCGCCGTGTTGTTCATAAACCCGGACAGGCCCCCGACGACCGACATGGTCGTCAACTGCAGCTTGCTGACACTCCCCCCCGCAACCCTCAACAGCCAGGCGGTAACGATGTCGAGCACGCGGCTCTCAATTAGCGCGCCATTGATCAAAAAGATCGAGCCGAGGATGATGATGATCTGCGAACTGAAGCCGGCGAACGCCTCGGTCGGTTTTAGTATCCCGGTCAGCACCAACGCCAGCAGGAGAAATATCGTGACCAAGTCCACCGGCAGCGCCCGTGTGGCAAACAACCCCACGGCAGCCAGTAGCAATCCCAGTACGATACCAATCTCTAGTGTCATTCCCCCGGTTCCTCTCCGGACGCCCGCTTCGCTAGTGCAGAATGGCCGCCTGGGCAATGTTTTTGTCACCGGTTGGCCAGGATGCATTCCGGGTTGATTTCAACCGCATAAGCATCAACCCTCCCCGAGCGCTCATGAAGATTAGAAAAATCAGCGTCTTTCAGGTTGACTTGCCGCTGCACGAGGGCAGCTATAACTGGTCCGACGGCAAGTCGGTGCAGGTGTTTGACAGCACGGTCGTGCGAATCGAGACCGACGAGGGCATCACCGGCCACGGCGAGGTCTGCCCGCTTGGCCCGGTTTACCTCCCGGCCTACGCCGAGGGTGCCCGCACCGGCATCCAAGTGCTCGCGCCAGCGCTGCTTGGCCAGGACCCAACGCAACTGTCCAAACTAAACCGCCACATGGACGCTACGCTCAAGGGCCACCCGTACGTCAAGTCGGCTTTGGACATGGCCTGCTGGGATATCCTCGGGCAAGCGACGGGGCAGCCGGTTTGCAACCTGCTCGGTGGCCGCTACGGCGGCGACTTCCTGCTGTACCGCGCCATCTCGCAGGAAGCCCCCGAGGCGATGGCGGGCAAAGTCGCCGGTTACCGCGCCGAGGGTTATCGCAAATTTCAGCTCAAAGTCGGCAGCGATCCGGAGACGGACATCGAACGCATCCACGCCGTGTCGGCGGAATTACAACGGGGCGACGTGCTCATCGCCGATGCCAACACCGGCTGGCTCATGCACCAGGCAGCCCGCGTCGTCCGCGCCGTGAAGGGCGTCGACGTTTACATCGAGCAACCGTGCGAAACTTTTGAGGAATGTTACTCGATCCGGAAGATGACCGATCATCCGTTCGTCCTAGACGAAAGCATCGACGGGCTGCCGATTCTGCTTCGGGCCAACAGCCTACAGGCGATGGACGTCGTGAACATCAAGATCAGCAAGTTCGGTGGATTGACCAAGGCGCGGCAGGCGCGCGACCTCTGTGTGTCGCTGGGGATCGCCATGACCATCGAGGACAGTTGGGGCGGCGACATCATCACGGCGGCCATCTCGCACTTGGCCCACAGCACCCCGGCCGAGCTGCTTTTCTCCTCCACCGACTTCAACAGCTACGTCACCGTCTCAATCGCCGACGATGCTCCCCAAAGAAACAACGGCCGCTTGGCCGCATCAACTCAACCCGGCTTGGGGATCAACCCAATAATGGAAGCACTTGGCCAAGTGGTGTTTGAAGCCGATTAGTCCTCCAACCGACCTGATGCCCAAAGCAAGCCGCGGGCGACCATCTTGAGAAAGACCGGATCGCTGAAGGTAGCGTCGGAATGGCCGTAGGTGGTGCCGAAAACACGGGCCTTGCCATACTGGTTTGTCCAAGCGACCGCTTGTTCCTTGCCACTACGCTCACTCTTGGATGTGGCCAGCGCCTTGGCTTTAGGCCACATCTTCTCAATCACGTACAACTCATCCATCGGTGTCACCCAATCCTCCGGCATGCCCTTCAGGATCGGGTGCTTCAAAGCAACCTTCTTTACCGGGTAACGACTTTGATGCTCGTGACGGCGACTGGTCACACCAAGAAACTGGTGCCAGTCATCGGTTTTGGACGCGCGATAGGTGTGCATCGCGCAGTGAATCACCACCGCGGGCACGCCTGCCATATGGGCCTTGGTGATGCTACGGATGTAATTCTCATCAACCGTGTTGGCAAAGCACTCGTTATGCACCACCACATCGTAGCCCTTGGCCCAGTCGGCATCGCTATAAAGATCAATCTTGGCCTTGGTTCCAGTGCCGCCTTCGTTGAGCACCTTCCACTCAACCTTGGCCTCCTTAGCCACACCCTCTATCAACGCTTTGCTCTGAAACTTATAGTTGTGACAGCAACCGCCGGTGATCAACAGTGCCCTCAAGCGCTCTTGCTTTTCCTCTGCTTGTGCAGATACCAAGCCAACCACAGCCACTAAAGCCAATGCGCGAATTAAATGGGGAATAACTATTTGTCTATACATGGTGCAGCCGCAGCCTGCCCCATTCACACGTCGGCGTCAGGTTTATTTTTCCCTTGGTTTTTTGGCTGGCTTGCGTCGGAACTGGCCAGTGAGTTGTGGACCGTTGTCAGCTGGGAGAGACTTGTGCCAAGCAATGAGTGATTTGGTCAGTTTGGCGACGAGTTCTGGATGGGCGCCAGCGACATTTTTGGTTTCGCCACGGTCGATTTTAAGGTCATAAAGTTCTGGGTCGGTGGCGTCGAATTCGCAGAGGAATTTCCAGTCGCCCTCGCGTACCGCAAGGTCAGGTAGATCTTTGTCGCCGTAAAAGGAATCGCGATCAGGCGGACGGCGGAAATAAATGGGCGCCTTGCGCGAGTCGTTGGATTGGCCGAGTAGAGTGCCCGGCAGTGATTCGCCGTCGAAGGCCACGCCCTTGGGATGCGGCGTGCCGGTGAGGTCCAGCAGCGTGGGCACGAGGTCGATGGCAGAAAAGACGGAGGTGCGGTTCACGTAATTTTGCTTCGCCACCGGCCCGCCCCAAGCGAGGAGCGAGGAGCGCACACCGCCCTCGTAGAGGTGTGTCTTGAAGCCGCGAAACGGCCCGGCCGAGCCGGCGCCCTGCTCCGGGCCGTTGTCGGAACAGACAAGCACGAGCGTGTTGTCTCGAAGCGCTGGATCACTGCGGATCAGGTCAAAGAGCTTACCGAGTTGGCGATCCATTTCCTGCAGCACGGAATGGTACAGGCCGCGCTTGCCATCGGCCCATTTGTCCACCGGCGGCCAAAACGGGCTATGCACATCGTCAGGCCAGAGGTTGATGTAAAAAGGGCGCTCGGCCTTGGCGGCTTTTTGTATGAATGGAATCGCCTCGTCCACAAAGCCGCCGGTGATTTCCGATCGCATCATCCAACGCGCGCCCTGACCAAGCCGCTCGGCATCAGCCCAGATCCGGCGCGGTTCCTTCCATCCCGGTTTGAGTGTGAGCGGCAGTAGCTTCGGCCCCATGCCCTCGAAGTTAGTGAGCGATGCGTCGAAGCCGTACTCGGTGATGGACGGCGCCTCGGTCACGTCGCGCTGGCCGCCCATGTGCCATTTGCCGAAATGCCCCGTGGCATAACCGGCCTGCTGCAGCGAACGCGCAAGCATCGGCGCCTTGGGGTCGAGCCACTGCGCCATGCCGCGCCGAGTGTTCATATCGCGATGGGCCAGGAATGAGGTAATGCGCCAGCGCTGCGGATATTGCCCCGTGGAAATTGCCGTGCGCGACGGCGAGCAAATCGGCGAGTTCACGTAGAATTGTTCGAAGCGAATCCCCTCCTTAGCCAAGCGATCAATGTGAGGTGTTTTCGCTGCCTTGTTTCCAAAGCACGAAAAATCCCCCCAGCCCATGTCGTCAACGAACACAACAACGATATTCGGTTTGGTTGCATGCGCTGAACAAAGCAGTGATAGCCAAAGTAAAAGCGTAAAAATCTTTTTCATTTTTTAACTCAACCGGCGAAGGCGCGTCACCCGGCCGGTGGCAACCCATTCGGCTACAAGGATGTTGCCGTCGTGGTCGAAACAGGCGTCGTGCGGGTGGACGAATTTGCCGTCGATCCACTTCTTGGGATCGTTACGCACGCCTTTCACTGTCTTGGTGACGCGCTCGACGTCTTCGCCAAGTTGGGCGACGACTTCGTTCTTTTCGTTGAGCAAAGTCACGCGCGCGTGCAGCTCGGGGATGAGCAGGAGGTTTTGGTAGGTGTCGCAGTTGGCCGGGAGACCGTAGCCCTTGAGAGTCTCTAGGTACTTGCCGTCCATGTTGAAATACTGCAGCGTATGATGCGCTCGATCGCAGACGACTATGCGTTCCTTGCGGCCAGGACGGCGGTCAATCCAGATGCCGTGCGGCAAGTTGAACTTTCCTTCGCCCTCTCCAGGGCCGCCGAACTTGGAAACCCAGTTCCCTTCTTTGTCATAACGATGCACGTACCAGGAGCCGTAGCCGTCGGTAAGCAGAAAACCACCGTCATCAAGGAATGCGAAGTTCGTCGGCATAAAGGCATCACGGCCCCAGCGTTTCACGCGTATTTTGTCCTCGTCCTTGCGGTATACACCGCTGTCCATCGGCGCGTACTTTTCCCAAATCGTCTCGCCTTTGAGAGTAAGCTTGGCAAAAGACTTCACCTGCTGATAGGCGCACACGTAAAGAAACTGCTCACTGCCCTCCGTTCGCACCTCAATGCCATGGCCACCGCCCTGGAACTGCGACCCAAAGGCACGAATGAACTTGCCCTTCCGGTCGAAAACAAAAATGGAAGGATGATCCTTCTGGTTCTCGCGCCCCTCATGGATGACGTAGAGAAACCCCTCGGCATCGACCGCCACATTGTGGGTTGTTTGCCAACTGTACTTGGCAGGCAACTGCGCCCAATTATGCTGTACTTCATATTGGTAAGCGCCCTCACCAACGACGAGTTGCGTGGAATCTTCCTTGGCCAACAACAAACGCGGCGCGGCAATTGCCGTAACGGTTGCATTGGAGAGAAAACAACGGCGGGAAAGAGATTTTTTCATAGGTAAATATGGTTACCGAAAGTTTACGCGTGGGACCTCTGAACAGAACCCTTGGTTACTCCACCTTTGTCACATAGGCATAAAAAGCGCCCATCGGCGTGGCGGCTTCGTCGGTAAACTTGGCCCAGAGTTCGTCGCGACCGGGCGTAAGATTGAGCTTGAAGGTCACGCCATTGGCGCCTTCCTTCACCGGTAGCATCAGCTCTTTACCACCCAGTTTAAGGTGCGCCTTGACTGCACCAAAAGGTTTGCCCTTGACCGCGCGAAAGGCCTTAACCCCCGGCACATCTGCACCCGCTTCCAAGTCAGCCGTAATTGCGCGGTCAGCTTCCCAGGGCCAGCGGCGCAATTCCACGGTATATTCGCCGGCGCTCTTCACGTCCACCGCCCAGAAGCCGGTGTTGCTGGGTTTCTTTTCAGCGTTGCGGATGTGGCGCTGATTCCACGGGGTGCTGCCATCAGCAATCCAGTCGTGACAGGTGAGCGTGACAGGATTGGCCAAAGGCGCCTTGGCTCCCAGATAGATCGCAGTCGGCTGGCCGAAGGTGGGCACGAGTTCCTGCCACCACGCGTCGTAAAATTTGCCCAAGCGCGAGACCACTGTCGGATGCCGCCTGGCCAAGTTGGTCTGCTGCCCTGGGTCGGCGTTGATGTCGTACAATTCCTTGCCGTTGACCAGCCGCCACCGGTCGGTCATCACGGCGCTCTTGCGCCACTTGATAGGGTCGCGCACGCGCTGTGAGTCGGTCACGAGAATGCGGTCAGGCCAGTTCTTGGCTTTGCCTTCAATGAGCGGGCGGATGTTCACGCCATCAAACTTGACACCCTTGGGCGCTGGCACGCTGCAGTAATCAATCAGGGTTGGGACGATATCCACATAGGAGGTGATCATGCCCACGTCGTGCCCTTTTGTGAGCCCGCCCTTGGGCCAGTGCATAAAAAAGGGCACACGATGTCCACCATCATACTCGCTCCCTTTACGGCCACGCATGCCGTTATTGTGCACGTTCGCACCACTGGAAGTGCCGTTGTCAGTGGTAAAAATGAAGATGGTATTCTCAGCGAGCCCTTCCTTTTTCAGGAACGCCCGCATCGAGCCGACGTTGTCGTCGC